>Ga0265798_10006220_pt1 | contig 15741 bp, 13 predicted proteins | sample P3T30metagenome_FD_192430 | JGI IMG/M metagenome (GOLD analysis project Ga0265798, IMG submission 192430) | Plant litter microbial communities from East Loma Ridge, Irvine, California - P3 T30 | ecosystem: Environmental > Terrestrial > Plant litter > Unclassified | place: USA: California... | reverse complement strand
TCACGGCGGCGCGCAGGTGCTCCGCCACGGTGCCGCCGACGCCGTAGTCGAAGCGCACGATCGCGCGGAAGCGCCCCTCCTCGACCGGCTCGGGATCCAGCGCGTCGACGTGCTCCAGCTCGTCGACGCCCTGCAGCGCCTCGCGGACGGTCGGCAGGTCGCTCGTGACGACCGCGGTGCGCACGGCGGGCGGGAACCGCAGGCGCCGCCGGTCCTCGAGCTCGGCGGCGGCGAGCAGCTCCTGCCGCCAGGTGACCAGCGCTCGGGCCGGAGCTCCCCCGACGCCGACCAGCACGGTCGTCGCGCCCACGGCCGCGAGGGCGACCGCGTTCGACCACCAGCGGAGGCAGTCCTCGGCCACGCGCAGGCTCTCGCGGCTCAGCATCCGGGGGCCGTCGAGCAGCAGCACCGCCCGGTACCCGCCGTCGGCGATCGGCTCGGCACCGCGGGTCGCGATGATCAGGGCGGGGCGCGCGTCGACGCGCTGCACCGGGCGCTCGCCGTCGGCGACGACCACCCTGTTGCCCGGGAAGGCCCGCCCCAGGTCCTCGGCGGTGCGACCGGCGTCCACCGTGACGACCACGGGTTCCCCGCGCCGCGCTGCCGCAGCGCTGTTGCCCGGCCGGGCGACCTGCACGAGCACGGGGCCGTGCTCGAGGGCATCGCGCGCGATGCGCCAGGCGGAGGAGGGGATGCGGGCGACGGCAGCCATCCGCTCGCCGCCGTCGTCCTGCTCGGCGGTGGGGATGACCCTCGGCGCCGCGTGCCGCTCGGGCTCGTGCGCCTCGAACCAGCCGAGCTCGACGAGGCGCTGCACCTCGGTGCTGCGCGTGTGGCCGGCGATCACGAGTGCGCAGCCCGACTGCTCCTGCCGCACCAGCGCGGCATCGCGAGCGTGCACGCCGGGGCTCAGGGGCTCCGCGTGCAGCGGGTCGCCGTCGTCCCAGAGGGCGATGAGCCCCAGCTCGTGCACCGGCGCGTACACGGCCGAGCGGTTGCCGATGACGATGCGCGGGGCGCCCTCGAGACAGGCGAGGAAGGCGCGGTAGCGGTCGGGGTTCGACTGCCGGGCGTCCATCCGCTGCACGTGGCCCGCCGGGAGCAGCGCGGCGAGCGCGATCTCGAGCTGCTCCTGATCGCGGTAGTCGGGCACGACCAGGATCGCACTGCGGCCGCTCGCGAGCGTCGTCGTCGCGAGCGCGGCGAGTGTGGCGGCCCAGTGGCCGATCCAGGTCTCCCCCGCCTGGACCAGGCGCGGCACGGCGTGCAGGGCGATGCGGGCACCCCGGCCCACCGCATCCGCCAGACCGTCCCCGTAGCCGTCGGGGCGGACCGGCGCGGGCGGCGCGAGGGGGTCGGAGGGGCCGTTCGCCAGCCACGCCTTCTCGACGCGCACCTGGCGTCGCGGGATCGCGAGTCGCAGCAGGTCGTTGGCGCTGCCGGCGGCACGGTCGGCGAGCCGGCGGGTGAGGAGCCGCACCTCGGGGGTGAGCACGCGGGCCTCGGAGACCACCTCCTCGAGGCGGGCGAGCTCGCCCTTCGCCTCGCTCGTCGCGGCGCGCTCCACGAGGTAGCCCTCGGCGATGCGGCCGGCCGAGCGCAGCGGTACCTTGACCCGCACGCCGGGGACGGCGACGGCGTCGAGCCGCTCCGGCACGGCGTAGTCGAACAGCCGGTCGAGCTGCGGCAGCGCGGAGTCGATCAGCACTCGGGCGACCGGCTCCGAGGCGCTCACGGTCAGAGCCCGGCGGCGGAGCGCAGCGCGTCGACCCGGTCGAGGCGCTCCCAGGTGAAGTCGGGCAGCTCGCGGCCGAAGTGGCCGTAGGTGGCGGTCGCCGAGTAGATGGGGCGCAGGAGGTCGAGGTCGCGGACGAGCGCGGCCGGGCGCAGGTCGAAGACCGCGCGGATCGCCTCGATGATGCGGTCCTCGTCGACGTGCGCCGTGCCGAAGCTCTCGACGTAGAGGCCGACGGGGGCGGCCTTGCCGATCGCGTAGGCGACCTGCACCTCGAGGCGATCGGCGAGGCCCGCCGCGACGGCGTTCTTGGCGACCCACCGCAGCGCGTACGCCGCGGAGCGATCGACCTTCGAGGGATCCTTGCCGCTGAACGCGCCGCCGCCGTGGCGGGCGGCGCCGCCGTAGGTATCGACGATGACCTTGCGGCCGGTGAGGCCGGCGTCGCCCTGCGGCCCACCGAGCTCGAAGCGGCCGGTCGGGTTGATGAGCAGCCGCGTGACCGAGGTGTCGAGGCCGCTGGCCTCGAGCACGGGACGGATGACCCGCGCCTCGATCTCGCGGGCGATCTCCTCATTGCTGACGGAGGGGTCGTGCTGCGTCGAGAGCACGACGGTGTCGACCGTGCGCGGCACGGCGCCGTCGTAGCCGACGGTCACCTGCGTCTTGCCGTCCGGGCGCAGCCAGGCGAGCTCGCCCGACTTGCGCACCTGCGCGAGGCGCTCCGCGAGGCGGTGCGCGAGCCACGCCGGGAGCGGCATGTACTGAGGGGTCTCGTTGCTGGCGTAACCGAACATGATGCCCTGGTCGCCGGCGCCCTGCTGATCGAGCACGTCGACCGAGCCCTCGCCGCGGGCCTCGAGCGCGCTGTCGACGCCCTGTGCGATGTCCGGCGACTGCGCGCCGATCGACACCGAGATGCCGACGGTCCTGCCGTCGAAGCCGATCTCCGAGGAGGTGTAGCCGATCGCGTCGATCTTCGCGCGCACGATGGCGGGCACGTCGATGAGCGCGGTGCTGCGCACCTCGCCCGCGATGTGCACGAGGCCGGTGGTCACGAGGGTCTCGACGGCGACGCGGGCATCGGGGTCGACCGCCAGGTAGGCGTCGAGGATCGCGTCCGAGATCTGGTCGCAGATCTTGTCGGGGTGGCCCTCGGTGACCGACTCGGACGTGAACAGGCGCAGGGAGCTCATCGGGCGTTCTCGCTTCGTGGCGGCATCGCGCTCGTGGCGCCGGCCGCCGATCTCGGTGCCGGTCGGCACAGTGACGGGTGGTTCTCAGATGCTGGTGAGAGGGCGGATCGCATCGAGGATCCGATGGGCCACGACGAGCTTGTCGCCGGAGGCCTCACCCACTCTATCGCCCGCCCGATCGATGATCGCGATCGTGTTCCGCGGGCTGGCGAAACCCTCCGTCCACCCCACCCTGTTGAGGACGAGCAGGTCGGCGCCCTTGCGGGCGATCTTCGCGCGCCCGAGCTCGAGCAGCCGCTCGTCGTCCGGCTCGGTCTCGGCGGCGAAGCCCACGAGCACGACGCCGTCGGGGCGGTCGGCGCCCAACCCCGCGAGCACATCGGGGTTCTCGACGAGCCGCAGCTCGAGGCCGGCGCCGGTGCCGTCCTTCTTGAGCTTGCCCTCGGACGTCTCGGCGGGCCGGTAGTCGGCGACCGCGGCGGCCATGATCACGGCGTGCTGCTCCGGGGCGAGCCGCTCGACGGCGAGCTGCAGCTCGCGGGTCGTGCCCACCTCGTGCACGGCGACGCCGCTCGGGGCCTGCACATCGAGGTGCGCCGCGATGAGCGTGACCTCGGCGCCGCGGTCGCGGGCCGCCTCGGCCAGGGCGACGCCCTGGCGCCCGCTCGAGCGGTTGCCGATGAAGCGCACCGGATCGATGGGCTCGCGCGTGCCGCCCGCCGTCACCAGCACCCGCAGCCCGGCGAGATCGCGACCCCGCTCGAGGATGCCGCGTGCGGCCTCGGCGATCTCCTCCGGCTCGGCCATCCGGCCGGCTCCGGAGTCGCTGCCGGTGAGCTGTCCGACGCCCGGCCCGACGACGTGCACGCCGCGCTCGCGCAGCGTCGCCATGTTCGCGACGGTCGCCGGGTGCTGCCACATCTCGGTGTGCATCGCCGGGGCGATGAGGAGGGGCGCGCGACTCGCGAGCACGGTGTTGCCGAGCAGGTCGTCCGCGATGCCGTTCGCCAGCTTCGCGATGGTGTTCGCGGTCGCCGGGGCGATCACGATGAGATCGGCGCGCTGGCCGAGGGCGACGTGGCGCACCTCGGCGACGCCGTCGTAGAGGTCCGTCGCCAGCGGGTTGCGGCTGATCGCCTCGAAGGTCGGGGCCCCGACGAAGCGCAGGGCCGCCTCGGTGGCGATCACCTGCACATCATGCCCCGCGAGCACGAAGGAGCGGATCGCGCCGACCGCCTTGTAGGCGGCGATGCCGCCGGTGACACCGACGACGATGCGCGATCCGCTCATCCGCTGCTGCTCCGGCCGATTACTCGGCGAGGGGCTTGAGCTCGAGCTTGTCCTCGTTGATCTCGTGCATGGCGACCGAGAGGGGCTTGTCGTTGACCGTCGAGTCGACGAGCGGGCCGACGTTGTCGAACAGGCTCGCGTCGTGCAGGTCGGCGTAGTAGTCGTTGATCTGACGGGCGCGCTTGGACGCGAAGATCACCAGCTGGTACTTGGAGTCGACCTTCGAGAGCAGCTCGTCGATGGGCGGGTCGATGATGCCGTTGTCGGCCATGGGGATCTCCTTGCGATCGTCCGGGAAGCGGGGAAAAGGGCGTGCGGCGGCTACCGGGCCGCGGGCACTGCGAGCAAGTCTACGACCTCCTGGGCAGCACGGGCCACGTCGTCGTTCACGACGGCGTGGTCGAACTCGTCCTGAGCGGCCAGTTCCACCTTCGCGGTCTCGAGCCGGCGCTGCTGCTCCTCAGGCGATTCGGTGCCGCGGCCGACGAGCCGGCGCACCATCTCCTCCCAGCTCGGCGGCAGCAGGAAGACGAGGATCGCCTCGGGCATGGCCTTCTTGACCTGCCGTGCGCCCTGGATGTCGATCTCGAGCAGCACGCTGTCGCCGGCGTCGAGGGCGGCGTCGACCGGGCCGCGCGGCGTGCCGTAGCGGTTCTGGTTGTGCACCGTCGCCCACTCGAGCAGCTGGTCCTCGGCGATGAGCCGGTCGAACTCGGGCTGGTCCACGAAGAAGTAGTGCTTGCCGTCGACCTCGCCCGGCCGCGGGTCGCGGGTCGTCGCGGAGACCGAGAGCAGCACGCCGGGGAAGTTGTCGCGGATGAACGTGGAGACGGTGCCCTTGCCGACCGCGGTCGGACCGGCGAGCACGACGAGGCGGGCCCGGGTCGGCGCGCCGCCCCCTCGCTCGACGAGGAACTCGCGCAGGCGAACGCGCTGGCGCACGCCGAGGCCGCCGACGCGCTTGGCCTCGGCGATCTCCAGCCGCTCCATGACCGCGGCGGCGCGCACCGGGCCGAGCCCGGGGATGCTCGTGAGCAGCTCCTTGACGCGCAGCGTGGCCTCGGGACCGGGCTCGCCCGACCAGGCGGTCTCGGCGACGTCGAGCGCACTGCGCTCACGATCGGCGACCGACTTCTTGACCGCCGCGCGGGCGCGGCGGGCGGCGACGGCCGCCTGGGCCGCGGCGACCCGGTCGACCTCGGGCGGATTCACGCGAGGCATGCGGCGACCTCCTCGGTCTGTCGGGCGACGGCGTCGGCGAGCCGGTCAGGGCCGGCCGAGAGCAGCTCGCGGGACGAGCTGACCAGCACCTGGCCGGCCGCGTCGCCGTAGAGCCGGCGCAGGTCCTCCAGTTTGGCACCCTGGTGCCCGAAGCCGGGCGCGAGGATGGGCGCGCCGCCGAGCGAGGAGGTGTCGATACCGATCGCGGGCAGGTCCACCGTCGCGCCGAGCACGAGACCGAAGGAGCCGAGCGGCTCCCCGCCGAAGCGCGCCGCGTTCTCGGCGACGACCTCCGCGGCCACGCCGGCGGCGACCGTGCGGCCGTCGACCCGCAGCGCGCGCTGCGGCACGGCCGATTCGGGGTTCGAGGTGGCCGCGAGCACGAAGAGGCCGGCGCCCGTGCGCTGGGCGAGGTCCATCGGACCGGCGAGCGAACCGACGCCCTGGTAGGCCACGACCGTGAGCGCGTCGGACTGCAGCGGCGAACCCTCGCGGAGCCACGCCTCGCCGTAAGCGTCGACCGTCGAGCCGACGTCGCCGCGCTTCGCGTCGGCGATCACGAGCAGCCCCTCGGCGCGGGCCGCGGCGATGACCTCCTCGAGCGCGGCGAGACCGTGGGCCCCGTGCCGTTCGAAGAAGGCCACCTGCGGCTTGACGACCGCGGCGCGCCCGGCGACGGCGGCGACGACCGCGAAGCCGAAGCGGCGCAGTCCCTCCGCCGTGTCCGGCAGCTCCCACCGCTCGAGCAACCAGGCGTGCGGGTCGATGCCGACGCAGACGGTGCCGCGCTCGCCGGTCGCCCGGGCGAGGCGCGCGCCGAAGCTCGCGGTCGTGACCTCGGCGCTCATCCGGCGACCGCCTCCCGGCGCTTGATCGCGTAGTCCTGCAGGCTCGTGACCTCGAAGCCCCGACCGATGACCGAGAAGCTCGCCACGGCGGCGCTGAGCTCGGCGATCGTGGTGAACAGGGGCTTGTCGGCGGCGACGATCGCGGCGCGGATCTCGTAGCCGTCCGCTCGCGCGGTGCCGCCGCTGGGCGTGTTGACGACCAGGTCGACCTCGCCGCGGTGGATCAGGTCGACGATCGACTCACCCTCCCCCGCCTCGACGGTCTCGCTGTACTTGCCGACCACGGTCGAGGCGATGCCGTTGCGGGCGAGCACCTCGTGCGTGCCCGCGGTGGCGAGCAGATCGAAGCCGAGCTCCGAGAGGCGCAGCGCCGGCAGGATGATGGCGCGCTTGTCGGCGTCGGCCACCGAGAGGAAGGCGGTGCCGCTGGTGGGCAGGCCGCCGTAGGCCGCCGCCTGGCTCTTCGCGAAGGCGGTCGGGAAGTCGACGTCGATGCCCATGACCTCGCCGGTCGAGCGCATCTCCGGGCCGAGCAGGGAGTCGACGACCTGACCCTCCTTCGTGCGGAAGCGCTTGAAGGGCAGCACGGCCTCCTTGACGGAGACGGGCGCGTCGAGCGGCACGACCGAGCCGTCCTGCGCGGGCAGCATGCCCTGGGCGACGAGCTCGCGGATGGTCGCGCCGACCATGATGTTCGACGCCGCCTTCGCGAGCGGGATGTCGAGCGCCTTCGAGACGAAGGGCACCGTGCGGCTGGCGCGCGGGTTGGCCTCGATGACGTAGAGCACGCCGGCGGCGATCGCGAACTGCACGTTCAGCAGTCCGCGCACGCCGATGCCCTCGGCGATGAGCCGGGTCGCCTCGCGCACCCGGTCGATCTCGCGACGACCCAGGGTGACGGGCGGGAGGGTGCACATCGAGTCGCCGGAGTGGATGCCCGCCTCCTCGATGTGCTCCATGACGCCGCCGATGTACAGCTCGGTGCCGTCGTGCAGGGCGTCGACGTCGATCTCCACCGCGTCGTCGAGGAAGCGGTCCACCAGCAGGGGCAGGCCCGGGCCGATGATCGCGGCGTCGGCGATGCGCACGAAGTAGTCGCGGATGGCCTCGCTCGAGTAGAGGATCTCCATGCCGCGGCCGCCGAGCACGTAGCTGGGGCGCACGAGCACGGGGAAGCCGATCTCCTCAGCCACCGCCACGGCGCCGTCGACGTCGATCGCCGTGCCGTTGCGCGGGGCGACGAGCCCGGCGCGGTCGAGGATCTCGGCGAAGAGTCCGCGCTCCTCGGCGAGATCGATGGCCGCCGGCGAGGTGCCGAGGATCGGGATGCCTGCCTCCTCGAGCCCCTTGGCGAGGCCGAGCGCGGTCTGCCCGCCGAGCTGCACGACGACGCCGACGAGCTCGCCGGCCTGCTGCTCGGCGTGCAGGATCTCGAGCACGTCCTCGAGGGTGAGCGGCTCGAAGTACAGGCGGTCGCTCGTGTCGTAGTCGGTCGAGACCGTCTCCGGGTTGCAGTTGATCATGATCGTCTCGTAGCCGGCCTCGGCCAGCGCGAAGGAGGCGTGCACGCAGGAGTAGTCGAACTCGACGCCCTGACCGATGCGGTTCGGACCCGATCCCAGGATGACGACCTTGCGGCGATCGCTCGCGACGACCTCCGTCTCCTGGTCGTAGCTCGAGTAGTGGTACGGCGTGAAGGCGGGGAACTCCCCCGCGCAGGTGTCGACCGTCTTGAAGACCGGGCGCACCCCCGCCGCATGGCGGACCGAACGGACCTCGAGCTCGGTCAGACCGCGCAGCTCGGCGATCTGCGCGTCGCTGAAGCCGTGCTCCTTCGCCTCGCGGATCGTCTCCTCGTCGAGCTCGGCAGCGGTGCGGACGAGCTCCGCGACCTCGTTGATGAGCACGATCTGGTCGAGGAACCACGGGTCGATCTTGGTGGCCTCGAAGAGCTGCTCGGGCGTCGCGCCCTGGCGCAGCGCCTGCTGCACGTGGATGATGCGCCCGTCGGTCGGATGGGCCGAGAGCGCGAGCAGCTCGTCTATCGAGCGGGTCTGCTCGCCCCAGTGGAAGCTCGAGCCGCGCTTCTCGAGGCCGCGCAGCGCCTTCTGCAGCGCGGTCGAGAAGTTGCGGCCGAGCGCCATCGTCTCGCCGACCGACTTCATGGTGGTCGTGAGGGTGTCGTCGGCCGCCGGGAACTTCTCGAAGGCGAAACGGGGCACCTTGACGACCACGTAGTCGAGCGTCGGCTCGAAGGAGGCGGGCGTCACCTTGGTGATGTCGTTCTGGATCTCGTCGAGCGTGTAGCCGATCGCCAGCTTCGCGGCGATCTTCGCGATCGGGAAGCCGGTCGCCTTCGAGGCCAGCGCGCTTGAGCGGGAGACGCGCGGGTTCATCTCGATGACGATGATGCGGCCGTCCGCGGGGTCGACCGCGAACTGCACGTTGCATCCGCCCGTGTCGACGCCGACGGCGCGGATGATCTCGATGCCGATGTCGCGCATCTTCTGGTACTCGCGGTCGGTGAGCGTGAGCGCCGGGGCGACCGTGATCGAGTCGCCGGTGTGCACGCCGACCGGGTCGACGTTCTCGATCGAGCAGACGACCACCGTGTTGTCGGCACCGTCGCGCATGAGCTCGAGCTCGTACTCCTTCCACCCCAGGATGCTCTCCTCGAGCAGCACCTCGGTGGTGGGGCTCTGGTGCAGGCCGTCGGTGACCATGCGGCGCAGCTCGGCGTCGTTGTACGCGAAGCCCGAGCCGAGGCCGCCCATCGTGAAGGACGGGCGGATGACCATCGGCAGGCCGATCTCGCCGGCGAACTCGAGGGCGTCCTCGAGGGTCGAGACGACCTTCGAGCGGGCGACCTCGCCGCCGAGGCCGATCACGAGGTCCTTGAAGAGCTGGCGGTCCTCGGCCTTGTTGATCGAGTCGACCTTGGCGCCGATGAGCTCGACGCCGTACTGCTCCAGGATGCCGGCCGCGTCGAGGGCGAGCGCGGCGTTGAGCGCCGTCTGGCCGCCCAGGGTCGGCAGCACCGCGTCGGGCTTCTCCTTGGCGATGATCGACTCGAGCACCGGGGTGGTGATCGGCTCGATGTAGGTCGCGTCGGCGAAGCCGGGGTCGGTCATGATCGTCGCCGGGTTCGGGTTGACGAGGATGACCCGCAGGCCCTCCTCGCGCAGCACGCGGCAGGCCTGCGTGCCCGAGTAGTCGAACTCGGCCGCCTGGCCGATGACGATGGGGCCCGAGCCGATGACGAGGACGGACTGGATGTCGGGGCGCTTGGGCATTACTGGGCGTCCTTGCTGCTCGCGATGTGGTCGACGACCATGTCGCGGAAACGGTCGAAGAGGTAGTTGGCGTCGTGCGGACCGGCCGCCGCCTCGGGGTGGTACTGCACGCTGAACGCGGGGATGTCGAGCGCCTCGAGGCCCTCCACCACGTCGTCGTTGAGACCGACGTGGCTGACCTGCACCTTGCCGAAGCCGGCGGGCGAGTCGACCGGTCCGTCGAGCGGCGCGTCGACCGCGAAGCCGTGGTTGTGCGCGGTGATCTCGACCTTGCCGGTCGTGCGGTCCATGACGGGCTGGTTGATGCCGCGGTGGCCGAAGGGCAGCTTGTAGGTGCCGAAGCCGAGCGCGCGACCGAACAGCTGGTTGCCGAAGCAGATGCCGAAGTAGGGCAGGCCGGCGCGGAGCACGCCCTGGAGGACCTCGACGTGGTGGTCGCTCGCGGCGGGGTCACCGGGGCCGTTCGAGTAGAAGACGGCGCTCGGCTCGAGCGCGAGGATCTGCTCGAGCGTGGAGCTCTGGGGCACCACGTGCACGTCGAAGCCGCGGGCCTGCAGGTAGCGCAGCGTGGCGGTCTTGATGCCGAGGTCGAGCACGGCGACGGAGCCGAGGCGATCGCCCTCGGCCGGCAGCGAGTACTGCTCGGCCGTGGAGACCTGGCCGGAGAGGTTCTGGCCGGCCATCTGCGCGCCGGCCTGCACGAGGGCGAGCTGCTCGGCGTCGTCGACGGCCGCATCCGCTCCGGAGAAGATGCCCGCGCGCATCGAGCCCGCGTCGCGCAGGCGACGGGTGAGCGCTCGGGTGTCGATGCCGCTGATGCCGACGATGCCGTCCTCCACCAGCTGGTCGTCGAGGCTGCCGTCGGCGCGGAAATTCGAGACCACGCGGGAGGGGTCGCGCACGACGTAGCCGGCGACCCAGATGCGGGCCGACTCCGGATCCTCGTCGTTGACGCCGGTGTTGCCGATGTGCGGCGCCGTCTGCACGACGATCTGGCCGGCGTAGCTGGGGTCGGTCAGGGTCTCCTGGTAGCCGGTCATGCCGGTGGCGAAGACCGCCTCGCCGAGGGTGCGCCCCCGCGCCCCGTAGGCGCGACCGCGGTAGCGGGTGCCGTCCTCCAGCACGAGCACGGCGGGTTCACGCAGGGTCACGATGTCTCACTTTCTGCCCGGTCACGGGGCTGTTCCGGTTCCTCTCCGGGCACGGTGGCCGAAGAGGGAATGATACTGCGCGCAACGGCCTCGAACGTTCGGCCGGCGGCGGGGTCGGGGGTGCGCAGGGCGGTCTCGACGCGGGTCTCGCCGAGGGTCCAGGCCAGCAGCAGCAGGCCGCCGGGCTCGACCACGCGGTCGATCGCCCAGGTCGCCCGGCCGACCTCGAGGCTGTCGGCCGGCAGCAGCACGGGGCTGCCGCCGTCGAGGTCGAGCACGACGCCGAGCGGATGCACGGTGGCGCTGCCGCGGGCGCGGAAGCCGAGCCCCGGCACTGCCACGCGCTGCAGGGGCTCGCCCGCGAGCGTCGTCGCGACGTAGAGCACCTCCGCGGCGGCGAGCACCTCGCCGGCGTCGGCCGGAGCCGGCGTCGGGGTGCCGAGCGCGGCACCGCGACGCCGGCGGGCGCGCCAGCTCAGCAGCATGCCGAGCGCCGCGAGGACGACGACCGCGACGAGCAGGAGGGCGGGCAGCAGCCGCTCCACGCTACGACCCGCTCACGAGCTCGGGGGCGAGCACGGCGCCGTCGAGCACCGTCGGGCGACCGTGGAAGGTGGCCACGATGCGGCCCGGCAGGCTGCGGCCGAGGTAGGGGCTGTTGATCGACTTGCCGGCGAGCTGCGCCGTGCCGAAGTCGCGGCGCGCGGCGGGGTCGTAGAGCGTGAACTCGGCCGGAGCGCCGGCGGCGATCGCGTGGCCGTGGCCCTCGACGCGGCCGATGCGGGCCGGCTCGCTCGAGAGCACGCGCGCGACGCCCACCCAGTCGAGCAGCCCGGTCTCGACCATGGTCTGGTGCACGACGGGCAGCGCCGTCTCGAGACCGACCATGCCGTTGGCCGCGGCGGCCCACTCGCACTGCTTGGCCTCAGCGGTGTGCGGCGCGTGGTCGGTGGCGACGATGTCGATCGTGCCGTCGGCCAGCGCGGCGCGCAGGGCGAGCACGTCCTCCTCGCGGCGCAGCGGCGGGTTGACCTTGAAGCGCGCGTCGTAGGCGCCGTCGAGCGGGGCCGGGGCACCGCCCGCGATGAGCTGCTCGGTGAGCAGCAGGTGGTGCGGCGTGACCTCGGCGGTCACGGCGATGCCGCGGGCCTTGGCCCAGCGCACGACCTCGACGCTGCCGGCGGTGGAGAGGTGGCAGATGTGCAGCCGGGCGCCCACGTGCTCGGCGAGCAGCACGTCGCGGGCGATGATCGACTCCTCGGCGACCGCCGGCCAGCCGGCCAGGCCGAGCTCGGCAGAGAGCGCGCCCTCGTTCATCTGCGCGCCGATGGTGAGGCGCGGGTCCTGCGCGTGCTGCGCGAGCACGCCGTCGAAGCCCTTGATGTACTCGAGCGCGCGGCGCATGAGCAGCGCGTCGCTGACGCAGTGGCCGTCGTCGCTGAAGACGCGCACCTTGGCCCGCGAGGTCGCCATGGCGCCGATCTCGCTGAGCTGCTCGCCCGCGAGGCCCTTCGACACCGCGCCGATCGGGCGCACGGTCACGTAGCCGGCCAGCTCGCCGAGCGCCTGCACCTGCTCGACGACGCCGGCGGTGTCGGCCACGGGCGAGGAGTTCGCCATCGCGTTGACCGCGGTGAAGCCGCCGGCCGCGGCTGCCTGCGAACCGGTGAGCACCGTCTCGCTCGCCTCGCCGCCGGGCTCGCGCAGGTGGGTGTGCAGGTCGACGAGCCCCGGCAGCGCGAGCAGGCCGTCGGCCTCGATCACGGTGGCGCCGGCGGCGCTGAGACCGGCGCCGAGCTCGACCACGACGCCGTCGCGCACGAGCAGGTCGGCGCGGCTGCCGTCGACGAGGGTGGCCGAGCGGATGAGGTGGGCGGTCATGCGATCTCCGTCTCGGTGGGGTTGGCAGCCTCGCTGCCGGTCATGCTGAGGAAGAGCACGGCCATGCGCACGGCGACGCCGTTCGCGACCTGCTCGAGGATGGTGGACTGCGACGAATCGGCGGCCTCGTCGCTGATCTCGAGCCCGCGGATCATCGGGCCCGGGTGCATGACGAGCGCGCTGCCCGGCAGCGTCGCCCAGCGCTCGGCGGAGAGGCCCCACTGCCGCGAGTACTCGCGCGGGTTCGGGAAGAAGGCCTCGTGCATCCGCTCGCTCTGGATCCGCAGCATCATTACGACGTCCGGCTGCTCGGCGAGCGCCTCGTCGAGGTCGTAGCGCACCGTCGCCGGCCAGGCGCCGACCGCGGAGGGCAGCAGCGTCGGCGGCGCGACGAAGGTGACCTCGGCGCCGAGCGTGCGCAGCAGCCACAGGTTGGAGCGGGCCACGCGCGAGTGCACGATGTCGCCGACGATGACGACGTGCACGCCGTCGAGGTCGCGGCCGCGGCTGCCCGCGCCGTGCAGGCGGCGGCGCATCGTGAAGGCGTCGAGCAGCGCCTGGGTCGGGTGCTCGTGGGTGCCGTCGCCGGCGTTCACGACGCCCGCGTCGATCCATCCGCTGCCGGCCAGCACCGCGGGCGCGCCGGAGGCGGAGTGGCGGATCACGACGCCGTCGGCGCCGATCGCGGCGAGCGTCTGCGCGGTGTCCTTGAGCGACTCGCCCTTCGACACGCTGGAGCCCTTGGCGGCGAAGTTGATGACGTCGGCGCTGAGGCGCTTGGCGGCGGCCTCGAAGGAGATGCGCGTGCGGGTCGAGTCCTCGAAGAAGAGGTTCACGACCGTCTTGCCGCGCAGGGTCGGCAGCTTCTTGACGGCGCGCTGCTGCGTGTCGGACATGTCCTCGGCGACGTCGAGGATGCGGATGGCCTCCTCGCGGGAGAGCTGCTTGGTGGAGAGCAGGTGCCTCATGACTCGATGCTCACCTCCTCGACCCCGTCGGTCTCGAGCAGGCGCACGTTGATGCGCTCGCTGGTCGAGCTCGGCAGGTTCTTGCCGACGAAGTCGGCGCGGATGGGCAGCTCGCGGTGGCCGCGGTCGACCAGCACCGCGAGGCGCACGGCGCACGGGCGGCCGAGGTCGCCGATCGCGTCGAGCGCGGCGCGGATGGTGCGGCCCGAGTAGAGCACGTCGTCGACGAGCACGACGGTGCGGCCGTCGATGCCCGAGGCCGGGATGCTCGTCGGCTGCGGCGTGCGCGTGGGGTGGTGCGCGAGGTCGTCGCGGTACATCGTCACGTCCAGCGCGCCGACGACGTCGACGGGCAGGCCGGGCTCGATGCCGCGCAGGATGGCGGCGAGCCGCTCGGCGAGCACGACGCCGCGCGTCGGGATGCCGAGGAGCACGAGATCGCTGCCGCCCTTGGCGGACTCGAGGATCTCGTGAGCGATCCGAGTCAACGCCCGGTTGATGTCAGCCTGCTGCAGCACGGTTCGCGCTGTCATGCCGACCTCCTTCCCCGCCTCACAGGACGGTGCTTAAAGGATGTCTGGGTACGCCGCTCAGCCTAGCACCGGCCCGGGTACGACGAACGCCCCGGCACGGCGTGCCGGGGCGTTCGGGAGGGTCGATCAGTGCGAGGCGGCGACGGCGCCGAGCACGCCGTTGATGAAGCCGGCCGAGTCGTCGGTGCTCAGCACCGTCGCGCTCTCGACCGCCTCGGCGATGGCGACGGAGTCGGGCACCTCGTCGTTGAAGAGGATCTCCCAGACGGCGATGCGCAGGATCGCGCGATCGGTCGCCGGCATGCGGTCGAGGGTCCAGCCGCGGGCGTGGCTCGCGATGGTCTCGTCGATCTCACCGGCGCGCTCGATCACGCCGAGCACGATCTCGCGACCGTAGGCCCAGGACGCCTCGCGCTCGGGCTGGGTGCGGGCGCGGACGGCCTCCTGGTCGAGCACCTCGATGGTCTGGACGCCGCGGACGTCGGCGGCGTAGAGCATGTCGAGGGCGCGCTTGCGCGCCTTGCTGCGTGCGCTCATGCGGTCAGCGGATCAGACGCGGCCGAGGTAGTCACCCGTGCGGGTGTCGACCTTGACCTTCGTGCCGGCCTCGAGGAAGAGGGGCACCTGGATCTCGTAGCCGGTCTCGACGGTGGCGGGCTTGGTGCCGCCGGTCGAGCGGTCGCCCTGGAGGCCGGGCTCGGTGTAGGTGACCTCGAGCACGACCGACGCGGGCAGCTCGACGTAGAGCGGGTTGCCCTCGTTGAGCGCGACGGTGACGTTCTGGTTCTCGAGCATGAAGTTCGACGCGTCGCCGACGACGGCCGCCTCGACCGTGATCTGGTCGTAGTTGTCGAGGTCCATGAACACGAAGCCGGTGCCGTCGTTGTACAGGTACTGGTAGTCGCGGCGGTCGACGCTCGCGAACTCGAGCTTGGTGCCGGCGTTGAAGGTGCGGTCGACGGACTTGCCGCTCAGCACGTTCTTCATCTTGGTGCGCACGAAGGCGCCGCCCTTGCCGGGCTTGACGTGCTGGAACTCCACCACGCTCCAGAGCTGTCCGTCGATCTTGACGACGCTGCCGTTCTTGATGTCGTTCGAGGTGGCCATTGCCGAGTCGTTTCCGTTCGATGAGTCCGTGGGGGCGCGACTGCGCCCGGAACAGTGTAGAGGGTGGCTCGGGTCAGGCCCCGGTGACGGCCCGCAGCGCGAGCCGGTAGCCGTCGAGTCCGAAGCCCGCGATCACGCCCGTCGCGACGCCCGAGATCGTGCTGTAGTGCCGGAAGGACTCGCGTGCGTGCGGGTTCGAGATGTGCACCTCGACGAGCGGCAGCCCGGCCTTGCTGACGAGCGCCGCGGCGTCGCGCAGGCCGTACGAGTAGTGCGTGAACGCCGCCGGGTTCACGATCACCGGGCTGGCGGTGTCGACGGCCTCGTGCATCCAACCGATGATCTCGCCCTCGTGGTCGGTCTGGCGCAGATCGATCTCGACGCCCTCGGGGGCATCCGCGACGAGCAGCGCGCGCAGCGCGTCCAGGTCCTGGGCGCCGTAGACGTCGGGCTCCCGGCTGCCGAGTCGGCCGAGGTTGGGTCCGTTGAGCACGAGCACGCGGGTCATGCCGGCAACT
>Ga0265798_10006218_pt1 | contig 15746 bp, 14 predicted proteins | sample P3T30metagenome_FD_192430 | JGI IMG/M metagenome (GOLD analysis project Ga0265798, IMG submission 192430) | Plant litter microbial communities from East Loma Ridge, Irvine, California - P3 T30 | ecosystem: Environmental > Terrestrial > Plant litter > Unclassified | place: USA: California... | reverse complement strand
GCTACCGACGCGACGTCTATTGACCCATCGCGTGTACCGCCGACGCGGCTCGCGCCGCTGCTACAGGGGTTACGGTGTGTCAGCCTCACCGCGATGAAACCGCACACCGCATCCAGCCTGATCGCCCCCTCTGTAGCAGCGGCGCAAGCCGCGTCGGCGGTACATGCGGTGTATCAGCCTCACCGCGATGAAACCGCACGCGCCCCCTGTAGCAGCGGCGCAAGCCGCGTCGGCGGTGCATGCGGTGTATATGGCTCACCACGGTGAGGCCGGACGCGGCTTGCGCCGCTGGTACGGGATCAGGCCTTGACCGGTTCTACGGCAATTTCCTGGACTTCCGGCTTCTTGATCACTGCATACACCACCGCCGTCAGCAAGGCCCCGGCAACGATGGCCAGCAGATACAGCAAGGCATGGTTGATCGCGTTGGGAATCAACAACACGAACAGCCCACCATGCGGCGCCATCAGCTTGCAGCCGAAGTACATCGACAATGCGCCGGTCAACGCGCCACCGACCAGGCTCGCCGGGATCACCCGCAGCGGATCCTTGGCAGCGAACGGTATGGCGCCTTCGGAAATGAAGCACAGCCCCAGCACCAATGCCGCTTTGCCAGCCTCACGCTCGGTCTGGGCAAACTTGCGCCGGGCCAGGAACGTGGCCAGGCCCAAGCCAATCGGCGGCACCATGCCGGCAGCCATGGTCGCGGCCATCGGTGCGTAGCTCTGCGAGGCCAGCAGCCCTACCGAAAACGCGTACGCCGCCTTGTTGATCGGTCCGCCCAGGTCGACGCACATCATCGCCCCCAGCAGCACACCCAGCAGCAAGGCATTGGTGGTGCCCATGCTGTCGAGGAAGGTGGTCAGCCCAGCGAGCATGCCGGCCACAGGTTTGCCCACCACATAGATCATCACCAAACCGGTGAACAGACTGGCCAGCAGCGGAATGATCAGGATCGGCTTGAGCGCCTCCAGACTGGCTGGCAGGCGCGCATAGCGGTTGATCGCCTTGGCCGCGTAACCGGCGATGAAACCGGCCGCGATACCGCCGATGAAGCCCGCACCCAGGGTGCTCGCCAGTAAACCACCAATCATGCCCGGGGCAAGTCCCGGACGGTCAGCGATGGAATAAGCGATGTAACCTGCGAGCAACGGCACCATCAGCTTGAATGCCGCCTCGCCACCGATCTGCATCAACGCCGCTGGCAAGGTGCCCGGCTCCTTGAACGCCTCGATACCGAACACGAACGACAGCGCAATCAGCAAACCGCCCGCCACCACCATCGGCAGCATGAACGAAACACCGGTCAACAGGTGCTTGTAGACGCCGGTCTTTTCCTGCTTCTTGGGCGCACCGGCAGCGTTGCCGGTGGACTCCACTTCACCTTCGGCCAAGGCCTTGTTCAGCGTGGCCTGGGCCTGTTTCAAGGCGATGCCGGTGCCGCAGCGATAGATCTTCTTGCCGGCAAAACGCTCGGTAGCCACTTCGATGTCGGCGGCCAGCAGCACCACGTCGGCTTCGTCGATGGCCTGCACGCTCAACGGATTGCGCGCGCCCACCGAACCCTGGGTTTCGACCTGCAGCTCATAACCCAACTGCTTGGCGCCTTGCTGCAAGGCCTCGGCGGCCATGAACGTGTGCGCCACCCCGGTCGGGCAAGCGGTAACCGCCACCAGCCGTGGCGCACGCGACGCTGCCGCGGCAGCGGCCGGAGCGGCGGCATAGGGCTTGGCCTGATCGGCGGCCTGGCGCAGGAAGCCGTCGACATCCTGCAGGGCATGGGCCGGGCTGCTCTGGAACAGACGCTTGCCGACGAAACGGCTCAGGTCCATGGCGCCGGTGTTGACCACCAGCACCCAATCCGCGTTCTCGATATCGGCTGCGCTCAGACGCAGTTCCGGGTGTTGCGGGTCGAACACTTCAACGAAGGTGGTCCAGCCCTGGCGACGGGCCGCAGCGTCGAGCAGACGTGCGCTCAAGACGCTGGACACCCGCCCGCTGGGGCACGCGGTGACAATAGCTAGTTTCATCTTCAACCCTCTTATTGTTCTGTCAGCGGACGTACGCTGACGCCGCTTTCAAGCCGCGCCAGGTGCGCGGCATCACTGATTCCGAAGCCGATCTGCGTCACCGCCATGGCGGCGATCGCCGTGGCCGTGCGCAGGCTGTGTTCCGGCGCCTGCTCGCTGAGCAGACCGTGCACCAGCCCGGCCAGCAGAGAGTCTCCGGCACCCACGGTGCTGGCGACCTCGACGGTGGGCGGCAAGGCCTGCAAGGCGAGGTCGGCCGCGAACCAATTGACGCCGCGTTCACCCTGCGAGATCACCACATTGGCGACGCCGTCGGCCAACAGGTGCTGCGCCGCAGCCGCTTGCTCGACCGGCGTTTCCACGGAACTGCCGAGCACCTCGGTCAGCTCGTGGGTGTTGGGCTTGATCAGCCATGGACGCGTCTTCAAGCCCGCACGCAAGGCAGCCCCGCTGGTATCGAGTGCCACCTTCAAGCCCATGTGCGCAAGCTGTTCGAGCAGTGCCTGAAACCATTCAGGGCTCACCCCACGCGGCAGGCTGCCGGCCACCACGACGGCGTCGTGACCCGGTGCGATGTCGTGCAGGCGTGCCAGCAGGGCGGCCTGAGCCTGGTCGTCGACCACCGGGCCCGGACCATTGAGGTCGGTGACCCGGCCATTGCGTTCGGCCAGCTTGATGTTGCTGCGCGTCTCGCCCGGTACGCGAATGAACGCATCGGTGAAACCGCGTTGAGCGAACAAGGCCTCGAACGGTTGCGGGTTGGCCTCGCCCAGAAAGCCGCTCACGGTCACCTGATGGCCGAGGTCGGCCAACACCTGGGCAACGTTGAGGCCCTTGCCGGCGGCGTGCCGGTGCAAGGCATTGCTGCGATTGACTTCGCCCAGTTCCAGCCCGTCGATTTCCACGGTCAGGTCCAACGCCGGATTGAGCGTCAGGGTCAGGATGCGTGCCATCAAGATTTCTCCACCAGGGCACGTACCTGCGCAGCGGTGCCCAGCCCGAGCGCATGCCGGGCCAATTGTTGCGCGTGGCTGAGCGTCAGCTCGCGCACCCCCGCCTTGACCTCGGCGATGCTGCGCGCCGAGACACTCAATTCATCCACGCCCAGGCCGACCAGCAACGGCACCGCCAGTGGATCAGCCGCCAGTTCGCCGCACACGCCGACCCACTTGCCGTAGTCGTGTGCCGCGCGCACGGTGATGTCGATCAGTTGCAGGACCGCGGGGTGCAGGCCATCGGCCTGGGCCGAGAGGGTCGGGTGACCACGGTCGATGGCCAGCGTGTACTGGGTCAGGTCGTTGGTGCCAATGCTGAAGAAGTCGACCTCGCGGGCCAATACCGGGGCCAGCAATGCCGCCGACGGCACCTCGATCATGATGCCCAGCTGCAGGTCCTTGACCGGAATCTCGCGACGCACACGCTCGGTCATGTCCTTGGCCTGGCGCCACTCTTCGAGGCTGCCGACCATGGGGAACATGATCCGCAACGGGCGGTTGTCGGCGGCGCGCAGCAGTGCGCGCAGCTGGCCTTCCATCACGTCGGGACGCTGCAGGGTCAGGCGAATGCCGCGGACCCCCAGGAACGGGTTCTCTTCCTTGTCGATCGGCCAGTACGGCAGCGGTTTGTCGCCGCCCACATCGAGCGTGCGCACCACCAACGGCCGACCTTGCAGGCCATCGAGCACGCGGCGGTACTCGGCTTCCTGCACCGCCTCGTCCGGGGCTTGCGAATGGGCCATGAAAATCAGCTCGGTGCGCAGCAAGCCAACGCCTTCGGCGCCCTGCTCCACGGCCTTGGCGACACCGGCGCTTTCGCCGATGTTGGCGAACACTTCCACCGCGTGCCCGTCCAGGGTCACGGCGCTTTCCATGCGTCGCTCGGCTGCCGCCTGCAGGCGCTGCTCGCGACGGTCACGGTCGGCCAGCGCCTGTTCCAGCACCTCGGGCGCCGGGGCCACGGTCAGCAGGCCGCGCTGGCCGTCGATCAACAATGCGGTGCCGGCGGCAATCTGCAACACCGCCTCGCCTGCGCCCACCACGGCAGGAATGCCGAGGGCACGCGCAACGATGGCGCTGTGCGCAGTGGCGCCGCCACGGGCGGTGAGAATCCCGGCCACGCGCGCCGGGTCCAGACGGGCGACGTCGGATGGGCCGACCTCGTCCATCACCAGAATATAGGCCTGCTTGGGTTCTTCCAGGGTAGGCACGCCGCACAGCTGCGCCAGCACGCGGCGGCCGATGTCGCGCAGATCGGCTGCGCGCTCGGCCAGCAGGGCATCCTGCAGCGATTCCTGCTGCACCGCGGCCGCTTCGATCACCGTGTTCCAGGCCGCGGCAGCGCTTTCGCCCTGCTGCAGACGGGCAGCGACTTCATCGGTCAGGGCCGGGTCGTCGAGCATTTCCTGGTGAGTGACGAAAATCTCGCGGATGGCTTGTGCCTGGGCGCGCTGGATCAACCCGTCGATGTCCTGCCGGACCTGGCCGAGGGCGGCCTGCAAGCGTTCACGCTCCAGCGCCACGGACTCGCCACGCTGGGGAAAGTCGAAATCGTGCAGCACCTGGATGTGCGCCGGGCCCATGGCGATCCCAGGGGCCGCGGCGACACCCTGGACCTGCGCGCCCGCGCCTGGCGCCTGTGGCTTGATCTTGGCCGCCTTGGTCACAGCGGGCTGCGCAGGCGCAGCCTCGGTGACGCTTGGCAGCGGTTCCACTTCCTCGCCCAGGCCCTCCTCGATGGCCGCCAGCAACGCCGGCAAGGCGTCGCCGGCAATGGTCGGCTCGGCGACCAGTTCCAGCGTCTGACCGCGCTGCGCACCCAGGCTGAGCAACTTGCTCAGGCTCTTCGCAGACACCGCGAGACCACCGGACTCGACCACCCGCAAGCGAATCTCGCCTTCGAAGCTCTTGGCCAGCTGCGCCAGAATCTTCGCCGGCCGCGCGTGCAGGCCATGTGCGTTGGCCAGCACGATGCGTACGCTGGGCCAATCGGCAGGCAGCTCGCCGCCCAGCGCTTCGAGCACGGCGCGGGTGCTGGTGGCAGCACCCAATTCGTTGCCGCGGCCTTCGATGAGCAACGCGCACAGGCGTTCGAGCAAGGCCTGGTGAGCTTCGCCCAGGCTGGCCAGGCAGAACAGCCCAGTCAGCGGCTGGCCCAGGTAGCGCAGGGGTTTGTCGGGGGTGACGAAGGCCAGGCCCGGACGCTTCACGGTCTGCTCGCTGTGCAGCCACCACAAGCCATCGCCCAGCGGCAAGGCTTCGACTTGCTGAAGCAGCGCGGCAAAACCATTGCTCACGCAGTCGGCCTGGCGCAGCAGACGCGCACCACGCCAGACCAGTTCCTCGAAGTCTTCGGCCATCACGCTCAAGCCGATCATCTGCGCATCCAGCGCCAATTCCTGCGGCGCCCCTTGCAGCAGCTTCAGCAACGCGGGTGCATCGGTGGCCTGGCGCAGCGCTTCACCCAGGTCGGTTTCACCCAGCGCGCGGGTCAGCAGTTGCAGCAGGCGCAGGTGTTCGTCGGACTTGGCGGCGATGCCGATGGCCAGGTAGACCTTCTGGCCGTCACCCCAATCCACGCCTTCGGGAAATTGCAGCAGGCGCACGCCGGTGGTGAACACTAGGTCACGGGTATCGGGCGTGCCGTGGGGAATGGCGATGCCTTGGCCCAGAAAGGTCGAGCCTTGAGCTTCACGCGCTTGCAGGCCGGCCAGGTAACCTTCGGCCACCAGGCCATCGGCAACCAGTTTGTCGGCGAGCAATTGCAGGGCGGCGGGTTTATCCACGGCGCTCTGGCCCATGGATATCTGCTCTATAGTGAGCTCCAGCATTGCCTCTCTCCTTTACAGCGGCGGCAGCGCGCTGAGGTATTGTTGTGAAGTGTGAGCATAGAGCATCGAGGTGCGCGCTCTGTACTTCCGATAGGTCCGGCCTGCGTTGCCGAGGGTAAGGTTGAGACCTCGACAAGAGATGTTTTACGGCAGGAAACACGCAGGCTGAAACGTTTAATCTAGAATGCAGCGCACGTTACTCGATAATCTTCGATGATTGAAGTCCAACCTGTCGGTTACGTTGCCTGAACTTAGCCTGGCGCCACCCGACAAACGATGAATGAGCGCGCTTCAATGCCTCGGCATGGGCGCGACGACACTAAGGAATCAACGGTTGAAACTCAGCGATATTGCTCGCCTGGCTGGCGTCTCGGTCACCACTGCCAGTTACGTCATCAATGGCAAGGCCGCTCAACAGCGCATCAGCAAGGCGACGGTGGCGCGCGTCGAGGCCATCGTCCAGGAACAGGGCTTCACCCCCAACCCCCAGGCAGCCGGGCTGCGCAGTCGGCACACGCGTACCCTGGGCTTCATCCTGCCGGACCTGGAAAACCCCAGCTACGCGCGCATCGCCAAGCTGCTCGAGCAAGGTGCCCGCGCCCATGGTTACCAGCTGCTGATCGCCAGCTCCGACGACGACGCGGCCAGCGAGCTGCAACTGCTGCAGCTGTTTCGTGCCCGACGTTGCGACGCGCTGTTCGTTGCCAGTTGCCTGCCGGCCAGCGACGACAGCTACCGTGAATTGCAGGCCAAGGGCACGCCCGTGATCGCCATCGACCGGATGATGGACCCTGCGCAGTTCTGCTCGGTGATCAGCGATGACCGCAACGCCAGCCTGCAATTGACCCAGAGCCTGCTGCTGCCCAAGCCTCGACACATCGCCTTGATCGGCGCACGGCCGGAACTGAGCATCAGCCAGGCGCGAACCGAGGGCTTCAATACTGCGCTGGCCGATTTCGATGGCACGGTGCTGGTCGAGCACAGCGAGTACTTCAGTCGCGAAGGTGGCCAGCATTCCATGCAAGCCTTGCTCGACAAGCTCGGCCACCTTCCCGACGCGCTGGTGACCACCTCCTACGTGCTGCTGCAGGGCGTGTTCGATGTGCTGCAGGAGCGGCCGCTGGATTCCCAGGCAATGCACCTGGGCACGTTCGGCGACACCCAGTTGCTGGACTTCCTGCCGCTGCCGGTCAACGCCATGGCCCAACAGCACAACATGATCGCCAGCAAGGCGCTGGAACTGGCACTGGCCGCTGTGGAACAAAAGCACTACGAGCCCGGCGTGAATGCCTTGGCCCGGACCTTCAAACAGAGAATTCACGAGGGCTGATGGTGCGCTTGATCGACACCCATACTCACCTGGATTTTCCCGACTTCGATGCCGATCGCGCGCGCGTGCTGGACACCGCCACAGCGCGTGGTGTGGAGCGGGTGGTGGTGCTGGGTGTGCATCAAGCCAACTGGCAGCGGGTATGGGACCTGGCGCTGGCGGATGAGCGGGTGTATGCGGCCTTGGGCCTGCACCCCGTGTTTCTCGAAGAGCACCGGCCCGAGCATGTGACTGCCTTGCACGAGTGGCTTGAGCGTTTGCACGGACACCCGAAGCTGTGTGCAATCGGCGAGTTCGGCCTGGATTACTACCTCAAGGACCTGGATCGCGATCGGCAGCAGGCGTTGTTCGAAGCGCAGTTGGACCTGGCTGTGGCGTTCGAGCTACCGGTGTTGCTGCACGTGCGGCACAGCCATGCGGCAGTGATCGCGACCTTGAAGCGCTTCAAGCTGCCCCGCGCAGGGGTCATTCATGCATTCGCCGGAAGCTGGGAAGAGGCACGGGAGTATTTGAAGCTGGGCTTCAAGCTAGGCCTGGGTGGCGCGCCGACCTGGCCGCAGGCGCTGCGCATGCACAAGGTACTGCCGCGTTTACCGCTGGAGGCCATCGTTCTGGAAACCGATTCGCCGGACATGGCGCCTGCGATGTATCCGGGTGTACGCAACAGCCCGGAGCATCTGCCGGCCATCGCCGAGGCACTGGCGCGCATCATGGGCACCGATGCCGCCACCCTGGCAGCGGCCAGCACCCGGAACGCCAATGCAGTGTTTGGTTGGGCGGATGCGCAGTGACCCCGGACGCGGCTCGCGCCGCTGCTACACAGGGGAAGAAGCACCAGTGCTCCCTGTAGCAGCGGCGTAAGCCGCGTCCGGGGTCAACGCGATGAACCTGCAACATCACGCCAACACCGAACACACCGCCAAAACCGCATACCACAACACCCCTGCGCGCACGACCATCTGCCACAGGCTGTCCAACGTCTCCACTCCTACCTGCCCTACCACTGGCGCCGGAACATCACCGGCCACTCGCCCGACGCGATCGATCAGCGCCGCAGCGGTAATTTCCCAGCTGAGTACCTCGTGCAGCATCACCCGGCTGACCGCCACGAAGTTGCCCACCAGCGCAAAGCTGGCCGCAAGCAAACGTACCGGCAGCCAGTCCAGAGCATGACGCAGCCGCTGCGCCCGCAGGGCTATCGCCGGATGCCGAGACTGCTCGGCCACCAGGGCCACCAGCCGATAGACCAGCGCCGCCACCGGGCCCAAGGCGGCGTACCAGAAAATCACCGCGAAAAAGCTTTGATAGGCTTCCCACAACAGGTGCCCCTGCACCCTTTGCAGCAGGCTGCCACCGTTGTCGGCGATGACGCCCATGTCGCGTTCGGCCACATGCACCGCCGCCTGGGTGTCTTCACGGCGCCAGGCATCGCGAAACGGCCCCAGGCCAACCGTGATGTCACCGCGGCCCAGGCTGTAGATCAGCACCAGCAAATGCACCGGCAGCGCCAGCAAGCCATACGCCACCGGCTGCAGCGCATACAGCACGAACGCCAGCAGCAGCGCCGGCAGCGCCACGCCGATGCCCAGCACCAGCCACGGCTCGCGCGCCAGCCCCGGCCGGGCTTCGAGCCGATGCAGTTCACCCAGGAAAAAACCGTCACGTTGCACGCGCTGGCGCAGCCCGGAAAACTTCTCGGCCAGCAGGACCAGCAGCAGCACCAGAAAAATCATCGTGCATCCTCTTCATTCAGCAATGCGGCACGGTAGCGTGCCCAGTCGAAACAAGGGCCGGGGTCGGTCTTGCGGCCCGGGGCAATGTCGCTGTGGCCGCAGATGCGCTCCACGCTCAATGCCGCAAAACGCTCGAGCAACAGCCGGGTCAAGGTGACGAGCGCTGTATATTGGGCATCGGCGAAGGGTTGATCATCAGTGCCTTCCAGTTCGATGCCTACAGAAAAATCATTACAGTTTTCGCGGCCATCGAACAACGACACCCCGGCGTGCCACGCGCGATCCAGACAGGAGACGAATTGCGTCACCGCACCGTCACGCTCGATGAGAAAGTGCGCGGACACGCGCAGATGGGAGATCCCTTCGAAATAGGGATGTTCGGTGTGATCCAGGCAGTTCTGGAAAAACTCATGCACCTTGCCCGTGGCAAACTGCGCGGGAGGCAAGCTGATGTTATGGATGACCAACAGCGAGACTTCGCCGTCGGGACGCTCGTTGAAATTGGGCGAGGGGCAATGGCGAACGCCGTCGCACCATCCCGTAGGGCCGTTCAAGCGCATGAGGTCAACCGCATCTGGAGTCCTGCCGACAATCAAGGCGCTCCAGTATGAACCCTCACGCGCAGGAAGGCAGCCTGCGCGTGGCCGGGTTCATCAGTGTGCCTTGAGCTTGCGCAGGTTGGTGACCACCGAATCCAGGGCTCGATCGAACAACAAGGTGTCGTCGAGCACCCGCACGGTGCCGCGGCGGAACTCGATCGCCAGGCCCATGCGGGTCTTCTCAAGCACCTTCATGCCGGTGCGGTTGACGAACACGTACTTGCCCGAGGTCTCGATGATCGCGGTCAACTTGCAGCGCAGCTTGAACTCATCGTTTTCCTGCAATTCCACCCAGCTGCCGACACGCAGCTTGTCGACCTGCAGCAGGCCTGGATCATCGTCGGCCAGGCGTACTTGGGCCTCGCTGTCGGCAGCTTCGCCCGGGGACGCCAGCACGATCTCTTCGACCACCTGCACCAGCGATTCCTCACCAGGCGTCACCCCCTCGACATTCGCCAGATCACGCTGGAACGCCTGCACATGCAGCACCTCCAGCTGACTGAAGAATTCACTGGTGGCGAACGGATCGAACGCGGTGCTGGTAAGACCATCGCGCAGAGACTTGAGCAAGCCGGGCACCAGTTCCAGCAAACGCATGCGCATTTCCGGGTCGTCGTGAGGTTCGACGCTCCAGATCAGATCGTCGACCGTGGACAAGGCCGCCTGCCACTCGGACGAATTGGCCCCGTGTTTCAGGCACACCAGCAGCAATACGCGGCTCCAGGCGTCCTGCAGCACATTGACCACCACCTGCGGCAGCTTGCGCCCCAGCAGACGGCTGTTGAGTTCTTTCTCGACCAGATGCCGCGCCAGATCCGCACGGGCGCGGCCCTCTTCGGCATCGCGGGTACGCTGTTCGAGCAACTCGCTGCGACGACGCTCGTCATTGCTGAACGCAAGGAAGTCGACCAGCAGCTCGGAAAACAACGAGGTGTCGTCGACGAAATCGTTGAGCAGGCGCTGGACGATCTGGTCGATGCGCAGGTACAGCGCATCGCGCTGATAATCGTCGCGGCTGCCCCAGCCCATCGCCGCCGAGGCGATTTCGTTGAGCAGCCGCCGCGCCGGGTGCGCACCCCGGCTGAAAAAGCTTTTGTCCAGTACCGCGACCTTGAGCATGGGAATCTGCAGGCGTGCGATCAGGGCCTTCAGCGAGTCGGGCAGGTTGCGATCGTCGAGGATGAATTCGAACAGCATGGCAATCAGGTTGATGACGTCTTCGTCCATCACCCCGACTACCCGAAACTTGCCGCTCTTGACGCTGACGCGGGTAAGCAGTTGTTCGAGCTGCTGGCGCAGGTCGTAGTCGTTCTGCGGCGGCTGCTGGGGTACGTACTGCTGCAAGTGGGACAGCAGGCGCAGCAGATCGCTGGTCGAGATCGGCATGGCCTCGCTCGGTGGCTCCATCTTCGGCGCCATGCTGCCGCGCAGGTCGTGCAGCAAGTCCTGCAGGGCGCCAAACGCTTCCTGCACATTCTCGTCACGCTGAGCGGACTTGCTCGGCGCCTCGGCGCGTGTTTCCGGCTCGGTGGCAGCGGGGCGCGGGCGGTCGCTGGAGCGGTCGGCGGCGCGACGCGCAGGCGCGGCCTTGAGCTCGGGCAGGATGCCGGCCGCGATGAGCAGTTGATTGGCCTCGGCGTACAGCTGATCGGTATCGGTAAGAACGTATTTCTCGAACAGCTTGAGGATGATCAGCTTGACCTTGATCTCCACACCCAGGCTGCGCCCGGCCTGGAGAAAATAGTCGCACAGCATGACCGGCCCGAGCGGATTGGTGGAATCGTCCAGGCGGCGAGTCAGTAGCACATTCAAGCGGGTCGTCAGTTGACCCAGGGCAAAACTGTCACGGCTGAGGACCTTGGCCACCATCGCATCCAGTGCCACCGTGCGTTCCAACTCGTCGTTGGGTACCAGCGCCAGCTTGTCGTAGCTCAGCGGCGGCGGCGCGCTGGCCTCGACCGTGTCGTACTGACCGACGCGCACGAAGCTCTCGTAGAATTTCTCGAGGAAACCGCGCTCGATGCTCTTGCGCTTGAGGCGCAGATCGCGCATGGCTTCGAAGAAGGTATTCTGATCGACGTTGTTCAACGCCCGGTCGGCCATTTCGAACAGGGTATCGTCGGCGTTATCGAACAACACCTGCAGGGCCTGCTTGAGCTGCAGCGCGGCTTTGTCGCGCACCTGCAACAGGACGACAGGCAGGCGCACACTGGCAGGCTGGCTCGCGTGATCGGCGGCAGCCTTGTTCAGTGAAACCACTTTCCCATCGTTCGCCATCAAGACCCCCACCAAGAGAAATAGAGCGTCGACATCCCTGTCAACCACGTGACGTCATTTACCTGACCTCACCGACAGTGATCTCTGACTACCAAGGTGGCAAGCAGTTCAGCGAACACGGGGCTAAGTAGGAGATTGACCGTAAATATGTACGAAAGCTCACAGCAGCCGACCAAATGCACAGCTTTTTACAGTGCGTGAAGGCGCGGGCTACAGGGCTTCGCTCCAAGCACTGCAGTATCCTATAATCCGGCCACTTTGCCGATGGAGCGCGTCATGTCCAATCTTCGTCTTGCCGATCTGACCGCTGAAATCGAAGCCAACGTGCGCCGTGCGTTGTTCGAAGACGTGGGCAGCGGCGATATCACTGCGCAACTGATCCCGGCCGAGCGCCTGGCCAAGGCCAGCATCATCACCCGCGATGCCTGCACCGTTGCCGGCAGCGCCTGGGTCGATGCCGTGTTTCGCCAGCTCGACCCGCGCGTGGCGGTGCATTGGCAGGTGGTGGATGGGCAGCAGGCCCAGCCCAACCAACCCCTGTTTCACCTCGAAGGCCCGGCGCGGTCGCTGCTGACCGGCGAGCGCAGCGCGCTGAATTTTCTGCAACTGCTGTCGGCCGTGGCCACCCGCGCGCGGTATTTCGCCGAGCGTGTAGGCCATACCCAGGTCAAGCTGCTGGATACGCGCAAGACCTTGCCGGGCCTGCGCCTGGCGCAGAAGTACGCGGTGACCTGCGGTGGCTGCCACAACCACCGGATCGGCCTGTACGATGCCTTCCTGATCAAGGAAAACCACATCGCCGCCTGCGGTGGCGTGGCTCAGGCAGTAGCGGCGGCGCAGCGCATTGCGCCGGGCAAGCCGGTGGAAATCGAAGTCGAAAGCCTGGAGGAGTTGCGCGAAGCCCTGGCAGCGGGTGCCGACATCGTCATGCTCGACGAGCTCAGCCTCGCCGACATGCGCGAAGCCGTGAGCATCAATGCTGGCCAGGCCAAACTCGAAGCCAGTGGCGGCATCAACGATTCGACCCTGGTCAGCATTGCCGAAACAGGGGTGGACTACATCTCGATCGGCAGCCTGACCAAGGATGTAAAAGCGGTAGACCTGTCCATGCGCCTGAGCCTGTGACAGCCCACATAGATATCGACCAGCAAAGGTATGGAGTTTTCGCAGTGACCAGCACATCCACCCAAGGCGCTTACCAGGTCTACATCATCCGCATCGACGGCACCCGCTTCGGCCCCTTCGACTCGTCCCTGGAGCCCAACAAGGCGTTGATCTACGAAGTAACGCTCAATGCCGGCGCAGGCGACCGCATCGAATTGCATGACGCCGCCGGAGAGGTACAGACCCACGTGATCTCCAACACCCATTTCCAGCCGCAGATGAGCGACGTGCCCGCCCACTACACCGTTCGCTGGCGCTGATACCCCGCGGGCCTCTGTGGGAGCGGAGCTCTGTGGCAGCGGGCTCTGTGGGAGCGGGCTCTGCCCGCGAAGAGGCCAGCAGCCCAACAACCCCCTCCCAGCCCCCCACATACCCCCTAAACAGTAAATTCCCTTGACTCACCGCCACGAATCGCCCAAAGGTGCTCAAACAAAACCCGTGTAAGGAAGCAGCCTTGAGCATCGTCGAACAGTTCCACTCAGGCCTCAAAGCCGCCCTGCCCGCCGCCAGCCTAGACGAACTCGCGTTCGCCACCGGCGCCTCGCCCACCCAACTGGACGCTCTCAAAGAGGTTTACCCGGACTGCCCGGACAGCCTGCTGCAACTGCTTGCCAAGGTGAACGGCACGCACTGGCAGAAGTACGAAAAAGGTGAAGTCTCGGTGCTCATCCTGGGCTCGGACATTGCCGAATACCCGTACTACCTGCGCTCGGTCGAGCAGATCCTGGAAGACCGCGCCGCCAACGACAAAAGCATCGCCGACATCTACGACGACTTCTTTCTGGAAAACCCGGAAATGGTCGATCGACGCATCGACGCCGACGTCAGCCTGGGCGAGCGCCTGTGCTTCTCGCACTGCATGAACAACGGCGGCACGTCCACGCTGTTCGTCGACTTCAACCCGACCGGCAAAGGCACCAAAGGCCAGGTGATCCGCTTCGTCCACGACCCGGACGAATACGTGGTCATCGCCGACAGCTTCGACGACTACCTGAAGATGCTGATCGACGACAAGTTCGCGTTCATTCTCGAAGATTGATGCACCCTGACCGAGCTCATTCCACGAATGAGCTCGGTCATTGCATGGATAGTTACAACTCGTATTACCCCTCGGCCTCAGCGCCTTCCCGTACCCCCGCACACCCTTCATATCACTTCCATTTGTCCGAAAACCCGGCCCTGCGCTACACATAGCTGGGCAGCACACATTGACTAGAAAACGGACAGCAACTAAATTCAGTTGCACAAAAGGAGTGGCAATGTCCAGGCATGGAAAGCTGGTCGCCAAACTGATCTCGCAGGAAAGTGAGTTCACATGGCCTGAACGGGTGAGCCTGCTGCAGGGGTTCGGCTTTCAGCCAGTCCAGGGAAGCGGCAGCCGCGTGAAGTTTCATAATGGTAATCCCGCAGCGTTGATCAGCCTTCATCGCCCTCATCCGGGTAGTGAAATCAAGCCCTACATCCGCCGCCAGATCATCGCGCAATTGAAAAATGGAGGCTTGCTGCCATGAACCAACTGCTTCAACACCGCGGCTACTTCGGATCGATCGAAGCAAGCCCGGAAGACGACTGCCTGTATGGCAAAGCACAGTTCATTCGGGCGCTGATCAGCTATGAAGGGCAAACCGTTGCGCAATTGATTGCCGCTTTTCAGGCCGCAGTGGATGACTATCTGGAGACCTGCGCGGATTTGAAGGTCACGCCGGAGATTTCCTGCAAGGGCTCCTTCAATGTGCGCATTGGCCACGAACTGCATCTGGCGGCCAGCATCGCGGCAAATCGGCAAAGCATTACGCTCAATGACCTGACCAAACAGGCACTCGCCAGTTATCTGCATTACGAGTCGACAAACCGTGCCGACTGATCAGCCTGCCAGACACTTCAAGGCTTGAGCGTCAACGCTTGAGCGGCAACTCGCCGATGGCGGGGCGGGCGAACAGGTAGCCTTGCTGCAGATCGATACCCAATGATTGCAAGGCCGTGCTTTCACCGACGGTTTCGACGCCCTCGGCCACCACCGTGATGTTCAGCTTGCCGGCCACCAGCACGATCCCCGCCACGATGGCTTGCCGCACAGCGTCTTGATCCAAGGCGCGAGTCAGCGCCATGTCGATTTTCAGCACGTTGGGCTGGAACGTCGCAAGCATGTTCAAACCCGAATACCCCGAACCGAAATCGTCGATTGCCGTAGTGAAGCCCTGCTTCTCGTATTCAGCGAAAATCGACTGCAGATGCGCCGGATCATCCACACGCTCACCTTCGGTGACTTCGAACATCAGCCGATTCAGCGGAAAACCGAATTCGCGGGCAGCCTCGAGCGTTGCGCGAATGCACGTTTCGGCGCGGTAGACGGCTTTGGGCAGGAAATTGATGCTCAGCAGGCAGTCGGGCAAGTCGAGCAGACCCCAACGGGTTGCCAATTCGATGGCCTTGACTCGGCAGGCCTGGTCGAAGCGGTAGCGATTGCCATCGTTCACCATACTCAGGATGCTGAACGCGGACTCGCCGTTGATGCCGCGCACCAGCGCTTCGTACGCCCAGGGCTTGCCACTGCGCACATCGAGAATCGGCTGGAACGCCATGGTGAAGTCGAAACCCAATGCATCCAGGTTTCGACAGTCGGAACAACCCACTGCCTTGAACGGCTGGGGAAAAATGATCGGGCTCATAGCGAGGCTCCGTGGGCAAAAAACGAATGATAGCGTATTGCCACTTCGACAGCTCATAGCCTCGCTAGATCCGTCTGATTGGCTGAACGGTCAGCCCAGTACGACCAACCGATCCGGT
>Ga0265798_10006216_pt1 | contig 15746 bp, 10 predicted proteins | sample P3T30metagenome_FD_192430 | JGI IMG/M metagenome (GOLD analysis project Ga0265798, IMG submission 192430) | Plant litter microbial communities from East Loma Ridge, Irvine, California - P3 T30 | ecosystem: Environmental > Terrestrial > Plant litter > Unclassified | place: USA: California... | reverse complement strand
AGTGGGGCGAGCGCGGCCTGTTCGGCGACCAGGTCGTGTTCTCGACCACCACGCCGTACCAGCGCCTGGTGCTCACGCGCTGGAAGGACGACCTGCGTCTTTACATCAACGGCAACCTGCAATTCTCATCGCGCGACGAGTACCGCTACCACGAGGCGCTGGTGCATCCTGCGATGCAGGCCACGCCGTGGGCGCGCCGCGTGGTGGTGCTGGGCGGCGGCGACGGGCTGGCGCTGCGCGAGGTGCTGCGCTATCCGCATGTGCAAGAGGTGACGCTGGTCGACCTCGATCCGGAGATGACGCGTGCCTTTGCTACCCGGCCTGAGCTGGTCAAGCTCAATGCCAATGCGCTGAACGACAAGCGGGTCAAGGTCGTCAATGCCGACGCCGCCGTGTGGCTGCAGAAAGAGGCCGGCATGTATGACGTGGCCATCGTCGACTTCCCCGATCCGTCCAGCTTTGCCCTTGGCAAGCTGTATTCGGTGCCGTTCTATGGCGTGCTGCGCAAGCATGTCGCGGCCAATGGGCTGATCTCGGTGCAGGCGACCTCGCCGTTCTTCGCGCCACATGCTTACTGGACCATCGAGGCGACGCTGCGCGAAGTGGGCCTGCGCACCTGGCCGTATCACCTGTATGTGCCGTCGTTCGGCGAGTGGGGCTTCATCCTGGCCTCACCGCAGGGCCGCTTCCAGCCGGCCGAGCAGTACACGCTGCCAATGCGCTACCTGGATGCCGAGACCACGCGCGCGATGTTCACCTTCCCGCCCGATATGCAGCGCCTGCCGATGAAACCGAACCGGCTCGACTCGCAATCGCTGGTGCGCGAATTCGAGGAAGACTGGAACCAGGTGGCGCGCTGATGGACCGCCGCTCTTTCATTGCGTCCAGCGGCGGCGCGGTGCTGGCTGCCGCCGCCAGTGCGGCCGGTTTCTGGCGTTGGCAAGAAGTCACGCCGCATGTCGCCGATCCGGGCCGCACGATCGGGCATATGCTACGCGACCGCGCGGCACTGCCACCGCCGTCGAGCATCATCGAGACCGATGTCGCGATCCTCGGCTCCGGCATCGCAGGGCTGAGCGCGGCCTGGCAGCTCGACCGCCTCGGCAAGCGCGATTTCCTCCTGTTCGACGGTCCCGAGGCCTTCGGTAACGCGGCGGGCGCGCGCCTCGGCGGGCTGGCTTGTCCAACCGGCGCGCACTACCTGCCGTTGCCGGGGATGGAAGCGCTTGACGTACGCGAGATGCTGGCCGATCTCAAGATCCTGCAGGGCGATCCGCGTGCGGAACGTCCGACCTACGACGAGCGCTTCCTGGTGCATGCGCCGCATGAGCGGTTGTTATTGAATGGCGCGTGGCAGGAAGGAATGGTGCCTTCGCACGGCGTCGATGCGGCGGAACTGGCCGAGCACGAGCGCTTCTTCGCGCACATGGACCGGCTGCGGCATGCGGTCGGCAACGATGGCCGGCGCGCCTTCGTGTTCCCGGCGGCGTTGTCCTCCAGTGATCCCGCCTACACGACGCTCGACCAGATCACCTTCGCTGACTGGCTGGCGCGCGAGGGCTACCGCTCACCCAGCCTGCGCTGGTATCTGGATTACTGCTGCCGCGACGATTATGGTGCGCCGAGCGACAAGGTATCCGCCTGGGCCGGCATCCATTATTTTGCCGGACGCTGGGCCCAGGCCGCAAACGCCGCCGACAATGCACTGCTGACGTGGCCGGACGGCCTGCACCCCTTGGCCGACGCGCTGGCCGCGAAAGTGCAGGACCGGCGCCGCGCCGGCACCGCCGCGTCGGTCAGGATCGTGGACGGACGCGCGGAAGCCCTGTGCTTCGTGCTGGAAAACGGCCAGCCGCGCAGCTTCCTGGTGCGCGCGCGGCGCATGGTGTGCGCGATGCCGCTGTTCGTGGCGGCGCGCGTGGTCGAACCGATGGCGTCGTTCGGCTTCGATGCGCGGCGCGATCTGCCGCCGTCGGCGCCATGGATGGTGGCAAACTTCCTGATGCGCGACTTCCCGCGCGAGCAGGGCGGCATGCCGCTGGCCTGGGACAATGTGGTGCACGGCGGAAGAGGGCTGGGCTATGTGGTCTCGACCCACCAGGAGATCCGCGTCACGCCGCCCAAACAGACCGTGTTCACGGCCTATATCGCTTTATCAGACCGCACGCCATTGGAGGCGCGGCGCTGGATGCAGGCTGCGAGTCCACAGGAATTACTGGAACTGGCCAGCGCCGACCTGAAACAGGCGTATGGGCTGGCGTTCATGCCCAACGTCGAGCGGGTCGAACTGACCCTGCGCGCGCATGCAATGGCGGTGCCGGCGCCGGGCATGCGCAGCAACCCCGCCCTGGCGGCGCTGCGCGACCTCGGTGGGCCGCTGCTGTTCGCACATGCCGACCTGTCGGGTTTTTCGGTGTTCGAGGAAGCGGCGTGGTGGGGTTGCCAGGCCGCGCGGCGCATCGCCGGCGCCTGAGGCGTCAGGCCGCCGACGCCACCGATGCGCCCTTGATACCGTGCCGTTCCAAGGCCTCGGCAACGAAGCCGGTCGCCTTCATCGCTTCGACAAAGCTGGCGAGGTAGGCTGCGGCGTCGGCGCCGCGGCTTTTCGGCGTACCCATCGCCTGCTGAATGACCATGAAGCGCTCGCCCAGCAGCCGCAGGCCCCCGAGGCGCTGCGCGTCGGCTTCCAGTTGCTGCTTCACGCCCGCCGCCACCTCGGCATGTTGCTCGAGGAAGGTGTCGACCACCGTGGGGGAAGTTGGCGAGCGCACGATCTGCGCATGCTCCAGTGTGCGGCTCAGGTACAGGTCATAGGCGCTGCCCTTGCCGACCACGACGCGGTGCTGCGCCTGGTCGACTTCGATGTTCGCGCGCAGCGGCGAGTCGTCGCGCACCAGGTAGCAGCCTTCGATCAGCACGTAAGCGGCGGTGAAGGCGATGTGCTCGCCGCGCAGCGGATCGATGGCGAAGAACCCGATGTCGGCATTTTCCGCCACCACGACATCGACCGATTTGCCCGCTGCATCGACGACGACCAGCTCCAGTTCCACGTCGAGCTGGCGCGCCAGTTGCGTCGCCAGGTCGACCGACACGCCGCATGCCTCGCCCGACGCGTCGCGATACGCCAGGATCGGATTGCCGAGATTGATGGAAGCGCGCAGCTTGCCGGTAGGTGTAAACGCCGAGCGGATCGAAGAAGTCAGGTTCATGGCAGGCTATTCGTCAGGAGGGTGGGTCGCCCTTGGCTTGGAGGATATTCTCGATCTTCGCCAGGGATTCAAGGGTATGCGCGAGGTGTTCGCGCATGAAGGCGGATGCTTCCTCGTTACGCTCGCGCTCGAGCAGGTCGAGGACGTGCAGATGCTGGCGGCAGTGTTCCGGATAGCGCTCGCGTTGGCGCATCGAGCGGTAAGACAGCAGGCGCCGCACCCGGTTGACGCGCTTGATCGTGTCGATGAAGAAGGGGTTGCCCGAGGCTTCCACCAGGCTTTCATGAAAGCGCACGCCACGGTTGTGCAGTTCATCGGCCGAGGCGCTGGCGATGCCGCCGCCGAGCATGTGCAGTTCGGTGGCGCGGCATTGTTCCAGTACCTTGCGATCAAGCCGGTAGCCCGGCTCGATCAGCGCGGCCGGCTCCAGCGCCATGCGCAGGCGGTACGACTGCAGCAGGCTGTCGTGCGTGGTCATCATCGGCGAGAAGGTCCAGCCGTAGCCGAACTTGCGCTCGCCCCAGCCCTCGCTGGCGATGCGCGCCAGCGCGGCATTGGCCTGGGCCGCGGTCAGGCCGTAGCGGGTACGGATCAGCTGCTCGGAACAGTCGAGCGGCAGCTCGCCCGCGAGCAGGTCCTCGGCGATCTGGAAATACACGCTGGTGACCACGTCCGCTTCGGCCAGGCCCAGGCCGGCGACGATGTCCGACAAGGATTCGATCAGGCTGCGGGCGACGAAGTAGCCGCGATTTTTTTCGCGGGTCAGGACGCCTTTCTCGTGCAGCAGCGCCAGCGCGCTGTTGACCGGCTGGCGCGACACCCGCAGGCGGTCGGCCAGCATCTGCGCCGGCAGGTGGCTGCCGGCGCTCCATTCTTCGCTTTTGATCAGCGCGATAATCTGCTTCGGGATGGACGTTTCAACGCTCATGGTAGTCATCAATTCCAGGCGGACTGCCTGTGCGCCGCCATTATGGCCGATGTTGCGCGGCGATCGTCTTCTGCAGGATGTAGGGAATCACCCCGCCATGCCTGAGCAGATCGACCTCGAGCCGTGTCTCGACCGCCGCCACCGCATCGAACGCCTCGATCGCGCCGCCGGCCCGGTGCAGGCGTACAGGCACCAGGCAGCGCGGCTGTACTGCCTGCGCGTCGGCCTGCACCTCGATCCGGTCTCCCGGCGCGATCGCCAGGTGCGTCGGCGACAAGCCATCGGGCAGGCGCAGCGGCAGGATGCCCATGCCGATCAGGTTCGAGCGGTGGATGCGCTCGAAGCTCGACGCCAGCACGGCGCGCACGCCCAGCAGGCGCTGGCCCTTGGCGGCCCAGTCGCGCGACGAGCCGGTGCCATAGCGCTCGCCCGCCACCAGCACCACCGGGTCGCCGTCCTGGCGGTAGCGCTCGGCCACCTCGAAGATCGGCGCGATGTCACCACTCGGCACGTGCAGCGTATGGCCGACCGGCGCCGCAGGCAGCAGCAGGTTGCGCAACGATTTGCTGTAGAAGGCTGCGCGCACCATCACTTCCCAGTTGCCGCGGCGCGAGGCGAACACGTTCAGGTCGTTGCGGTCGTCGCCGCGCGCGACCAGAAAGTCGGCCACGAAGCTGTCTTTCGGGATCGCGCTGGCGGGCGAGATGTGGTCGGTCGTGATGTCGTCGCCCAGCACCAGCAGCGGATAGGCCGTGTAGTGGCCCAGCTGGCTGCGCTCGTCCAGCGAGGCAAATGGCGGCCGGCGCAATGCGGTCGATGCCGGGTCCCACGGGAACAGGGCGCTGTCCGGCACCATCAACGCATGCCAGGACGGATTCTGGCTGGCGAAGGCGAACGCGCGCGGGAAGTCATCGGCTTCCAGGCCCTGGCGCACCAGGTCATCGACCTCGGCGCGGCTCGGCCACAAGTCGCGCAGGAATACTTGTTGACCGTCCGGCGTGGTTTGCACCGGGTCGCTGCCCAGGTCGACCTCGGCATTGCCGGCCAGGGCAAATGCGATGACCAAGGGAGGCGACATCAGGAATCCCAGGTCCAGGTCGGGATGCACGCGCCCCGGAAAATTGCGGTTGCCCGACAAGACCGCGACCGGCTTGACCGCGCCGCTGGCTTGCGCTTCCTGGATTGGCAGCGGCAGAGCACCGGAGTTGCCGATACAGGTCGTGCAGCCATAGCCGACGATGTCGAAGCCGACGGCCGACAGGTCCTCGACCAGGCCGGCGCGTTCGAGATAGGCGGCAGCGGCCGGCGAGCCCGGTCCCAGCGAGGTCTTGACCCAGGGTGGCACGCGCAGTCCAAGGGCGCGCGCGCGGCGCGCCACCAGCCCGGCCGCAACCAGCAGCGCCGGGTCGGAGGTATTGGTGCAACTGGTGATGGCCGCGATCGCGATCGGGTGGCGCGGCAGCCCGAGTTCCGGGCCGGACGGCTGGAAATCCAGCGCGCGCAGGCTCGCTGCGGTTTCGGTATACGCCAGCAGATCCTGCGGCCGCTTGGGGCCGGCGACGTGGATCGCCACCGCATCGAGGTCAATCTCGATGCTGCGGGTATAGACCGGCTGCGCCTCGGGATCGAACCAGAACGCGTTGCGGCGCGCATAGGCTTCCACCAGGGCGACCTGGCTCGGCGCGCGGTTGGTCTGGCGCAGGTAATCCAGCGTCTGGCCGTCGACCGCGAAGTAGCCGGTGGTGGCGCCGTATTCCGGCGCCATATTGGCGATGACGGCGCGTTCGCCGGCAGTGAGGGTGGCGACGCCGGGGCCGAAGAACTCCACGAACTCGCCCGCCACACCGATCTGGCGCAGGCGCTGGGTCACGGTCAATGCGAGGTCGGTCGCGAGGGTTCCGGCCGGCAGGCGGCCGTGCAGGCGCACGCCGATCACGTCCGGCACCCGCAGCATGGTCGGCATGCCGAACATGACGGTCTGCGCTTCCAGGCCGCCCACGCCCCAACCCAGCACGCCGATGCCGTTGATCATGGGCGTGTGGCTGTCGGTGCCGATCATCATGTCCGGCACCACCCAGGTGGCGGCGCCGCGCTGCTCGAGCGTGACCACGGTGGCCAGCTGTTCCAGGTTAATGGTGTGCATGATGCCGGTGCCCGGCGGGTGGATGCGCACGCCCTTCATCACCTTGGAGGCCCAGCGCAGGAAGGTATAGCGCTCGCGGTTGCGGCGCATTTCCAGTTGCAGGTTCAGGTCGACGGCATTCTTTTGCGCGAAGAATTCCACCGCCAGCGAATGGTCGACCGAGATATCGACCGGCAGGCCGGGATTGAGCAGGGCAGGGTCCCAGCCCGCTTCTTCCAGGGCATTGCGCATGGCCGCGATGTCCACCAGCGCCGGGGTGCTGGTGGTGTCGTGCATCAGCACGCGGCCCGGCTGGAAGGCGATTTCCGCTTCGCTGCTGCCGCGTTCGAGCCAGCCGAAGATGGCGTCGACGCCGGCCTGCCGTTCTTCCGGCGGGCTGCTACGGACGATGTTTTCCAGCAGCAGGCGCAGGACCACCGGCAGGCGCAGCAGGCGCTCGCCGAACAGGGCGGGCAGGTCGACCATGCGCAGCGACTGGCCGCCATGCTCGAACGTGGCGGCATTCATGATCGACTCACTCATCGCCGCCCCGGAAACGTCGCAATTGCTTGAACATCAGCGGCGCCAGCAGGGCGATCGCGGCGATCGCCAGCAGCGAGGCCGAGCCCGGGTGCTTGAAGAACACCCAGTAGTCGCCCATGCTTACCTGCAGCGCGCGGCGGAACTGGTTCTCCGCCATTGGGCCCAGGATCAGGCCGACGATCATTGGCGCGACCGGATAGTCCAGGCAGCGCATCAGGTAGCCGACCACGCCGAACACCACCAGCATCGCCAGCTCGGTGGTCGAGGGATTCGAGGCCAGGGTGCCCATCGCCGCGAACACCAGGATGCCGGCATACAGCCAGGCTTGGGGAATCGTGAGCAGCTTGACCCACAGCCCCACCAGCGGCAGGTTCAGCACCAGCAGCATCAGGTTACCGATCAGGAAGCTGGCGATCAGGCCCCACACCATCTCGGGGCTGGTCGCGAACAGCAGCGGGCCCGGGGTCAGGCCGTATTGCTGGAAGCCGGCCAGCATCATGGCGGCGGTGGCCGAGGTCGGCAGGCCGAGCGCCAGCAGCGGCACCAGGGTGCCGGTGGCCGAGGCGTTGTTGGCGGCTTCGGGGCCGGCCACGCCTTCGATCGCGCCTTTGCCGAACTGCTCCGGATTCTTCGAGAACTTGCGCTCGAGCGTGTACGACAGCAGGGTCGGCACTTCGGCGCCGCCGGCCGGCAGTGCGCCGATCGGGAAGCCGAGCAGGGTGCCGCGCAGCCACGGTTTCCAGGAGGCTTTCCAGTCGGCCCTGGACATCCACAGCGAACCGCGCACTTTTTCAATCTTGTCCGGAATGCCGCAGAAGCGCGAGGCGACGTACAGCGCTTCGCCCATCGCAAACAGGCCGACCGCGAGCGTGGTGACCGAGATCCCGTCCATCAGCGTGGGCGCGTCGAAGGTCAGGCGCGCCTGGCCAGTGAGCTTGTCGATGCCGACCAGGCCGAGGAACAGGCCCAGCGCCAGGCTGGTCATGCCGCGCAGCACCGAGCTGCCGAAGGTGGCCGAGACGGTGACGAAGGCCACCATCATCAGGGCGAAATAATCCCAGGGACCGAATTGCACCGCCAGTTCGACGATCCAGGGCGCCAGCAGGGCCAGGCAGACGGTAGCAATGGTGCCGGCCACGAACGAGCCGATCGCCGCAGTGGCCAGGGCCGGGCCGGCGCGTCCGCTGAGCGCCATCTTGTAGCCTTCGATGGCAGTGGCGATCGAAGCCGCCTCTCCCGGGGTGTTGATCAGGATGGCGGTGGTGGAGCTGCCATACATGCCGCCGAAATAAATGCCGGCAAACATGATGATGGAGCCGGTCGGGTCCAGCTGGAAGGTCACCGGCAGCAGCAGCGCGACGGTGAGCGAGGGGCCGATGCCGGGCAGGATGCCGACCAGGGTGCCGAGCAGCACGCCGATGGCGGCGAACAGCAGGTTACTGGGCTGCATCGCAATCCAGATGCCGTCCGCGAGAAGTGAAAGCGATTCCATGTGTTCCTTAGCCGAGCAGTTGTTCTAACGGTCCCATCGGCAACGACAGGGAGAGCGCTTTGGTGAAGAACAGGTAGATGAGCGTACTGAGCAGCAGGCCATAGACCGGGCCCCAGGACTTGAGCGAGCGGCCGAAGCCACGCGCGGTGGCGATGAACAGGATGAACGATGACAGGATGAAGCCGACGCCCAGCGCCAGCGCGGCGATCTGCGCCACCAGGCCGCCCAGCACCCAGGCCAGCGAACGGTAGTTGGACTTGTCCAGCGCATCGCGCAGCAGCACCCGCTTGGCGCAGCGCGCCGCCTGGACCAGGTGGGCCACGCCCAGCGCGGCGAGCAGCAGGGCGATCAGCTTCATGGCCGCCGACGGACCGACCCCGGGCCCGACGCCGGACGCGACGCGCCAGGCATCAAACAGTGTCAGCGCGGCCAGGGCCAGCAAGCCGGCGCCCACCAGCAACGGCGCGCGCCAGGCCGGCACCTTGTGTTGGAGCGACGGCGTCATTTCACGAGGCCGATCGAGACCAGGACTTCCTTCACGCGCGCCTGGTCGGCTTTCATGAACGCGGCGAACTGGTCGGCCGGCAGGTAGGCGTCTTCCCAGCCGCGCACCTTGAGGATCTTGGCCCATTCCGGCGACTTGACCGCTCGCTCGATCCCGGCCGACAAAGCCGCGCGCTGCTGCGGCGTGATGCCGGGCCCGGCGACGATGCCGCGCCAGTTGACCAGTTCGGCGTCCAGACCCTGTTCCTTGAGGGTCGGTACATCGACGCCGGCGATGCGCTGGCCGTTGGCGATCGCCAGGGCGCGCAGCTTGCCGGACTTGATCATGCTTTCGAATTCGTTATATCCCGACACGCCGGCGCTCACGCGCCCGCCCAGCATCTCGGCCAGCGCTTCGCCGCCGCCCGAGAACGGCACATAGTTCAGCTTGCGCACATCGCCTCCGGCGCTGCGCACGACCATGCCGGCCAGGATGTGGTCGGCGCCGCCGGCCGAGCCGCCGGCCCAGACCACGCGCGAGGTGTCCGCCTTGAGCGCCGCCGCCAGGTCCTTGATCGTCTTGTGCGGCGAGTTGGCGGGCACCACGATCACCAGCGGATCGGCGGTGATGCGCGCGATCGGCACCACGCTGTCGAGCGTGACCGGCGAGCGGTTGGTCAGTACTGCGCCGAGCATCGTGATCCCCATTGTCATGACCTGCTTGCCGTCGCCCTTGGCGCCGTTGACGAACTGGGCCAGGCCGACGGTGCCGCCGGCGCCGGGCACATTGATGACCTGGACATTCTTGGCGGTGCGGGTGGCCAGCAGGACTTGTTGCAGCGAGCGCGACGCCGTGTCCCAGCCGCCGCCCGGGCCGGCCGGGGCGATGATCTTGAGTTCGAGCGGGGCCTGTGCCAGGGCCGGAGCTGTTGCTGCTGCGGTGAGCGTGGCGCCGAGGGCGAGTGCGCGCCCGGCACGTTTCAAGGTGTCGTTGAGGGTGTTCATACCTGCGTCTCCTGTTGTGAGCACCGACTGGCGGTGCGAGTCGTGTGGCGCCCCGCTTCGAACGAGCGGGTTTGCGCTGCGGCGGCACAGTGCCGGCCGCTTTTGCATCCTTAGTTTGCATATAAACACAAATTTATGCAATTAGATTTCAGTTTTTATCATGGTTGACAGCTCAAATTTATTGGCATGAAACGATTGACACGATTACCGACGATCTGCATTATTGCGTGGCAATATGCAATCGAGGTTTCGTCAACAAGAGGCCAATGCGCGCATCCGCCGGCAGAGTGGGCAGCGCATGCAAGGCATGGAAGCGGACCCGCACCCCGCGGCCGTCCATGCGAGAACAATCATGGAGACAGCAATGAACAAGCAGGTATTTGCCGCGGCGTTCGCCGTTGCGGCCAGCGGTGGCGCGTGCGCGCAATCGCATGTCCAGGTCTACGGCCTGCTCGATACCGGTGTCGAATGGGTCAGCAATGCGACCGAGTCGGGCGGCAGTTCGACCCGGGTGTCGTCGGGCGGCTCCAATAATTCACGCTTCGGCCTGCGTGGCAGCGAAGACCTGGGCGGCGGGCTCAAGGCGGTCTTCAACCTCGAGTCGCAAGTGATGTCCGATACCGGCGAGATCGACGGCCCGCTGTTCCGGCGCCAGGCCAATGTCGGCCTCGAAGGGCGGCTGGGACGTGTGGTGATCGGCCGCTCGTTCACGACCGTGTATGACTTCATCAATCCCTTTGATCCGATGGGCTACGCGCCGCGCTACTCGTGGGCGCCGACCGGCGGCGGCACGCTCGCCAGCAAGTACGGCATGACGACGGCGTTCGACAATATGGTGAAGTACCAGGGCCAGTTCGGTGACTTCAAGATCGGCGCCTCGTACGGCGCCGGCGAATCGACCCGGGACGATGATGACGGCCGCAAGTTCGCCGGTGGCGCCGCCTACGATGCGGGCAAGCTGCGCTTCGTGCTGACCGCCGAACGGGTCAATGGCGCGGGCGACAGCGTCGGCATTCGTCCGGTGTCGAAGGTTTATCACGGCGGCATCGCCTTCCAGCTCAGCGACAAGCTCGACCTGAAAATGGCGCACCGTAATTACCGGCTGGAGCGCGGCGCCGCGGCGGGCGACGTGCGCGCCAATACCTGGTGGGCTGGCGCGAACTATGCGCTCACACCGGTCATCGATTTCACGGGCGTGGTCTATTTCATCGATGTGAAGAATGGCGTGACGGTCGCGGACGCGGCGGCCGATCCGAAGATGTTCGTGTTCCGCTCGCGGTATACCTTCTCGAAGCGCACCAGCATCTATGCCACGATCTCGCACGCCAAGGCGCAGGGCGGCGTGCCGGTTGGCGTCACGCGCGGCTCGACCGAGGACGATGGGGTGACCGGCATGGCCGATCACCAGACCGGCGTGCTGCTGGGGTTGCAGCACAGGTTCTGAACGGGAAGCCACCTGCCGGCCGGCAGGTGGCTTAAGGTCCGACTTAGGTGCCCGACTTACGTGCCCGACTGGGCCATGCCGACGTCGTCGGCTTCGGCCTGGCTGTCGCCGGCGGCCGTTTGCTGGCGGCCTTCGGCTTCCGCTTCCAGCGCGCGCCGTCCGGCGCGATCGGCATTACGCAGCTCGACATAACGGCGCAGCGCATCGTCCAGCGTCGGCAGCAGCGCGCCGCGTTCGCTGTGCAGCGACGAATAGGCCGGACGCGCCGCGGTGAAGCCGAACTCGGTCGCCGGCTTCGATTCAAGCTGCGAGGCGTCGACACCCGCCAGTTCGGCCGCGCGGCGCGCCAGCTCGGCCCAGGTCAATTCTCCCTGGTTGGCCAGGTGCCAGATGCCGGCTTCGCGGTCCACCGCCAGGTCCAGGCAGGCATGCACCAGGTCCGGCACATAGGTCGGCGTGATGGTCATGTCGCCGGCCGCCACGAACGGGTCGCCCCGTTCGAGCGCATTCAAGGCCTGGGTCACGAAATTGTGCTCGTCCCACGGACCGAAGAAGGCGCTGGTGCGCACCACCAGCGCGCCCGGGTGGCTGGCCAGCACCGCCTGTTCGGCGGCAGCCTTGCAGCGGCCATACACATTGAGCGGATTGACCGGGTCGGATTCGACGTACGGGCGCGCGTTGCGGCCGTCGAATACCAGGTCGCTCGAGAAGGTGGTGAGGTGTACATCGTGAAGGGCGCAGGCGCTGGCCAGGATCTCTGCGCCATGCGTGTTCTCGCGCTGGCAGCGCTCGATATCGTTCTCGGCGTCGTCCACCCGCACATAGCCGCAGGTATTGACCACGGCCCACGGCTTGTATTTCGCCAGCGCGCGCTCGACCGAGTCAGGGTCGGCGATGTCCATGTCCTGGCGCGACAGCAGGTGGTGCGCCAGGTTGCGCTTCTCGCAGATGCGGGCAAAGGCGCGGCCCAGGGTGCCGGTCGCGCCCAGGATCAGGATCGGTGCGGCGTCGGTGCCGACCAGGCGGTGGCCGTCGGCCGCGATCGAGGTCAATGCGTCGGGCGTGGCCACCGGCTGCTGGCACAGGAAGCGGCCCGGACGGCGCCACCAGCCCTGCGCGCGCAGCACCGGGTGTGACAGCGGCGCGCCGCTGGAGAGCTCACGCATCATCTTCGCCAGCGCGGTCGGGCGCGGCATCTGCCCGCGCACATCGAGCGGGCCTGGTTCGTAGTAGCCGCGGTTGACGGTGACCAGGCTGTTCCAGTCGAAGGAGCCGAGCAGGGCCCAGACGGTGACGGCGCGCACGTCGACGCCGTTGTCGCGCGACTGCTGGGCCGCTTCCCAGATCTCGAGCAGCCAGCGCATCTGGTCTTCTCGGTTGGCGTCGATGTGGGCTTCGGTGATCGCCAGCGGAATGCCGTAACGCTCCCAGATCTCGGACAGCAGCGGGGCGATGCCCGGCAGCGGCGTGGCCAGCACGCGCGAAGCTTCGATGTCGGCGCACGGGATGCCGTCGGCCACGCCACGGTGGTGCGCCGGGTAGCGCTCGGGACGGTGGTCCAGCCAGCGCTCGCTGGTGACATAGTAATTGACGCCGATGATGTCGGGCGGGCAGGGATTGTCGCGGAACCAGAGGATGTCCTCGGCCTTGGCGCCGCTGCGCAGCAGGTACTTCCACAGCTTGTGCTCGGGGCCGACCATTCCGCACAGCAGGTCCCAGCCGAGCCAGCGGCGCTCGTTATAGAACTCGGCCATCGCGCTCATTTCAGGGGTGCTGTAGGTTTTACCGAGGTCGTCGGTCTGCACCAGCTTGGCGTCCGGATTGACGGCGCGGATGGCGCGCATCGACAGTACGGTGGCGCGGCACTGGTTCAGCAGCGCTTCGATGAAGGTCCGGTCGTCGCGGCCGTGCGGGTACCACACGCCGTACAGGCCGGCGAAGCGCGCCGTGGTGCAGATTTCGTTGACCGGGGTGTAGTACTCGAGCCATGGATAGCGCGCCGCGACCGCGCCGGCGTAGTCGGCCAGCTCTTGCGCGAAGCCGGGATCGACCAGGCTCGTATGGCGCGGGCCGCTGCCGTGGTGGATCAGGCCGGCGATCGGGGTGACGCCCGCTTCGCGCAGCGCGGCCAGGCGCTCATCCGGCCAGCGCCAGTCGGCCTGCTCGATGCCGTCGGGTGCGGTGCGTTCCCACAGGATCGGGTAACGGATGGCGCGAATGCCGAGGCCAGCGAAGCGCTCGATGTCGCAGGCACGGGTGTGGTGGCCGTTGCGGTCGAGCTGGCTGAAATACTCATCCTGCACGCGGTTGACCGTGCATTCGAGGCCACCCCAGAGTTCGAGGGGGTGTTGCGGGCTGTTCGTGCTCTTGTTCATGATTACTCTTATTCCTTAATTTTATAGCAACAAATTACTGGCAGCCGGACTCCGTCGGTCATCAATCGTCCTGGGGAGGGGCCGGCTAGCCGGGTCACGGCACGGGTTGCGGTTGACAGCGCGACGCCAACCTGCAACCATGCGGTCCATGATCTTTCCGAAAACACATCCTGTTCTTCTTGCCTGGTGGCGCCGCTGACAGCGCGCGGCCACGGGAAATGATGTGCATTTCAATTTAACGCCGCCTCGATCCAGGTGGCGTTTGTTTTTTTGACGCGGCAGATCGGGGCATCTACTGAGGAACCTCGATGTCAACGCCAACTACTGCTGCTCCTACTCTTAACCAGATCATCCTGACCGGCGACCGTCCAACCGGTCCGCTGCACCTCGGCCACTTCGTCGGCAGCCTGCGCGACCGCGTGAGTTACCAGCACCAGTACCGCCAGTTCGTCATGCTCGCCGACTCCCAGGCGATGACCGACAATATGGACGACTTGGGTAAAGTACACCGGAATGTGGTTGAAGTGGCGCTCGATTACCTTGCCGTAGGGATCGACCCGACCAAGACCACCATCTTCATCCAGTCGCAGATCCCGGAACTGACCGAGCTGACCTTTTATTATCTGAACCTGGTGACCGTGGCGCGCCTCGAGCGCAACCCGACCGTCAAGCAGGAAATCATCCACCGCGGCTTCGAGCGCGACATCCCGGCCGGCTTCCTGACCTATCCGGCCAGCCAGGCCGCCGACATCACCGCCTTCAAGGCCAGCGTGGTGCCGGTGGGCGAAGACCAGATCCCGATGATCGAGCAGTGCAATGAGATCGTCCGCAAGTTCAACCGCATCGTCGGCCGCGACATCCTGGTCGAAGCCAAGGCCTTCGTGCCGGAAGTCGGCCGCCTGCCGGGCATCGACGGCAAGGCCAAGATGAGCAAGTCGCTCGGCAACACCATCAACCTGGGCGCCAGCGCCGACGAGATCCGCGCCGCGGTCAAGAACGTCTACACCGATCCGCTGCACCTGAAGGTGTCGGATCCGGGGCATATCGAGGGCAATGTCGCGTTCACTTACCTGGATGCGTTCGATACCGATAAAGAGGGCCTGGCCGAGATGAAGGCGCATTACCAGCGCGGTGGGCTGGGCGACAGCATCGTCAAGAAGCGCCTGGAAGGCATCCTGCAAGAGATGCTGGCGCCGATCCGCGCCCGCCGTGAAGAGTTCGCCAAGGATCCGGCACAGGTCATGAAGATGCTGCAGGAAGGCACCATGAAGGCGCGCGAAGTGGCGGCGGCCACCACCGATGAAGTCAAGAAAGCACTGGGCCTTTCTTACTTTTGAGTCGGGTTGGCGGCTGTGCCGCCGACGCGGTGGTTGTTGGCGGCTCCGCTCACATGCAGGATGATCTTGCGGCAAACGATCACCGCGTCGGCGGGAGACCCGCCGACCCTACGGTATCTTCTGATCGCGGGGGGACGGACGCCGCCCCAACGTAAACCGTAGCGTGGATGGCTTTGCCATCCACGCGTTCAACGGCGCGTGTGTGGCCAGGCAACCGTGCGTTGAACGCGTGGACGGAAATCCGTCCACCCCACGGTATCGTTTGGCAAGCCTTCCGGTAGCAGGATCCAAGCCTGTATGAACTATCAATAGCCCTTCGCTCCCGACGATGGCAAGCTGCCGGCTTGTCCATCGCAAAGGAGTGCTTCATGAGCAAAGGCTTGCGCCTGACCGAGAAGTGGATGCAGCGGGCCCTGTGGCTGGTTGCGTTCATTTTCGCCGGCTTTCTCATCGGCCTCGGCGGCCTGATCGTCAAGAACATCCGCCATGTCGAAGATCCGCTGACGGTCGAGCAGTTCATGAATCCGGGGCAGGTCACCAAGCTGCGCACCGAGATGGCGGCCCAGCGGGCGCGCCAGGAAGCGGCCCGCGCCCGCCTGGACCAGGCCGGGCAGCAGCACGCAGTGGCGCAATCGAATACCCGTTCAGCGCGCGCCACCTTCGACAACTGGCTGGCCACGCGCCAGGCCACGGCGCGGCCCGAACAAGACCCCGAACTGATCAAGCGGACCCAGGGCCTCGAAGCCCTCGGACGCGTTGAACGCGCTGCGCTCGCAGCGGTCGAAGCCGAGCAGCAGGCCATGCTCGA
>Ga0265798_10006215_pt1 | contig 15747 bp, 10 predicted proteins | sample P3T30metagenome_FD_192430 | JGI IMG/M metagenome (GOLD analysis project Ga0265798, IMG submission 192430) | Plant litter microbial communities from East Loma Ridge, Irvine, California - P3 T30 | ecosystem: Environmental > Terrestrial > Plant litter > Unclassified | place: USA: California... | reverse complement strand
CCAACAATCTGTCGACATCATATTCGAGCAGTGTTTTTAAATTCAGGTCCTGGGCATGTTTAAAGGGTCCATCTAAAAGCCGAACTGACTGAAGTGGGAATTCATTGGCATATAATCGATCCTGACCATTTGCATTGGCAGTCCAGCTGATCATAAAACCCAAAAGATAAAAAATATGCTTTCTCGTTACGGCGCTCAGTTTTGGTTTACGAATCATAAATTGTGTCATCATCATTTTATTTTTTATACAGGGTGTAGACTTTTCCTACATCTGTTTTAATATCATACAATTGAGTTTCAGGCAAATCAACAGATCCGCCAGGTGCCAGTTTGGAGACCATCGGTTTTGGCGTTTTTGTTATGAAGAAAAAAGGATTTTGATTCTCACCCATTGCATTTTTGGCTTCAAGTTTGGATAAATTTAATTCATTAGGCACCCTGATCCGTAAATTTCCGCCCAGGTGCGATTTAATCACCAGTTTAGTGATCATGCCATTTACCCATTCCAGTTTAACAATCTCAAATCCTCCCTTTGCCCGTAAACCACTAACATGTCCATTTGATTTCCAGACATCGGGCAGTGCAGGCAGAAGTTGAATGGCGCCATTATCTGATTGCATAAGCATCTCTGCGATACCGGAAGTGCATCCAAAATTGCCATCAATCTGAAAAGGAGGATGCGCATCAAAAAGATTATTGTAAGTGCCGCCACCCGCCCGGTTTCCACCCACAGGCGTTAACTGGTTCTGAATAAGTTTGTAGGCATGGTTTCCATCCAATAGCCTTGCCCACCAGTTCACTTTCCATCCCATGCTCCATCCTGTAGAAACATCGCCACGCTGGATTAGGGTATTTTTGGCTGCTAAATACAATTCTGGCGTTTGGTATGGCGAAATTTGAGCGGATGGGAATAAACCATATAAATGAGATACATGCCGGTGGTTATCTTTTGGATCGTCAATATCATCAATCCATTCCTGCAACTGGCCGTATTGCCCAACCTGCATTGGCGGGAGCTGACTGCGCATTTTTTTCAAGGTATCTGCAAACGCTTTATCTTCACCGAGAATTTCTCCCGCACGGATGACGGTACTAAAAACATCATATACAATTTGATTGCTCATTGTGGTACCTGCATCAAGCGAGAAACCCTGATGTGCTGCAGGAGCATTTTCAGGAGACATATCCGGATTAATGACCAGATAGCCTCTTTTAGGATCTTTAACCAGGAAATCAACATAAAACATTGCCGCTCCTTTTAAGGTTGGATAGGCTAATTTAAGAAATGCCTGATCTCCGCTGTAAAGATAATGCTCCCACAGGTGCTGACTGGCCCAGCCTCCACCGTGATTCCATGTACCCCAAAATGCACCATCAACAGCGCCGGTAGCTCTCCAGATGTCGGTGTTGTGATGTGCCATCCACCCTCTGGCACCATACATATCATGAGCAGTTTGCTTTCCCGTTTCGCTCAGTTCTTTGACCATTTTCAAAAAAGGCTCATGCAATTCGGCCAGATTTGTTTTCTCTGCTGGCCAGTAATTCATTTCCGCATTAATATTGATGGTGTATTTGCTGTCCCAGGCCGGATATAATTTATTATTCCATATGCCCTGCAGGTTAGCAGGCTGGCCACCAGGCTGAGAGCTCGAAATGAGCAGGTAGCGCCCATATTGAAAATATAGTGCTGCAAACTGCGGGTCGTTAACGGAATTGAAATTCTTAAGCCTGACATCGGTAGGCACATTTTCAAAATCCGCAGCGCCAAGTGATAAATCTACCCGATCAAAATATTTGTGATATTGTAATTGATGGGCTTTTAAAATTGTCTTAAATTTTTTCGGGAATGCACGGTTGAGCATTTCCCTGGCCTTTAACTTTTCATTCCCGCTAATATCTTTGTAATTGATAAAGTTTGTGGCAATAGATAAATAAATAGTTACCGCGTTAGCATTTTCGACAACAATTGTACGCTCCGTGCTGGAGATTTTACCACCAATGTTCTTAAATGCTGCAATGCCATTGAAACGGACAAGGCCCGGTACGCCTTCATGTGCGGTTGAGGTTCCGGTAATTTCAATTTGCCCCGGCACTTGTGTGTTAATTTTCGCAGAAGGCTGCAGGGAAGATAATGAAGAGGTAAAGCTTAACGCACCTGGTTTACTCGAGCGAAGTTCTATCGCAATTACACCATCGGCTAACGAGGCCAGAACACGCCTGGTATAAACAACATCTTTTACCTTATAACTGGTGGTGGTTACCGCATTACTGATATCCAGCTCGCGGTAAAAGTCTGTGTAGGCTTCATGGCCGGCAAAATCCAGGTGTAAATCTGCAACGGGTTGAAAAATCTGCCCCTGAGACTTTTTGCTGATAATAACCTTGTTTGAAAGCAATTCTGCCTGCTTTTGTTTACCCTGAAAAATAAGCGTCCTAATGCGGGCCAGTGAATCTAAGGCTAAAGGATTATCATTTCTGTTGGGGCTACCGCTCCACAGGGTATGCTCATTTAACTGAATAATTTCATTAACAACATTTCCGTAAACCATTGCGCCAAGCCGCCCGTTACCAACCGGTAATGCATTCTCCCAAATTTGTCCAGACGGGCTATTATACCATAATTTTAATTTTGGTTTTGGTTTTTGCCGGGCAGCACCTGAGAAAACAACATGGATGAAGAGCAGCAGTAGCACAAAATTTTTCATGGAGAAGAACAATCAGGCGTTAAGGGTTGAGACTATAATTTTGGAAGGAAGCCTGATCAACAGGTTTAAATAACAGCTGACTAAACAGATACAAATCATTCTTCCATACCTTAAAATCGTGCACGCCTGGTTCTATATAATAAATATGTGGCACATTTTTATCTGCCAGATACTCGTGGGTACGTTGAGAGAAATTAAGCAATCGATCATTATCACCACAAGAAATCCAAAGCAATTTAAGCATCGCTTTACCTTTTGCCGGATCTGGTAATAATTCTGCAGGCACTTTGGTATTTGGCGCAGAAGAAAAGCCACCAACCCAGGCAAATGTATCTAAATTACCTAATCCAAAATTCAAGGACTGTCCCCCACCCATAGATAAGCCGGCAAGGGCACGATGGTTTCTGTCTTTAAAAACATTATAATTTTTTTCCACGTATGGAATCAGATCCAGAAGCAAGTCCTTTTCAAAATTTGCAAAGGCAGCAACTTTTTCCGGAGCCATAATATTTCCCGTGGCACGGTCATCTTTCATCGCCCTGCCGTTTGGCATCACCACCAACATGGGTTCAAGCTTGCCCGAAGCATAGAGATTGTCGAAGATGACCTGAGGTTTCCCACCATTTAGCCATTCCTTTTCATCCCCACCAATGCCATGGAGCAGGTATAAAACCGGGTATTTTTTAGTTTTAAGATAACCTGGCGGAAAATAAATGGTGGCTTTTCTGGTTGTTCCGACCGTTTTTGACGCATATTGTATCGTATCTATTTTTCCGTGAGGGATTTCGGCCTGACTAAGGTCAAAACCTTCAGGAGCCACAGGAATCTGCTTTTGCGCGAAAACTGCAGTTTGAATAAAAATCAGTGTTGCTAAGATGGAGATTAATCTTTTCATTTTAATTGGTTAGAGTTGGTTGGCAGGATTAATTGATTAGCCGCCAGAAATTAATTATTACTACAAACTTAAGTGCATGCACCGCATGATGATGGAACCATTGATTATATTGATGGAAAAAATGTTCAAAAATACCATTGAGCGGAACAAATCATCATTTATTTAAAAATCTTTAATGAACTTAGGTTATAGATAACTTAGAAAGAGACCGAACCAGAGCGCATTTCGAAAAATAATTGACCTTAAACTTCACTAAGCTAAGAAAAAATTAAAAGCTATGCAACGTTTTTGGCAATCGATTGCACGAAAGAAACTGCAGGCGAAATATCTTTTCTTTATAAGCCAGAAGCTAAAAAACCAAATATGAAACAGACCATTAAAAAAGAAATGGAAAATATTGCAAATCAACTTAAAAAAGCAAATTAGAAATATGATAGTTTGCGATCAAAAGATACTTCAAAACAATACCGCTCTACTATGAAAATGATTCAAACAATGCGCTGGTATGGCCCTGATGATATTGTTACCCTAGCCGATATTCTGCAGGCAGGCTGTACAGGAGTGGTAACTGCTTTACATCACATCGCCGTTGGCGAAATCTGGCCCGAGGAAGAAATATTGGCCCGCAAGGCGATTATTGAGTCCAGTGGACTAACCTGGGAAGTGGTCGAAAGTCTGCCTGTACATGAGGACATCAAAAAAAGACAGGGCAATTATCAGTTATGGATTGAAAATTATAAAGTCAGCCTGAAAAATCTGGCAAACTGCGGAATCAAAGTAATCACCTACAATTTCATGCCGGTGTTAGACTGGATGCGGACCGATTTAAAATTTAAAACCCACACCGGCGCTCTTGCTTTAAGGTTTGAGAAATCCGCATTCATTGCTTTTGACCTTTATTTATTAAACCGCCCCGGAGCAACCGATGACTATACGCCACAGGAATTGGAAGATGCCAAAAGTTTCTTTATTAAACTTAATCCACAAGAGCAGCGCACTTTAATGAGCAACTGCCTGCAGGGCCTTCCCGGAAGCAAAGATCATTTCACTAAAGATCAGGTGCTTACTTTACTGGAAGGATATAAAAACATTTCTGCAGAAATACTGAGCAATAATTTAATCAGTTTTTTACAGGAAATCACCCCTACGGCTGATCAAAGCGGGCTTCAGTTAGCCATCCATCCGGATGACCCTCCCTACCCGATTTTAGGTTTGCCAAGAATTATGAGTACGGAAGAGCATGCGCATAAAATATTAAAAGCTGTGCCTGCGCCGTCCAATGGAATTTGTTTTTGCAGCGGTTCTTTTGGTGCCCGGCCAGATAATGACTTAAAGGGAATGATTGAACGGTTGGGAAACAAAATACATTTTCTACACTTGAGAAGCGTTCAACGAGAGGATAATGGCAATTTTTATGAGGCCAATCACCTGGAAGGAAATGCAGATATGAGTGCTTTGGTCACTGCAATCGTAAAACTCACGCGTGCCGGGGACAGATCTATCCATATGCGTCCTGATCATGGCCACCAAATGCTTGATGATCTGGATAAAAGCCCTTACCCCGGCTATTCTGCCATAGGGAGACTGAAAGGACTTGCTGAACTAAGGGGACTAGAATTAGGGATCAGCGAAACTTTAAAAACCGAAAACTTGCATCATTAAATACATGCAGCAATTTTTAGGTTGAGATTAAGTGTAAAAATCAACAAAAATTTCGAGCATATTTTCTTCAATAGCCAAATATACAATTATGAAAAAAATCTTTTATTTATTCTTGCTCTGCTTCACCTCACAAGCATTTGCACAAATAAAATTTACAAATCCAATTCTTGCTGGTTTTTATCCAGACCCCAGTATCACTAAAGTAGGACCTGATTATTACCTGGTTAACTCTACTTTTTCCTATTTCCCCGGCATCCCTGTTTTTCACAGCAAGGATTTAAAAAACTGGAAACAGATTGGAAATGTAATTGAGCGAAATACGCAGATGACTTTTCTGGGCGATGGAACCTCGCGTGGTTTGTTCGCACCTTCCATTAATTACCATAAAGGAACCTTTTATATGACTTGTACCAATATAGATAAGGGCGGAAATTTTGTGATGACCGCTAAAAATCCTGCAGGTCCATGGAGTGATCCGGTATGGCTTCGTGATGTAAAAGGGATCGATCCTTCTTTATTTTTTGATAAGGATAAAGCCTATATCGTTTACAATAGTGATGCCCCGGACAATAAACCAATTTACAGTGGCCACCGTACCATCCGGACGTATGAATTCGACCCTGCAACACTCAAAGTTAGCGGAGAAGAACATTTGCTTGTAAACGGCGGAGTGGATATTTCTAAAAAACCGGTATGGATTGAGGGACCGCACATTTTTAAACGTGAAGACTGGTATTACATCTGCGCTGCTGAGGGTGGAACGAGTGTAAATCATTCCCAGGTTATCCTTAGAAGCAAATCAGCTACTGGCCCATATGTTCCTTACGAAAACAACCCAATCCTAACCCAACGGGATTTAGATCCAAACCGTCCGAATCCGATAACCTCTACAGGCCACGCAGAACTGGTGGAAGGACCTGATGGAAAAACTTACGCTATTTTTCTTGCCGTGCGTCCATACGAAGGGAATTTTTACAACACCGGAAGAGAAACCTTTATTGCACCGGTTAAATGGACAAATGGATGGCCTGTAATTAATCCTGATCTTAAGGAAGTTCAATATCAGTATTCAGCAGATTATAAAGAAATCAAGCAAGCAGGCGCGCCACCACAAAACGGAAACTTCTCTTACAGGACTACATTTGATAAAAAGTTAGACCAATCTTTACTTTTTTTAAGGAAAAACGACAGCTCATGGTATAGCTTAAGCAAGAAAAATGGGTTCACGATGAAACTTAAGCCTGAAACCGTTATGGAGAAAACCAATCCGGCGTTTCTTGGAAAACGTCAGCAGCACATGTTCTGTACAGCCAGCACAGCGCTTCAATTTACTCCGAAATCCGAAAATGAGAAAGCAGGACTCATGATTTTTCAGGGAGAATTTAATTTTTACTTCATGTGCAAATCCATTAAAGAAAACAAAATGGTTATTCAGCTTTTTAAAGGCGATAAAAAGGCCGGAAATATGATATTAATTACTGAATTACCGCTTTCAAATCCATCGGCAGCTATACAGCTTGAAATTGAAGCTAAGGGAGGTTTATATGATTTTAAATATAAACAAGGGAACGAAGGCTGGCTTACGTTAAAAAATGATGTTGACGGCAAATATTTAAGCACACAGGCTGCCGGTGGATTTATCGGATCGCTGTTCGCCTTGTACGCCACGTCTTCCGGCCAGCAGAGCGATAATACAGCAAGTTTTAAGTGGTTGGATTATAGCGGTAACGATAAAATCTATACCTCAAAATAACAGGCGACGCTAAGTCGTATAATTAATTGAAGGCCCTCCTCTGAATCCGATAGCTACCGGATTCAGAGGAGGGCCTAATTGTCATACTGAGGGTTAATTTATGGAATAAAAATCAATATAAATGACAGTATTAATCTACGCGTAAAAATCCTCAAGTTACCGTCATTTCGAGCGGAGTGCAACGCAGTCGAGAAATCTAACTAAATAGATCTCTCCATTTCGCTGCGCTACAGTCGAGATGACGATTTTTCTATTGGAACCTCTTTATGATAGGGAAATTTATTATATAAAAATCAATAAGAGAAACAGGAGAATTTAAGAGAAAAAATTATCGTCATTTCGACTGAAGCTTACCGATTCTTCATTGGTAGCGTAATGGAGAAATCTTTAAACTTTAGGCAACATTGGTTCAAAGATCTCTCCACTCCGCGTTGCTCCGGTCGAGATGACGATTTTTCTATTGGAACCTCTTTATGATAGCATAGTAGAAGTACCTTCAATAATACGATATAGAACATCGTGATAATCTTCAGGCTCAGCTCTTGCTGAGCCTGAAGAGAAAAAATTCAGAAAACCTGGCTTTATGATACCAGTGCTTTCTTTTTTAGAAAGGTTTAACTTAATCTTTATTGGGTTTTATCAGCTCAATTGTGCCATCTTTAAGGTGGTTAAGTTCAGTTACTTTCACGTTTCTTAAATGTGTTTTTCCCGAGAGTTGTGTATCATGATAAAAGATATACCACTTACCTTTGATTTCAACAATGGAATGATGAGTAGTCCAGCCCTCAACAGGAGTCATGAAAGTGCCCTGATATTTAAAAGGTCCCCATGGATTATCCGATATTGCCGATGCCAAAAAATGAGTGTCGCCAGTTGAATAAGTAAAATAATACTTACCATTGTATTTGTGCATCCAGGCACCTTCAAAAAACCTGCGGTCATGATCCTTGGTCAGAAGAGGCTTGCCTTGCTGATCTAAGATTACCACATCTTTCACTTTACCGTCAAAAGCAGTCATATCCTTGCTTAGTTTTACAACTTTAGCATTCAAAGCAGGTTCGTTTTCTTTTTCAGAATCAGTCTTAGAACCATTCGGATCATATTTTCCGTCTTTCCAGCGTTGAAGCTGTCCGCCCCAGATTCCACCAAAATACATGTAGCTGCTGCCGTCAGTATCGGTAAAAACCGCAGGATCAATACTAAAACTACCTTCAATTGGCTCTTTAGCTGCCTTGAATGGCCCGGCTGGATCCTTGGAAGTCGCTACCCCAATCCTGAACACATCATTTTTATCCTTCACAGGAAAATAGAGATAGTACGTACCATTTTTATAGGCCGCATCTGGTGCCCATAATTGCCTGCCCGCCCACGGAATATCACTCACGGAAAGTGCGGTATCATGAATAGTCACCTTGCCACCTATACTGTCCATACTAAGAATCCGATAATCTTTCATATCAAAATGATCCCCGTTGTCATTTTCCTTTACGCCTGATTCTATATCGTGCGATGGGTAGATGTAAATTTTACCATTGAAAACATGTGCAGAAGGATCTGCAGTATAAATTTCCTTCACCAATGGCTCAGAAAGGTAGTGTTTCGCTTTAGTTTTTGCAGCATCATTTTTTTCTGAGTGCTTGTTTCCTTCCTGACACGAACTACCTAAAGCAGCAATTAGCGCAACGGCCAAAATAGATTGGCTTTTAATTTTTAGATTCATTATTATTCATTTTTGGTTTATATACGGTTATAAAAAATTATTCCATTTAGGATGCGCGATGGTTTACATAGGTTTAAAATCCTAATAAATAGGCAAAGGATAAAACTATGTTAAAAGAAGAATTTAGTATGGAAACTTTGAATAATATGATAGCAGAAATGTTGATTATAAACTTAAAAAACAAGTATAGCACCCGCTTTTTTTAATGCTTTAGCTTATAATCTTTTATTTAAACTGGCTGAATTAATTTATCGCAGCTATCAGGCTGGCCTTTAATTTTGCCCATTTGAGCATTTTTTATGATGAAAAATGCTATTCACAATCTGCAGCGTTTAATATTTTAGCTTCAGGTTAAACGATGGAAATTAATATGAAACAAATCATCACAAAAGGACTAAAATATTCGATAAAAACGATAGGCACCAACCTAAATAACGTTGCCCTGAAATTGATCAAACCTAAAGCTTACAGCAGATACTTAGGAATAGCCTTGTTACTTGCATTTTTGTGGTGCAATAGCGAAAAATCATACGCTCAGAACCCTAAATTATATGTTTTCCTGAGCTTCGGCCAATCTAACATGGAAGGAAATGCGCCTTTCGAACCTCAGGATACCACAGTGAATAACAGATTTAGCGTTCTGCAGGCAGTTGACTGTCCGGAGTTAGGCAGAACAAAAGGAAACTGGTACACGGCTAAACCACCTTTATGCCGGTGCAAAACTGGTTTAACGCCAATGGACTATTTCGGAAGAACGCTACTCGACTCACTTCCCAAAGATGTGCGCATCGGGATTATTAATGTAGCAGTTGGTGGTTGCAAAATTGAGTTATTTGATAAAAACAATTATCAAACCTATACGGCCACTGCGCCAGAATGGATGAAGTCAGCCTTAAACGAATACGGCGGAAATCCGTACGGCCGTTTGGTGGAGTTAGCCAAGATTGCCCAGCAATCAGGGGTTATCAAAGGTATTCTGATGCACCAGGGAGAATCCAACACCGGCGATCAGGAATGGCCAAAAAAAGTGAAGGTAGTTTATGAAAATTTAATCAAAGATTTGAATTTAAATCCGGCATCCACGCCACTCCTTGCCGGCGAGGTAGTTAATGCGGATCAGGGAGGGGTATGCGCATCGATGAATAAAATTATTGCAAGCTTGCCAAAAACAATTCCCAATGCACATATCATATCATCAGCTGGCTGTACCGATGCGGCAGATAATCTACATTTCAATGCACAGGGTTACCGCATGCTTGGCGAGCGTTATGCTAAAACCATGCTTTCCCTATTAAAATAACATCAAAAAATGCAGAAAAAAATATTTGGAATATCACTTTTGACGGGCCTGCTGTCAGTATTGGCAAGTTTTGCTCAGAACCCGATTGTTCAGACCTACTATACAGCTGACCCGGCACCAATGGTACATAATGGAACCGTTTATCTATACACTTCGCATGATGAAGATGTTACGGTGAAAAACTTTTTCACCATGAACGATTGGCGGTGTTATTCTTCAAAGGATATGGTTAACTGGACTGATCATGGAGCCATTTTATCCTATAAAGCTTTTAGCTGGTCGCGTGGTGACGCATGGGCAGGCCAGTGCATATTCAGGGATGGAAAATTCTACTACTACTTACCCGTTAACCAAAAAAATGGCGGGAACGCCATTGGTGTTGCAATTTCAGACACGCCTACAGCAGGCTTTAAAGACGCAATAGGCAAGCCATTGCTTTCAGGCTTTGGCTACATTGATCCAACTGTTTTTATCGATGATGACGGGCAGGCCTACCTGTATTGGGGCAATCCCCAATTATATTATGTAAAACTGAATAAGGATATGATCTCTTATGATGAAAAAGTTGGTATAATGAAAGTGCCGCTAGACAAGGAAGGATTTAGTGCGAGGAAAAAAGATCCGGATAAAAGACCATCAGAATATGAGGAAGGACCATGGTTCTTTAAACGGAAAAGCAAATATTACCTGCTTTATCCGGCTGGTGGTGTTCCTGAACATTTGGCATATTCTACCAGCAAAGGTCCAACGGGCCCCTGGATATATGGAGATACCATTATGAAAGTGATCGAAGATCGTGGTGCATTCACCAACCACCCCGGCTATATCGATTTCAAAGGTCAGTCTTATTTATTTTATCATGACGGGGCTTTACCTGGGGGCGGGGGCTTTAAACGTTCGGTTTGTATCGAACCATTCAGTTTTAACGCCGATGGATCTATTCCGAGAATTAACCGCACAAAAGCAGGTGTATTGAAAAGCGCCTCAAACTTAGATCCTTTTACTCGTGTTGAAGCTGAAACCATAGCCTGGTCAGAAGGTGTAAAAACTGCAAAAGACAGCTTAACAGGAGCTATGTATGTATCCAATATTGACAATGGGGATTATATCAAAATCCGAAGTGTAGATTTTGGCAAAGGCGCTACGAAGTTTGAAGCAACCGTAGCCTCCCTATCCTCAAAAGGAAATATTGAACTTCGGGCAGACAGTTTAAACGGCAAGCTGCTGGGAAAACTGGAAGTAAAATCAACCAAAAATACCCAGGAATGGAAAGCCCAGCTTTGTAAAACAAACCAGATTACCGGTGTACACGACCTGTATTTAGTGTTCAAAGGTGAGGGTAAGGATCTGTTTAATTTTGACTACTGGCGTTTGATCCGCTAATAATAGCCTGTTAAATTAATTCGCATGTCAGTCTGAGGGTTAATTAATTGATTTGAAATCAATATGAGTGACAGAGGGTTCTATTGCTATGTTATGGCGAGGAATCGTCATTGCGAGTAACCATCAGGTCTGTGGCCTGAAAAAAATAGGAATGACGTACTATATGCACTTTCTAAAGTATTAGGTTTAAGATTTTGCATCCTGCAAAACTCATTTGGCTAAGATGTCTAAGGTGGTGGTAAAAATTAAAGACTACGCAGTTTAATTAACCACCTTAGACACAAAAGAACATCTAATTCATTAAATAATCTTTTAAGCTTTCACACCATACAAAGAACACGTAAGCTTGTATGTCCTTAAATGTCTTATATGGTCAAAAAATAACACTAAATATCAGTTGTTTACATAAATGTCATTATAAGAAGGCTTTTTCAGCCGACAAAGCAATCTTACAACGATCGCTAACAGCGTGCGCTTTAAGATTATTCATTTTTGCAGTTGCTTTTAAAGGTATTCATGAGCTCAATCGTTCGGTTATCTTCGTGCCTCGCAATGACGACCTTTCTTTATAAAATAACATCAATTGTATCGTAGTCGAAGACCATTTCAACGCATTAATAAAGCAATCCATTACGCTTAGCGTGACAGCAAAATACTATGTAATATTTGCTGTAAAAATTTAAACAGGCTCTTAGTTACAGCGAAATAACTTTGAGGATTTTGAGAATAAAAATTGCCAGACCTTGGCAGCAGCAACAGTTTTGTTCAACTACTGGTACAGACGAAAAAGATTATAGAAAAAAAATAATAACCGTTACCATAACATTTAAAAATATTACCTAATTTTCGTTTTCGAAACTGATCAGATAAATCTAAACCAAATAAGCTTATTCCGTTGTGATGAATATCCAAAAATTACTCCACAAATCTTTAGCTATGAATTATTTTAAAGGCATTTTACTGGTAGTGGCATTGGTTACCAGCCACGTTTTATCTTTTGCCCAAGACCTGAACGTTACAAGTCCAGATCAGAAATTGATGGTTAAACTTTATTTAAACGAAGGTAAACTTTATTACAATGTAGTATTACAGGGAAAAGAAATGATTGAGCGATCTCCTCTGGGACTTCGCGGAAGCCAGATGGATTTATCGTCTGGTCTTAGGCTAACCGGTAAGCAATTACGACAAATACATGAGCGTTACAATGAACCAAAAATCAAGATCAGTAGTGTAAACTACCAGGCAAATGAGCTCATCTGCAAGTTTGAGAATGCCAAAAAGAACCAGATAGAAGTAATATTCCGCGTGAGCAATAACGATATTGCCTTTAGATATCAGGTTCCGCAGACCGGTGAAAACGCAAGCTTTGTCATTGAGGAAGAACTGAGCGGATACAAATTTCCGGCAAATACCACTACATTTTTAAGCCCGCAGGCTACCCCCATGATTGGCTGGATGAAAACCAAACCCAGCTATGAAGAAGAATATAACCGCGATCAGGCCATGGGCGTCCCTTCAAAATATGGCATAGGTTATACTTTTCCAGCCCTTTTCCATTTGGGGAATGATGGCTGGGTATTACTTTCGGAAACTGGTGTAAATTCACTATACTGTGGTTCCAGACTAAGCGAAGGCACTAAAGATGGGAATTACAAAATTGCTTTCCCGGAGAAGGGAGAAAATAATGGCATCGGGAGTGCAAATCCAACGATATCATTACCCGGCAATACGCCCTGGCGTACCATTACTGTCGGACGTACACTTAAACCAATTGTTGAAACTACTGTTCCATTCGATGTTGTAGCGCCACAATATGCCGCATCGAAGAACTATACTTTTGGCCGGTCTACCTGGAGCTGGCTGTTATGGCAAGATGAAAGTATTAATTTCGAGGATCAGAAAAAGTTCATCGATCTTTCTGCGGCAATGGGCTACGAGTTTGTGTTGATTGATAACTGGTGGGATACCAAGATCGGACGGAAAAAAATCGAGGAACTGGTTGCCTACGGAAAAGAGAAAAAAGTTGGTATTTCCTTATGGTATAACTCTAATGGTTTTTGGAACGATGCCCCACAAGGACCTAAATATAAAATGAATACAGCCTCGGCGAGGAAACAGGAAATGGCGTGGATGCAGCAGATTGGTGTGAAAGGAATTAAGGTAGATTTCTTTGGTGGCGACAAACAGGAAACCATGAAACTTTATGAAGATATTTTATCTGATGCCAACACTTTTGGCTTAACGGTAATCTTTCATGGCTGCACCGTGCCTAGAGGTTGGGAAAGAATGTATCCAAATTATGTTGGAAGTGAGGCCGTATTGGCATCAGAGAACCTGATATTCACCCAACATGCAAATGATACTGAAGCCATTAATGCCAGCCTTCATCCCTTTATCCGAAATGCTATAGGCGCAATGGATTTCGGACCAGTTCTTTTAAATAAGCGCCATAACAAGAAAAATGACGGCGGAACAATTAGAAAAACAACAGAAACTTTCCAATTGGCAACTGCTATTCTTTTTCAGAATCCAGTGCAGAATTTTGGGATCACCCCAAATAACCTCAGCGATGTTGCGCCTCATGTGATCGATTTTATGAAAAATGTGCCAACAACTTGGGACAATACTGTTTTTATTGATGGATATCCCGGAAAATATTGTGTATTGGCACGTCGCCATGGAGAAACCTGGTATATTACAGCTATAAATGCGGAAACTACAGAGAAAACAATCGACATTTCGCTGCCAATGTTGTCTGGTGCTGAAGTTACCTTATACTCTGATGCCGATGACCGTTCACCTCAAATAAAACAGCTAAAATTAAATAAGGCAAAACAATTGAAAGTAAAACTTTTACCAGGCGGAGCAAATGTAATCGTGGCGAAATAAAATAGCGCTACAGGAAGGGAGGAATAGAATGGTCATCATCTCGACCGAAGCAACGCGGAGTGGAGAGATCTTTGTACTATATTAAAAGATTTTGCTTCGCAGAGCCTTCGGGTTCTCTACTTGGGTCGAAAGGACGATTTATCTTAGAGCCTATTTAAAATTAAATAAAATTTATTTCTTATTTCAACCTCCTATAGAATGGTCGTCATCTCGACTGTAGCGCAGCGAAATGGAGAGATCTTTGTACTAAGTTATTGAAATCAAATTTAAAAGATTTCTCCACTGCGGTCGAAATGACGATACTTCGAGACCATTCACCTTCTGATTCATCTGTCCATTTATATTTGTTATAAAATTTAAACAGGCTCTTAATCTGACCGCTTGAACACACCTATATCCAGTACATTATATCATAAAGATAGGTAATTCAGACCGGGTATTAATCCCAAAGGCCAATTCCAAACCATGAACATTTATTTTAGCAAAAAAATTATAATTTTTCTCTTTTATTTCTTTTGAATGATCTTAAAATCACTGAATGATGCATAACCGGAAATATCACCATATGTAGCATGATAAACACCCACCTCTAAAACTCTGCTACTCATATCATCTCTTTTTATCGGACTGCCGGGAAGATTTACCCAGGCCTTTCCATCATGGCTGCCACGCATAAAAAATAGATTTCCCTGCCTTTGTATTTGTAAATGACGATAAAAAGCCCATCCCGCCAGGTTATTTAACTGTTTGCGCTTCCCCGAGTTAAAATCAGTTACTATGTTTCCGACACCCCAGCCAGGCATAACGCCATTTTGTACGAGCCTTGCCCCGCTTGATGGTTCTTTAACCATTATACCGGCCTCATTTGCACCATAAGCTTTCTTTTGGTTCAGCCCTAACATATCCGATAGCACTACCTCGGCAGTAAAATCGCCTTCCACTTTGTTGTAAGCAAATGGCCCTGTTGCCATTGATCCATCCCAAAATGTATTGTGCGAGACCAACTTCAATACCCCGGAATGCTGGGTAACGGTATCCGCATTTCCGATCAAACCTTCCCAGGAAGTTCCTTTCAAACCATCTGCTCTTGCCGGAACTGATAACGCCGCTCCATGTTGCTTTCTGATTACAAAAAGTGTAGAATCTGTTGTAACAGCGGAAGGCAAAGAGGTTTTGGTAACATTGCCAAAGTTATCTCTAACCTTCACGGTGTAAGTATAACGCTTTTCTGGCGCAACAGTAAAATCAGTATAATCTGAAGACCTTAACCATTTTTGGGCATTTTCATCACCATCACGTTTAAAAAGGTATTCAAAATTGGTACCCGGCAATACTAGTTTATCCGCAGCCATATCAACCATATTTGGCGTAACAGCTGATGGTTTAGAAGCGAATGATGCATTTTTGAGGTTGTTATTTAGTGTCTGTTTCCAAAAATCA
>Ga0265798_10006209_pt1 | contig 15758 bp, 11 predicted proteins | sample P3T30metagenome_FD_192430 | JGI IMG/M metagenome (GOLD analysis project Ga0265798, IMG submission 192430) | Plant litter microbial communities from East Loma Ridge, Irvine, California - P3 T30 | ecosystem: Environmental > Terrestrial > Plant litter > Unclassified | place: USA: California... | reverse complement strand
CTGTGGGAGCGGGCGCTGTGGTGTGTCAGACGGTATGCGATGAAGCCTTCGCGGGCAGAGCCCGCTCCCACAGGTTGAAGCGGGACCCTGTAGGAGCGGGCGCTCCGGTGTGTCAGACGGTATGCGGTGAAGCCTTCGCGGGCAGAGCCTGCTCCCACAGGTTGAAGCGGGACCCTGTGGGAGCGGGCTCTGCCCGCGAAAAAGACACTGCGGTTTATCGGCTTAAACCTTGAAGCGTCCGACCAACCCTTTCAGATGTCCGGAAATGTCTGTCAGCCGCCCCGATCCCGATTGTGCCGTGTGCGCGTACTCTTCGACCAACTGAGCATCGGCATGGATCTGCGCGATGTGCCGGTTGATTTCTTCGGCCACCTGGTGCTGCTCCTCTGCCGCCGTGGCGATCTGGTTGTTCTGGTCACGGATCGAATCAACCGAAGTACGAATCTTGTCGAAGCTATCCCGCGCCTGCTGGATGCATTCGACGCTGTCCTGGGACACCTGCAGGCTCCCCTGCATCTGCTGGGTGATGACCTGGGTACGGCGAGCGAGATTGCCCAACAGGCCGTCGATTTCCCCGGTCGAGTCGGCGGTACGACGGGCCAGCGCCCGCACCTCGTCGGCGACCACGGCAAAACCACGCCCCTGGTCTCCGGCCCGCGCCGCCTCGATGGCGGCGTTTAGCGCCAGCAGATTGGTCTGCTCGGCGATGGAGCGAATGGTGTCCAGAATGCTGTTGATGTTCTTGCTGTCCTGCTGCAGCAGCTGCATGGTTTCGGTCGACTGTTGCAGCTCCGAACTCAGTTTGAGCACGCAGGTGGTTGCCTCGCCAATACGCTGCTGACCGTCGCTGACCTGTTGGTAGCCATTGTCGGCGCTGGTGGCCGCTTCGCCGCAGGAACGCGCCACTTCGTTGGCCGTCGCGACCATTTCGTTGAACGCCGTGCTGACCAGCTCCACCGCTTCGCGCTGGCGCCCAGCCACTTCATCCATATTGCGCGCGACCTCGTGCGTGTCGGCGGCGGCCACCTGCAGGTCGGACGATGCGGTGCCGATACGTTGCACCAGCTGCGAAATCATCCCGATGAACTGGTTGAACCACCCGGCCAACGCCGCCGTCTCGTCCTTGCCCTGAACCGTCAGCTGACGCGTCAGGTCGCCTTCACCTTCGGCAATTTCCTGCAGGCCGTTGGCGACGCCCCGGATCGGCCGCACGATGACCCCGGCGAAGCTTGCACCGACGATGGCGAATACCACGGCAAGGGCTGCGGCGATGGCTGCGATCAGCCAGGTCAGGTTCGATGCCCGGGCCATCACCTCTTCACGCTCGATCAGGCCGATGAAGCGCCAGCCAAGCCCAGACGAGCTGACGATGTTGGCCATGTACACCTTGCCGTCGATCTCGACCTGGGTCGAACCGTCGCCGTGCCTGGCCAGCTCGGCGTAGTTGGCGCCCAGGTCGGCCAGCGGCTTGAAGTTGTGCTGTGCATCGCTGGGGTCCACCAACACGTTGCCGTTGGCTTCGATCAGCATCAGGTAGCCACTGTTGCCCAGCTTGATGTTTTTCACCAGTTCGGTCATCTGCTTGAGCGAAACATCCAGGCCCACCACGCCGACCACCTTGCCGGCAGCGTCGGTGACACTGTGCACCGTACCGATCAACGACACATCATCGGCCGCCCAATAGTAGGCGTCCGTGCGCACAGTGGTGCCGGGTGCGGCCATCGCCGCCTTGTACCAGGGGCGCTGGCGCGGGTCGTAGTTGGCGATCTTCGGATCGTTGGGCCAACTGGCGTAGCCGCCATCGCTGAGCCCCAGGGACAGGTAGGCGGTGCTCGGATGGGTCTTGGCGAAACCGTCGAAAATCTCCAGCAAACGCTGGTTGTTTTCGGTCAGGGGAATCTGTGGGGCGTCTGCGCCCGAGTAATTCTTCAGACCCGTGGCGGCGACGATACGTGGGTCCTTGGCCAGGTACTCCACGTTCTGGCTGATGCCATCGAAGAACTGCTTCATGCCATTGTCGATCTGACGGATCTCCCGCCCGCTGCTGTCGACGAAGTCGGCCCTGGCAGCTTCGCGCAAGTTGAAGACGACGAGCACGGCGACCACGATCACTGGCAGGCAGGCGATGATCGCGAACCCCCAGGTCAATTTTTGCTTGATGTTCATGGTGTATTCCGCTGGTTTTATAGGTGTTGGTCGGCAGAAGGAAAGGCAGCGTGCTGCGTGCAGTCTCGGGAATTGTTCTTCGCATCGCTTTCAACCTATCGGCGACGAAAGGTCAAGCTGAACTGCGTCCGGCGGGCGCCGGACAGGCGGTCGCTTCGGCACCTGAAACGGTGGTGGGCCGGCAGCCCGCTCGCGGTACTTTTTCAGTCGTGCAGAGTCTACTCAGTGACTTTTCTGACAGAGCGTTCGCGCATGCCCACCGTATCTCGTCTTCCACTGTTCGCCTTCGCGCTGGCCGTGGTCATCCAACCAAGCCTGGCGGCGCCGCGCAGCGTGCCTTCCATCGATACCGAAGATGCCGCACTGGGCAGTGTCGAGATCGGCGAGGAATCAGGCCGCTTTCACCCGCAAATGAGCGTGGATGTCCGCAATGGCGACTTCGCCCGCGGCAACTACGACGATGACGCGGCAAGCCTGGGTCGCGTGCCCTTGCATGCCCAGGCCGGTTTCGCCCTGGACCTGCACCAGGCTGTCGACGGTCGTGCCAACGCCTGGCTGGTGTTCAGCACGAGCAACGGTTTCCATGATCCATCGAGCGATGAAAGGGTAAGCCCGCGGCGCTGGTACGAGAGCAACAACCTGCTGGGATTGGTGATATCGCCCGTCGAGGGGTTGAGGCTGGGGTTTGTCTACACGGTCAAGACCAGTCCGAACGATGTCGCCGACACCACTCAGGAGGCGAGCTTCACCCTGGCCTACCAGGCTGATTCGGGGTTTGGCGCATGGCGCCCGGGTTTGGCGATCACCAGCCGTACGCAGGGGGACAGTGGCCTGTATACACAAGGCAGCGTGGAGCCGGGCGTGGACCTGAGCGATGCCGGTCTGCGCTTGAGTTTTCCCAGCACGGTCGGGATCGGCTGGAATGGATTCTATGGTCCCGATTCCGGCGACCGTCTCTATGCCCGCAGCGGGCTGGCGCTCGAGCAGCCCTTCAAGTGGGGGGAAACACGCTGGAGCGCCCGCGCCGAGGCCCTGGCAATCTACCGCGATGGCACCCTGCGCGAACTCAGCGGCCCGAACGGCGAAACCGACAGCGTGGTGCCTCAGGTGACCATGAGCCTGTCCATGGCGTACTGACCATTACCTGTAGGAGCGGGCACGGACCGCTCCTACAGATGAATCTGCTTCGGGGCCAGGGCCTGGTGCCTCTACCAGGACACACCTTGATTCAGAATCCCTGCTTCGGCAAAAACCTGTAACGGTATGATCTGGCGCATTCCCATCCCTCCCAGAGGTTTCCATGCAGTCCAGACTCATCGCTTACCCGGCCATGGTCGCGCTGACCGTCCTTCTTGCCGGCTGTGACGCGGCCGAAACCGCGGCGAACAAGGTCATCGAAACCTCCAAGACGCAACTGGTCGAAGCAGCGCGTGACACCTTCAGCGAATCGGCCAAGCAGATCAACGAGACGATCGACAAGGCGCAGCAGAGCGCCAAGCCGTGGATGACGGAGGGTGACGAGAAATCCGAAACCCGACACTCTGCAGCCGAGCAGGAAGCTAAGGAAAAGTCGGAAGGGTAAGCCTTTCCGCCTCTTCACAATTCATCAAGCATCAGGCCTGAATGCCACAGCGGGCATGACTAGATCTTGAAGCTGTCCACCAACTGCTTCAAACGGTTGGCCTGCTGGGAAAGCGCATCGCAATTTCGCAGGGTTTCGGTGAGGTTGGTCACGCCCTGCTGATTCAGCATGTTGATTTGACTGATATCCACATTCAGCGCCTCCACCACCGAAGTCTGCTCCTCGGTAGCGGCAGCAACGGATTGGTTCATGCCGTCGATCTCGCCGATTCGCTGGGTCACGATGGCCAGACGATCGCCGGCCTGGTTGGCCACCGTCATGCTTTGCTGACTGGAAGCCTGGCTGGTATTCATGGTCACCACCGCTTCGCGCGAACCCACCTGAAGCGCCGTGATCATCTTGTGAATCTCTTCTGCAGACTCCTGGGTGCGATGCGCCAGGTTTCGCACCTCATCGGCCACGACTGCAAAACCACGGCCCGCTTCACCGGCCCGCGCCGCCTCGATGGCAGCGTTCAAGGCCAACAGATTGGTTTGCTGGGATATACCCTTGATCACGTCGAGGATGTGGCCAATGTTGTCGGTGCCCGCGTTCAAGGTTTCAATCTGCTCGCACGACAGGCTGATTTTCTCGGATAACGTGCTTATTGCCTCGATGGTCCGCGTCATCACTTGGCGACCGTCGTCGGCCTGACCGCTGGCATCGCTGGCCTGACGCGACGCTTGCGCGGCGTTGCGGGCAATCTCTTGGGCGGCAGCACCCAGCTCGTTGATTGCAGCTGCAACGCTTTCGGTACGGGCGCTTTGCTCGTCGGAGCCTGCGATGGACTGGTTGGAAGAGTGCATGACCCGTTGGGCCAATGCATGCACTTCCCGGGTAGCCGACGACACCTCGCCGATGGAGGCATGGATACGCTCGACGAACTGGTTGAACGAGGTACCGAGTTCACCGAATTCATCACGGCTTTCAACGACCAGGCGACGCGTCAGATCGCCTTCGCCCTGCGCGATGTCACGCATTGCCCGGCCCATGGTCACCAATGGACGCATCAAGAACTTGATGAGCAAGGTCAGCAACAAGGCAATGGCGAGAACGGCAACGACCATGGCGATCACGGCCGACGTACGGAACTGGCGCAGTGGGGCGTAGGCTTTGTCCTTGTCGATCGACAGACCCACGTACCAATCCGCCGAAGGCAACCCTGTGACCGGCGTGAACGACAGCAGTCTCGCCTGACCATCGAGGGTGACCTCCTGCAGATTCTTCTCGATTCGCGGCGTGCTGCCGGGGTAGATGTCTTTCAGGTTTTTCATGACCTGATCCTTGTCCGGCGACACCAACACTTGACCGTCTGCGCTGACGAGAAACGCCTGGCCGATCCCGCCAAAATCCACCGAATTGATGATCTGCACCAACGTGTCGAGGCTCAAGTCGCCGCCGACTACGCCCATCAACTGACCTTGGCGTTTGACGGGCGCTGCCACCGTGACGACCAGGCCACCCACCGATGCCAGATAGGGCGGCGTCAGCATGACTTGATCCGCTGTCACTGCAGCTTTGTACCAGGGCCGCTGACGCGGATCGTACCCGTCAGGCATCTTGGTGTCGGGCCGCTGGATGAAGGTGCCGTCGGCCACACCCATGTAGGTGAATTGAAAGTTGGTCGTGATCACGGGCTGGTCCAGCAGGCCCGGGTAGTCCGCCTTATCGCCTTGATAGGCAATGTTCTGGCGCAGGTTTTCAATCACCAGAATCCGGCCGCTGAGCCAGTTCTTGACGCTGCTGGCGGTCAGCTCGCCCGACTGCTTGACCGATGCGCTGAGGTTCTGCTGGATGGCGCTGCGCTGCAGGTAGTCGTTGTAGAGCGTGAACAGTGCGAACGCCAGGATGACGATGCTGCACCCGGCGATCAGGATTTTATGGCTGAATTTCAAGTTCATGGACGCTAGAGGTTCCGGGGCATGAGGGGGCGAAAGCCAGGCGCCGTGCTGGGGATGCAGCAGCGCTGTCAGGCAGCAGGTCGGACTGGGGGCGAGCACCGGATGGCGGCAATCGAGTTGCGCCGACAACCGTCGTCTTCAGCGTTTCGGCTGCGCGCGCGCGAACATGAGAACTGATCGTGGTTTTCCGCCACATGGTCACCGGCCGAGGAGGGCGCACCGCGCAGTGCCTGACACACCGCGGCGGCTCATTCGCGGGCAGAGCCCGCTCCCACAGGAGCTGCGGCATCCCGTAGGAGCGGTCATTGGCCGCGGAGGGCGCACCGTATGGTACCTGACACACCGCGGTGCGCCCTTCGCGGCCACGGACCGCTCCTACGAACGGGGTTGCGTTCAGTGCGGACCGGTCACCGCCACCAACCCGCCGCGCAGATCGGCGCCGCTGGGCTTCTGGTAGACGCTCAGGCCAAACTCCGGCAGCACGGCCAGCAGGTAATCGAAGATATCGCCCTGAATCCGCTCGTACTCCGCCCACGCCGTGGTGCGGGTGAAGCAGTAGATTTCCAGCGGCACGCCCTCGGCGGTGGCTTCCATCTGACGGACCATGCAGGTCATGTTCGGCTGGATGTCCGGGTGGGCGTTGAGATACGCCAGAGCGTAGGCGCGGAAAGTCCCCAGGTTGGTCATGCGCCGCTGGTTGGCCGAGAGTTCCGCGACCTCGCCCTGCGCCGCGTTCCACGCCTTGAGTTCGGCCTGCTTGCTGCTGACGTAGCCGCTGAGCAGGCGAATCTGGGTCAGGCGCAACTGCTCCTGTTCGTCGAGAAAGCGTATGCCGCTGGCGTCGATGTGCAGGCTGCGCTTGATGCGCCGTCCGCCGGACTGCTGCATGCCGCGCCAGTTCTTGAACGACTCGCTCATCAGCCGCCAGGTGGGGATGGAGACGATGGTCTTGTCGAAATTCTGGATCTTCACGGTGTGCAGGGTGATGTCGACGACGTCGCCGTCGGCGCCCACCTGGGGCATCTCGATCCAGTCGCCGACGCGCAGCATGTCGTTGCTGGTCAACTGCACGCTGGCCACGAACGACAGCAGGGTGTCCTTGTAGACCAGCAGGATGACCGCCGACATGGCGCCCAGCCCGGACAGCAGCAACAGCGGCGAGCGGTCGATCAACGTAGCGACGATGATGATGGCACCGAAGATGTACAGGATCATCTTGGCCAGTTGCACGTAGCCCTTGATCGAGCGGGTGCGGGCGTGCTCGGTGCGCGCATAGATGTCGATCAGTGCATTGAGCAGGGCCCCCAGGGCGAGCACCAGGAACAGGATGGTGAAGCCCAGCGCGATGTTGCCGATGACGTGCTTGCTGTTGTCGCTCAGCACCGGGATCAAGCCCAGACTGAACTGCACCACCAGCGACGGCGTCATTTGCGCCAGGCGATGGAAGACCTTGTTGTGCAAAAAGTCGTTGAGCCAGTGCAGCGATGGCCGGCGACTGAGCAGCTTGACCGCGTGCAGGGTAAGGAAGCGCGCCAATCGGCCCAGGGCGAAGGCGGCGATCAGCAGCAGGAACAGCGACACACCGGCCTGCAGGACCGGCTGGTCGTCGAGGCCAGTGATGAACGTGACGGTTTGGTGCCAGAGCGATTCGATGTTCATGGGGTGGCGTGCAGCTCCCGGATTGAAAAGGGGCGGGGATTAAAGCCCATCGAGTGGGGCAATCGCCACGCCTGGAAAGATTTGCACGCAATTTACCGACTTACGGGTAAAGAAATTCGGCTAATCGTGCGCAAACCGGTACCCTATGCAGTCGAATTTATGTACTCCGTCGAGGTAACACCCGTGTTTTCCCAATTCGCCCTGCATGAACGCCTGCTCAAAGCCGTCGCCGAGCTGAAATTTGTCGAGCCGACGCCGGTGCAGCTGGCCGCCATTCCCCTGGCATTGCAAGGGCGCGACCTGCGGGTGACGGCGCAAACCGGCAGCGGCAAGACTGCCGCATTCGTCCTGCCGATTCTCAACCGCCTGATGGGCCCGGCCAAGGTGCGCGTCGACATTCGCGTGGTGATCCTGTTGCCGACCCGCGAACTGGCCCAGCAAACTTTGAAGGAAGTGGAGCGCTTCAGCCAGTTCACCTTCATCAAGGCGGGCCTGATCACCGGCGGTGAAGACTTCAAGGTGCAGGCCGCCATGCTGCGCAAGGTACCGGATATCCTCATCGGCACCCCTGGCCGCCTGCTGGAACAGCTCAACGCTGGCAACCTGGACCTCAAGAAGGTCGAGGTGCTGGTGCTCGACGAAGCCGACCGCATGCTCGACATGGGCTTCTCCGAAGACGTGACGCGCCTGAGCGACGAGTGCGGCCAGCGTGAACAGACTCTGCTGTTCTCGGCCACCACCGGTGGTGCCGGGCTACGCGACATGATCGGCAAGGTGTTGAAGGATCCCGAGCATCTGCTGATCAACAACGTCAGCCAACTGGCCGAGGGCACTCGCCAGCAGATCGTCACCGCCGACCACAACGTGCACAAAGAGCAGATCCTCAACTGGCTGCTGGCCAACGAGACGTACCAGAAGGCAATCGTCTTCACCAACACCAGGGCCATGGCCGACCGTATCTATGGGCGCCTGGTGGCGCAGGAATACAAGGCGTTTGTGCTGCACGGCGACAAGGACCAGAAGGACCGCAAGCTGGCCATCGATCGCCTCAAGCAGGGCGGCGTGAAAATCCTCGTGGCTACCGATGTGGCGGCCCGCGGCCTGGACGTCGATGGCCTGGACCTGGTGGTCAACTTCGACATGCCGCGCAGCGGCGATGACTACGTGCACCGCATCGGCCGGACTGGCCGCGCCGGCAACGAAGGCCTGGCGATCTCGCTGATCTGCCACGGTGACTGGAACTTGATGTCCAGCATCGAGCGCTACCTCAAGCAGACCTTCGAGCGCCGGGTGATCAAGGAAGTCAAAGGTACCTACGGCGGACCGAAGAAGGTCAAGGCGTCGGGCAAGGCGGTCGGCGTGAAGAAGAAAAAGACCGACAAGGACAAAAAAGGCGACAAGAAAAGCGTTGCCAAGGGCCCGACCAAGCGCAAGAGCGTCAACCGTCCCAAGGCCGATGCACCGGCGTTGGTAAGCCAGGACGGGCTGGCACCGCTCAAGCGTCGCAAGCCGGCTGTCAGCGAGTAAACTGCGCCAGGCAGGCTGGCTTCCCGGCGGAGGCCAGACCTGCCAAAACACCCCGCAAAGCTGTCTTCGCGCAACTCCCCCGCACCCACCCGGTCCCATACCTGGCAAGCCCTTTCACTCATGTGTTGGAGGTTCTTCCGGATGACCACTTACGACTGGCAGTTGATCGAACGGCTGTTGCACGAAGTGCAGAACGGCGCCAATCAGGATTTCACCCCGCACCGCTATGCCCAGGACCACGCCGATGCAACCGCCGCTCAGGGTGACACGCCTGCTGCTGTCGACCAGTTGCAAACCCAGGCCCGCGACTATGAGAAGCTGTTGCTGGAGCGCGGGTTCATCGAGCAGCGTCCTGACAGCGAAGGTGGCACGGGCCGCAATTTCCAGTTGACGATGCGTGGCTCCAGCCTGCTGAGCCTGCTCGACAGCAGCATCCCCGATAACGATCACGGGCTGGAAGTGCTCGACGAGCAGGACGATGCGCTGGACCCGGCCACCTTCGATGAGCTGGCCAGTAAGCCGCAGATTGTCTGAGCCTTTGGCATGGATTGAAACCGTGTTGCTCTCTTCGCGGCCGCTGACCGCTCCTACAAGGGCGGAATGCGGTGTGCCGATGTAGGAGCGGTCAGCGGCCGCGAAAGCCTTGTGACGCGTGGCTTGTTACACTGGCAATTCCTCATTGCCTGAAGGCATCGTCATGTCGTGGTCAATTCGCCGATGAGCATCGAACGCCGTCAACCCGATGGATTCGCGCTCAAGGTCATGCTCGGGTTGTGCCTGATCTGGGGTATCCAGCAGGTCACCATAAAATGGGCCGCGCCCGATATCGCTCCGGTGATGCAGGCGGCCATGCGCTCGGGCATTTCCGCGGTCCTGGTGGCCGCACTGATGTGCTGGCGCGGGGGCTGGGCGCACATGCCCTACACCTGGCGCGCCGGGCTGCTGGCCGGTTCACTGTTCGGGCTGGAATTCTTGTTCATCGCCGAAGGCCTGAAGCTGACCTCGGCAGCGCACATGTCGGTCTTTCTCTACACCGCCCCGGTGTTCACGGCGCTTGGCTTGCACGCCCTGCTACCCGGAGAGCGCCTGCGGCCCCTGCAATGGCTGGGCATTGCCCTGGCGTTCAGCGGTATCGCCTTCGCTTTCGCCGGCGGAATTTCCTGGCAACATCTGGACCGACGCATGCTGCTGGGTGATGCACTGGGCGTGATGGCAGGCTTGTGCTGGGGCGCGACCACGGTGGTGGTGCGCACCTCGCGCCTCTCCGAAGCACCCGTGACGCTGACGCTGTTCTACCAGCTGATCGTCTGCGTGATCGGATTGTTGCTCATCGCCCTGGCCACGGGGCAGTTCACGCAGGTCAGTTTTACCCCGGTCGGCATCGCCAGCGTATTGTTCCAAGGGGTGGTGGTGTCTTTCGCCAGCTTCCTGATCTGGTTTTGGCTGCTGCGACGCTACCTGGCGTCCAATCTGGCCGTGTTCTCGTTCATGACCCCGCTGTTCGGCGTGACGTTCGGTGTGCTGCTGCTGGGCGAACCGCTGAGCGTGAATTTCATTCTGGGCGCGCTGTTCGTACTGCTGGGCATCACCTTGGTCAGCGCCGAGCAGTGGGTGCGCCGACGATTACGAACGTGGATAAGGTAATGAATTACTTGCCTGGCAGATGATCAATACGTAGGACTGCGACTTTTCGACACAAGTGCGTGAATGCATCCTACGTCGCTTAGCGCTATGATCGAACAGAAGCGACGGACCATGACCGTCGTTCGGGCTTTTCCCTGAAGGGGGGCGATATGAACGGTAACTTGTACAACTGGCTCCACGATCTGGCTGTCGCACTGGGGCTGGTGCCGCCGCCACCACAGCCTGTGCCTATCCCGGCCGACAACCACCGGCCTCGGCAGCGCCCTCGGCGCTGAGCCCTCCGGGCCCGTCGCGCGCCATGCAAAACGCCCCTTACGGGGCGTTTTTCGTTGCTGACAGCGCTCAAGCCGCCTGGGTATTGGCCCGGCTGGCGTCGACTTTCGCCAGGTAAGCATCCAGGCGAAGCGCGGCCGCATCATCGACGAACAGCCCCAGCTTGCTGCGACGCCACAGCACGTCTTCGCTGCGGGTGGCCCATTCCTGCTCGTACAGGTAATCGACTTCGCGGCTGAACAGCCCCGTGCCCAATTCCTCGCCCAGATCGACTACCGACTGTGCACCTTCGATCAAACGCCAGCTGCGGCTGCCGTAGCTGACCGCCCAACGCTCGGCCAGGCCGTTTGGCAGCCAGGGAGCTTTCACCCGCATGTCCTGAGCCAAGGCCTGCGGCGTGCTCATGTCTTCGCCACCGGGCAGGGCACTGGTCGCCGTCCAGCTACCGCGCATCTGCGCGAAGAATGGCTTCAACTGTGCCATGGCCGACTCGGCCAGCTTGCGGTAAGTGGTCAACTTGCCGCCGAACACCGAAAGGATCGGCGCCTCGCCGTGGCCGCCGCTGAGCGACAGGGTGTAGTCGCGGGTGATGGCCGATGGGTTGTCCGACTCGTCGTTGCACAGCGGTCGAACGCCCGAATAGGTGCGCACCACATCGCTGCGGCTGACCTGTTTCTTGAAGTGGGCGTTCACCACCTTGAGAATGTAGTCGGCCTCGGCGTCGGTGATCTCCACCTTGGACGGGTCGCCCGTGTATTCACGGTCGGTGGTGCCCAGGATGGTGAAGCGATCCAGGTACGGGATGGTGAAGACGATGCGCTGGTCTTCGTTCTGCAGGATGTGCGCCTGCTCGCCTTCGTACAGGCGTGGCACGATCAGGTGGCTACCCTGGATCAGGCGGATGCCATATGGGGATTGCAACTGCAGGTCGTCACGAATGAACTTCGCTACCCAGGGCCCGGCCGCATTGACCAGCGCGCGCGCCTTGAGGGTGAACGTGCTGCCGTCCTCACGCTGCAGATTGACCTTCCACACACCGTCTACACGCTTCGCGTCGACACAGCAGGTGCGGGTATGGATGTGTGCGCCTTTTTCTCGCGCTGCCATGGCGTTGAGTACCACCAGGCGAGCGTCGTCGACCCAGCAGTCGGAATATTCGAAACCGCGGGTGATTTCCGGCTTCAACGCACTGTCGGCGCCGAAGCGCAGGCTGCGCGAGCCAGGCAGCTTTTCTCGCTTGCCCAGGTTGTCGTAGAGGAACAGCCCGGCGCGGATCATCCAGGCAGGACGCAGATGGGGCCGGTGCGGCAGGACGAAACGCATGGGCTTGACGATGTGCGGAGCCTTGGCCAGCAACACTTCGCGTTCGGCCAATGCTTCGCGTACCAGGCGAAATTCGTGGTGTTCCAGATAACGCAGGCCGCCGTGGATCAGCTTGCTGCTGGCCGAAGAGGTGTGGCTGGCCAGGTCGTCCTTCTCGCAGAGAAACACGGAAAGCCCACGCCCGGCAGCGTCGGCGGCAATCCCCACGCCATTGATGCCACCACCGATCACGGCGACGTCGTAGATTTCAGCCAGCGGTTGGCGGGGCAAGGTCGAATGGGGCATGGCAGCCTCCTGCGTTTATCAAGGAGCGTTCGAATGAGTGCTTTGAATTCGAACATCAATGTTCAATTTCGAAAATACTAGCCCAATACGAAGGGCTTAGCCAGTCGAAGATGATTGAAATTGTTGATCGAAGGGGGTCAAAGCGAAGAAATACGAACATCAGAAGCGAAGCTGATGCGCCGTGGGCGTTGCCAGGTGGGGATTGTGGACGGGCAGGGCGGCTTGCGCCGCTGCCACAGGGTCAGACGATCTCGAGGCGGATCTTGTGTTGCTGCAGCAATTGCAGCAAGGCGGGCACGGGCGGTTGGTCGGTGACCAGGCAATCGATCAGGCTGATCGGGCCCAGGCGGACCATGGCATTGCGGCCGAACTTGCTCGAGTCGGCGGCCAGAATGACTTGGCGCGCATTGGCGATGATCGCCTGGCTGACGCGAACCTCCTGATAGTCGAAGTCCAGCAGGCTGCCGTCTTCGTCGATGCCACTGATGCCGACCAGTGCGAAGTCGACCTTGAACTGGGTGATGAAGTCGATACTCGCCTGGCCCACCACGCCGCCGTCACGGCGTACGTTGCCGCCGGCCAGCAGCACGTCGAAGTCGTCCTTGCCGCTGAGGATCGAGGCCACGTGCAGGTTGTTGGTGATGATCTTCAGGTGGCTGTGGTTGAGCAGGGCGCGGGCGATGGATTCGGTGGTGGTGCCGATATTGATGAACAGCGAGGCGTGGTCGGGGATCTGGGCGGCAATCGCCTCGGCGATGCGCTGTTTCTCGTCGCGCATCTGGTCGGCACGCATGGCGTAGGCCGTGTTTTCGATGCTCGAATCGTAGGCGGCGCCACCGTGATAGCGACGCAACAGGTTGACTTCGGCCAGCTGGTTGATGTCACGCCGGATGGTTTGCGGCGTCACGACGAACAGTTGGGCCATTTCCTCGATGCTGACATAGCCGCGTTCGCGTACCAGTTCGAGGATCTGCTGTTGGCGGGGAGGCAGGTTCATGGGGCTTCCTTTGGCTGCCATGCAAAAGCATGCATGATGCCGCAGGAATGGGCCCCGTCGCCAGAAGTGATTCCATGGACCGCACTTGCGCAGGCCGGAACTGTCCGGTCTGCGCGTTCACTCGGTCACTGCTCTTCGTGCGGTTCCCAGTCACGGGTGCGTTCAACGGCCTTTTTCCAGCCTGCGTAGAGTTTTTCCTTGCCGGTTTCGTCGAGCAGAGGCTCGAAGGTACGCTCGATCACGGCCTTGCCGCGCAACTCATCCAGGCTGCCCCAGAAGCCGCACGCCAGGCCCGCCAGGTAGGCGGCACCCAAGGCCGTGGTTTCGCGCATCTGCGGACGCTCCACCGGTGTGCCGAGAATGTCGGCCTGGAACTGCATGAGGAAGTTGTTGGCCACCGCGCCGCCATCCACGCGCAGGGCGCTCAGGCGCTCGCCGGAATCCTGTTGCATGGCGTCGAGCACGTCGCGGGTCTGGTAGGCAATCGACTCAAGCGCCGCGCGAATGATGTGGTCGACGCGCACGCCGCGGGTCAGGCCGAACAGCGCGCCGCGGGCATAGGGGTCCCAGTAGGGCGCGCCCAGGCCGGTGAATGCCGGGACCAGATAGACACCGTTGGTGTTCTTCACCTTGCTGGCGAAATATTCGGTGTCGTAGGCGTCGTTGACGATCTTCAGTTCGTCACGCAGCCACTGCACGGTCGAGCCACCGTTGAACACGGCGCCTTCCAGGGCGTAGGCGACTTCGCCACGCGGGCCGCAGCCGATGGTGGTGAGCATCCCGTGCTGCGACGTGACGGCCTTCTTGCCAGTGTTCATCAGTAGGAAGCAGCCGGTGCCATAGGTGTTCTTGGCCTGGCCAGGCTCGACGCACATCTGACCGAACAAGGCGGCCTGCTGGTCGCCGGCGATCCCGGCAATGGCGATGCCGCTCTTGGTATGGCCGTAGATTTCCGACGACGACTTGACCTCTGGAAGCATCTCGCGCGGGATGTCCAGGGTCTGCAGCATCTTCTCGTCCCACTCCAGGGTGTGGATGTTGAAGAGCATGGTGCGCGAGGCGTTGGTGTAGTCGGTGACGTGCACCTTGCCGCCGGTGAATTTCCAGATCAGCCAGCTATCGATGGTACCGAACAGCAGTTCGCCGTTACGGGCGCGCTCGCGGCTACCTTCGACGTTGTCCAGGATCCACTTGAGCTTGGTGCCCGAGAAGTACGGATCGACGACCAGGCCGGTGGTCTGCTTGATGTAGTCTTCCATGCCATCGCGCTTGAGCTGCTGGCAGATCTCGGTGCTGCGTCGGCACTGCCAGACCACGGCGTTGTAGATCGGGCGACCGCTGTTCTTGTCCCAAACTACAGTGGTTTCACGCTGGTTGGTGATGCCGATGGCTGCAACCTGGGCGTGGCTCAAACCGGCCTGGGCCAGGGCCTCGACCATGGTCGCGCTCTGGGTGGCGAAGATTTCCATCGGGTCGTGCTCGACCCAGCCCGCCTGCGGGTAGTGCTGGGCGAACTCGCGCTGCGACGTGCCGACGACGTTGGCGTCGCGGTCGAAAATAATGGCCCGGGAGCTGGTAGTACCTTGGTCCAGGGCGATGATGTAGTTCTTGTTGTCGGTATCGGTCATGTCGATGGCCTTGCGCAAGTTTGAAATAAATGCGGAACGTGGTGTGTACAGGCTCAGGAAGCCTGCACCTTGGATGCGGCTGCTTTGGCCGACTCGTTGATCGAGTTGGGCAAATGGCGCGCGATCAGTACCCGGTAGGCGCCGGCGCCCAGGCAGGCACCTACGATCGGCGCCACGATGGGAACGATGAAATAGGGAATCGTGCGGCCACCAGTGAAGGCTATTTCACCCCACCCGGCGATAAAGGTCATCAGCTTGGGGCCAAAATCCCTGGCAGGGTTCATGGCGAAGCCGGTCAGCGGGCCCATGGCACTGCCGATCACGGCGATCAGCAGGCCGACCAGCAGGGGCGCCATGGCGCCGCGCGGAAGGCCGTTGTGCTCGTCGCCCAGGGCCATGATCACGGCCATCAGGATGGCGGTGATGACCATCTCGACGAGGAACGCCTGACCGACCGACAGCGCGGCGTGCGGGTAGGTGGAGAAGATACTGGCGGTTTCAAGGCTCGCTTGCGTGCCGCGGACGATGCCGTGGGTTTGTTCGTAATCGAAGAACAGGCTGCTGTAGAGGGTGTAGACCAGCGCCGCCGAGCAGAACGCGCCGGCTACCTGGGCCAGAATGTAGAAGGGCAGCTTGCGTTTTTCGAAGCCGCCGAACAGGCACAGGGCAATGCTCACCGCCGGGTTCAGATGCGCCCCGGACACACCAGCCGTCAGGTAGATCGCCATGCTCAC
>Ga0265798_10006208_pt1 | contig 15759 bp, 16 predicted proteins | sample P3T30metagenome_FD_192430 | JGI IMG/M metagenome (GOLD analysis project Ga0265798, IMG submission 192430) | Plant litter microbial communities from East Loma Ridge, Irvine, California - P3 T30 | ecosystem: Environmental > Terrestrial > Plant litter > Unclassified | place: USA: California... | reverse complement strand
AGCTCGGTGCCTACGCCTTCTGGCTGACCATCAACATATCACCATCGATGCGCTTGAGGCCAACACCGAACATCGAAAATATTTCCCGCCGCTCGGCACTAAAGCTCACCGCTCCATGCACCTTCTGCACCACCTCGATACATCTCCAAACGTGCAGATGCTCTTCGTCAAGCTGCCAGAGTGTTCCCCGCGGTCCATTGCTCAACTCTTTTAGCATATTCGTATTCCTAGCCTGCACAATTTCCGTCTCTGCTTTCGGCGCTTCATCTTCGAGTGCTCTCTCTTTTGCGATTTTAAACTCTTTCTTACTCTTCCCTTCTTTAGATATTGGCAAAGCAAGGCCCTTCTCTGCGTAGGCGGCAGTGGCTTGAGCCTTCACCGGGCCCTTCCAGAACTCGACTTGAGGGCTGTTGTTTTCGTGTAGCAAGTGGTAGAATATTGGCTCTTCACCTTTGTCGCTCAGCAGGTGTAGAGGCTTGGATATCGATACATTACTAGGAGGCCAGCGTGTGTCGCCGTATGGGCACTGATTCTTCTCTTCTGCGGTCAAGGTCTTCTGACTTGCAGTACCGCCGCCGCCCCCTCCGCCTGTACCAGTTACTGGAGGCGCAAGTCGAGTTGGATCCATATGTTGTGGAGCCTGCGCAGGTGCAGGTGTGATCGCTGGCTCGGGTGCAGGTAATTATTGTCGTCGTCAACGGTCCTCACGAAGTTGCGAGCTTGCTATTGACGGGGTTTCGGAGCTGGGTGGTTCTCTCGCCCGTCGTTCTCGAGTGGATCTCCCCGTCGTATATTTCGTGGCATTATTACCTTCTGAAAGATCACGGAGGCATGCAGATGGGTCACATGTTGCCACTCTTCGCCTGGTCGTTCGCGCCAACGCACGCCACACGACCGCCAGGTATGTTGACCTGCAACTGTGAATTATCAGTGTGCCTGGACTGCATGATGAGGCTTTAACGCATCAAAGCCGATGTGTGAAGATAATTTACCCTGTTGTGTCGGGCTGTGACGAACGCCTACATCGCATGGCTAGAATACCAGGCCAATAGCGTGATTGTGCGACACTCCATGCATTAGGCGACAGAGCGCCTCCAGATCACAGGGAAACAGCTGAGCACATTGCAATGGTTGCGCAAGATTACTGACGTGTAAGCCCCCAAGTGGTGTGTCACTTCTCGAACTCCTCTTACAGGTGGCAGTGTTGTTTTTACCGTCCAGTTAGAGCCACTCAAGAATCAGTTGCAGTCTTAGAACCTTTGCACTGCCCACGCCCACGCCCACACCCAAGTGCGGGGCATGGCTGACCGCAGCACGGCCGGCTGCGACTTTTCGTTCATCATGCACAAGACCTACAACACATTCGCCCTCGTGGGGTCAGCTGTATCTGTATTTTCGAGGCACTCTCAGAAGGCTCCAAAGCTATGTATCGCCGACCCACCAATCCAGCATTGGAGCGCGCAAAAAAAGCCCTGCGAAGGCCATCCCTGCCATCTGACAGGAAAGAAGGACAAATACTAGATCGATTCCCAGCTTATGTCGATTATCCGTGGGAGAAGATTGAAGAATTTCTCAGAGGAAAGTGGCCAGCCTGGGACTTCAACCCAAGACGAGTACGCGTCCTCTGCCTTTTGCGATAGTGGTTTGTACTAATAAGTAACAAGTCTAACGACGCATGGATTTTTGAAGTACCAGAAAAATTGAATGAGGTACGTTTGTGCCCTTCTTGATCGCAGTGCGCACGTAACTCATATCGCGTAGAGCGATCGCAAAGAGTTAAGGAACCGACGTGACGCACCGAAAAGAACACGACGATTATCTATATCTCCAGAACCAGATATTACAGGAAATGCCGAGTCTTCTTGAGGTTCATAGGCCTTTCGTCTAGGTATGGATACGAGGAGTCTGGGCTTGCGAGTGCCACCCGGGCACTGTATGGACAGATGCCCATCAGCGGGATCACCAGTTCCGGTGGGCGCGTTGGACTGCAGTGGGCTTCATTGCCGGGGTTTGAATATCTTTTGTGGCTTCGCATGCGCATGCATCCCTCACCTAAGCCCACCAAGGCTGCATATGATAAGCCAGCTGAAGTAATGACATTTCCCCCTGCCCCTCTTTGGCCTTGCACTCACTTTCTCTCGACAATACACCCAAAATAATTTGATTATTGCAGCTGCAACTCGCATCGCAAAGTATGCGCAAGAACGAGATGCTTCCACTCGCACTGCAGAGGTCTTATATCAGTCGTGCGCAATATCCAGTGAATCTGATCTCCAGCGAGACTACGACGTACAAAGACAAGCTACAATCCTACAGGAGACGTCTAGACGATGCTGAAGCAGATCTGTGCTTGGTGGACGGGGAAGACGAAGTGGACACAATTTTCGAGGTGCCCATAATTGACATGTCTACCGATGACGGCCAGGGTACTTTGTTAGCTACAACACTACTGTTCATGTTCTGACCTTCGCAGTCAGGCAGAAACGAAACATCCACACTCCGTCGAAGCTTACTGAGTGGCTTGGTGTAACAGCCATCGACGTTCTCAACAAACCAAATGTGCAACACGTTCGTGCCGCGAAACGAGATCCGAAATGCCGCTTCATGTAAACTATGCACCTGCGCATGTGGGTCTCGCTGTCGGAAATACTGACGTCATACAGATACGTCTATGGCGAGAACTCCCGTGATAAACTGAAGATCACTCGCGCCAGTCTAGTACAGATCTTAACGTACCATCAGGTGATGCCTGTGTATTTGGATTTCATGCTCATTTTCGGCGCCCAGATCAACGCAAAAGACCCTAGGTTCTTCGGGTTTCGCGAACAGATACGGCTGAAGAATCCCCGAGACGATCACATTGCCCCAAAACTAGGGCGAAGCGGGAAGATGTTTCAACTCTGCTTCGATCTCAAAGGTGTTGGTCTATTGACAAACAATAGCGGCGATGACGCGGATCCCAGTGACGGGTCTATCCGAACCGTATCGATATACCATCGGTTCGACGTAGAACATGGAACGACTCTTTGGATCGTGACCAAAGGCGGTCGAGACTTGTTGGATCGGTACAAAGAGATCACTGGCCCAGATGCGCCGGAAGATGCCAGGTGCTTTTCTGATACCGCGGCATGCTTTCGCGCAAGTCTCTCTGTTCATCTGATGTTCTGTCACTGGTCGACAGAAGATTGGCGAGGCTACATAAGCTGGCTCGAAGATCACTTGGAATACCGGGTAAGCCCACTATGCCTTGGCGCGGTCGTGTACTGATAAACCATGACATAGAGCGATCTGGCATACCACTATGGCCAAGTGGAGTCAGCTTACGAGCTAGGTGACATTGCAGATCTGCAATACTGGCGGGATAACGCTAACCAAGCGGTTATGCTCCTCGACGCCAACATCGAGATCCTCAACTCACTGCGCAAGTTCTACGTCAACCTTATGAATCGAGCGGACTTTCCCACATCACTGAAGACTGACTGCGAGCATGATCTGGACGTGTTCCTGTCACAGCTCGACGAGATCATGAAAGATCTTCAGAGGCAACTGGGAAGAGCGAAGCTGATCATCAATATCGTCAACGACAGAAAAGAACTGGTACTACAACATCTGCAGGCGCAGACCGAGCAGCTCAACAGGAATCTGGGAAGAGAGGCCGCTGTAATGCGCATCATTACCATCGTGACCCTACTATACCTCCCGTCAACGTTTGTTTCAGTGAGTCACTCTGTCTACCGATCATTACCTATATCTAACATGTGATAGACATTCTTCAGCAGTGACGTCGTAAAGTATCAAAATCGAGATGCGAACGGCGCGGGTGACTATACGGAGAGCTTTTCCTCACTGGCTCTCAAGAGGTGGCTTCAAGTCACGCTGCCACTGACAGCGTTTACTTTGTTCTGCGCGTGGTTATCTATCAGATTCTACGATCATTCGCCCGGCGATCCTTCTATCGCGGAGCCTTGGTATAATGCGCTCGAATGGATTAAGTATTCCATGGCCATATCTTACACTCAGACACAGGAAAGTCTTCAAGAAGTACCTCGATGGAGACTGTCTGTACAGTTAGCGGCAGTGTTTACCTCTATCCGTATTCGTATAGCATCACTGTGGGCCAGAGACGTCCAAGGTACGGTGCTGGGAGTTAAGAAGACCGATTTGCCGCAAGCCGCAGGCTTACCACATTTTCGTAATGTGAGCAATACCGTTGTCTAGAGGAGAGAACAACGCATTCCGGGACTAGGGCGCCTTGCTGCAACAGAGAGTACTTTGAGACAATGTTGGCTTGGACCCTTAGGCGCGTATCTGTCGTTACGATGTTAGAGTTCCGACATGAGCTTGGTATTATGATACCTATACACCACCTCCTCGCCTGTATTTTTAAACAGTTATCTCTGCGCAGTGACTGCAATGTATCTCTGTCGAAATGCAAAACACACTGCAATTGTACTTTATGGTACTGCGACAAAGTTTTACCGCCCCTAAAAGAGAGGATGCGAGTAATGGAGACTTGTGTGATGAGCTAATGGGTGGATTCTTGTACTATAAGGCCACCAATAACTGTATCTGCAAGAGTGGCACATTCTGACCGCGTCAATTCAGCTATCAGTTGCTTTGTTGTTCTCTCTGGAATCATGAAGGGGAATGCGAACCGGAGCTTGCGCCACGAGAGTTGTTCAGCCTTGCCGTGAAAAGTGAGCTCACAGTGCTGCTTGCTCTAATTGGTGCATGGTGAGATGCACCTGCCTTGGCTGTGTCAGTGCCCCGCTTTCAGCCTGCGCACATAAGAGCTGTCAGCATAGCGCCCTTAGGCTGTCGCCGCAAGGGTAACACCTCTAATTCTCAACTTCCTCTCGATACGCATGCGCTCTTATGTTACAGTTTTTATTATGCTTCCTACATGGCTGACACCTGATGATGCGCAAAACATTTGGGCCTAGCGATCATGAGGAACCAGCGTTCGACACCGGCAACTTCACTATGTCTGCGCTTTCCGCGGAACGTCGCTCATCGATCTTAACGGACTTCCTGGGTCTCCTGAAAAGTCGTTGGACCTTCCAGGTCGCATGTCAAAACGGATGCGAGCCGGATGACGCTTGCGACTGCATACGTCGTGTCATTCATGTCAGTGCTGTCACAGCGTGGTGGAAGTCGATGACGCCCGATCTTGCGAAACAGAACAGACTGTGGCTTCTTCTCGACGACTCTAAACTCATTCAGCCACATTCATCGGATGTTAAGGAAAGTCGGTCTTCAGGGAATTATGCCCACATCCTGGTCTTCAGTATGTTACTGGAGCAAGGCCGTGGCCATCTTTTAGGACGATTTGTCGACTCTGAAATAGACGATAGAAGCTTGGCGAATACGACAGAGGGCAGTGAACAGAGGTTACGAAAACTTCTAGCCGAATCGCATAGTAGCACTCAAGTGGATCAAGTCATGGATGACTTTCACAGAGCGAGATGGGCATACTGTCCGTTGAGCCTGACACTCCACATGGACCAAAACTTGCAGGGATCGAAGATCATTCCACCTTTCTGCCACAAGATTCGACTCGGACATGCTGGTGGTACTGCGTCACTCTATTGGATTGCTGTTCAACGAGACCTTATCTCCGACAATGCGCTTGCATTCGCACTACGTGATTCGCTTTATACTGACGAAACATATGGCGAGGTGAGCTCCTGTGCCAAGTCATGGAGTGAATACGCTGACAACTCTCAAGTGTTATCAAATGGCTCTCAAATCCTATAGCGGAAAAAGGAACCCTGAGTTTGAGATGGAGAGGGCAGCATTCTCGAGTCTGCGATCGAGCGACGACGTTCCTATACTACAGTACTTGGGCTCATACACCCATGACTACGGAGAGGGAATGGGGTCGGGGAGGACGTATAATCTGTTGTTGGAGTATGGTGAAAGCGACTTGTATCAAGCATGGGCAGACGAGACCAACGTCCCTCCTGTGCAAGCCCAAGAGATTCTCCGGTACTGGAAGTCACTCTTCATGATCGCAAAAGCCATCCGCCATGTTCATCACCTCGAAATTCCACGAGACAAAGGAGGTTCTCGGAAATTCCACGGGTATTCATCCCTGAGTGTTCATTGATATTTGTACTAACTTAAACAAGGTGGCACGCAGATATCAAACCAGACAATATTCTCAGCGTTCGCGGACGACTGAAGCTGGCTGACTTTGGCTTTTCCAGCTTTGCGCCTGTAGTTGATAGCCACGAATACTCTGAACCGAAAGAGTTTATAAAAGGGTTTACTGACTCTTATGGTAAGCTGACAGAGTGGTAAGAATGAACGCAGCAAAGCTAACCTTCCGCAGGCGCACCTGAACTATCTCGCATGAATGAACCGGACGGCACAATGATTGGTGTCTCGCAAACTATTGACGCCTGGTCGTTCGGTTGTGTTCTATCGGTAGCTGCGACGTGGATCGTTTTGGGGTTTTCAGGTATCCTTCAGTATGAACGCCTTCGACAACTGTCCCCCGCGAATCAAAAGAGAGGCCAAAGATTGGACCGATTCCACGATGGATACCAGGTTCTACCTGAGGTGGGGAAATGGCACGACTATTTGCGTGGGCATCTACGTCCATCAGATACGACGACGGAGCAAGTCCTGGATTTGATAGAGATCAAGCTGTTGCGAGCAGAACCTGTGGCACGGCACACTCTGGAGGAGCTCTGCGAAAAGCTTCAAGAGTTGAGTGATTGGGCGCAGTACAAGATCAGAAGTCTCAGGAAGTACTCGCGGGATATAGATCCTCTAGTCATGGGAGCCCTATCGAGCATAGAAGAGAAAGCTCATACCCGGAGAGTCTCTGAACGAAATCTAACCCGATCACAACAGTCTCTTGTGTCTCCAAACCCTCGGCAGCGGGCATCGATGCGGACGAATATGGAAGATATAATCAGAAACAAACCGCTTGGTCAAACAGCGCATCGCAGGCAAATTTTGGAGGAAAATCTCAAACTATGCTTTGGCGAAGAGGAGGACAAGGCGGCGCTGCTCGCGGAGGGCTTACATAACGGCGGCCTCACAGATAGTCCGACTGATGCGACATTTCCAAAGGACCTGCAACTTGCTGGTCGCAAGATTAACCCCAAAAATCCGCAGTTGCGAGCACATGGCCAAGAACAGTCAGATACAGACATCCGTACACTAAGTGGCGCACGTCCATTCTTGGAAAGCGATCGCCCTGCGACACCACCACCATCCTCCGACCGCCATGCCAAAGTCTCTAATCCTGGAACTGGGCCCTATGACGATGATTCCTTCACAACGTACTCACATGGTATTCCATTCGAGATCAGCCCATCTACCAGGGCAGATACGGCGGGACGTAACCCGAAATTTCCAGAAGCAGGCTCTCCACCGGAAAAGCACCACAAAAGTCTTGCGCAGCCAAATGTCACTTCGGAATTGATACCTCCACCTGCGGATAAAGAAAATGCGATGCGAAACCCCGCACTCTTGGCTGGAAAAGAGACATGTGCGGAAGAGTCTCCTCGACCCGCACCTAGTCACATCGTCATTGAACGTGACAATGAATACAGTAATGTGGCATCAACGCACAGACCGGCGCATAACCGGAGTCACAGAGGGAACGCCCTTCGTATGTCTGATATGAGTCCAATGAACTCTACTTTGGACTACAAGCCAATATACGAGCTGAACCTGGGAACTGCCAGTCTAGTCGGGGCTGTCAGAAATCTTGGCCCCTCCATAACGGTATCGCAAGCCGAAGTTGCTCAGTTCTCACAGCTGCAATCAGCGTCGTCTGACTCGACCGCTCATACTCACCGGAAGCAAGCCATACATACTCCCGAGTCTTTGAGGTCTCACGATGACTCCCCATTGCCACTTCCGCCTTCTGCTTTAGATTTGCCTTACGATATCTGCCTCAAAAGGAAGAGTTTAGATCACCAGGTCTCCAAGGGAATTGCAAAGGGTATCGCGAAAATGAAGGGCACACTTGGCTTGGAAGCCAGAGCGCGAGCTACTAGTCTTGTGGAAACCTTCAGTGATCCACGCGAACTTGTGAGTTCACTCAAGAAACTTCTCGTGTTGGGCTAATGCATTCCAGATCTTCGTTGTCGATAACGGGTGGACGATGTCCAAGCACTGGCCGATCGTGACATTCGTGGCGCAAACGCTGGCTAAGAACGCCGCTGGTTTAGCCAAGGATGGCATCGACGTCAAATTCACGGTTGACGGTAATACACATAACGAAAATTACGTGAAAGGAGATGCGGGTCGAAAAAGATTGCAAAAAGCGTTGAGAGCCGCGTGGCCTGAGTACAAACCTACCAACCACGCTACTACAGACATGGCGAAAGTGTTCAGAGATGTCTACCACGAGTGGGGCCGTACTGGTCAGCCAGCCTCAACACTTCTCGTCTTAACCGATGGCGTGTGGTCGAAGACGAACCCAGATACTCTTAACAACACCATCTTGGATATCGCCAGGCTAGACCAGCGACATACTGGCAACCGACACTTCAGCATTCAATTCATCCGATTCGGTGAGGGGGATTCCGAAAAAGCGCGTTTGCAGTGGCTGGAAGACTATTTGTGCGCAGATCATAAACTAAGGGACATCATCGACCACTGCTCGTGGCGCAGTACAGTCGAAAAGATGTTGAAGGGAAGCATCGAGGGTTATTGGGATCAAAAAGAGCCTGAAGAACCGCCCGTTTTGTACGATTACGATAAGCTTGTCGACCTGTTCAATGAGTTTAATCGAGGATATCATGCGGAATTTTCACCCATCGGTAGACTAAACCGAGCGCCGTCGAGAGTGTCGAATCGGTCATCTGTTTCCACGTCGCATGCAGATAGCTGGACCGAGCGACATTAACGGAACCCCTTAGCACGCCTGGGCTTAACGATCGTCTCAATGTTGGAGTTCTCGCGGTGTGTGGCGCATCCTATCTAGTATCATGCTCATCTCCTATGCGAGGATGCGAGTCTATGGGAACTACGGGTATGGAGATCTGGCGAGACCGCGCGTCTGTGCGTTGCGAATATTACTAGAGGCATGTCGCAAGACTACGTAGCATAGAGTGCATCACAGATCTGATTTATGGCGCGTGCACCTTGAATTAAATGCCTAAGCTTCTCCCTCCGTCGATGTGGCGGGGGATAAGCTTCGTTCATAACATCATACCAGTCGCTGGTGAAGGACAGATAGTAACTCGGCTATCATCAGCTTACTTATGACAGATTCACGCACAAACGGACCGTCTAGTGTATATATGGCCATCTAATGGTAAGTTTAATCACAAACATGGTAATCGTACAATTCGATGTCGAAGTCCATTCATACAATAGGTGCAATACCGCCATCATCAAGCGAAGACCTCACCGATGCACGTATCTAAAGCCGGTCCTCTTCCTCAGCGCTGCACGCTCCGACAGCTGCTCCGCCACAAAGCGAACACTAGGCTTCTCGATCTTCCTAGCGCCCTCCCTCAAGTATCTGCTGTGTCTCGAAGCCGTGCGAACAGGGTCTGGAGTGTACGGTGTCGCATCGAACCTGCGGACCAGCGGTATAGGCTTGACGTGAATCTCCTTCGGGGCACGCCGACGAGCGCGTCGTATGATCTCCCTCGAACGTATCGATATCGTCGGTTTCACTGGCTTGTACGAGTCGACGACGCGAGCAGACGGTGCTTTGCTTGGAGGGAGGGAAATGAAGTTGTAGGCTGTGGTGTTGGAGGCGCGCTTGCGACGGGGCGCTCGTCTTGTTGTTTGTGCGGTCGGCGGGTTTACTTCTCTAGATGATGGTTGAGAGGTAGTTTCACTGGGAGTGGAGTTGTTTGGAGTCTCACCTTGGGGTTGAGATACAGGCTCAGAACCCGTCGAGGACTCAGGAGTCGTGGTAGGCTCTGAGCTTGTAGGAGGCTCAGAACCCGTCGAGGACTCAGGAGTCGTGGTAGGCTCTGAGCTTGTAGGAGGCTCAGGACTTGTAGTAGGCTCCGAAGGCGCCGGCAGATCTTGGGATGGCCGCTTGTTCTCTGATGCGACGTGATCTTGATCGCTGCCTTGCGCTTTTGGCGTCTTCTTGGCGGCAGCATTGAGTGCTGTAATGTCTGGCCTCCTAGAGCCGGGTCCCAGCGGTTTCGGCTTAGTATTCTTTACTGTAGTGTAAACAGTGCCCTTGACAGCAACACCCCCAGTCGGCCCCTCAATCCATACATCGTATATACTGCCATGTTGCAATTTCTTCTTCTCCAAGCCGCATATGCGCATCTCCTCGTCGCAGTACAGCGGCGCTAGATTGCGATATTCGATCGACTCCAGATCATGCTTTCCCCCGGTTTGTGCATACACGTAATGGCTCATGGTTTTCAACATGAGGAGCAGGGAAAGAGGACCGTGAACTAGCAGGTTGCGGTGGCCTTCGACGTTACGAGCGTACTCGGGATCGAGGTGTATGCGATGGGCGTTGAAGGTAAGAGCAGAGAAGCGAAAAAGGAGAGCGCGGTCGGGAGTGAGGGCGTGGGAGAAGTCTGGCTTCCCAGGGGCTACATAGGGTCAGTAGATAGTCGAGAGGGTTGTCAGAGTACGCACGCTGCAGATACTTCACGGTGGCCATCTGTCCTGCCTTGACTGCCTCCAATTCGGCAGCGGGGCGCTCCTTGAAAAAGACCAGGTTACGCTCCTCCTTCACGATGGCGTCGCCCCAGTCGTCGCCGTCTCGCAACTGCTGCTCGAGGTAAGTCTTTAGTTTTTTACCCCCATTCTTTCCCAATTTGCCATGCTTCGCGTTGTACGCTCTCCCTACGATGTCCACCCGTGCAAAACGCCGCTCGATAGTGACAAAGATCTTGGCAGTGTCGCCTTCTCCGTGCAGTCGGACATGCTTTATGTGCTCCGTCCCAGACATTGGAAATTCGACTCTAAAGCCGCGGTTACGGTCGTAATACTCGCCGGGTCGTACTTGTATCGAGCCGCCAGCCCACATACGCCGCACCCACGGCCCGCCCGGGCTCTGCGACGCGTCTGTTCCATCTGGGAGTAATTCGGTTGTCCGCACCGCGGGATTGAACCATATCAAGTGATGGCCAAACGGCACCATGCGACTACGCACACCGGGGGCATAGCACCATTCTTGAGGTAGGAAACCTGTGATGCTTTGCGATAGCTTGAATTCGTGCGGAGTGGCGATGAACTCAGGAAGGTGTATGACATCTCGCTGCAACATCTCGGTGCGCAGCTCTTGGAACCATGGCGGATCCACCGAATTGGCTGAAGAATGGCATCGCAGCGGTATTCTTCGCCATTGCGTGCGATTCGCGTTGTCCCAGGCAATCCGACGTGCGCGCGGGGTCCGGAGCAGCATTGAGAAGAAGGTCTGTGGACATCGCAAGACCCGCCGCAGATGCTATCCTTGAAGTCTTGGCGGCTTGGTGACGTAGGCGACTTGACCGTTTGAATACCCATCACTTGTACGCAGCGTGACACTTCACCTATAACAACCATTGCTGATCTCCATTATGTGTCAGTCTTCATATACTACGCGCTTGAAAAGCTGTGAAGATGCAGCAGCCATGCCAATCCAACCGCCAATGTCATGCGCGGCTGACCGCCTCGCTGCGACCCACTTGTTAGCCACACCCATCATCTTCACACCGATATACCATAGACGTAGCTTGCATTAAACTCGCATCCTAAGTTCAAGCTTGCAACTGATATCGCGTCACGCGTCTTGGCGTGTTTGTTTGTGTTCCTCTTTCGGCTATCCACAAGCGTCGCACCTTCTTCACGTCCACCCCGGCTTCATATTCACCGCCAACGCCATCGTTTACTTGCAAACAACGCCTTTACCTCATAAGCGAGCCTCCAGTATGTGTGCAGTTTACCAAACTCATGGGTTGCTGTTTCATCTGCGTCTGAACCGCGTTCGTCATGCTAAGCCACGGAAGCCCACAGCGACTGCCACAACATAGTCAGCCGTATACGCACGAGGTGACGGTTTCCATACACGTGAACAACGAGCCACCTCAAATTGTCACTCACCACACATCCGTGGGGCAGGAAAGTGCTGGACACCTTCACACCCAGGATATCACCTGCACAGCGATGACGAGCAAGATGGAGCTTCTGGAGTGTCCTATGTGTGACTTCACCGTGCTTCAGAAAGATGACTACATTCTCCAACTACACTTTGAGCAAGTGCATACCGAAAACTCTCCTTTCGTGATAGAAGACGACCCAGAACCGTTACCCCCTTCGTTGCCCCTCAGGCCTTCCCCACTCCGCCACGACACTGAGGACACGCCTTCCTCCGACGACTCGGAAGAAGAGGAAAGCACTACAGTGTGCCCTGACCCCAACTGCGGCGAAGTTGTTCCTCTTTCCGACTTCAACGACCATCTCGAATACCACAACGCAGAAACTTTATCATTTGACGAGACTACAGGAAAGTATCATTCTCATCATTCATCCGCTACTATGCAAGGCACAACCTCATCTCGTCGTTCTCATGCGAGTCAGGCAAGGACCACAACATCCGAGCGAAGTTTCAGCACAGACTTGTCAGATGCTTTGAAGAGGACTGACGCCCACGGCCGCAAATCGAAGAAGCACCCACATCGGCATCGGCGCGACACCGATGAGAGCGAGAAGAGTACCATCGGAAGGAGTATTCTAGGCTTTAATCCTTTTGCGAAACCCGATAAGTCTGTCAAGCCATCGATCAAAAGTGCTCGGCTAGGTGTAAGTTAATTGTCCTTTTGGCAGGGCCTAGCTAATCTCCGCAGAAATCCGAACTGGGGCCCTACGCTTGGGAGAATCGAATGCCTAGGTGGCTGCACGATCAGCTGGATGCCGGCCCCAAGATCACTGCCGTCAACCGCATTGGCCGAGACGGCCGCCTCATCAAGCATGATCAGGTGCAGAACGAGACGCCAGGCATCATTCCCATCCTTGCGCAACTATCTGCTCTTGATCGGACCGTGAAGGAAGCATATTATTGCCATCCATCGACACTCCACGTTGGTAAAACCCCGAGCGAAGGTGGCTTCTGCGGGTACCGGAACATACAAATGCTGCTATCCTACATCCAAGGCGCCAAGGCTCAAGGCTACGAAGAATTCCCAGGACGGCTGCCAACTATACTGAAGATGCAAGATCACATTGAAGATGCTTGGGATAAAGGCATCAACTCAATCGGCCGTGTCCAGACTGGTGGTATACGTGATACCAGAAAGTACATCGGCACACCAGAGGTAACATCTTACTCACCTTCAACTGTTCTCTGCTAATATGTAGCAGGCTCAAGCCTTTTTCCTCAACTCAGAAATCAACTGCGCTGTCGAGCAGTTCAGCGACAATAAAGATCGCGCCATTGCGGCTCACGAGCTTCTCCTCGCTGCCATGGAACGATATTTTGCGCGAGCGGCTGCCAGCGACGGATCCAATGTCTCCAAGACTCTTCTACCGCCTATCTACCTTCAGCAACCAGGACACTCGATCAGCATTGTCGGTTTTGAGCGCCGCTTTGACGGCTCATGCAATCTGGTCGTCTTCGATCCCATGTATCTCACGAGTCCTGCGATGCATAAGCTGCTTGGTCGGAAAACCATCAGGACAGCTCGACCCGAGGTTCTGTACGCATATCGTCGCGGAGCTGGGAAGCTTAAGAAATACGCTGCTTACGAAATTCTGATGTATGTTCATTAGTCGATAAGCGTTTGTCGCATGCTGACTTTGCTCAGGCTCACCGCATCACCGCCTTTGTTTCCCGCTTGGGATGTATGAGCATCCATCCTCAAGCCTCACCCTTGCATATAATAGCACAGTCCGTTTCTATGACATCTACTGAACGTTGCTCTTCTAGGTACTTCGTCAATTCCCCGAGTGCCGCTTCGTGTACGTCTTCTTCCGTGCACGCACCCTCGGATACGATGTGTATCCAGAAGACTATTTCCTACGAAATTTTCCGTGGCAACAGTACGGCGGACTGTGGTCTTGCGACGATGCTCGGTTCGCCCGAGCGGAGCCGATGAACCCACTCACAGCTCTGGCTCTACGTCGTATCACGGGCGAAGGGTCTTCGAGCTCCAGCAATACCAATAGTCCCACAAGTCCCACAAGCTTCTTCACAAACAGCTGTTTTCAGCACATGCCAGCAGACGAGCATGATCGACTTCCTTCATGGCTGGGCTCGCTCGATGGTTCGGCGAATGGCTTTGTGAGCCCACCGCGATATGGCGACAATAGTCCTGTTTACAACATGGGTACACTGAGCGCTGCTCTGCCTCAGCCCAGGGCAATGAAGCCACAGCTGTCACTTCTGACGGATGTTGGAAGAAAGTATCCTGGATTCCCCACGCCCTTGTCCCCTACCCTGCCGGCAAAGGAGGCTTACCCTTCGCCTGCATCTGACGCTGGAAACAGAGCTGCAACACCTCGCGCTGTGAGCCCTGCCGTGCGTACGGTGAGCCCGATGAGCATCGACGGCTCAGCCACGTGCTGGCCTTCCCTTCGTTGCGAGCCTCATGGACATGATCAGCATGTGTCACAGATGGGTCTCATCGACAATGTTCTCTTAGGTCCTCAGCAGATGCGTAACGGATGCCGCACTCCATCAGCATCCTCGCAAGTAATCACCGGTCTCGTGAGTCCTCCTGCCAGTCCATCACGATGTGTATCTCCGCGTACGACCATGCTGAAGAAGTTCGCCGGAAAGCAAGGTTACCAAGACCTATCGCCAAAGTCCATGCAGGACCCAAGGATTGAACTCGAAGTCCATCCCAGCGCTCGCAATCTCAACGCCTACCCAGCGTCCCCTCCTTCATCTATTCGGTATTTCTCGTCAGCTTCCCACCGTCAGCCGGCATCGCCTTCTTTTGCTATCGCCAACGGCGTGGAGTCGGAGGCAACGTCACCCATTGATCCCTCCGGTACCATGCTCTTCTACACGTCTAATCGCAGCTTCGATTCGGGCCTGCTCGGCGTCTGCCCGCTTTCTGAACCTCAGGTCGCTGAGTACAGATTCTGGCGTCCTTGCGGCCGGCGCATCTGTGGGTTTGGATGCGGAGGCGCGAATGTAGGCGAGGCGGCAGCTGCAAAGCGGCTATTTCGACAAGCCGAGGAGGTCATCCCTGAGATGGAGGACGAGGTTGACAACGACGATGCAGGAATGGCGCAGAGTGAAGAGCACGAGTATGGTCTCGATGGTCAGGCCGACAACAGTACGGGTGATGCAGGTCATGCCAATGGAGACGGCAAGTTCAGCACGAGCACTTGGGCAGGTCGTCGACTGGTGATGGACTGGAACCAGTTCTTGTCAGGCTGCGAGAGGGATGGCATCGCGCAATTCTGATTGAGTGCAGATGGGGTGAGGGGTATTGCTAAGTCTCTATGACTTGGCGGCATTTCGACGGAGGTACTCGGGGGTACTCTGCGGTACTATGGGGCTCACTACAGGGTCGTGATGGCGGGCCATTGTCTTTTGAGTTTATCTATACCACCCGTTCATCACTTGGTTCTTCAGCCTGGAGTCGTGCTGTTTAACGTTGCGGTTGTGACTTGTCCGCATGATGCCTTGTTCAGCTGTTCAGAGAAAGAAGCGAGGCTAGGTGTGGCGTCGAGATGTCGTAGGGCATAGCTCGCAACACTAAACTGGCGTCTGAATGTCAAAAATCTATTACGGGGCAAGTGACGTGCCTTGAAATCCGAGTCAAGCTAGGCTGGACGACCCAATCGGCGATGATAACCAGCTAATCACCCGGCGTG
>Ga0265798_10006207_pt1 | contig 15761 bp, 7 predicted proteins | sample P3T30metagenome_FD_192430 | JGI IMG/M metagenome (GOLD analysis project Ga0265798, IMG submission 192430) | Plant litter microbial communities from East Loma Ridge, Irvine, California - P3 T30 | ecosystem: Environmental > Terrestrial > Plant litter > Unclassified | place: USA: California... | reverse complement strand
CTTTCAGCGACAGCGCGGACCAGGCGCGCCGCAGCGTTGTGCGCATCCCCTCCAACACCACCCTGCTCGGCGTAACGCCGGGCGCCGGCTTCGTCAATGCCAGCCTGAGTGTCTCCGGCGTGTCCCAGGTCATCGTACGCAATCTTCAACTGCGCAATCCCTGCGACGTCGAACCGAAGTGGGACCCGCAGGACGGCGCCAAGGGCAACTGGAATTCGCGCTATGACGGCATTAGCGTCTCGAACGCGCACCACGTCTGGATCGACCACAACAGCTTCACCGACGCCCCGGTAACGGACGACACCCAGCCGGTCGAAAACGGCATGCCCAAGCAGTGCCATGACGGCGCGCTGGACGTCACCAACGGATCGGACTTCGTCAGCGTCACCTATAACCGCTTCGCGCTGCACGAAAAGAACACCCTGGTAGGCGGCAGCGACCGCGCGCAGGGAGACCGCGAGCACTTGCGCGTGACCTTCAAGGGCAATCTGTTCGAGCACGTCAGCGAGCGCGCGCCGCGCGTGCGCTACGGCCAGGTGCACCTGTTGAACAACTACCACGTCGGCGACCGCAGGCATCCCGTGTATGCGCACGCCTATAGCGTGGGTGTCGGCACCGAGGCCCACATCATCGTCCATGCCAATGCCTACGAGATCCAGGGCGCGAGCAGCTGCGCCCACGTGGTGCGTGCGCCGGGCGGCAGCGCCGGCGTCCACATCGACCAGGGCTCGCTCCTGAATGGTCAGCCGCTCACTGGCTGTCCGCACGGCGGCGACGTCGGCTGGCGCGTGCCTTACCGTTTCGACGCCCTGCCCGCGCACGAGGTGCCGCGCCATGTGCTGGCCCATGCCGGGCCAAGGCCCCTCGATCCGGCGAGTGGGGCCGTCGAGGCACGGCTGCTGGTCAAGGCCGGCGCCGCGCCCTTCGTCCTGCAGGCGCTTCGCGATGACCAGGGTGGCTGGCAAGGCGCGAGCGTACGCGCCATCGACGATGGCGCCACGCTCCAGGTCGAGCTGCTCGAAGCACGCGGCGGCGCGCCGGTGCGTCTCAAGCAGGTCAGGCGGCGCGCGCCGCTGGCGGGTGCACCGCTGGTGTTGCGCGTGGAGAGCCAGGGCGGCCTGCTGTCGGCCTGGATCGATGGCGAACGGGTCACGTCGAGCCAGGCAGCGCCGCTGGCTGCCAGCGAGCCGGCCGCGTGGGAAGGCGCTGAGCATACCTTGCTCGACCTGCGCGACGTTCCAGCCGACGTGCCTGCGGAGCGCATCGCGTTACGGCTTGGCGCGAATTCGCTGGCGGTGCAGGCTGGAGACCCGGCCGAGCGCATCGCCATTGTGGGGCGGGCATCTGCCGTCACCTCCAGCGATCCGACCATTGCATCCGTCGCCCTCACGGGCGACGGGTTGCTGGTCACGCCGCACAAGCCCGGAAGCGCTACGATCACCGTCGGCGGCCTGGACCCGGCCTGGCAGCAGGCTGTGTTCGCGCTGAACGTCGGCCAGCCATTCGCCGGCCCGGCGCGCACGGCGCTGCCGAAGGCACGCCTGCGCCCGGCACACGCCGAACGTGGCGTCCCGCCAGACACGCCGCTGTTGATGGCGTTCGAGCGGCCTCCGGTCCTGAGCGGCGCCGGCAGCGTGCGCATCGTGCGGCGCCATGACGCGGCGCTGGTCGCGACCATCCGTCCCGGCGAAACCGTCCTCGCGCTCGGCCCGGCCGGGAAGCAGCGCCTGGTGCGTCACCATGCGATCGGCGTCGAAGGCAACGCAGTGCGCATTCGCCTGCCGCTCAGGCTCGACTACGGCGTCGAGTACGAGGCCATCGTCGACGCCGCGCTGCTGCGCGACGGGGGCTTCAAGGGAGCGCGCTGGAGTTTCCGCACCACGCCCTACCGGCCCGTCGGCGACAGCGTGACGGTGGACGACGATGGCCGCGCCGACTTCCGCACCGTGCAGGGCGCCCTCGACCACGCGATGACACTGCCGCAGTCGATGGCAGTGACCGTCAACGTGCGCGACGGCGTCTACCCGGAACTGCTCTACCTGCGCGACAAGGACCGCCTGATGCTGCGCGGGCAGAGTCGCGAGGCCACCATCATCCGGGCTGCCAACAGCGACGCGCGCAATCCGGGTTCCGAAGGACGCGCGCTGTTCCTGGCCCAGGGCAGCGACCTGCTCGAGATCCGCGACCTGACGCTGCACAACACGACGCTGAGGCGCGATGGCCACTCGGCCCAGGCCGAAACGCTGTTCTTCAGCAATGACCGCGGCCGGTTCATGGCCCGCAATGCGACTTTCCTCAGCGAGCAGGACACGCTGCAGCTGACCGGCTACGCCTGGGTCTACCGTTCACTGGTCGAGGGCAACGTCGACTTCATCTGGGGGAATAACCGCGCCGCGTTGTTCGAAGAGAGCGAAATCCGCAGCGTGGGCGACAGCGCCGCGGCGCACAACGGCGGCTACCTGGTGCAGGCCAGGACCGTAGAGCGGAGCTACCCGGGCTTCGTGTTCCTGCGCTCACGGCTGACCCAGGGCCCCGGCCCGGCCGGAAACCTGCCGCCGGCGGGCAGCGTCTACCTGGCGCGCTCACCGGGCACCGCGCATACCTGGGACAACGTCGCCTTCATCGGCAACACGGTCGATGGCCATATCGCCACGGATGGGTGGCTGCGCCGGCCTGTGCCCAATCCGGACAGCGGCGACCCTTTGTCGGGATGGCGCGAGTACGGGAACCTGACCCTGGACGGAACTCCCGTGCAGTTCGGTGGCTATCGGATGCGTGAAGAGGACGCGCGCCGCCTGTCGACGCGTGGCGCCGTCTTTAAAGGCTTCAACGATGGCGAGGGCTGGAATCCCCAGCCTTGACCCGATTCAGGGCGTGATCCGCACATAGTCGATTTCGGCCTGCGCGCCCGGCGCACCGGTCGCAAACAAGGCCAATTGCGCACCGACCCAGCGCCCCATGCGCGCTTCGAACGGCGCGCCCAGCGGCACGAAGCGCCCACCGTCGGCGCTGTACGAAAACGCGACCCTGGCGCCATCCGTCACGTCGATCCGCAAGCGCGCTTCGGGATGCGGCAAGCCGGGGCCCACCTCCTCCACGCACGGTCCGCCTTCGCCGCAGCGCGTCATGACGATCCGGGTGACGCCATCGACGCGGCGCAGGCCGAACCAGTTGTCGGCGAGTCCTGCAATGCCAAAGCCGGCCTGGTCGCCGTCGCGCACCGCATTCAGGCGCACGCTGGCCGTTGCGCTGAACGTTGGCGCCACGAATTTGTGGGTCAGTACCGACGCCAGCTGACGCAGCGGCGCCGGCGGCTGGGCGTGCAGGCGCAGCTTGCCGCCACCGAGCGCATACCAGCCGGCCTGCGAGTTGGCCGCCCATTGCCATTGCGGCTTGAGGCTGGCGCCGTCGAACTCATCGCCCACCGCCGGCTCGCGCCGCGCGAAGTCGCCCGCGACCGGCTTGGCATGCTCCAGCACCGGCTGGCCAACACCCGGCGCACCGGACGGTTCACCGATCAACGGCCAGCCATCCTGCCAGCGCATCGGCTGCAGGTGCACCACCCGGCCATAGGCGCGCTTGTCCTGGAAGTGGAAGAACCAGTCGGTGCCTTGCGGCGTCTTCACCCAGGCGCCCTGGTGCGGGCCGTTGATGTCGGTGGTGGACTGGGCCAGCACGATGCGGTCTTCGTATGGCCCCTCGATCGAACGCGAGCGGAACACAGACTGCCAGCCATGCTCAACGCCGCCGGCCGGCGCGAACACGTAATACCAGCCGTCGGCCTTGTACAGCTTCGGTCCTTCCAGCGTGCGATAGGCCGGCAGCCGGTTGCCGTCGATGACGACCTTGCCCTTGTCGCCCTGCACGCTGCGTCCATCCGGGGCCATGCGGCGCAGGGTCAGGACGTTGTTGAAGCCGGCGCGGCTCTTGGCCCAGGCGTGCAGCAGCCAGGCCTTGCCGTCGTCGTCCCACAGCGGTGTCGGGTCGATGATCCCCTTGCCCGGCAACAGCAGGTGCGGCGCACTCCATGGCCCGTCGAAACTGGTTGCCGTGGTGACGAACACGCCCTGGTCGGGGTCGGGATAAAAAATCCAGAACTTGCCGTCGTGGTAGCGCAGGCACGGCGCCCAGACGCCCTTGCCGTGCTGCGGTGCTGCGAACGCCGCATCGGGCACGAGGCGCGGCAGCGCGTGGCCCGTCAACTCCCAATTGACCATGTCCTTCGACCTCAAGAGCGGGAGGCCGGGCGAGTTGGCGAAGCTCGACGCCACCATATAATAGGTGTCGCCGACGCGGATCACGTCCGGGTCGGAGTAGTCAGCATGCAGGATCGGATTACGGTAGCGGCCATTGCCCAGGTCGGGCGACCATGGCGCACGCGCCGGCATTGGCCCCAGCACGCGGCCAAGGAAGTCGCCCATCGCGTCGACAGTTGGCGCCAGCCAGGGATCGAACAGCCAGAACGCATGCGGCGTGTTCGGTAACGCGACGGTTTCGGCCAGGATGCCGTGACCGTGCAGCTTGGCCGTCATCGCTTCGCGTCCAGCGGAAAAACGGGGCACGCCGCTCACGATGTACAGCACCGGCGGACTGGTTCGCCCCACATGGCTGATCGGCGAGGCCTCGCGCCACAAGCTGCGCCGCTCGGCGTAGCGGCCGCCGAACCACGCGCCAGCCGCCGATGGATTCTTGGCCGGATCGTCCTCGTGCCGCAACGCCTCTTCGGACGTGAAATCCGACAGGCCGTCGATATTGACGACCGCCCGCACCGCGCCCGGACTGGTCATGCCGACCAGGGCGGCGATCTGGCCGCCGGCCGATCCGCCTGCGATCGCCACGCGGTCCGGGTCGACGCCGGAGTCGGCGGCATGCGCGCGCAGCCAGCCCAGCGCCTCCCTCACGTCGTCGATCGCCGCCGGATAGCGGGCCTGGCCGGACAGCCGGTAGCTCACGCTGGCCGCCGCGTAGCCGCGCGCCGCCAGCCGCGCCGCAAGCGGCCCGAACTCGGCGCGGTCGCCGCTGCGCCAGCCGCCGCCATGCACCAGCACCACCAGCGGCGCCGGCTTGTCGCCCGGTGCCGGCAGGTACAGGTCGAGCGCCAGATTCAGTTCGCCGCGGCGCGCGTAGACGATGTCCTTGCGCACCTGGACGGGCGCCGCCGGCACGCTGCTGGCGATGCGGATGAACGGATAGTCGCCAGCGAGCTTGCGGTAGGTGGTGTCGGCATTGTAGGGCTGCGCCATTGCCGCCAACGGCAGCAGCAAGGCGGACAGCCATGCCCTCACAGCGCGCTGCCCCGGAACACGACGCGCCGGCGCAGGCTGGCGCCCGGCGCCAGGATGCTCAGGCCCGGATAGCCCGGCATATTGTGGGCATTGATCGGGTGGTCGACCGGTTCGAAACAGAAAAAGTCGCGCCCGGGCGGCGCGTACAGGATGAAGTAATCCATGTTCGCCTCGATGGCCAGTCCCACGCCGCGCGCCGGCCATTCGATATGGGCCTTGCCATCCCAGCCTTCGAAGACATTGTCGACGCCATTCTCGGGCAGGCCGGCCGGATCGATGAAATTCCAGTTCGGCGGCAGCAGGCTGCGCATCGACGGCAGCTTGTCGGCGCCCGCCAGCCATACCTGGGTCGCCCTGGCCTGCAGGCGCGCGCCTTGCGGATCGGGGAGCCACGGATGCAGGCCCAGGCCGAACGGCAAGGCGTGCTTGCCCGCGTTGCGCACCTCGAGCTCCACCGCCAGCGCATCGCCTTCCAGCGCATAGCGGAGCGCGGCGTCGTAGGAAAACGGGGTGGCGGCGTGGCGTTCGAGGCGCAGCAGCAGCGAATCCGGCGTGTGCGAGGCTACCTCCCACGCCTGCTGCCAGCCGTCGCCATGGATCGGACTAGGTTCGCCGGCGCGGTTTGGCGCCGGCACGTGGCGCCGGTCGTCGAACTCGAAGCCCGATGGCGCCATCCGGTTCGACCATGGCACCAGCGGAAAGCAAGCCAGTTGCGAAGGCAGCGGCACATCCTGCGTGTCCGCCGCCAGCGCCCGCAACAACGGCTGCGGAGTCGATCCGCCAAGCCAGTCAAGGCGAGCCAGCCCGCCTCCCGCCTGCGGCACGACGTCGGCCCGCAGGCGGCCGTTCTCGAGCTGCAGGCGCTGCAGCATCAGTACTGCGGACCGTCGAGCAGGAATTTCCCGCCCTGGTACATCGTGGTCACGTCGTCCTGGGCCGGGAACTCGGAGGTATCCGGGAACAGGTGGGCGAACTTGCTCGAGCTGTCCTTCGGCTTGTAGCCCAGGTGCGAGGCCAGGCGGTTGTCCCACCAGGTGCTGTCGTTGTCGGACTGGCCGTACACGATGGTGTGGCCCACGCGCGGCGCGAACAGCGCGCAGCGCAGCAGCTCGGTCAGGTCGTCGTAGGAGAGGAAGGTGCTCATCATGCGCTTGTTGGCCGGCTCCGGGAAGCTCGAGCCGATGCGGATGCAGACGGTCTCGATGCCAAAGCGGTCGAAGTAGTAGCGCCCCATCTGTTCGCCGAACACCTTCGACAGGCCGTAATAGCTGTCTGGACGGGTCGGCGAGTTCGCGTCGAGCACCTCGGTGGTGCGGTGGTAGCCGATGGCGTGGTTCGAGCTGGCGAACACCACGCGCCGGGTGCCGGCCTTGTGCAGCGCCTCGTACAGATTGGCCACGCCCAGGATATTGGCCTGCATGATCGGCTCGAACGGCTTTTCGGTCGAGATGCCGCCGAAGTGCAGCACGGCGTCCACGCCTTCGAGCAGCTTGAGCACCGCTTCCTTGTCGGCCAGGTCGCACTGGACCAGTTCTTCGCCCTCGCGCGCCTCGCCCAGGTCGGCCACGTCCGACAGGCGCACCACATCGGCCCACGGCTTGATGCGGTCGCGCAGCACCTTGCCCAGGCCGCCGGCCGCGCCGGTCAGCAGGATGCGCTTGAACGGCTTGCCAACCTTGTTTACACCTTCAGTCATACCACCACTCCTCTATCTTTATTGTTTACGTCACCGGCGCCGGATTGAACAGCGCCAGCGAATTATGCAGTTTCCACTGCTCGGCCCAGGTGCGGCGGCCGCTGGCCACGTCGAGGATCAGGCGGAACAGCTCCCAGCCCACGTCCTCGATGCTCGCTTCGCCGGTGGCGATGCTGCCAGCGTCGATGTCCATCAGGTCGTGCCAGCGCTGCGCCAGCTCTGAACGCGTCGCCATCTTGATCACCGGGACCGCGGCCAGGCCATACGGCGTGCCGCGGCCGGTGGTGAAGATGTGGACGTTCATCCCGGCGGCCATCTGCAGGGTACCGCAAATGAAGTCGCTGGCCGGCGTCGCGGCGTAGATCAGGCCCTTCTGCGTGAGCTTGTCGCCGGGCGAGAGCACGCCGGTAATGGCCGTGCTGCCCGACTTGACGATCGATCCCATCGCCTTTTCGACGATATTGGACAGGCCGCCCTTCTTGTTGCCCGGCGTCGTGTTCGCGCTGCGGTCCACGCTGCCCCGCACCAGGTAGTCATCGTACCACTGCATCTCGCGCACCATGGCCGCGGCAACTTCGGGCGATGCGGCGCGCGCAGTCAGCTGGTCGATCCCGTCACGCACTTCGGTCACTTCGGAGAACATGACGGCGCCACCGGCGCGCACAATCAGGTCGGTGGCGAATCCGACTGCCGGGTTGGCGGTCACGCCAGAGAAAGCGTCGCTGCCGCCGCACTGCACGCCCACCACCAGGTCGGATGCCGGGCACGTCTCGCGGCGGCGGGTATTGAGCTTTTGCAGGTGGCGTTCGGCGGTCGTCATCAGATTGTCGATCATCGACATGAAGCCGACGTGCTGCTGGTCTTGCAGGGTCACGACCGAAGGCTGGGCCGAACCGATCGGGATCGAACCGGCCGGGAACAGGCGGCTGGGCGGCAGTTTCTCGCAGCCCAGGCTGACGACCATGACGTCATCGCCGAAGTTCGGGTTCTTCGACAGGTTGCGGATGGTGCGGATCGGGATGTCGGCGCCGGGCGCCTCGATCGCCACCCCGCAGCCGTACACGTGCTCGAGCGACACCACGTCGTCGACATTCGGATAGCGCGGCAGCAGTTCGTCGCGGATGCGCTTGACCGCATACTCGATCACGCCCGACACGCACTGCACGGTACTGGTGATCGCCAGCAGGTTGCGGGTGCCGACCGAGCCGTCGGCGTTGCGGTAGCCCTCGAAGGTATAGCCCTCGAGCGGCGGGAAGTCGGTCACGGCGTGGGTGCCGATCGGCAGGTCCTCGAGCGAACGCGCGGCTGGCATGTGCAGCACCTTTTCCGAGATCCAGCTGCCGCGCGCGATCGCGCCGTTGGCATAGCCGATCACGACGCCATAGCGGATAACCGGGTCGTTGTCGAGAAAGTCGACCAGCGCCACCTTGTGCCCCTGCGGCACCCCTTCGACCAGCACCAGGCCATCGGCCAGGATGGTGCCGGCGGGCAGGCCGCCATCGTTGGCGACGATCGCCACGTTGTCGCTGGCCTGCATGCGGATGGTACGAGGGACGAGCTGGTTCATAGGGTCTGCCTGCGAGTTCATAGGGTCTGCAATGTCGGGCTTCGAGGTATGGCTGAATGCGGGAGGTTCTTTTTCAGTATGCCACACAAAAATCGAAAGTGGCTAGTCCACCTTGCGAATTTGGTCTGACCAAATTAGAATGGCCTGACCAAAAGAGCTGGGCCTGAAGTTTAAGCAACACGGGTAATACAACAACGCCGATTGGAGACACATGAAACTGCATTTGCTGGCAGCCCTGTTGGGCTGCGCGCTCGCTTGCGGACCCGCCCTCGCCGAGGGCAAGTACCGTAATCCCGACAACACCAACCTGGGCGATCCGGGCGAAGGGACCTACCCGATCCCGTACAAGATGCCGGTGGTGGCTGAAGTGACGGCCCAGCTGCATTCGATCCGGTCCTTCATGGACCGCGCCACCCCGACCCGCATCGTCAGCAAGCGCACCGGCCAGCCGATCACCGACCTCAAGACCCCGAACGCCGACGCGGTGTTCGAGCGCGCCGCCGGCGACTACGGCATCCAGGTCTATGAGATGGGCGTCGTGCATTCGGGCCTGATCAAGGCGGCCGAGATCACCAAGGATGCGGGCTTCACCAGCATGACCCGCCGCCACTTCGAGTTCTTCAACACTACCCTCCCTTATTTCCGCGCCCAGGAGCAGACGTTCAAGCTCGAACGCGGCAACAGCTTCTCGCGCTTCCTCGATCCGCGCTCGCTCGACGACACCGGCTCGATGTGCGCGGCCCTGATCCGCGCCCGCCTGGCCAAGGTCGGCCCCGATCTCCAGGGCATGATCGACACCTGCAGTGACTGGGTCGCCAAGCGCCAGTTCCGCCTGGAAGACGGCACCATGGCGCGCAAGCGTCCGCAGGAGGTCTCGCTGTGGGCCGACGATATGTATATGAGCATCCCGGCGCTGGCCGAGATGGGCCGCCTGACCGGCAAGCGCGAGCACTTCGACGACGCCGTCAACAATGTGCTGGGCATGTCGAGCCGCATGTTCAACCCGCAACTGGGCCTGTACACCCACGGCTGGCACGCCAACCACCAGGATGCGCCGCGCTTCTACTGGGCACGCGCCAACGGCTGGGCAGTGCTGGCGATGTCCGACCTGCTCGACGTGCTGCCAAAGGACCATCCGGGCTACCCGAAAGTCATGGCCCAGCTGCGCGCCTCGCTCAAGGGCATCGCCGAACTGCAAAGCGGCAGCGGCATGTGGCACCAGATGCTGGACCGGAACGACTCCTACCTGGAGACCTCGGCCAGCGCCATGTTCACCTACGTGTTCGCACACGCCGTCAATGAAGGCTGGGTCAGCCCGACCACCTATGGCTCGATCGCTCAGGCCGGCTGGAGCGCGCTGTCGACCCGTATCAATTCGCTGGGCCAGGTCGAAGGTACTTGCGTCGGCACGACGCTCGCCAGCGACATGGTCTATTACTACCACCGCCCAACCAGCGTCGATGCGCTGCACGGCTATGGCCCGATGCTGATGGCCGGCGCCGAGATCATCCGCCTGGTGAAGAATCCCGCCTTCGAGGTGCAGCACAAAGTGCGCACCTACCACTACATGCCCAAGGGCGGCCAGACCGACTACCGCGAACACCACTGATCGGGGAACAAGATGAAACGACTCGTACTAGCAGCCATGCTGGGGACGGCGCTCGCGCCAAGCCAGGCCCAAGACAAATTTGCGGTCAAGGTGCAGCACGACCTGCCGATCGCACGGCCATCGGAAACCATTGCCATCTCATGGAAGCAGGTCAATGCCGCCATGCCGGGCGCGATGGTGCAGAAGATCGCGGTCAAGGATGCAGCGGGCCGGGTACTGCCGCACCAGGTGACCAATGTCGCGCCGCAGGCCAAGGACCCGAACAACGAAGGCGTCGCCTATGGCGAACTGCTGTTCCAGCACAGCTTTAAGGCCGGCGAGAAGAGCGCCAGCTTCACCGTCGAGCGCATCGATGGCGTGGCGCCGCCCTTCCCCATCAAGGCCTTCGCGCGCCAGGTGCCGGAACGCCTGGACGACTTCGCGTGGGAAAACGACAAGGTCGCCCACCGAACCTACGGCCCGGCCCTCGCGGCGCCGGCGCCAAGCGGCGTGGTCAAGGAAGTGCTGGTGACCAGCGGCCTGGATATCTGGTTCAAGCGGGTCGACTATCCGATCGTCGACCGCTGGTACAACAAGGGCCATGACCATTACCACAAGGACCAGGGTGAAGGCATGGACATGTACAACGTCGGCAAGTCGCGCGGCGCCGGCGGCACCGGCGTCTGGGATGGCAAGACGCTGTACACGGGCGTGAACTACGCCAGCTACAAGATCCTGGCCAACGGCCCGATCCGCGCCGTGTTCGAGCTGCACTACGCGCCGTGGGACGCGGGCGGCCGCCAGGTCAGCGAAGTCAAGCGCTTCACGGTCGACGCCGGCCACTGGCTGGACCGCATCGACAGCACCTTCACCACCACTGCCGGCGACACTGCGCCGCTCACGGTGGCCGTGGGCCTGAACAAGACGCCGGCCGACAAGGGCCAGGACGCCAAGATCGCCGTTGGCCGCGACGGCAAGGTCCTGTTGCAGTGGGTCGAGCAGAAGAGCAACGACGCCTTCGGCACCGCGATCGTGCTGCCGGACGCCGAAGGCTTCGCCCAGGACCAGCTCAACGAACTGGTGTTCGCCAAGGCCACGCCGGGCAAGCCGCTCCGCTACTACGCCGGCGGCGCCTGGAGCCGCGCCGGTGAAATCACCAGCCGCGCCCAATGGGAACGCCAGGCCCAGGACATCGCCGCGCGCGACGCCAGTCCGGTGCGCGTGACGATCCAGGGCGCCAAATAAGGATGTCGATGAATTTTCAAGCCAAACGCCGCGCCCTGCTGCGCACCGTCCCCGCCGCCTCGCTGATGCTCGGCGGCGTGCAAGCCGCACGCGCCAGCCAGGCCGCCACCGGTGCAGCCGTCAAGGCCGCCGCCGATCCGTGGCAGCGCGCAGCAGCCATCGTGGCCCGCTTCGCCACCCCGCTGGTCTTCCGCGATGAGGATTTTACGATTATCGCCCACGGCGCCAAGCCGTGCACCCTGGTCAAGGTGAAGGGCCAGACCGAATCGCTGGTCGAGGGCATCCTCGACACGCCGGCGCCGGGCTCGCATGACTGCTATCCAGCCATCGCGGCGGCTATCGCGGCTTGCCACGCCAAGGGCGGCGGCAGGGTCGTGATCCCCAAGGGCGAGTGGTATTGCGCCGGCCCGATCGTGCTGCGCTCGAACGTGCACGTACACCTGGCCGCCGGTGCGCGCGTGCACTTTGCCGCCAATCCGGCCCACTATGCGCGCCACGGCGAGCATGACTGCGGCAAGAACGGCAAGCTGGTGCTGTCGCGCTGGCAGGGAAACGACTGCCTGAACTACTCGCCGATGGTGTACGCCATCAACCAGACCAATATCGCCCTCACCGGCGAGGACTGGACCAGCATCCTCAATGGCCAGGGCGGCGTGCCGTTCGAGCCGGGCTTCGCCGACCAGCCGGAGTGCTGGTGGGACTGGAAAGGCCGCGGCAAACCGGTGCGCAAGCGCACCGAGGTCTACGCGAACCCGAACAATCCGTCGCTGGACAAGGTGGTTCCCGGCATCGATGCGCGGCGCCAGGCCAGCATCCAGGGCGAGGGAGATCGCTGGCAGACCGATTCGCGCTACCTGCCGGCGCTGTCCGAAGCCGGCGTGCCGGTGGAAAAACGCGTGTTCGGTCACGGCCACTACCTGCGTCCCTGCATGATCGAACTGATCGGCTGCGACAAGGTGCTGCTGCAGGGCTACCAGGTCAATGCCGCGCCATTCTGGCTTCACCACCCGGTGAACTGCCGAGACCTGGCGATCCGGCGCGTGAACATGGAAAGCCTGGGACCGAACAGCGACGGCTTCGATCCGGAATCCTGCGACGGCGTGCTGGTCGACGACTGCCTGTTCAACAACGGCGATGACTGCATCGCGATCAAGGCCGGCAAGAATCTCGACACCGGCCACGGGCCGTCACGCAATATCGTCATCCAGAACTGCGTGATGAACAGCGGCCATGGCGGCGTGACCCTGGGCAGCGAGATGGCCGGCGGGATCGAACACGTGTATGCCGAGAAGCTGGAGTTCCGCAACACCCACTGGAAGGACGACCCGCTGAACACGGCGATCCGGCTCAAGACCAATATGAACCGCGGCGGCTTCCTGCGCCACCTGTACGTGCGCGACGTCACTCTCCCCAACGGCGTGTCGATCGAACCGATGCTGTACAAGCCGCTGGCGGGCGCCAACGAGATCAAGGCGCCTGTGGCCTCGAGCGCCGGCGCCATCATCACCATCGACTGCGACTACGTGCCGGGCGACGACACCATGCGCATCCGCCCGCCACAGGTCTCGGACATCGACATCCGCAACGTCCGCGCCGGCAACGTCGATACCGGCAAGGGCAGCTTCTCGTGCTACCAGGCCTTCATGCTGCTGGGACCGGTCGCGTCGAGCTTCAACGGCAAGCCGGGAACGCCGATCCCGCCGATTGCGCGCGTGCGCATCAGCGATTCGGATTTCGGCACGCCGGCTAACTCGGCGCAGCCGTGGTTCATCCACAACGCCGTCGACATCACGCTCGACAACGTGACCATTGGCGGCAAACGCTACAAGCAGGTGCTCAGTACCAAGACCTGATTAGCAACAGGTCAGGCCAGTTCAAAAATATTTTTTAATTGGCCTGACCAAAAGAACAAAAGTTGACATAGAATTCAACAACTGGCCTGACCAGAAGGAAGGCCACTGGTCTTACCAAATAATGACAAGCAGCGGCGGTGAACATGTTCATAGTTCACCGGAACAAAAACGCATGGAGACAAAATGAACCACAACCCCCACCGCGCAGTCCTGCGCAAATTGACCCTTTGCCTGCTCGGCACCGCTTCGGTGTCGGCTCTCTCGCTCGGCCCGGCTTTTGCCCAGGAAGTAGCCGCAGCATCGGCGCCAGCAGCGACCGGCGCCGAGACCGCCAACGCCCAGACCGTGGTCGTGACCGGCCTGCGCGCCTCGCTGGAAAGCGCCCTGAACGCCAAACGCCAGGACAACGGCATCGTCGACGTCATCAAGTCGGAAGACATGGGCAAGTTCCCGGATACGAACCTGGCCGAGTCGCTGCAGCGCGTGCCGGGCGTGGTGATCGACCGTGACGCCGGCGAAGGCCGCAGCATCACCGTGCGCGGCCTGGGCCAGGACTTTACCCGCGTGCGCATCAACGGCATCGAGGGCCTGGCCACCACCGGCGGCACCGACAGCTCGGGCGGCACCAACCGCGGCCGCGGCTTCGACTTCAACGTGTTCGCTTCCGAATTGTTCAGCGCCCTGACGGTGCGCAAGAGCTCCTCGGCCGACGTCGACGAAGGCTCGCTCGGCGCCACCGTCGACCTGCAGACCCTGCGTCCATTCGACCTGCGTGGCTTCAACGCCACCGTCGCCCTGAAGGGCAAGTACAACGACGGCTCGGAGAAAACCGATCCGCGCGCGGCCTTCATGGTCTCGAATACCTTCTTCGACCGCAAGGTCGGCGTGCTGGTCTCGGGCGCCTACTCCAAACGCCGCGTGCTGGAAGACGGTTTCAGCACCGTGCGCTGGGATAACGGTCCATCTTCGGGCGGCTGGTGCGCGCCGCAAGGCATGGCCGCCAACCCGAGTAACTCGACCGCGACCACCTGCGGCCCGGCCGCGCAAGGCGCCGAGCGCCTGCCCGGCACGCCGGAGAACATCGCCGCCTACAACAACGCGAGCGACCCGAACAACTTCCACCCGCGCCTGCCGCGCTACGGCCGCCTGACCCACGACCAGGACCGCCTGGGCCTGACCGGTTCGGTGCAATGGCGTCCGCAGCAAGGCACCCTCTTGACCTTCGACATGCTGTACTCGAAGCTCGACGCCACCCGTCAAGAGGACTTCCTGCAGGCGACCTCGTTCAGCCGCAGCGCCAGCCAGGGCGGCAAGCCCCAGGTCGGCGTGCTCGAAGCGCAGTATGCGCCCAACGGTTCGCTGCTGTACGGCCGCTATAACAACGTCGACATCCGCTCCGAACAACGTTTCGACGAACTGAAGACCACCTTCACCCAGCCGACCCTGACCCTGGAACACAAGCTGAGCGACACGCTGAGCATGAGCGCCAAGTACGGCCGCGCCGAATCCAAGTTCCGCAATCCGATCCAGACCACGGTCACGCTCGACGCGCTCAACGTCGATGGCTACAGCATCGACTTCCGCGGCGACAGCCGCCGTCCGGTGATCTCGTATCCGTTCGACGTCAACGGCGGTACGCTTGGCCTGATCGGCGTGCCGCAAGTCGCCGGCACCCAGCCGACGACCGTGCCGAACACCACCACCAGCGAGATCCGCATCCGTCCGCAGGGCACCGACAACGTCAACAACGTCGCCCAGTTCGACCTGGCCTGGGAAGCGAGCGACAGCCTGACCTTCAAGGGCGGCGTCAACAGCAAGAAGTACACGTCGGAGACCTACGAGTTCCGCCGCGTCAACCAGAACGACACGATCTTCGCACCGCCTGCCGGCGCCACCGGCCTGACCTCGAACATGACCGGCTTCGGCAGCCAGCTCGGCCTGCCGGCCGGTAACGCCACCGGCTGGGTGATGCCGAACCTGGGGGCCATCGCCGCCGCCTACGACATCTACTGCAACTGCATCAAGAGCGGCCCTGCCGGCGGCCCTGGCGACTTCACCTTGTCGTCGATCGAGAACGGCAATGCACGCGGCAACAACCGTTCGGTCACCGAGAAGAGCGACGGCGTCTACCTGATGGGCGAATTCCGCCACGACCTGTGGAATATCCCTGTGCGCGGCAATATCGGCGTGCGCTACGTGAAGACCGACCTCGAAACCATCGGCTACCAGGCAGCTGGCGGCGGCACCGCGGTGAAAGTGGAGCACGACTACACCGACACCCTGCCATCGTTCAACCTGACCGCCAATGTGACCGACGAGTTCATCGTGCGCTTCGGCGCGGCCAAGGTGATGACCCGTCCGCAGCTGGGCTTCCTGTCGCCGGGCGGCAGCATCGCCACCACCGGCAACCTGTCGATCAACTCGGGCAACCCGTTCCTGAAACCGTTCCGCGCCAAGACCTTCGACAGCAGCTTCGAGTACTACTTCGCCAACAAGGCCTTCGTCGGCCTGGGCCTGTTCCAGAAGA
>Ga0265798_10006206_pt1 | contig 15762 bp, 16 predicted proteins | sample P3T30metagenome_FD_192430 | JGI IMG/M metagenome (GOLD analysis project Ga0265798, IMG submission 192430) | Plant litter microbial communities from East Loma Ridge, Irvine, California - P3 T30 | ecosystem: Environmental > Terrestrial > Plant litter > Unclassified | place: USA: California... | reverse complement strand
AGCCTCTCGGCCGACACCGGGGCCTTCGTGACGGGCAAAACCACGTACAGCGCCGACGCCGGCACCAGCGTTACGGTGTACGTGCGCGATGCGGCCGGGTGCGTGCTGACCCGGCAAATCAACATCGCCGACCCGGCCCAGCCCGTTACGGGTCCCACCTACGCCCCGCCGGGGGCCATCCTGCTGCGGCGCTTCACGCTGCCCGGCTTCAGCGGGCCCGACTACTTTCGGGTGCAGGAGTATTGGTACGACCCAGCCACGCGCTCGGCCGCCATGTACTTCCCGGCCGAGTCGCTCGACGGCACGCGCTACCTGCGCCCGCTCGACGACATCATTGACCGGTGGTGCCTCGACCCGGGCGTGGCCCCGTTTACCGAAGTGCAGGTCACGCACGACGGGCGGGGCGGCATCGTGCTTACGCAGGTCGATGGCGTAGCCGCCTGCCAGGCGCGCTGCACGCTCACGCTGGCCCTGAGCGCCTCGGCCGTGGCCGACGGCCGCGCCGACCTCACGGCCACGGCCGCCGGGGCGCAAGGGCCGGTGGTCTTCAGCCTCGACAACTTTGCTACGCCCGGCCTTTCGGCCCCCGTGGCTACCCCGCTGGCCTACACCGCCCGCGGCGTGCGCCCGGGCCGCTACCAGGTGTGGGTGCGCGAAACCCGCAGCGGCGGCTGCGCGGCCATGGCTACCATCACCATCACGGCGCCCTACGGCCCGCGCTACCACCACGCCTTCCAGGACGCTGATAACCGGGCCTGCGCGCTAACCATCTACCAACGCGAGTACGCGGGCGAGGTGGAGGAGCTGGCCCACGCCCAGCCCGCGCCCGTCACGCTCGACTGGCCGGGCAGCGCCACCGACCATTTCTTTACGACCCTGCTGCGCGGCAGCGAGTGCCAGCTAGCCTTGAAGGTGCTGCGCGCCGAGCAGTTCCTGCCCCTGTTTTCGGGCGATGAGCGCCTGCACCGCGTGCAGGTGCAGGTAGCTGGCCAGGAGGTGTGGCGCGGCTACCTGCTGCCTGAGCAGTACGACGCCGCCTTTCTGCCGCCGCCCGCCGACTTCGCCCTCTCGGCTACCGACGGGCTAGGCACGCTCTCGACGGTGCCCTTCGTGGGCCCGGCCGGGCAGGCGCTGCGCGGGGATTGGCCCCTCGTGGACCTGCTGCTGTTCGTGCTGGGCAAGCTGGAATTAGACCTGCCCTTACGCGTGCTTTGGCAGCTTTATCCCGATACGGCTACCCTGGCCGCGCCGGCCGTGGGGCAGATTCGCCTCGACGTGGGCCAGTACCAGGACGAGAAGGGCAAGGCCTGGGATTGCGGCCAGGTGCTGCAAGCCATTCTCACCACCTTCCAGGCCCGTCTCTACCAATGGGCTGGCGCGTGGTGGCTGGAGCGCCTGGCCGACCTCACGCTCGCCGAGCCGCTCTACGCGCAGTACGCGCCCGACAGCGCGCCCCTGGCCAGCACCTCGGCCGCGCCGCTGCTAGCCGTGCGCCCGCCCACGGCCGGCCAGCCGCACTGGCGGGCCGGCAGCCAGCGCCAAAGCCTGCGCCCGGCGGTAAGCACCCTGACCATCGCGGCCGAGCCGGGCGAGCCCACCAACTTCCTGGGCCCCTTCCAGCCCGCCAATACCGACCTGCCCAACCCGGCCCCGGCGGGCTGGCGCACCTCGCCCGGGGCACCGGTGTCGAAGCTCGTTTACCAGGGCCGCGACAAGGCGCCGCTGCTGCGCCTAGCGGGCTCGCTCGACCCCACGCACATTCAGCGGCCGCAGCTGGCGGGCTGGGTGCAAACCCCGCTCAGCACGCCCGTGCCCCAGCGCGACTTCGGCGCGCTGGGGGCCTACAACGGCACGTTTACGCTCAGCTTCAAGGCCAAGCCCTACGGCAATAAACCCAGCCAGGTGGAGGGCGAGCAGTTGGTGCTCTACGTGGCCCTCAATTTCGGCGGGGTGTGGGTGTCGCCCTTCCTGGCTGCGCCCGGCGAGTCGGGCCGCGTGGAGGACGTGCTGCGCCAATCCTACCTGCGCTTCCCCGACAGCGGCGAGCAGGAGTTTCGCTTTCGTGGCTACGGCGCCAGCCCCCGGGGCCCGCAGCCGACTTACGTGCGCATCTACCAGCCGCTGGGCCCGCCCAATAACCCCGTCGCCTGCACGGTGGACATCACCGAGCTCGCCCTGAGCTGGGAAAATGTCGAACAGGAGACGGCCGACCAATGGGTGAGCGAGTACGCCAGCGACACCGGCGCGCTCGTCAGCCGCACCGACAGCGACCTCAAGCTCTTCCACTCCGATACGCCTTTCGTGCGCCGCCGCGGCACTTTGCTCGACGCCAAGAGCCTGCCGACCCAGCTTTGGCAAACCGCCGGCGACCCGGCCAGCCAGCTGCGCGAAGCCGGGGATTGGCTCGTCTACTACCGCAACCTCTGGCAGCGCACCCCGGCCCAGGCGCTGGGCGGCAACCTGCGTGGGCTCTTGCCCCAGGGCCCGGGCCAGCTCCTCACCGACCCGGCTGAGGCGCGCCCCGGCGTGTACCTGCTGGCCACGGCCACCTACGAGCTGGCCGCCGCCCGCTGGCAGGTGGCCGGCGTGCAAAATCGCCTGCTCGTGCCGCCCGTGCAGACGCTGCCGGCCGATGCCATCTACCACGAAGACCTCACGGCCTGGCAGGCCGAAAGCGGGGAAATCTTAGTCTACGAACATGCCTGATTTACTGAAAACCAAGCTCAGCGAGAAGCCCGTCGCCACCAACCTCATGCCGGACGACCGGTTGGTGGTGCTCCGCCGTGCGCAGGATGAGCCCGACGCCAGCCGGCGCAACCTGACCGTGGGGCTGGCGGCCTTGCAGGCCTGGCTGAGCCTGGCGGCTGCGGGTGGGGTGCCGCGCCTGACGCTGCTCGAGGCCCAGGCGTTGGAGGGGGAGGCCGTGCGCGAGCAGCTCTACCTGCTGACCGGCACGCCGGCCGGCGCGGGGCAAACGGCGGGCACCTGGAATGGGAGCGGCGCCAGCGCGGCCCTCTACGTGCAGGGCTACGCCACTTACTTCGGCCGCGAGGGCGTGCTGCTCGATGCCGACGGCCAGCCCACGGCGCGGGTGAGCGTTGACGTGGAGGCTGGCACCTACGAGCTGCTGCCGGACCTGAGCCCTATCGTGGCCCAGCACTCGGAGCAGCTGGCCACCCTGGCCGCCCGCGCCGCCAACCTCTACGCGCACTACGCAGATAACACCCTGACGGGGTTCGATACGCTCGACAAGTACCTGGCCGCGGCGGGCCTGCACGGGGGCACCTACCGCTTGCAAAATGGGGCTATCGTCCTTGGCATAACCCAAACCAACCGGGGCGGCTGGCCGGCCTTTTGGGATGCGGCCGGTGCCTCCATCCAAGTACCCGCCGGCGAGGCGCTGAAAAGTAACGCTTCCGGCTCGGACAACTTCACCTTTGGCAATTTCTACCTGGAGGGGGAGGGTTCCTTTCTGCTAAGCGGGCAGATGGCGCAGCAAACCCTGCCTGGCAGCGCCTCGCGCTTATTTAATGGTATCAGCACCATCCCGCTCGACAACGCCGCCAATGTGGTGCTGCTCGAAGGCGGCTACTACAAGAAAATAAGCGGCGCGGGCAAGTACTACCTCACGGGCACGGTGGAGGTGGACGATATGAGCGAGGCCACCAATGTAGTGGACTTGCGCACCAGCGCCGGCGGCACTGGCACGGTCAAAACCGTGAACGGCGTGGCCCCCAACGCGGCCGGCGAGGTGACGCTTCCCACGCGTGACATCTACGCCGTGTCGGTCGCCAAGCGCAACCAGGTGCTGGCTGGCTTTACGAGCAACACGCAAGTGAGCTGGCCCGATGCGCCGCTGGCCGGCGACCTCTATGGCTTCGGCGCACGCTTCTTCGATTTCAACGGCGGCGATTGGTACGAGCTGGCCCCCAACCCCGGCGTGCCTGACAACGCCGGTAACGCTTCACCTTATTGGACCCGGCAAGCATGACCCGACGCGAGAAAATCCTACAAGACGCGCTGCGGGACATCCCGGCCGCCATTATGCTGGCGCAGAACGCGGCCATTACCGCCGCCGCTGAGGACGCCACCAACAAGGACAAGGCGACCAAAGCCGCCGCTGAGCAGGACGCGACCACCAAGGCCAACGCGGCCATGCAGCTGGCCACGGCCGTGCCCTCGCGCATCCGGCAAAAGCGGCTGACTATTTCGGCGCTGGCTGCTGGCGTGGGCGGTACGATAGAGGTGGTATGGGATACGCCCATGCCGACCACCAATTACAACGTCACCCCGCCGCTCATCCTGGGCACGGCCTTGCTAAGCTTGACAAGTGTGACCAACCTGACCAAAACCGGCTGCACGGTAACGCTTAAAAATATCAGCCTCACCAACCTGCTCGGTGGTACGGCCACGCTCCACGTCCTAGCCATCCACGACCCCTTATGAGTACCACCACGCTATCCGCCGGGGGTGCCCTGCTCAGCGCCGGCCAGCTGCTCGGTGTCAGTGACAGCTACCCCGCGCTGGCCACGCTTCGCTACGCGCAGGACTTTATCGCCGCCGCCGGCATCACCGACGCCACGCAGCGGGAGGCGGCGCGCACGTTTGAGCGGCGCTTGCTCGCGGCTGGCGTGCTCGATGCCTACAGCCGCGCCGCCTGCCTCGACGTGGCCATCTGGCCACTCATCGGCGGCAGCAGCAGCAGCCACCACGTCAACTTCATCGACCCCAGCCGCGACGCGCTCACCTTCTACGGCAGCCCGCAGCACAGCAGCACCGGCATCGCCTGGAACGGCCAGCAGTACGCCGATACCGGCGTGATTCCGTCGCAGCGGCTCATAGCTAGCGACCTGCGCATCAGCGTCTACACCCGTCAGGCGCGGGGCAACGGCGACACGATGGAGCTAGGCAGCCAGCAGGGGGCTAATGGCCTGTTTCTGAGCAGCTATTCCTCTTTTCAGAACCTGCCGTATTCGCGCACGCCCGGCGGCGATTTGCCCGCCACCGACCCGGCACCGGCCGGCTACTTCGCCACGAGCACCAACCAGATGGCCGCCGGCGACGTCGATATTGATACCAAGCTGTTCTTCAACGGCGGCGTGATTGGCAACGCGGGCAGCGCCAACGATAAGCCGCTGGGCCTCTCGCCGCTGCCGGTGTGGCTGGCCTGCCTGAACCTGGATGGCAGCTTTTACGGCGGCACCAACCGCGCCGCCAGCTACTACTCGATTGGCCGCCGCTACACGTTGCCGCAGGAAACGGCCGTGTTTCAAGCCGTGCAGGAATTGCAAACCACTCTTAACCGCGCTGTGTAAATGGCTTATTTCTGGATTATTAGCGCCGCCTTCGCAGCCGAGGCGGAAGGCCAGCAGGAGGGCGAGAACGTGTTCCGTTCGGTGCTCACCACCGATGGTCGCCATGCCTGCGCCTACACCGCCGCGCTGGAATTTCCGCACCTGTTTCTCGGCCGCCGCGCCACCATGGTCAAGCTGAGCGACACCGATTTCCCCGCCCCGGCCGGGCCTTCTATTGTACCCGCTGCCTAGCCCTTACACCCACGCCTACTACCTGCCCCGTGCTACTCACCCTGCTTTCCCAAGCCACCCCAACCCTCGACATCACGCCGGCAAATGTGCTGAGCGCGCTGGCGCTGCTGTTTGCCATCGTCGGCTACTTCCGCAAGGAGAGCCGTGAGGATGGCCAGACCGTGGCCCAGCGCCTGAAAAAAGCTGAAACCAAGCTGGCCGAGCACGACCAGCTGCATACTGGACAGGTGCAGGCGCGGGAGGACCTCGCCCGCATTCTGCAAGGCGAGATGAAGCAGCTGGCCGATACAGTAAATCGGCGCTGCGACGTGATGGAACGCGACACGGCCAAGGTAGAGCAGATGCGCCTCGACATGGCCAGCATGCAGGAGAAGCTAACGCGCCTGCCTGCGATGGAAGTAAAGCTTGACGAGCTGCACACGATGCTGACCAAGTTCCTAGCCGCCAAATAACCCCTTAACCCTTTTCTGCAAACCCTATGCTCACCACCATCCTCAAAGCCCTGCGCAAGGCCGGGCCCTACCTCATTTTCGCCGTACTCGGCGTGGCCATGCTCTACGGCGAGCGCAGCCTGCATGCCGTTACCGAATTGGTGCACGGCGTCAGCGGCACCGCGCCCACGGCCGAGATGAGCGGCGCCGAGGTCGCCGCCGAAGCGCAGGCCAGCGGCTGGGTGCCCGCCGGTACGGTCACCTCCAAGCTCATCACGGCTGGCGGGGCCTTCCTGTTTTTCATCATCCTGCAATGGCTGAGCCAGCACCTGACGCACCCCGGTCCCACGCGCTGGGCGAAGTCCGGTTATAGCGACGCCTTCGACGCGCTGCCGGACGGCGAGAAGTTTGGCGCGTACGGCCGCATCCGGTTGTACCAGACGCTGCTCGCCATCGGCGCGCTGCTCTTTGCTGCCTTGGTGCAATAGGGTTATGCGGTACCTGCTTTGCTTATTGATAATTGTTAACTGTTCATTGTTAACTGTTATCGCCCAGTCCACGCCCCGCGCCGTCGAGGCGCAGCGGGCCGCCGCCGCTACGGCCTGGCTGGAGCGGCACCTCTACCTGCGCGAAACCAACGGCTATAACCGCCATCCGCTCATTGACCAATGGGCGCGGGCCAACGGCAACGCCTTGGCCAGCGAGTGGTGCGGGTTGACGCAATGGGCTTGCCAGCAGGCGCTGAAGCTGCCCAGCCCCCGCGGCCCGGCCGGCTCCTACAATTGGTTTCCACCAGAGAGCCCGCGCACAGTGCTCTACGGCACCCGCGGCAGCTTCGACAGCGTGCGGGTGGGTTTCGAAATCGGCATCTACAGCGCCCGCCGGGGCCGCATTGCCCACATCACCCGCGCCGTGGAGCTGGCCCGCCCCATCCGCAAGGGCCGGCCCGCCCGGGGCGTGTGGTGCATCGGCGGCAACGAGGGCAGCGGGGCCAACGCGGGTGTACACCGCACATTCTACCCGGCCACCGGCATCTACGCGGCTTCTAACTGGCTGTACTGATATGCTCTTCACCTCCTTTCTCGCCAGCCGCTGGCGCTGGGTGCTGGCGGGCGCGGCCATCATCTGGGCCAGCGCCTTCGGCAGTTCGGTCCTCGGCTACGCCAGCACGTGGTGGGCCCGCCGGCAGGCCGCCAAGGCCGTGCACGCCATCGAAGCCAGCCAGGCCGCCCGCGCCGCCGCTGAGCCCAGCCATCGCCACAATTTCGATAGCACTTTTTTCAGCCTGGCCGGCCAGCACCGCGAAGCCGTGCGCGCCGGCCTCATCCCCCAAGCCCGCTATGACTCGCTTCGCCGCCTCTTTCCTGCTGCTGTGCCTGAGCTGCCTGCTCAGCCGGTCCGCTACCGCCCAAGCCATTAAGCCGCTGGCGCCGGTGGTGGTGCAACTGCTGCCCGGCGACGTGGTGCAGGAGCGCCTTATCGGCCTCGACTCGGCTACCTACCAGGCCGCGCACACGGCGCTGGCCATGGTACCGGTCGGCGAGGCGGTGCAGGCTGGCCTGCGGCACCAAGCGGAACTGGCTGGCCAGCAGCTGGCGGCGCTCGATGCCGAGCTCAGGCGCTGCCGGGCCGGGGCCGCTGCCACCACGGCCGACTACGAGCGGATGCGGCAGGCAGCTAGAGTAGCGCTAGCCCGCCCGCTGCGCCCGCCGCTGCTGCTCGACTCGCATTTCTACCAAGGCACACTAACCGGCGCCCTGACCGCTGTGCTGCTTAAACTCTTCGTTTTTCACTAACTCCTTTTTCAACCATGCTACTTCGTATTTTGCTGCTCGTACTTGCTGTGATTATTTGGCTGGCCTTCTACCTCACCGGCCACGACACGCACGCCACCGATGGCTTTATCTTCTTCGGCCTCGTGGCTGCTGAGGCGCTCGTGATTCTGCTGCAAAGCCAGAAGGAGCGGCCCAAGGTGAAGTAACGTACTTGCGTTACACTACAGCAAAAGCCCCCCATCGCAATTTTGCGACGGTAGCTTTTAAGTTGCTATGACCTTTTGTTCAGTACCTCTACTTACAGTCAAGATACAACTATGCCATAAACTGGCATAACTTACTTTCTCATACCAGCTTGGTATCCAGATTTGCAGCGCTATGTTTGTGATTCTGTTAAGGCCTGAAATATTTTCACTTTGCTATGAAAATCAATACTTTATACCAAATAAATAGAAGTGCCAAAATTGCAAGAAATAAGGTTCGTCGTATAGTAAAGAAACAAATAAAAGTGCGTGCGAAAAGAGGAAAGTTTCTGACAAGAAGACTTCTTAATGATAAATTGAATGGGGATTACTCCTACGACAATATCGTTAGAACTTATCTTTCTAAAGACTTACAGTATTTAATCTATAATCCACAATCATTTGCGTCAGCGGATGCCATATACAAATCCTTAAAGGGCATAAAATCATCAACAATGTTGGTGCCTGAAAATTTTTCAATTATTGACAACCCAAAAGAAAGCTACTCTTTTATAAGGGAGCTAGTTGCTAGACTTATTTATCAACCGACTAGTGAAATAGTCATAGACTACGAAAACTGTAGCAATATAGACTTGGCTTCTCAAGTTTTAATCGATATTATTCAGAAAGATGTTATCTCATTCTATAAAATATGCTCTAAATCAAAGCGCACTAAGCGAGTAGTGCATATTAAATCTATACGAGGATTTAGTGGAAAAAGAAATGGTGACATAGATAAGATGCTTTTTTCAGTTGGCTCACCGGTACTTTTATCAAATAGAAGTAAAATTTACTCAGATATTGTTCCTTATCGACTTTGTGTTCATAGTAGAAATCATAATGAAATGATAAGAGTTATGGAAAAGAAGGAGATTCACACCACAGAATTAGTAGACTACGTTATTAATAGCTTAGGGAAGCTTAATAGAACCCTTACGCCTGACAAGATAGACGATTTATGCACTGTAATTGGTGAAATACTTATTAATGCTGAAGAACATTCTACAATTGGTAGAAGATTTTCAATAGGATACTTTCAAGAAGATAATATAAACGGTAAGCATTGTGGAATCTTTAGACTCGTTATACTAAATTTTGGCCAGACTATTTACGAGAAATTTAAAGACCCTGCGTGTAAAAACCGAGGGATGGTATCGAGGATGAAGGCGCTGTCATATAGATACACTGTAGACAAGCTATTTTCTAAAAAGCTTTTTGAAGAGGAAACTTTATGGACGTTGTATGCGCTGCAAGAAGGTGTGACATCTATAGCCCCCAAGGATTATAAGCGCCGCGGTAACGGCTCTATCAGGTTCATTGAGAGCTTTTTTAACATGAAAGGAAAACATAATGACCAAGATGACGTTTCCAAGATGGTGATACTATCAGGCAATGCCAGTATTACTTTCGATGGCACGTATGGTATTGTAGAGGATGACTCCGGAAAAGAGCAGTTCAAAAAGATGACTTTCAATCGTTCTGGCAAGATTGAAGACAAGCCAGATGACAGGTTTGTCAAATTTGCAGAAGACTACTTCCCAGGTACGATAATTGGCGCTCGAATTTTATTCAATGAAGATGATACAGAAGTACTTGCTTCCGTTGCTACTACTTGCAACGATTCCGGCCAAACCAATGAAAACTAATAACGTCATCAACTTAGAGGACTTTAGAACACCTGGTGCCAAAGTGTTCACCGGTCGAGATAGAGGACGTCTTGTCAGAGACGAGTCTGGTATCGATACTATCGCCAAAAGGTATCCTGAAGTCGAAGTTATAATACCTGACAATATTTACTCGATAAACCCCTCATTTTTTGAGGAGTTTTTGTTTAATGTTGTGAATGATCTGGGAAGAGAGCAATTCAATGCCAAATTTAAATTCTCATCACTTGGTAAATATGATTTTCATCGCAATCTTAATGAAGCGGTGGATAGAATCTTGAGACTAAAAACTGCATTAGGTTAGTTCATGGATGATTTAATAAAGAATCACAAAGAACTTGTCGATTTTTTATTTAAAGTCGCCACAATGTTCATAGCCTTATTTAATGTGGGCTTTGCAATTCTTATTTTTAGAAGTAAAACTAGGAAAGACGATACCGATAAAGAAAAGGATAGAAAATTAAGTTTGCTCAAGACTCTAGTACTTGACCATAATCTTAAGAATTTTTACTCCTTTTTTGATGATTTAGAGAGTAAATTATCAGAATTAAAGAAAGCGTTATCTGATGAAGAGAAGTCGGTAATAGATAGCGCTGTGAGTGATAAATTTGTTAAACTAAGAATCCAATTTATTAATTTATTTCTTGCAGTTGATAAAGATCTTTATAAAAGTATTTTAGATAAAATGGACTCTCTTCAGGAGTACATTACTAAATCAATATTTGATGCTGGCGTTAATCTTAACCACGATCCTAAGTATAATGAGATTATCGCAAACCCCTTAAGTGATAAAAAGACAGATATTCTCGCGATGCTTTTTCAGTATAGAGGATAACTAATCACATTAAAATAATAAGAAGGCCCGTTTGAGACAAACGGGCCTTCTTATTATTTTAACTGCTAATCTTATAAGCAGACTCACCGCTATTAGGGTCGCTTACCCCATAACCGGTATCATAACTGCCTTCGTCATATCTGACCTGAGTGGTACGGTTAGGGTATGTATGAAGCTCTTCTTGTTATTTACCAACAAAAGCAGCCTGTATTTTGGCATTAATTATACTAACACCTTCTATACTATAAATTAAATCATTAGTATTTGGAGCGGTAAACGTATTCAACTTGATGTAAGAGCCACCCTGTGGGTTTGCCCATACCGTGGCAATGTGGTTGATGTTTACTAGTACTGGATGCCCATTGTTAGTAGTAGTAGAGATTATTGGGTTCATTTCGAGGATGGAATTGGGGTGAAAGTAGAAGTGCAAGATACGCTACCTGTGAAGCTACTGCCCTCTTCGCAAATTTCGCTGAGTTCCTCCATCATTAGCAGCCTTGACTTTCTACACCTTCCGCCTCCTATCGCCCGTCGTGCAGCTCTACTGGGTGCTCAAACACGGTATCTACCTAGCCCAGCGCTGGGAGGCAGACGACGACGGCGTTAACCTTTACCATTGTGCTGATGAGGGCCGAGGCCTTTTTGTGGAGGTGGGCGTTGAGCACGAGCAGCCGCTGGTGCTTTGAAGCTTCGTGAGTAGCGTACCGTTGGAGGATTATAGCCATTACGTGCATTTATCGGAATTATAGTCTGGGTAGCGCCCACTGTAGCTTCTGCTGAAAGCTGGCCACGTCAAGTCTGAAGTCAGGGTCAACAAGTAGCCGCTGCAACGGCAGCCAGTGAACTAGCTCGGGCTCACCCGTCGGCGAGCGTACCTGAAAAGCCAGGAGCGTATACTGCCAGCCCGCTCGCTGCCGGCGCACCTGCACGGCAAACCGCAACACCACGCCCGCGTGCACGCCGCGCAGCTGGCCTTGGTAGAGCTGCGTCGAATCGGCCTGGGCTTGCTGCTCACCCCACATCGAGCAGGTGCTAGTCAGCCACGCCCGTAGGTGTTCAGCCTGAGCGAGGGCTGGTGCCAGAGGTCGGGCGGTGGGGCTACGGAATACTACCGTGCCTGTAGCAGCGTCGATTGGCCAGAAGGACGCCGGTGGCTGGGCTGTCTCGGCCGTGGGGCGCTGGGCGGCGGCTGGACCGACGAGGAGTAAGAAGAGGGGTAGACAGTTTTTCACTGCGGCAAGCTATTGCATGCTGCTGGTCAACTCGCGCTATCTGGACCAACCAACGCGAGCAGTAAAGGCCATCGCGGTAGCCTTGCGGATGGGTAAGCGTAGCGTATATCATATTCTGCTCTAGACAGTATGCAGCAGGCAGTTAGGCCGTAGAATTCAACGGGATAAAAAAGCCCCGCTAGCGTCTGCTAGCGGAGCTTCTTATATTCAGAAGAGAGTGCATTAAAGTAACTCTCCAGTTTCTGGGTCAACAAAGGTGCCACCATTTGAAGTAGCGTCATCAATTAACGATCGAGCTTGCTCAACTAAATCATCTCGGTTTAATAGCCCATCATCCTCGTTCCGACGAACATTCTCTGTCACATCCACATCAGGTTGGTCACGGTCTGAATGGACTAAGTGAAAAGTTTTCTGTTTCTTATTTAGCACTAACTTCAGCGTGACATCATTTACTAGCTGCTCCTCTCCACCTAGAAAGATTCTTGCTTTAGGAATGCCATCAGTCATATTCATTTCAGGGCCGCCAGCCATTAATTCAACAGCCCACTCTTGCCAACTCGCAGGCAAATCAGTCGCTAGATAAGTAGTCCTCTGGCTACCTTTAAAACCATGGTCTTTAGGGCTTCGGCTGTAGAGATTATTTATATTTTCAGGAATACCTTCCTTAATGACTGTCAGCTCTTTAAATTGCCCACTTTCTAGCATTCGCTTGAACGTGCCCTTATCTAGAAGATTATTTAACTTAACACGATATCTCTGAAGACCTTCAGTATTCATAAAATCCTGAAAAGTTTTCTCGACAACACCCTTTATACCAAGACTCTGGGCACGCTGCAGAACTAGGTATGCTTTTTTTCCTGACTTAGGAACGTGTAGATAGAAAAAGGCTGGGCGAGTAATATGTTGCTTTTTTGTAATACTCGCCACAATTTTAGTTTGTCTCTTTCGTCCCTTACTGTCTTCTTCGGTTATATCTATAACTGTTGATGGCGTGCCATTCCTGCCGGTATCAAAATATCCGTACAGTTCTCGATTTTCTTCAACAAGCCGTGGTAGTTTAAATCTTGCATCAGGCCCGGCAAGTACTATAGAAGTATCGTTAGGTCTTGTCATTTCTGCTGCTATTTCGTAGATAGCAGCTGTAAAATTTTTGAATAAGATGAGGAGGTCAACATTGCCACCAAACTTACTGGGCATCTGACTTTCTTTGTCTCCAGTGATAATCACACTGTAGACGGCGAGCAATACTTTATTCTCCATGTTTTTAGGGCATCACTGATGCAGCCTACCTAGGCCAGGACATCAGTGACCTATTATGATGTATGTATAAGTGGTGGCGTAAAATTCACGTAACCTCCACGATATCACAAGCATTGTCCCCCATACCGTCCCCCTGAAACACAAAAAAGCCCCTAGCGCAATGCTAGGAGCTTTTTTAGCAGAGAGGATGGGATTCGAACCCACGATAACCTTTTGGGCTATACACACTTTCCAGGCGTGCTCCTTCGACCACTCGGACACCTCTCTGAATGGGGCTGCAAAGATAGGGGCAGGTTGGGGGTTTTGGTTGCGGACAGGGAGGATTTTTGCGGTTTCGGCAGAAGCGGGAGTAATTCTATTCTCGTTCAGCCCTTGGTTTAAAAATTGAGCAAGACAGTCATGCAAAGCGAAGCATTTTGCTTGCGCCGCCAGGGCTAGCCCCATCGCGGACTTACCCTTGAGTTTAGTATATCCAACTCAGGGCTGTAACCGATTAGGAGGGGCTGTGTGTGCTCCCTTGGCTGCCAATGCTACGGGCGGGTGCCCGGCAGCCTAGATGGCCGCTGGCCCGATAGCCGGCGGGCGCCTGCTAGCAAACCCAGGCCAGCTACTCAATTACACAGGCAGCTAGCGGTAATGCCAAAGCACAGCGGGCCAGCTTTGAGGGAATAGCCAGCCGTGCACGAGAGGGGTGGCTTGCAAACAGGCGGGCATGCCCACAGATGAGCCTGCAGACTTCTACTTAGCACGCATACTTGCCCACTGCAGCTTTTTGGCCTCTGGAGCAAGCCACTACGCTATTTATCAGCAAATAATAATTCAATGAAATTTTCTTTTAAAAAAAGCTGATTTTCACACCTATACGGGCGCGCAGAAAAATATTGAAATCAGGTATTTATACGGGGGATAATCACCAGCTACTACCTGTAGTTTTGCCACGCACAATAGTACCCGGGGCGGCAGGTATATCCCTGCGCACACAAGCTATCTGCTTGAACCGGGCCGGATGAGCAACTCTTAGCAAAAGCGTATGATACTGCAAGCTCTAACGTTGCTCACCCAGGAGCTGAACGCGTATCTCAAGGCCAGCTTCCAAACCCCGCAGACGAGGGCCGTGCTGGCCGCCCACACCAGCCCGGCCGGGGCCGACCTCGACAACCAGATGAGTGTGACGCTTATCAACGTGGGGTCGGAGCCGACGGTGCGCAACCAGCAGCCCAGCCGCAGCGGCAGCGGTCCCTACCAGCAGCAGGCACCGGCCCTCAAGCTGAACCTGCGCGTGCTGATAGCCGCCAATTTTAGTGATTACAGCGAGGCACTGAAGTTTTTGGGGGCTACCCTGGCTTTTTTTCAGGGCCACCCAAGCTTGGCCACCACGCCCGGCACGCCCCTTGGCGCAGCAGTGGACCGCCTCACGGTGGAGCTGGAAGACACCAGCTTTCAGGACTGGAGCTATCTCTGGGGTATGCTGGGGGCCAAGCAAATGCCAGGCGTCGTGTACCGGGTGAAGCTGCTCACCATTCAGGCGGATAAGGGGCTGCTTGTGCCGGCCATCACCCGAGTGGACACGACTACCGCGGTGCGGCCCGCGCCGGCCGCCACCCGCTGAAAACGCCTCCGCCCTACGCCTGCGCCCGCCCTCGCCCTCTATGAAAACAACCTCGCCCGCCGCTTCCCAGGTACTGTTACGGGTGGTGCTGTGCCCCGCCTGGCCCTACGAGCTGGCGGCCCGGCCCACGCCGGCCACGGCCGACCGCCTGCGGCGGCTGGGCTGGCTCTGCAAGCCGCTGCCCGATGGCTTCGTGCTGATTGGGGCCGCCCCGCTCCCACCCGGCACCCACAACCTGCTTGCGGCTACCAACCTGCTACCGCTGCTATTCTCCCTGGAGCCCCAGGACCCCAGCTTTTTTGCGGGTAGCGCCCTGGTGCCAGGCACAGTGAGTCTGTACCGCCTGCAACCCGGCCCCAGCGGGGCGGGGCGGGTAGTAGCGGCTGCTGCGCTCGCGCTGCGCCCGCTGGTGTTTACGCAGCAGCTAGCCGCCGCCCCGGTGGCGCGCACGGCCCAGCTGCAAGGCCTGGCGGGCACGCCGGGCCTGCCGCTTAGCCAGCCGGTGCCCGCCGGGGCCATGAGCAGCACGGTGGATGTGAGCGGCTGGGGCAGCGGCGCCTACCGCTGGCGCCTCGCGGCCGAAGCCATCAGCTTTTATGCCGACGACTACCTCATGGCTACGCAGCCCAGGGCGGCCCTCGAGGTGGGGGCGGCCGTGCTACACGCCGCGCCAGGCAGCGTGTACACGCTGGGCAGCGCCGCGCCGCCCCCGACCACCAAGCCGCCCAAGGCGCGGCTAGCGGGCGCCCGCTAGCCCGCCCCGCCGGCCGCTACTGCCCCTTATTTTTAGAATTTTCCTCACCTTTCACCCCTTGGCTTATGCAGCCCACTCTTCAGGTACCCGGCGTTTACATCGTTGAGCAAAACGCCTTTCCCAACTCCGTGGTGGAAGTAGCCACGGCTATCCCCGCCTTCGTTGGCTACACGGAGAAAGCCGTGTACAAGGGCAAACCGCTAAGCGGCGTACCGACCCGGGTAGCCTCGCTCAAGGAGTTTGAGGACCGGTTTGGGGGAGCGTTTAAGCAAGTATTTGACTTAGTTTCCGTCCCACCGCCCGCTCCAAGCGGCCCCATCACCGGAGGCACTCTTAAGGCTGGCACTCTCACCTTCGGCGACCTTGCAACGGCTGCTGATATTCCCGGGGCGGTTAACCTGGACAAAGCCACCA
>Ga0265798_10006204_pt1 | contig 15765 bp, 13 predicted proteins | sample P3T30metagenome_FD_192430 | JGI IMG/M metagenome (GOLD analysis project Ga0265798, IMG submission 192430) | Plant litter microbial communities from East Loma Ridge, Irvine, California - P3 T30 | ecosystem: Environmental > Terrestrial > Plant litter > Unclassified | place: USA: California... | reverse complement strand
CAGGATGTCGGCGTCCAGGTACAGCACGCGGTCGGCCTGGCCCTGCAGCACATCGGGAATCACCAGGCGCGTAAAAATCGACAGCGAATAATGCGAGTGGCCGAGGAAGCTGGCGAACGGCGCGAACTGCGCCTCGTCGAGCAGGTGGACGTGCGTCGCGGCGTTTCCCATCGCGCCCACGCGCCCGAAGCGCGCCTGGTTGTCCGCCGACAGCGCAATGGCCAGCAGGTGAAACGTGAAATGCTGGCCCGGGTTGTTGGCGAGGATGGAGGCAATCGTCGCCCCCATCGGCCGGCAGTAATTGTCGTCGGCGCAAAACGCGATGTGAAACGTCGGTCGGCCGTTCGATGGCGCCGGCGCGATGGTGCGCGCGGAGAGAGGGACCGCGCTCATGCACCCGCATCCATCTTGTCCAGCACATCGAGAACAGCTTGCACCGGAATTTCCCGGACCCAGTCGCGCCGCTTTGCCGCCGTGATCACGGTGCTGTGGGCGCGGTCGACCGGCACCCATTCCGGGTTTTTCTGGCGCATCAGCGCCACCACCGGCACGTGCACGGCGTTCGCCAGGTGCATCACTGCGGTTTCCACCGACACGATCAGGTCGCATTCGGCCAGCATCGCCGGCAGCTGGAAAAAATTGTCGGTGGCGCTGAAAAACTCGGTGCGGGGCAAGTCATAGGCTGCTACAACCGCGCGCGCGCCCGCCAGTTCATGCGGCATCGCGTTGACCAGGAAGCACGCGTCGCGCCACTTCGGCAGGCGCTGCATGGCGGCGATCAGTTCGGCGGTCCGGGTCAGTGGCCAGCAGCGTTTTTTGGTCTTCGCGAACGGGTTGACGAAGACCAGCGGACCCTTGCCGGGAAAGTCCCACGCGGCCAGCTTCTCGCGCGCATCCAGCTGCCACCGGTCGGGAATGAGCACGAACGGCAAGCGCTGCGCGGGCGCAATGGCGAGGCCGGCGAGCGAATGAAACCAGTCGGCATACACATCGCTGATATGGTGCCCCGGCACCGCGTGCAGCGGATCCGGGGACAGCGTCGCGTCGAGCTTGCGCCAGGCCAGCAAGTGCTGCGGCGCCAGCAGGCTGAAGGCGCCGCGCATGCCCACCACGAAGCCGTCGGGGGCGATCGACCGGGCGATGCCGGCATACATGTGGGGGCGCAGCGTCGCCAGCGACACCACGATCGGATAGTGCTCGGCGCGCGCCTCGGCCAGCGACGCGTCGAACAGCTGCGGGCTGTAGGTTTTAGTGTAGACGCGGCTGAAGAACGGGCATGCGGCGAGCCAGTCGTACAGCGCGTATTTTTCCAGCATCGGCCACTGTTTTTCGTCGGCCGTGCGGCGCACTTCGTCGACCCAGATGTGCACCTCGAGGTGGGGATACGCCTCCTTGAATGCAGCGAAGCAGTTCTGCAGGTAAGTGAAGTCGCCCAGCGCCAGGTGGGCGATGAACAGGATCTTGTTCGATTTGCGCAGCAGCGCGGGAGACAGCAAAGGTTGTGCGTGGGTCATGGCGCGCGGGTGGAGGAGGGGAGTTGATGGCGCAGCAGGGTCCACAGGATCGCGGTCCAGAATGCGTAGGTCATGACGCCATTGTTGTGCGTGAAAAAGGCCTGCGTCAGGCCGAACACCATATAGCTCGTGCATAGCAGCACGCCACCCAGCGCATACGGCCGGACTGCCGGCGCATCCTTCAGGTGGCGTCCGAAGAGCCAGAACGGCACGAGCAGGACAGCCAGCGTGGCCAGCAGGCCGGGGATGCCGCGCTTGACCAGGGCATCGAGATAATCGTTATGCAGGTGGGTATGCTGGGCGATGGCGGGATTGGCTTTGCCTGCCTTGATCAGGGCCGCCTTGTTCTCCATATAGCCTTCCTTGCCCACGCCCAGCAGCAGGTGGCCGGGGATCATCGTGACGCCGGCGCGCCACATTTCCAGGCGCTGGCCGACCGACGTACCGGTGCTTTCCTGGTCCTTCTGGTTGAAGTAGGCCTGCACCTCTTTCTCGGCCAGGTCGCTGCGCTGGCGCACTTCCGAATCGGGCACGGCATACAGCCCGCCCAGCAGGATCAGCGCGGCGCCCAGGCCGGCAAACAGGACGCGCCGCCCGTACGTGAGGGCGGAATGGACAACGATGATGCACAGGCAGAACGGCAGCGCCAGCCAGCTGCCACGGCTGCTCGAGAGGACGGAACCGGCAATGCCGCCAGCGGCGCCCAGCACCAGCAGCGCGGTCCAGAGGCCGCGCCGCGGCTGGCGCAGCGCCCAGCCGATGCCGGCCAGCGAGAGCATCCCCAGCACGATGCTGATGTTCCCGAACTGGATCGGATTGGTGATAGCGCCCATCATCAGCTCGCGCGTGCTGGTGTGGTGGAAAACGGCGTAGATGCCGGCCCCGATGGCGCCGATGGCCGTGCCGCCCCAGAATGCGTCGCCCCGGGCCGGCCACGCGCACAGCACCAGCAGGACCGGCACGGCAAACAGGAAGCGCGCCGGCGCGTCGTATTCCCGCAGGGCGGCGTGCTGGAGGCCGTTGTTGACGGCGCTGAGCAGGAAGTAGCCGGCGAACACCCAGCCGAGAAGCCGGTCGTCGCGCGTCAGGTGCAGGCGCGGGCGCTGCCACAGCAGGACGGCGCCAGCCAGGAACAGCAGTGAGGCGCCGTAGGAAAATCCGCTGGCGATGACCAGGGCGATTGCGCTGAAAAGAAAAACGGCAAATGAAGTGTAGGCGACCATCGGGTAGCGCGCTCGCGCCATCGGAAAGGCGGAAAAGCAGGCGGATTGAAGAAGGCACGATTGTAATCCAAACATGGGCTGGCCCGGCTGCTCGTCAGGGGCAATCCATTCTGCCGCTGGCGGGTAAAACCAAGTAAGATTTCGTGGTCATTTCGACCACTCATCCGGAGACGTTTTTTGAAAACCTTTTCACTCGTTTTGCTGGCCGCCGCCGCCGCCCAGCCGGTCTTCGCTGCCGATACCCCAACCTTCGATGCAAAACGCCTGGCGCAGGATGTGCAGGTGCTGTCGTCGGACGCGTATGAAGGCCGCGCAGTCGCCACCCCAGGGGAGGCCAAAACCCTGGCTTACCTGATCGGCCAGTTCAAGGCGGCGGGTCTCGCGCCTGCCGGTGACCTGGTTGACGGCAAGCGCGCCTGGACCCAGGACGTGCCGCTTGGCCGCTTCGAAATTACCGGGCCGGTGGCAGTGTCGGTCAGCGATGGGAAGGCGCGCACCGCCTGGACCCAGGGCGGCGACATCGCCGTGCGCGCCGCCATGAACGGCGCCCATCAGGTGGATATCGTCAACGCGCCGCTGGTCTTCGTCGGCTACGGCGTCACGGCGCCGGAGCGCAACTGGGACGATTTCAAGGGGGTCGACCTGAAAGGCAAAATCGCGGTCGTGCTGATCAACGACCCGGATTTCGAGGGCGGCGAGGGCGATTTTGGCGGCAAGGCCATGACGTACTACGGCCGCTGGACCTACAAATACGAAGAGATGGCGCGCCGCGGCGCAGTCGGCACGCTGATCGTCCACGAGACCGCGCCGGCGTCATACGGCTGGGCGACCGTGAAAAACTCGAATACCAACGTCATGTACGACATCGCGCGCGCGGACCCGGCCAGCGCGCACAGCGTGCTCGAAGCGTGGATCCAGCGTGACGCCGCCGCCAGTCTGTTCAAGCGCGCCGGCCTCGATTTCGACGCCGCCAAACAGCAGGCAAAGCTGCGCGCGTTCCAGCCAGTGCCCTTGAATGGCGTGACCTTGTCGGCGAAGTTCGCGGTGGACGCGCGCGTAATCAAGTCGAAGAACGTGGCGGCGATCCGCACCGGTCGTGAACGTCCAGGCGAATACGTCATGTACAGCGCGCATTGGGACCACCTGGGCATCGGCCAGCCTGATGCGACCGGCCACGCCATCTACAATGGCGCGGTCGACAATGGCACCGGCCTGGCCGCGCTCCTGGCGCTGGGCCGCGCGTTCGGTGCGCAGCCGGCGCCGCAGCGCAGCGTGCTGTTTCTGGCCGTGACGGCCGAGGAAAAGGGCTTGCTGGGATCCGAGTACTACGCCAGCAATCCCCTGTACCCGCTCGACCAGACGGTTGGCCTGATCAATATGGACGCCCTCTCCCCGCAGGGACGCGCGCGCAATTTCACCATCTCGGGCAACGCAAAACTGGACCTGCTCGATGAACTCACGGCGAAAGCGAAGCTGCGGGGCCAGTCCTACACGCCGGACCCGCAACCGGAAGCCGGCAAGTTCTTCCGCTCCGACCATTTTTCGCTGGCCAAGCGCGGCGTGCCGGCCATCTCTTTCGGCTCCGGCAATGACTGGATCGTTGGCGGCGTGGCGGCCGGGCAGGGCGACAAGGACCGCTACACGTCGGTGGCCTACCACCAGCCCGCCGACCAGTTCGACCCGCGCTGGACGTTTGTCGGCATGGCGAGCGACCTGGAACTGTTGTATGGGCTCGGCCTGGACCTGGCCAATGCGCGCACGTGGCCGAACTGGTCGGCCGATTCCGAGTTCAGGAAAGCGCGCGATGAAAGTGCGGGTAAGCGGAAATAAGGGTGAGGGGGCTGGAGACCCCCACCCCGTCGGCAAGAATACAAAAAACCGGTCAAAATAACGGGTTACATTGTCACATTCGGCGGTTCATCATGTCTTCCTCATCTGTTACCAAACGCCTCACCGCGCCCACCAATCCGCGCGCGCTCGGCGTAGCGCTTCTTCTCATCCTGCTCGGCGCGGCGTACCTCGCACAATCCGTCAGTGGGCGCCAGAGCGCCCTGTACGTCGTTGGCGCGCTGCTTGGCATGGCGCTGTATCACGCGGCATTCGGCTTCACGTCGGCCTGGCGCGTATTCATCGCCGATGGCCGCGGCGAAGGCTTGCGCGCGCAGATGCTGATGCTGGCTGTCGGCGTCGCGCTGTTTTTCCCCGCCCTCGCTGGCGGTACACTCTTCGGCACGCCGGTGACAGGGCTGGTCAGCCCGGCCGGCACCTCGGTCCTGGTCGGCGCCTTCATTTTCGGCATCGGCATGCAGCTGGGCGGCGGCTGCGCGTCCGGCACGCTCTACACGGTGGGCGGCGGCAGTACGCGGATGATCGTCACGCTGCTCGCGTTCGTGGCCGGCTCGGTGATCGGCACGGCGTACATGCCGTTCTGGACGTCGCTGCCGCAACTCAAACCGATTTCGCTGGTGAAGGAACTGGGCGTCGCGCCCGCGCTGGCGCTGAACTGGATCGTGTTTGCCGCCATCGCCGCAATCACGGTGGTGGTCGAAAAGCGCCGCCACGGCAGGCTGGTTCGCGCAGGCACCAGGCAGAACAACGCGCTGCGGGGCCCATGGCCGGTCTTGGCGGGCGCGCTGGCGCTGGTGCTGCTCAACTTTGCCACGCTGGCGCTGTCGGGACGGCCATGGGGCGTGACGTCGGCGTTCGCGTTGTGGGGCGCCAAGGCGGCGCCGCTGTTCGGCTTTGACACCGCCAGCTGGGCGTACTGGTCGACCAAGGCCAACGCCACGGCGCTGGCAGCGCCAGTGACGCATGACGTGACGTCGGTGATGGATATCGGGATCGTGCTGGGCGCAATGGCTGCGGCGGCGCTGGCAGGACGGTATGCGCCGGTGTGGCGCTTGCCGATGCGCTCATTCGTTGCAGCGGTCGTGGGTGGCTTGATGCTGGGGTTTGGCGCGCGGCTGGCGTATGGCTGCAACATCGGCGCCTACTTCAGCGGCATCGTGTCGGGCAGCCTGCACGGCTGGCTGTGGCTGGTCGCGGCCTTCGCCGGCAACGTGTTTGGCACGCGCCTGCGGCCGCTGTTCGGACTCGAGGTCGAACGGTTGCGGCCGACGGCGTGCTGAAGCTGCAGGTGATTAGAACCGGACTTTCAGGAAAGCCGATGGTCCGGTCAGTTTGACATTCAGGTCGGCGCGGTTGTCGCCATCGCGGCCCAGCTGGATTTTCTGGATGCCGTAATCGGCCACCAGGCCGACGTTCTTGGCGAAGAACCATTCGATACCGGCCGTGCCGCTGTAGATATGGCCGTTCAGGTGGCCGCCGTTCTTCTTCACGCCGGAGACGTCGGCCACAAACCGCAGGTCAGGCGAAAATGCGTGGCGATAGCCGAACTCCAGCAGCGGCGCCCACGCGCTTTCGCTGGCGCCGCTGCTGCCTGAAAAATCGCGCGACGTGGTCAACGGACCGACGGTTGTGCTGACGGTGCCATTCGCGGTGCCGTCGATCTTGGCGCGATAGTAGCCGGCGCCCAGGCCGATGCCGAACACATCGGCGCCTTTACCCATCCAGAATTTGTAGGCGACCTGCGCCAGGTCGAGCTGCAGGTCGGCGTTCGCGGTGCCGCGGCCGGTAAATTGCTGGCCGTCACGCACGGTGCTGCCCTCGAGGGTGGTGCCGTACGACTTGTCGAACCGGTAGTAGTCGAGCGAAATGCCTTGCGAGTCGCCCAGCAGAACATCGGCCTTGACGCGCGGCAGTGTCTTGTGGCTGCCGCTCTGGTCACCAGTGGAGAGGTAGCCATCGTCGCGCTGCACGCCAGCCTGGACCTTCGGATCGGCATAGAAGGCGCCGGCGGCAATGCTGACGCGGTCGAGCGCGATCGACGGGTCGGCATGGGCGGTCGCGCCGGCCAGTGCCAGGACGGTCAGTGCGCAGCTTTTGGCGGCCAGGGTCAGTGGGAAGCGTGGGCGGCGCGGTTGCGCAGCGCGTGGAGCAGTCGGGAGGTGCGGCATCATGGTTCCTGAAGGGTCTGCGGCATGCTGCTGCGACTTGCAAGCACACCGCCTGTTATTAAAAGAGGGCGTTTTATTGCAAAGGCATAAAACAGGTTGAAATATAGCAGGGGTTCTTTTCAACCCTGCGCACGTTTGACGCATCGCACGACGTACTCAGCGAAACGTTGCTCAAGCATGGCGGTCATCAAGTTGTCATCTCGCGGACCTACACTTGCATTCCCGAAGGAATTTTGCGTTTAGGAAATTCATGCCAAAGACCAGTGCGCACGTCAACCCGCGCACCTACCGCTTCCTTGCGCTGCTTTGGCCCGTGCTGGCGCTGCTCGCCTGCATCACGTTGTGGAGCGCGGCAGTGTTGCGCAGCGACGCTGAACAGCGCCGCGCCACCGAGCAGGCATTCAAGGAGACCGATGCCTACGCCGAGGCATACGAGCAGTACGTCACCCGGTCGGTCGCGCAGATGGACCAGATCACCATGCAGCTCAAGCACAGCTGGGAGCATACGCACGACCGCACCCTTATCGAGGACATGCTCCGCGAAGGCATGTTCACCGATGCCGCCTTCGTCAACGTCAGCGTGCTGGGCAAGGACGGCAGGATCCGGTCATCCACGCGCGCCAGTCGTGCGATCGACCTGTCCAAGGCGCGCTTCTTTGTCCAGCACCACGACGACAATTCGAGCGCGCTGCGCATTGGCACCGCTCCGCCCGAGCTGGGCGGCGCCCGGGACACGATCTTGTTTACCCGCCGCCTTGACAGTGGCGACGATGAGTTCGACGGCGTCCTGACCCTGGCTGTCGATGCCGCCTACTTCACATCCTTCGTCAGTCCTGCCACCCTGGGCCCGGACAGCCTGCTGGCGCTGGTCGACATGGATCCCCACAGCGGTGGCTTGCGCGTGGAGCAGGATGGCCACGGCAAGCTGCATACCAGCATTGCCGGTTCGCTGCTGCCCGAGCATGCCGGGCGCTGGCCGGTGCCGCACGGCGTGCAACTCATCGAGGGCGCCGGCGGATTCACTGACGGCCGCCCGCGCTTCCTGGGATGGCGCCGTTCCAGCGCCTATCCGCTGGTGGCGCTGGTCGCACTGTCGCAACAGGCCGCACTGGCGGCGGCGGACGCGTACTGGGCCGACAGCCGCACCTACACCTTGCTGGCCACCGCGATCCTGGCGCTGATGGCGACAGTTGGCAGCGTGCTGTCGCTGCGCGCGGCGCGCCGGGCCAGCGAGCAGCACGCCATTCAGCTGGCCTACCGCACCGCCACCGAAAGCGGCAACGACGGCTTCTACATGGTCGCGCCGGTACGCGACCGCAAGGACCGCACCGTCGACTTCCGCATCGTCGACTGCAATGAGCGCGGCGCGTACTTTTATGGCATGACACGCCAGGACCTGGTCGGCAGCCTGGTGTCGCAGATCGACCGGGGCGTCGCCGGCGCGGAACTGATCGCCAACTACAATCAGGCCATGACATCCGGCTTCCATCAGGAAGACCGGCGCATGCCCGACGATAACCGCCTGAATATCCGCTGGGGCCACCGGCGCCTGGTGCGCGTCGGCGACAGCCTGGCCGTCACCTTGCAGGACATCAGCCAGCGCAAGGACCACGAGGACCAGCTGGACCGCCTGGCCAACGAAGACAGCCTGACCGGCCTGCCGAACCGCCACTGGTTTTTGAATTTCGTCCCGGCCGCGCTGGCGCACGCCGAAACCGCGGGGCACGAGGCGGCGCTGCTGTTCATCGACCTCGACGAATTCAAGCAGGTCAACGATTCGCACGGCCACGCGGTGGGCGACCGCCTGCTCAAGCTGGCCGCGGACCGGCTGCTGTCGCAACTGCGTCCTGGCGACCGCCTGGCGCGCTTCGGCGGCGACGAGTTCATGGTCCTTATCAGCCCATTCGACAGCGAGCGCCAGGTGACGGCGGTCGCCGCCCGCATCACTGGGGCATTCAGCAAGGCGTTCACCATCGACGGCGAACAGCATGCGATTGGCGCATCGGTCGGCATCAGCATCTACCCGCGCGACGGCAAGGATGCGGCAACGCTGATCCGCCACAGCGACATCGCGATGTACGCCGGGAAGAATGCCGGCAAGGGACAATTCCGGTTCTTCGACCCGGCCCAGTCGTCGATGCTGATGACGCAGTCGCAGCTGCGCCAGCGCCTGCTGGAGGCAATCGCCCGGAACCAGTTCGTGCTGCACTACCAGCCGCGCGTCGACACGCGCAGCGGGGAATTGCTCAGCATGGAGGCGCTGCTGCGCTGGGAGCATCCGCAGCTGGGCATGATCCGTCCCGACGAATTCATCCCGCTGGCCGAGTCGAGCGGCCTGATTGTGCCGATCGGCGCCATCGTGATCGACCAGGCCTGCGGCCAGCTGGCGGCCTGGCGCGCGGCCGGGGCCGAGCCGGTGCCGGTGTCGATCAACGTGTCGCCCAGGCAGTTCCTGCGTGGCGGAGTCCAGCGCGAGCTGGCCGACGCGCTCAAACGGCACGATGTCCCTGCCAGCCTGCTGGAAGTGGAGATTACCGAGTCGGCGATGATGGACGACCAGGACGAGATCCTGGCCGAGCTGGCGGCCATCCGCGCGCTGGGCATCAAGCTGCACGTGGACGACTTCGGCACCGGCTACTCCTCGCTGTCGCAGCTGCAGCGCATGAAGATGGACGTGCTGAAGGTCGACCGCTCATTCACCGCGGAGCTGGGCAACTCCAGGGAAGGCAAGGTGTTTTTCCAGGCGATCGTCTCGATGGCGCATGCGCTTGGCATGGAAGTGGTGGCGGAGGGCGTCGAGACCGTCGAGCAGCTGGCTATCCTGCGCGCGCTCGGCTGCAACGAGGTGCAGGGCTACCTGATCGCACGCCCGATGCCGGCGCTGGCGATTGGGGAGCTGCTGGTGCAGAGGTTTCTGCTGGAGGATGGGGTGGTGTCGTGAAACGGCTGTACTACATCAAAATGATGTCGTACTGCTCCTGGTGATACCCGGTCTCCACCTGCAGCGAAATGCGCTTGCCCACAAAATCGCCCAGCATGGCAAGGTGCTGCGACTCTTCTTCCAGGAACAGGTCGACCACTTCCTGTGACGCGAGGATGCGGAATTCGCGCGGGTTGAACTGCTTTGCTTCGCGCATCAGTTCACGCAGGATTTCGTAGCAGATGGTGCGCGAGGTTTTCACCTGCCCCTTGCCGCTGCAGGCCGGGCAGGGCTCGCACAGGATGTGGGCCAGCGATTCCCGCGTGCGCTTCCGCGTCATTTCAACCAGGCCCAGCGCCGAGAAATTGCTGACCGAGACCTTGGTGCGGTCGCGCGACAGCGTCTTCTTCAACTCGGCCAGCACGGCGTTTTTGTGCTCGTTGTTGTCCATGTCGATGAAGTCGAGGATGATGATGCCGCCCAGGTTACGCAGGCGCAGCTGGCGCGCGATGGCGTGGGCCGCTTCCAGGTTGGTCTTGAAGATGGTGTCGGCAAAATTGCGACCGCCCACAAAACCGCCTGTGTTGACGTCGATGGTCGTCATGGCCTCGGTCTGGTCGACGATCAGGTAGCCACCCGATTTGAGGTCGACGCGCCGGCCCAGCGCGCGCAGGATTTCTTCCTCCACGCCGTACAGGTCGAACAGCGGCCGCTCGCCGGTGTAGTGCTGCAGACGCGGCAGGACGCCTGGTGTATAAGTCTTCGCAAATTCGACCAGCATGGCGTGGTTCTCGCGCGAGTCGACCTGGATGCTGGCCGTTTCGTCGTGCACGAAGTCGCGCAGCACGCGCTGGGCCAGGTTCAGGTCCTGGAACAGCAGGCTGGTGGCAGGGCGGGTACGGGCGCCGTGGACGATGGCGCTCCAGGTTTTGCGCAGGTAGTCGACGTCGGCGGCGATGTCGGCGTCGGATGCTTCTTCCGCCATCGTGCGCACGATGTAGCCGCCTTTTTCTTCAGGCGGCAGCAGGCTTTGCAGCCGCGCGCGCAGGCGTTCGCGCTCGGCTTCCTTTTCAATTTTTTGCGAGATGCCGATATGGCGGTCCTGCGGCAGGTACACCAGCATGCGCCCGGCAATCGAGATCTGTGTCGACAGGCGCGCGCCCTTGGTGCCGATCGGGTCCTTGATCACCTGCACCGTCAATACCTGGCCGTCGAACAGGATTTTTTCGATCGGCGCCGGCGTGCTGGCCGTGCCGTCGTGGGCGCGCGCTTCCCAGATGTCGGCCACGTGAAGGAACGCGGCGCGTTCCAGGCCGATGTCGATAAAGGCCGACTGCATGCCTGGCAGGACGCGCACGACCTTGCCCGAGTAGACGTTGCCGGCCAGGCCGCGCGTCAGCGTGCGCTCGATGTGCAACTCCTGCACTGCGCCCTGCAGGATCAGCGCGACGCGCGTTTCCTGCGGGGTGATATTGATCAGGATGTCTTCGTTCATGAGGCGCCAACGGTGTTGTTCAGACTGACATGATACCCGTTCGGTGCGCGCCCCGGCGGGCTGTCTTGATGCCTGCTACAGCGGCAGGCCGGCCTTGCGCAGCAGCGTGGCGGTTTCGAACAGCGGCAAACCCATGATGCCGGAATGGCTGCCATCGATATGTTCGACGAACAGCGCGGCCAGGCCTTGAATGCCATAGCCGCCGGCCTTGTCGTACGGCTCCGTGGTGGCACAGTAGGCGCGGATGGCGGCGGGGCTCAAGGTGGCGAAGCGCACCCTCGACACCTGCGTGACCTGTTCGGCCAGGTCCTTGTAATGCACCGCGACCGATGTGAGCACTTCATGCGTCTGGCCCGACAGCTGTTCGAGCATTGCGACCGCTTCCTTTTGGCCGGCCGGCTTGCCGAGGATGGCGCCGTTCATGGTGACGGTGGTGTCGGCACTGAGCACGGGGCGTGGCGTCAGGCGCCGGGTGAGGATCATGTTCCACGCGAACGCGCCTTTCTCCAGCGCGACGCGCGCCACGTAATCCTCCGGGCTTTCGCGTTCCTCCACGTCTTCCGTGACGTCGACACCGCGCTGCGGATCGTTGCGCAGCATGAGCAGTTCAAAATCGATGCCGACCTGGCGCAGCAGTTCGCGCCGGCGCGGGCTTTTTGACGCCAGATAGATTTTTCGTTCGAGCAGTTTCACGGTCGGAGAGGGAGTGAGAGGGAGGGGTCAGACGCGGTGGTAGGGATGGTTCTGCGTGATCGACCAGGCGCGGTAGAGCTGCTCGGCCAGCATAACGCGCACTACCCCGTGCGGCAGTGTCATGCTGGATATGCGGATCAGCCCTTCGGCCCTGGCTTTCAATGCCGGATGGAGGCCGTCGGCCCCGCCGATCAGGAATGCGGTGTCGCGCCCGTCCTGTTGCCAGGTTTCGAGCTGCTGGGCCAGGCCCACGCTGGTGAGATCCTTGCCGCGTTCATCGAGCGCGATGATGCGCACGTTCTTCGGCAGGGCCGCTTCGATGCGCTCGCGTTCGAGCGCCATCGCGGTGGCGGCGGTCTTGCTGCCGGACCGGTCGACCGGCTTGATTTCCTTGAGCACGATGCGCAGCTCGGGTGGCATGCGCTTCATGTATTCCGAAAAGCCGGTTTCGATCCACGCCGGCATCTTGTGGCCAACTGCCGCGATGATGAGTTGCATCCGTGCTGCCCAGGCTTATTCGTCGGCCTTCTTGACGGTACGCTTGATGACTTTCTTCTCCGGCACAGCGTCGGCTGGTGCGCTTGCTGCGCGGGTGCGCTTCGGTGGCAGGGCTTTGAGTGCGGCGACAGCGGCGGTCTCGCTTTTCGATGGCGCGACCTTGACGACTTTGCCGACGGCTTTCGACGCAGCAGGCTTTTTGGCGGCTGGCGTTTTGGCAGCGGCTTTCTTTGCGACCGGTGCTTTCGTTTCGCGCACTGGCTTGACTTCCGGTGCGGCCTGGGTCGAGGCGAGGTGCTTCGACTTCGGTTTCACGGCTGCTGCGTCTTCAGCTTCAGGCGTCGACTTGCGTTTCGCGGCGCCGAGCTTGACGGGCTTGTCGCCCCAGATTTCTTCGAGGCGGTAGTACTGGCGGATGGCCGGCTGCATGATGTGGACGATCATGTCGCCCAGGTCGACCAGCACCCACTCGCCGGTATCTTCGCCTTCCATGCCAACGACGTCGCCGCCGCCCAGTTTCACCTTGTCGCGGACCGATGCGGCAAGCGCTTTGGTCTGGCGGTTCGAGGTGCCGGAAACCACGGCGATGCGGTCGAACAGGCTGGTCAAGTGGACGGTGTCGAACACCTGAATGTCCTGGCCCTTGACGTCTTCGAGCGCGTCGACGACGAGCGTTTGCAGTTTTTTGATATCCATTAGATCTTGTATAAATTATGTTGTTGAATGTAGTCTAGCACTACCGGTGGAAGAAGCGAATTCGCCTCATCCCCCTGGCGCAGGGCCGACCGGATCTCGGTGGCGGAGACGTCCACGGCCAGTAACGGCGCGACGCAAACGAGGCCGCGCGGTGTGGCTCGCAGCTGTTCCGCGGGCGCGCGACGCGGCGCCAGTTCCTGCAGCACGGCAGGCGGCAGGGCAGCATCGGCGAGGCTGAATCCCGGGCGCGCAGCCACGCCAAGATTTGCCAGTTCAAATAGCGCGCGCCAGTCGCGCCAGGTGTCGAGTCGCTGCAGCTGGTCGGCGCCGATCAGGAACACGAGCGAGACCTCGTCTCCCAGTTCGGCACGGAGCGCACGCAGCGTGTCGACGGTATAAGTGGCGCCATCGCGGTCGAGTTCCTGCGTGTCGATCGTGACGGGCGCTGGAAAGCCGGCAAACGCCAGCTCGAGCATCGCGATGCGCTGCGCGTCAGTAGCCAGCAGCGCCGATTTTTGCCACGGCCGCGCGGGAATCACGCGCAGCGCGTCCGCCGGCAGCAGCCGGGTAAAAACGTCGGCCAGTGCGAGGTGGCCATTGTGGACCGGATCGAAACTGCCGCCCAGCAGAGCAACGCAACGGCTCACGCGGCGAGCCAGTCTCTATGCACCAGGAAGTCGGTGTACAGCGCTGCCTCCGGCGTGCCCGGTTCCGGGTGCCAGTCGTAGCGCCATTTGACCAGCGGCGGCATCGACATCAGGATGGCCTCGGTGCGCCCGCCCGACTGCAAACCGAACAGCGTGCCCCGGTCCCACACCAGGTTGAACTCGACGTAACGCCCGCGCCGGTAGCACTGGAAGTCGCGTTCGCGCTCGCCGTACGGGGTATCCTTGCGCGCTTCGAGGATGGGCAGGTAGGCGCCTACAAAACTGTCGCCGACGCTTTGCACCATGGCGAAGGCCTGGTCGAAGCCGCCATCGTGGAAGTCGTCGAAGAAGATCCCTCCCACGCCGCGCGGCTCCTTGCGGTGCTTGATGGTGAAGTACTCGTCGCACCAGCTCTTGAAGCGCGGGTGCAGCTCCGGGCCGAACGGCGCGAGGGCGTCGTGGCAGCTTTGGTGGAAGTGCCGTGCGTCGGCTGCGTTGCCGTAGTAGGGCGTCAGGTCCATGCCGCCGCCGAACCACCATACTGGCTCCTGGCCTTCCGCCGTGGCTTCGAAAAAGCGCACGTTCATGTGGACGGTTGGCGCGTACGGATTGCGTGGATGCAGCACCAGCGACACGCCCATCGCGACCCACGCGCGGCCCGCCAGTTCGGGGCGCGCGGCGGTGGCCGATGGCGGCAGCGTGGCGCCCATCACGTGCGAAAAATTCACGCCGCCGCGTTCGATGACGTTGCCTTCTTCGATCAGCCGCGAGACCCCGCCGCCACCTTCTGGGCGTTCCCAGCTGTCACGCAGGAACGGCCGGCCGTCAGCCTGCTCGAGCGCAGCGACGATGCGTTCTTGCAGGGCGAGGAGCCAGGTTTTGACGGCGGTGGGGGAGGGCGCGGACATTCGAGGAGGTCTAAAAAGTGAGGGGGGATTGTACACTACCCGCATGGGGCGAACGGCGATCAGTTTTCCAGCCCGTCATACCCGCGCAAGCCGGTACCCATGCTGATTCACCGCGCACGTTTGCGGGAGCACAGCCGCGCAGCCGGGCGCCAGCCCGTCATCGCCTGAAGGATGACGATGATTTCTCAGCAAGTAGCCCGTCATACCGGCGCAGGCCGGTACCCATGCTGATTCACCACGCGCATTTGCGGCAGCACAGCCGCGCATCCGGGCGCCATCCCATCATTGCCTCTGGACCACGACCAGTATTCCACCACTAGCCCGTCATACCGGCGCAGGCCGGTACCCATGCTGATTCGCCTTGCGCGATTGCGGCCGCACAGCCGCGCAGCCGGGCGCCAGACCATGATTGCCCGAAGGATAGCGGTGATTTTTTCAGCCAGTAGCCCGTCACACCGACGCAAGCCGGTACCCATGCCGATTAACCGCGCGCGTTTGCGGCAGCACAGCCGCGCAGCCGGGCGCCAGCCCATCATCTCCCGATGGACAAACACAGCTTCGTTTACCTGCTTGCCAGCCGACCGTATGGCACCTTATATATTGGCGTGACGTCCGATCTGGCCAGGCGTGTCTGGGAGCATCGTGAAGGAATGGTCGCCGGTTTTACCAAACGGTATCGCGTAAAAGAACTGGTCTGGTACGAGATACATGACGACATCATGGCTGCCATTACGCGAGAAAAGCAATTGAAAGAGTGGCAGCGCGCCTGGAAAATTGAACTGATTCAGAAAACAAACCCGCTCTGGCGCGATTTGTTTTCCGAAATTTGCGGATGATGCTCAGTATGGGTACCGGCTTTCGCCGGTATGACGGCCTGGCGGGCGGCGGTACAGAAACTTTTACTGCGCATCCCCCGGCATCCGGTATTTGTAGATGACGCTCAGCATGGATACCGGCTTTCGCCGGTATGACGGCTTGGCAGGCGGCGGTACAGAAACTTTTACTGCGCATCCCCCGGCATCCGGTATTTGTAGATGACGCTCAGCATGGGTACCGGCTTGCGCCGGTATGACGGTGTGGCAGGCGGGGGTACAGAAACTTTTACTGCGCATCCCCCGGCATCCGGTATTTGTAGATGACGCTCAGCATGGATAC
>Ga0265798_10006202_pt1 | contig 15766 bp, 18 predicted proteins | sample P3T30metagenome_FD_192430 | JGI IMG/M metagenome (GOLD analysis project Ga0265798, IMG submission 192430) | Plant litter microbial communities from East Loma Ridge, Irvine, California - P3 T30 | ecosystem: Environmental > Terrestrial > Plant litter > Unclassified | place: USA: California... | reverse complement strand
GGAATATAGGCCCTTACATGATGCGAACAGCTCTTGTCAAACTGTCAAACGATGGTGATACGTGGGGTGAGATACGTCACATCAGAAAATTTCTTCATATGACTCACACTACAACAACAACAACAATAACAACGGGAAATGAGTGGATATCACAAGAAAAATACAACACCAACAGGAACACGCATCCGAACCAACCAGAACACCACGCTAAAACCATTGCCCAAATCCACATTATGTTCCTTTACCGCGAAAACGCACCCTCTGCATCATCCCCAAGACCCCGGAACGCAATCCTCCCGTTACTCCTCAGCACCTCACAGACCGTCTCTGCGCTAAGTTCGTATCCGCTCTTACGCCAGCGTGCGTTGAGCCAATCTGCCAGTGCGTCTGCTGAGCAGCTGAATCGCCGCGTGTCCCATTCGTGTAGAATGAGGTCGACGATGGGCTGATCGGGTAGTGGCTCTGGATGTGCGTCCTGTAGTGGCACTGAAGAGAGTGGTAAAGGTAGCGCACGAGGCGGGAAGATGTTCTCGTATGCGGTCAGGAAGTGAAGTAAGGTGTGCTCGGTGTGCGGTCGAGACGCCAGCGTCATACCGAATGGCTGGCCGTTGAGTTTCAGTGCTGATAGTGGGCATGCGGCAGTGGGATAGCCGGCCGCTGCTGCGATGGAAGAGAGTGGCGCGTCGCCAGGTGCAATGATGATGTCGAGTTGCTGGGAGGTGAAGAGGTAGTCAAGGCCGTCTGGGCCGCCGGCAGTCTGGAGGTGTTGACGTGCTGCGTTGATCTCTTCTCGTTTGGCGGGAGCTTGAAGGGCGGCCATGAGATCATTCTGATCGGGGCATGCTGTAGGATATTAGTCTCGAGATAGGTTGGAAGAGTGAGCATACTGACGTGGTGGAAGGCAGAGCTCGGGATGCTCAAGGTTGAAGTTGATAATCTCAGCGAGAGAGTGCATCTTCGTCGTCTTGAAGTCCCGTATGAACTCTGTCAAACAGTCCTTGAACTCAGAGTCTACATCCTCAATGTCAGCATAGTCCACCTCCAAAATAAGATGACGACACATACAAACCACGGGCTCGAAGCAGTTCTGGCCATCGATAGTAAGACTGGCTTGACTTGGCAGCTCAATGGGATACACAATGTCGACGCCCATCTCGATCATGCTCTGCACCACCATGTCGTATTTCTGAAGCTGTGGTCAAGTCAGCAATGCATGCTCAACACAACACGCACCCCTGCACATATCGTATGCATATACTCCCACACATGCATACCGGATGCGCTAAGGCAAGGCAGAGGAGAGTAGCATCGTTGGGATGGCTTACCATAAATCTCTCGGCGTCAGCGTTGATCCGACCGCTTTTGCGCCACGTTTTCCAGATACTGGGCTCCACGAACCCGATTCTGAGGTTCCCGAAATTGGCTTTGATCTTGAAAGATCTATGTGGTGCCATATCATCACCTTCTCTGCTGTGCGGAACCATCATGGCGTCCATGAGAGCTACGAGGTCCTTTGCAGATTTTGCCTTAAGCACGAAGTCAGTCGTGATCTTGAAATGACTTCCAAATACACACCATGCCGCCCACGGAGTCGAACGTTTTGCTCAGGTTGAATATGCCATCCATTGGTACTTGACCAACAGTGGGTTTCAGCGCATACAGTGCTGCGCGATTCGCAGGTGTGATGAGCGAGCCTATCGTATCCGTACCGATGGCGAGCGTACTGAAGCCTGAAGCTACCGCTACGGCAGATCCGGTCGATGAACCACCAGGTGCTGATAGTTCCCAGTGCAGCTTTCGCTTTGCAATGTGTCTTGAGACGTAAGGCGATTGGCACTGACCGCCAACAGCTGACCATCCTGGTGGCATGGAGGGATTCTTCAGGCCACAGAACTCCGTCAGATTTGCTTTGCCGATAACAATCATACCGCGTCGTATTAATCGATCGACGATTGTTGCGTTCTTCTTCGGTGTGCATCCAACAAAAGCGTAAGAGCCTGTTGCGAATGTCAGCTTCCACTGCTCAAAAGCGCCTCAAAAAAACACCCACCGACTGTTGTATCCATGCCCAGCTCTTCGCCTGTCATGATGTTGTCTTTCAAAACTATCGGAATACCATGCAACGGCCCTCTTATCTTCCCTCGTAACCTCTCCTCGTCCAGCTTTTTCGCAATCTTCAGCAACTCATGTTTTGGTGCCACCGAGATCAGCGCCCGCAACTGCCGCCCTCTCCGGTTATGCTGTTCAATCTGATACAAATACAACTCCACAATCTCAACACTTGAGATTGCTTGCGCATTTAGCAGCTCAGAAAGCTCAAAGGCCGAAACTACGAGCGGATCGAATTCTGGTAGGCTCTCCATTCCCGGTCCTTCGCTTGAAGAAGTGAAGGACAATTTTCGCGACGCATGCACCTTTTCGAGGGAACGTTTGGATGGCGGCGAATCTGTATTCGGAGAGAGCGCCTTCCTAAAGAACTTGGATGCTTTCCGCATATTGTCCGTCGACTCGCCACTCTCTCCCAAAGGCTTCACGTGTAGGTCGTTCGCCAGATTGTGGGGACACGGTCCGGGGTAGCGCGATGCGGGGAGGCGGAGCGAATATTGCGTGCGAAGAAGCAAAAAGTGTCAGTCCGCGTTCAAACGTTCGAGGTGCGAGTCAAATTGAGAAACAGCAGAGTGTGATGGCGACGGGCCCTACCAGCCTAAATGACACAGACCATATCTACTCCGAGGCTTCGTGCCATCCGGTACGAGTGGCTGCGCAGTCAGATCCTGGCCTCCAGGGCTCGACCGCAGGACATGTTCGCTAGAAGGCCACCCCAGCAGACATCAGCAATAGGGTGGGTATGCCACTACCGTTGGTGGGCTTCGAGTTCGCCAATCGAAGCCAGAGAGTCACGTTCTTTACTGCAGCTCTGTGCTGCTATTCGCAGACGCACCAAGGAGAAACAATTGCTGTTTGGTGGAGTCGCGAGAGCCTGACCACTTTACCCGGCAGACAGGGCCGCACGGTGCTGTAGACGGCTTCGCAGCTCGCTTACTGCCAGGATATCCGGAAGTCGTGGCTGCTCACCTGCTTGTCCTCCAACCACCAAGAAGCGGATGGCAGCGCTCTGCGTGTGCGTCGCAGCATCGACCGTGCTTCCGCAGTGCTGACCATCGACACCAAACTTTGCCAGGATCATCTACAGGTTCTCCCTGAGAATGGCGGTACTGCAGTGCATGTTGACGAGATCTTTCGTGGCATGCATGGTGCATAGTGAGCCTTAAATCTGGGCTACTTCTCGCATACCAGCTCCTTCTTCGTCCGTAGGAATCACTTTGCCGCAGCTCAAAGTGATCTTTCTTCTCGAGGCTTGACGTACCAGGTTCCCCTTTCGTGGTGCCTACAGTCCTCCAATCGACAATGCCAGACAAATTGGCACATCCGGCGTGCCTGGATGCAGAATAGTGGCACAGCTGTCACGTCAGCAGGTCCTCGGACTGTGCAGCATATTGTCTCGCCACGGACTCGCGCGTGTGGCCTTAACGAATTGCTGCAGATCCTTGCAGTGCTCCCGTACGGTAGGGTTCGACGTTGTCGTGTGGCATTTTGCGGGGGATCGTCTCAGGAATCATGAAAGCCGGTCCTGGGTCTGGTGCAGATTGCCTTGAATCACTTTTGCAACCAGCCTCTGGAAGGCTACAAAGTATGCAAGTCGAAGCTCTCGAAGTCTGCATTTGTTTCCCTACGTACCAGAACTCGCTGAGCCTGCATGGCTACTGCATGTTGCACACGGCGGAAGAATGGAGCAGAACGCCAGACGCAAGTTCCAGAAGGTCTTCCAGCAGCGCCCAGCGCGCCACTGAACGCTGTGCCTCACAGCCAGCCGTTCCAACAGCTAGCGCGACCAAACCAGTCACCTTGTACCTCGCACTATCCAAGCTCTCTACTCCGTACCGCTCTCCACACTCTTGCCACGCTTTGTATATTACTGATGATCAAATGATGCGCCTAAACGGTTCTTCGGTGCACACGTCCACCGATCTGGTGCCAGGGGTGGCTTTAATTTACAACTGCCGTGCCCGAATCCAGGTTGGAGGTCAATTAATAAAGGCGCAATGAAGCATGCCGAACAGCCGCTGATTGACGCGATATGCGTTCGTGCGTGCCCCACGATGTTGTGCGTCAGATGTCTTTACTTATTGTGTTTCCGTGTGCTTTTGATGTTTGATGAGACGTGGAGCTGCAGGTGTTGTGAGGAAGGCGCGACCAACCAGCGCTCATATCACAAGCCTAGGCAGGTGCATGCATGTTGGTCGTACGAAAAGTTCAACAGTGCAGTGAAGAGGCACGGTTGCAAATTCTAGGAGATGTGGGAGATTGACATGCGTAGTGGAATATCTTCCTGACAACCGGACGACAGATGCAGGTCCAATTGCTGACTGCAAACCGGCTACAGCTCTATTAACCCGCTATCCCAGTATTGTGCAGGCAATGGTTTCAGACAGGAAATGGTTACAGTGTGGCGCGTGCTTCAGCGCTCCCTCCAAACGAACTCCTCCTAGAAAGTCGTGGTGGCCAGGCGACTTGCCGCATTCCTGGCGTCGATCCGATCCTCGTCTTCTTCGCCAACCTTTTGACTACCTGCCTTGCTTGTTGCGCGTTTCCTGCCAGGCGTGTTCTCTTCATCTTCCTCGTCCACTTCAGGTAGAGGTCCCGCAAGACTGCCGCTCAAGCTGCGGTTGAGCCCGTCACCCGGTCGGCGCTGAACACCCGACCATGCATCTCCCTTCGGCCCCTGAGAGCTTGCCATTGAGGCACGGCGCTGAGCAGGGTGTGCCTCTCGTCCCAGTCTCGAGAGCCCACCAGTGTTATCGATAGCTCGGATATCGGGCCGTACGGCTTCAAGCGTTGCGAGTGTGCGGCGCTCCGCTTCGATCTCGCGGATGACGTATTCTCGGAGGGCCTGTTTCATGTCGTGGGCTGTCCTGCCGAACCATTTTCTTTGCTCTTGCAAGAGATTGGCCGTGACTCGCTGCGCTTTCGATGTGAGGTACTGCTCATGGCTTCGCGCCTCGTCCAGGGCAGCAATCGCCTCGTCGACCTTGTCTCGCTTCACGCTAGAACTAGCTTTGAGCCTATCTGCAGCCGAAAGCTTTGACTTGGTCTGGGCCTGCGCTTGTAATAGCTCTCGTAGTATGATGTGCCGGTTCGTGAGAGTCTCCTTTGCAATGAAGGCGTCACTGCTGTGGTACTGCAGAGGATCTCCCAGCGTCGTGGCCTCTGCAGTGCCCTGGGCGGCGTGAAAGTCGCCAGTTGCCTGGATGACTTTTCCAAGCTTCTTGTATGCGTGGGACAATCCAACGTGCGTCTCTTGTACATGCAAAGCGGCGAACTTGGCTCCGAGATCGGACTCAGCAACGCCGAGATCTGTGATCGGTCAGTGTTTGATCTTGCATCATGCGATCAATCTTACTTCTCCTCTGCTTCACGACCTTTTCCAGCTTCTGTTCTGCCTCCATCGTGCCGAGATAGAATGCCTTGACCACCGGTCGAGCTGCCGCAAGCTCAGGCGTGTCGTCCGGTGGGGGCGCAAATTGCTTTATGACCTTACGCCTTACGCCAGTCGCCGGCTGTTTCCTGCGCACCACAGGGCTATAGCCAAAGTCGCTCTCCACAAAAAAGACCATCTCCTCGTCCCGTATCAGGATATCATTGCTGCACACAACGTTCAGCCATCGTTGTAAGGAAGCCTTAAGCCGTGCTTCGTCTTCGTCGGTACCGGCACCTGCAGATGTTGTCGCTGGCGGAACAGCAGGCACAATCGCTTCTGGACATGCTGAGATCAGATGTTCACCGAGCTTCACAAACTCGGAATGTAACCGGCGGACGTCGCGGAATTGGGTCGTGCGGAACTTGGGAAGGTTGGTCTACAGCCACTGGTCAGCTTTGAGAACAGCAGGCATCTGTGGGGTATATTTAATTGCCTGCAGCAACCCGTTGAGTGCACGTGTCTCTCCTGATCGCGGAAAAATGTAGCTTCAGGTGATCTCGTGCCTCAATGCCCTCGTCACGTTCTCGGAGTGGAGTAAAGCAACGTACATAGACATCAAATTTCAGGATTGGGTCCTTCTTGCCGTTGCGCTCTAGGCCGGTGACTTTCGACTGAAGCTTGTAGTGCTGCTGCTGCCTTTGGGGACGTGTTCCGTGGTATCTCTGCGGCTGTTGACCTTGCGCGGGAGCTTGTTGCTGAGCTTGAGGCTGCTGTTGTGACTGAGGCGCATCTTGACTGGCTACTGAAGAATGTTGTGCATGGTCTCCATTTTCAGATGCCGTGTTCGGTCGTCGCTGCGCGTCCTGGTCGCCCATGTAGCCATACTGTTCCGAATCCTGGCCGTAGGGCGACGCTTGCGGAGACAGCGGAGACGACGGGATGTCGGTGGTGGGTGGTTGACCAAATGACTGTCGATTGGCCTTTGGTGAAGATGCCCATGGATCTCCGCCGCCGGGTAGATCCGAGTCGTGGGCAGAATAGTCCATGACAGTAGCGGCGAGAGGTGAAGCAATGTAGGGCTGTTGGCTAGCTATCGAGGATGAGCTGGTCGCTGGTGATGTCGGTCGATGCCTTGCCGAGCCCACTTAGCGCACATTGGGGAAAGCGCAAACTACTTTGACGGGCGTCATCTTTGTCATCTTGGTCATCACGTGCATCCTCGTTTTACCAGCTATACACTTCATTGCAACTGCGCTGTCGTTGGTATGCGCGTCGGCTGGGTGTGGTGCGCTCGTCGAGTAGTTCGGCACAATGTGAAAGCTACACGAAGGCTGCTCTCTTCACAGGCGCAGCCCCAGACTGATGCACTACAACGAGCTACTCGCAACATTGGGATTATTGCCCACATCGATGCAGTGAGTATCATGCAAGATCCAACGAACGACAAAGTGGTGACGTTTTCCAGGGTAAAACGACTACGACGGAGCGCATGCTCTATTACAGCGGCTACACCAGACGAATAGGAGGTGCGTAGAAACTTCAACTTCAACCCTCTCATGTGTTGATACTTTCAAGATGTCGATGAAGGCTCGACCGTGACCGATTTTTTGCCCGCCGAGCGAGCACGTGGTATTACCATCCAGTCAGCCGCCATCACTTTCCACTGGCCACCACTACCACCAGAGTCTCAAACGCCGCAGCTGCCAGCGTTGACTGATACGAGCCTCCCTTCGTTGGTACCTCACAACGTGAATCTCATAGATACGCCTGGTCACGCAGATTTCACCTTCGAGGTTTTACGGTCTCTTCGAGTCCTTGATGGCGCAGTTTGTATTCTAGATGGCGTCGCTGGTGTTGAAGCACAGACTGAAAAGGTCTGGACACAAGCTGGCGCCTATCACATTCCGAGGCTCATCTTCGTGAACAAGCTTGATCGCATGGGCGCATCGTTCTCACAAACTGTAAAGCAAATCGGCGTACGACTGCATGGCTGGCCAGCGGTCTGCCAAATTCCGTGGTGGCGAGGCGCCAACAGTGATTTCACTGGTATTGGCGACGTTGTCAATCTACGAGGCATGCTCTGGTCATCTGGCGGTGATGGGCGTGATATCAAAGCTTTCGGAGTCCAGGAACTTGAAACCACCGACAATGTCTTTGCGCAAGAAATCAAGAAAGCTAGGATAGCACTCGTTGAGCTGCTGAGCGAGCACGACGATGTCATGGTCGAGAACTTTCTTGAGCATGATGAGGACCACCTCGCCATTTCTGGTCTCCAGATTATGCAGTCGCTGCGCCGCATCGTGCTGCGAGCGCCTCAGGTCGTCATACCAGTCTTCGCTGGTGCCAGCTTTCGCAACATTGGCGTGCAGCCACTTATGGATGCAGTCGTCGATTTACTGCCATCTCCGCTCGAGCGACCTGACTCCGAAATTACGCTTGGGGGCCAAAACAGTACACTTTCGACTCTCCTACAAGCTGGGCATGCTCAAAAAAGTAGTGCGAAGAAGAAGGAGAAAGCTTCGAGTGCTATCGATATCGGAGGAGCTAAGAATCTGACAGCCTGCGCACTAGCCTTCAAGGTTGTCAATGATGCGAAACGCGGCGTTTTAGTCTACGTTCGTGTCTACTCTGGCTCCATCGAGCGTGGTGCCACTCTTTACAACACCACACTGGGTGTCGGAGAGCGGGCCCCACGGTTGCTCAAGATGTACGCTAACGACGCTGTCGAAGTCGACAGCATCCAGTTGGGTCAGATCGGTGTAATCACCGGCCTCAAGCACACTCGTACTGGCGACACATTGATCGTATATCGTGGTCTACAGATGAAAGGCTCGCCATCAGGCGGTCTCAGCACGCTGCAGCTCCGTCCGATCAACGTGCCGCCCCCAGTCTTTTTCACAAGCATCGAGCCACACAGCTTAAATGAGCAAAAGCATGTACAAGAGAGCTTAGACATCTTACTTCGAGAAGACCCAAGCTTGCACGTTTCGGTCGATGAAGAATCTGGTCAGACTCACCTAGCTGGGATGGGTGACTTGCATCTCGAAATTGCCAGAGACAGGCTACTCAAGGACTTCAAAGCAAAAGCTCGCATTGGCAAGATTGAGATTGGATACCGTGAGGCTATAACGGTAGCCACAGAGCCATACACTTTTGCCCTCGACAAGCCAATCGCAGGCAAAGCCACAAGAGCCAGCATCACAGCCTCCATCGAGCCAGTAGATGACAGCGCCATCATTCCAAACATACGAGAAGAGCGTACTACAGTCGAAGACGGACCGTTCGAAACAACAATAACGTTATCCGATCACAATACCCTCCACGTCTCGCATCCTGAGCTTTCTCGGCACGACTCCAGTTCTCACAAGAATCATATACCGCTACATTTTTCGCTGCCTGGCATCTTGCAATCCATACAAGCCGGTGCTTCAGCCGCACTCGCCCGCGGCCCGTTCAATGGCTTCCCAGTCGCAAACACACGCGTCAGCATCAATCTGGACGCGAAATCACAATTGTTTCCAGAGACAACACCAACAGCCATATCCATGGCCACGCGCGCAGCCATATCGCACAGCCTTCGCACCGCATGCGACACCACCCCGGCCGCTCTACTAGAACCCGTCATGATGGTGACAGTCTATGTCAACGAGTCCTCTCTCGGCGCCGTAGTCCAAGACTTGTCTTCCGCACGCGGCGGACAAGTCTTGTCACTCGACTCATCCGACGCGCCCAACAACGCTGAGTCCTCTGACAATGAGCTTCGCATTGATCCAAATCTCATTTACACACCACCCGACCCGTTCGCCTCTGGGACCGGCGACATGGGGTCCGGACTTGCGGATAGTCAGCGGCAGATCGTGGCACGCGTCCCCCTGAAGGAAATGGTGGGGTACTTGAATCATTTGAGAGCGATTACAGGAGGAAGGGGCACCTTTGTTATGAGTGTGGATGGGTTCGAGAAGATGGGGAGTCAGAGGGTGAAAGAGGTGATGGAGAGGATGAGGGAGTTTTGATCGGCGTAGATGAAGGGTGGAAATGCCCCTTGTACAATAGTAGAGGCTGATGTGTTGGTTCATGATAGCACACCGCCACTCATCCAATGCGGACTCTTCTCTCGGTACTTCGCAAGCTATGGAGCTTCTCGCGACCTTGTATTTGCAGATTACCCACCCGGTAGTGTTTATCGCCGACTTGCTCGGTGATAATCAAGCACTGATATTGTAGAGTGCTTTCGAAGAGCAGCACGCAGTCCCACTGCTTCTTGAGCATTTGCTGGTACCTCTTGTCTCCTACCTCCAACTGCTCGAGGAACACCGCGTCCTGCCACCAATCTGAAGCAGCTACTTGCCCAGCGTGTTTTGCTTGTGGATGGCATTTGCAGAGACAAAGCTGCGTGTGTGATCCTTGCTTCAGTTGGAATCTGAGTGAGAAAACCTTGGCTTGGATCACGAGTGTGTGTAGCGTTGGTGATAGTACTACGAGCTCGCCGAATTTGCCATCCATGGCTTTCGATAATGTTGAATGGCTGTGCTCAAGGCTATCGAGCATGAATCGAGTGTCGAACGTCGCATCATTCACTTCCATAAACTTGTCTGGGCTGCCACGTTTGCTCATACCGTGTTCTCCGGGATACTCAACTGATCCTTTCCATCCTGCCCAGGTCCAGCTTGGGAAGTGCTCTCGTCGTTTAAGGTTGATAAATCCTAATGTAACTGCGGACCTCGAGGGATGCCACCAGAGTCCAATCGCGAACGTCACACCTTCTGTATGTCGCCACCCTGTGTACCGCGCACTCACGGGGATGCCGCAAAACGCGCTGAAATTGGCACGTGAAAGTAAGCCGCTGAACGCGGGGAGCACGTCTTCCTCGTATGTCAGGTTTCGGCTGCTGTATGCGACAATGTGGTTGGTGAATTCTCGCAGTGGGCCACCGTGTACGCTGCGAGGACCACGTTGAAACATCGTCGTGTCGAATGTGTCCATGTCATCTAGACTGCGGCGTTCGTATTTGGGCCACCCTTTTGGCGGGTGAACAACAACGGCTTCACGGCGACTCATTCCTCGGCAAACGAAATACGTCTGATATTCAGTGAAGAATATACATCGACGAGATAGTACAGCCTCCTGATAGGTCCTTGCGGCCAAAAGTTAGCATCATGTCCGTCGTGTTTCAGAAACGTGCTCACCATCCGCGCCGCAGCCAGACACTGTCTTTGATTGCGAAAGGCAACGATGGTAGTGTCGAACATATCTCGAGATCTTTCACGTTGATCGATACTTGCTTGTGAAGTCTCGCCCGACTTACACCCGGTAGTCCATATGTGGCATCTGATCCAGCAGCTGCAACAATCGTGACCAGCGCGTTTGCGTAGATCAGGTCCATTTCGCCGATCTGAACGTCCTTGATGTCGTGATTTTTCTGGTCCACCGAGTACTGGTCCACCCATAAATAGCGCTTCCCCAGCCCTCTGACAATTTTCATAGCATCCTCAATGACTTGACTCGTAGGTTCGGGCACTAGACCCTCCTTAGTCATTGCAGGTGCAGCGGTTCCTCCCCACACGTAACTCAGTGCTAGGTATTCGTCCTTCTCCTCTATCTCCACGATAGCTCTGCTGTTGCAGTCGATGCACTTCAGTGGGATACTTGGTTGACGTTGGCGATCCTCGTTGTAATAACACTTTCCCCTCCTATGCAAGTTACGGCATTCTTTCAGGCACGATTTGATCTGCTGATAATTGACCCGATCGAATGTCACAGAAGTGCCCTTCACTGCGGTTCGAGGTTCCGCTGCGCGATACCTGCGGCCGTCAATTGATTTGATCAGAGCAAAACTGCTGTCGAAACATTGCTCCCGCATGTTTTCGGGAAGTTCGCCCTTCCAGTTCCCTGGTATGACGATAAGCGCGACAGCTGGATCCTTTCTTTTCGCTCTCTCCGATCCTACAAAAAGCTTCGCTGCCGAAAATATGCGGAGATGGTAACCATCGCTTTCTTGCAGATGAACGTCGAGCACTAACGCTCCAAGCAGACGGCATACGGAACAATCGGCATCGTGCTGTGGGGTGTCCAAGGCTAGTAGGAATCGACCGTGATTTGGTGGAGATCGCTGGGGATGAAATATGGTAACAAAGTCGATCTCTTCACAGCGCGGACATATCTGGATTTTGCCTCGATCGTTGGAGTCTTGCCAAAGGGGGGAGACCGCGTTTCCCATAGTTTGCAAAAGCTGCGGCCTTCACCTGTAGGTTTAGGGATACGGTTAGAAGAACAAGCTGCCACGTAGCCAATGTTAATCCAGCTGCTCGCAGTGTATCACGCTAGGAAACGGTGGGAGATGTTTGGAAAGGACGAGGCAGTTGGTACCCCTCCGAAACTAGACTCCATCGTCCCTCGATACGCCGCTCAGCCGCAAACCACTGTCATGGGGTTTCTGCACCAAACGCAAAGTCCGCCGTTGCCACTCTCGACCACTCTGCCTGGTCGGCAAGCTAGCCCTATGCCTGAGGCAACTGCAGCGGACAGAAAAACCACTTTAACATTGAGCATGTCTCCCAAGTAGTTCGAGAGTTATCAGCATCGTGGAAAATGTTGCGGTGTACAATGAATGATTCCGCTGCCAAGCCAATGCCGACGCTTTGGGCACACTCCCGCGGCCAAAGCACCCAGCATCACCACGTCACAACAGATGTTTCGAATACGGCAACCATTCCGACCCTTCCAACTACCCTTCCGACCATCCCAACCTCTCCGCATACATGCGCCCTTCCGCACCTACCAACAGCAGCGCTTCGGCCGCGGGCCTCAGTACAAGCGCTTCGGTGCGGCCAAAGGTGGCATCGCAAGCTTATTTTACCGCTGGGCAGCGAGCCCAACTTTCTACCGCGATGTAGGCTTCATAACCGCGGGCACCGGTGTTGTCTATGTCTATAACCTCGAAGAAGTGCCTGTCTCCGGGAGGCGGCGCTTCAATATCATAACTCCAGGCGTGGAGGAATCATTGGGCAAAGCCCTAGTTGATCAAGTAAAGGAGCAGTACAAAGGGCAATTTCTGTCAGATCATGATCCGAGAGTTCGCCAGGTGAAGAAGGTACTCGAAAGATTACTGCCATTTGCTGAGGGTGAGGGATTGAAGGGCATGGACTGGGAAGTTCATGTCATCGATTCGCCGGAGCAGAATGCATTTGTTGCGCCTGGCGGGAAGGTCTTTGTCTTCACTGGCATCTTACCGCTCTGTCGAGATGAGGACGGCATCGCAGCAGTATTAGGGCACGAAATTGCGCATGTGGTGGCGCATCATTCAGCGTACGTATCCCAAACTCCTTCCTCCATCTCACTTCGATACAAATAAACTAAGGAAATCTTCAGCGAACGCATGTCCCAAGCCCCCATCGTTCTCATCGGCGTTCTCGCCCTCACCTATATGGACGTGGTACCCTACTACTGGGCCGAAATGCTCATGAATTTCTTCCTCACTATGCCCGCATCACGCAAGCACGAAGCCGAGGCCGATTATATAGGTCTCATGATGATGGCTCAGGGCTGCTATAAGCCTGAAGCTGCCATGGAATTGTGGAACCGCATGGAGAAGACCGGACAAGCAGGGCCACCGCAGATCCTCAGCACTCATCCGAGTAACCACAACAGGGAAGAGAAGATCAGAGAGTGGCTGCCGAAAGCTATGGAGAAGGCTAAGGCGAGTGAGTGTCATGTCACGAGTCAGTATGCGGATCAGTTTAGGGACACATTTGATGGGTTCAAACGCTGGTGACGTGGAGAAGGTGTATGATTTGAGGTGTAACAGTATCTTGTATAAGCGAAAGGAAGTAAGCTCAATTGCGAGTTAAGTGTATATTACAAACCGCGAGGCCAACAAAACGACCATAACATCACGATCGAAAGATCGATGTCAGTATGACAGCACGACCGCGTACGAGGATACGTAAACTCGGCGAATACGTAATGGATATAAAAAAACACGTGAAAGCAACTGGAAGCGACAACTACAAACCATCCCAGGGTAGAGGTTCCTCTCGATGTTTCATCTGCCACCTACCCCTCCTTCGACGTCAACGTTTCAGTCTATTACCTCCTCGTCACCCGGGCATTCACGAGTTCGGTTCGACGCACGTTGGAGTGAGTGGAATACAACATGCTTAGTGGCGAAGGGCTCCTAAGCTAAGGGCGGATAAGTGGTTATGGTGAGGACGTAGTACTCGCGTGGGGTCATTTCCTTCGCAGACGTCTTGAGATCAGTCGTGATGCAGACGAGAGCTGAGAAAATCGGGCGTAGCACGTTTGATCCGATATTCAGCAAACTGTTATAGCATGCCAATCGGATCGTCAATGTGTCTCATGACAAGCGCACGTATGTTTGCGCGTTTCATTCGTTGGTCACAGCTTTGCCTTTCCAAGGAGGCTCATGGTCGCAAAAGATCCAGGCAAACACTTCTGCGGTGAACATGGAAGCCAAATGCTAAAACAAAACCACCTACATTTCGGTCAAAAAATATGCTAACAAACACAGAACTCCAGTACGAATCAAAAGCGATTCTACCGCTCCGACACCTCAACCCCCTCAAGCGTCTTCTCAACCCTCGCCCAGCACTAATCTTCAATGCCTAAACAGAGACGAGCCAAAGTTATGCTGACAGACATACATTCTCAATTCAAGCAACCCACCAGCACTCAAACACCTCACCTACCTCCTTTGTTAACTTCCAAATTTCTATTCCCTCACAATGACGTCCTGCGCCAGAGCATTATCCGAATCCAATTTCTTATACCCCATCAGCCACATAATAACATCAACCTCTTGGACCTGTTCTCTAACAGTCCACTCGCCGCTCGGATCGTAGCCTGGCCATTCACGCACGAGCTGTTCTTTGACGTGGGCTGACGCCGTGGTGCGAGAGTCAAATTCGATCTCGATGGTCTTGGAGGGCGTTGTGTAGCCACGATCGTAGACTTTGGTGATATGAATGAAGCGGGTGCGTTGGTTCGGTGTTGTGGTTGTGGAAGCCATGAGAAGATGGATGATATGGTGAAAGGGAAGGGGAAGAGCTTAGCAGCGCTAAAAGTCTGTTCTTGTACGAAATCTGGGGCTCATAGCAAACGTGCATGACCTTGAACGTCGCATGCATGAGATGTCCGCGAGAGACATGCATGTGATTGGCCCGTCTTTTGATCACGACGCCTAACATGTGATCTTGCTGAGTGACAAGTTCGGTAGAGGAGATCACCTCATGTAGTCGATACTTCGATTCTGACCGGCACCAGTGTGATCATACTAGATCACATCAAATTTTGACACCAGCTAGCGATATGGTCACGTTCCTGACAAGACATAACTCAATACACATGTCCACTTGCGAAAGTCCGCTCCCCTCACCCTCACAAGTAGTTTCAGTTCGTGGGGTGGGTCTCGTGACTGGTAATCTACCAGACCAGACTCATCGTAAATGCTGCCATACAAACTCGTGACAGTCCAGCCCGATTTTGGGATATCATGGTATTGTCGTGTTTAGTCCGCGAATGCAATCACGTCCAATGTGGCGTTACCTCTCGCATGGTAGATGAGATGGGTGACTTCGGGAGCTCCTCCTACCGTGAGTGGTACAATTGCGTGGGTCAGAACGAAGCCGCGAGGTGGACTTGCGATTAGAGGTGAACCTGCGTATGGAGGTGAATCTGCGTATGGAGGTGAACCTGTGTTCGGGGCGGACATGACAGATAGATATGAACATGGATGATGTGTTACGGCGGTTACGAGATGATGTACACTTTTACAATCGGAGCGGCAGTTTGATATCAGACATGCGCGTAAATGTATCCCATGATGGCCATGCTTGGAACTTGCTCGTGAGGTCTAATTTCTACCTGGGTAACAACCACTCATGCAATGATGTTACGGCACGCTTTCTCATTCTGTCTTAGACGGAATACCCATTTCTTCATTTCTCTGGCAGTATAAACATATGACTGGACTTCAAGGAGTTCGTACAAGACACTGCGCCACATTTCCGTACCCCATGTCCAGCCTCAGCCGAACGTGAAATCCCCACATTCCACCAACAGCATCCTGACCTTTTTGAACACCTTACCATCGGGATGTACCTGCGCCCAGTTATCCAGGAATTTCACACCGTCCCACGTTTTGTAAACAGTCTTGTATATCCAGCCCGCCTCCTCGGTCTTCCCGTTCTCGCGCTCCGCCTGCATTAACTTGACTAGTTGAATCTCAGCCTTGTTGTAGGAGAAATAGACTGAGTCAACTGTGACCGAGTC
>Ga0265798_10006200_pt1 | contig 15767 bp, 10 predicted proteins | sample P3T30metagenome_FD_192430 | JGI IMG/M metagenome (GOLD analysis project Ga0265798, IMG submission 192430) | Plant litter microbial communities from East Loma Ridge, Irvine, California - P3 T30 | ecosystem: Environmental > Terrestrial > Plant litter > Unclassified | place: USA: California... | reverse complement strand
CAAGGCGAAATATGCGCTTGAAGACGAGGACACAATGGGGTGGATTAGTGGGGGCAACCGAAAGTGTACACTTTGCTTGGAAGAGATGAAGGATCCGAGTGTGACGACATGTGGTCACGTCTTTTGTTGGTCATGTATCGGAGACTGGGCGAGGGAGAAGCCCGAGTGTCCGCTGTGCAGGCAGACTTGCTTGGTGCAGCACGTGCTGCCATTGAGGGGGTGAGTAGTTGAGGAGGGATACAAAGACGTGGATGGATTACTCAATACAAGTGTAGTATTACAGTATCTTCTCTGCTTCATCTATGAGCCGGTCCACCTGGAATGCGCTGTCTCCCCTCGTGAACATGTCGAGTAGCTCGCTCCTGGCCTTGCCCTCGGCTGTCTGCACGTAGAACTTTTGCATGCACATGACGAGCCATCTCGCTTCATCGACGCTGACGCCCCTATTCTCAATGACCAGACCCTGTCCTAAGACGAGATTGTGGCTCTCGGCGAGCTCCTGGTGGAAGGTGACGGTGGTGTGTGGACTGGCAAATTCACCCCTTAGCTTGAACTCGGCTAGCGTAGTGAACATGAGCGTCGTCGTGTCTACGTGTGGGTGGGAAAACTGCAGATAGTGCAGCTCGGCAGCTGGCTGCGTCTGCGCCTGTCCGTCTGCTGTGGCCAAGCCATCGGTGGGGATCTGGCGGGGCACGGGAAGCACAAACGAGGGGTGTTGCTTTGCACTGCGGAGGAGCTGGGAGAAGGTGGCTGCTGGCACGACGAAGTGGATGCCTTGCGGGTTGCCGGCATGTCGTAGCCGCCAGAGGGCCTGTACTTCCTTTTCTGGGAGGCTTTGGACTTTGTCGAGATCGAGGAAGGAGTTGAGCGTCTGAACGCCGGGTGGTGGGGCGTCGGGGGAGCCAGCGCCAGGCGGGGGAGGCGGCGACGGCCAGGGGCTCTTTTGCGGCGACGGGTATGCTGTCTTTGAGTCTGGTGAGGCGCTCGCGTGCTGGACTGGTGAGGGTGGTGGTGTCAATGGTCCTGTCGCGCCCGGCACAATGGCCTGCTTCCTCAGCTCCTCGATCTTGTCCTTGTACTGCTCCCTGAGCTCGTCCAGGTCCTTGAGACCCTGTTGCTTGGCCTTGGACTCGAGCTTCTCCCGGTATTTGGCGAGGATGCGCTCTTGGGAGTCGTGGGTGACGAGGAAGCGGCGTGCATCTTGCACCTGAGCCCAGCGGCGCTGCGAGGCGCGCGGGTTGACGAGCGATTGGCGCAGGCAGTGGCGCAGTGCGGGCAGCTTGAGCGGCATCGTGGGCGGGCGCACGTCCGTGTTGGAGACGGGGAGAGGGACGGTGTCTGGTTTTTGTATTTTTATATTTTTGCGCCTCATTCAGGCCCGCGCATCGACTCGAGGGACCCCAGGCGCAGTCGGGCGGCGGAAAGACGGGGGTTCTGATTGGGCAGTCTGCGGCACAGGTAGTGGGTGCAGGCCTTTGGGCGTCTCGTGTTTCACCCGCTGCTGGCGTTCCTGCGTGAACGTCCCCTGCACCGTTCCCGCTGTCAGTAGCGTGCGTAGCCCCAGGCCAAAGCACCCATTCCCGCCGCCCTCGTGCCATCGACACTGACACCGCCCACCCAGACGTGTGTTTATAGCGCTACCCCCCCCCCCATATCAATCAGCCTACCCTACCCCCTCTGATAGAGCCCCGAGAAAGAGAGACAAGGGAAAAGAGACAGAGACAGAGACAAAGATAGAGAAAGAAAGGCATAGAAACACAGCGACAGCGACAGCGACAGAGCGAAGAGAGGGGGAGAGAGGCATGCTCCCGCCCAGCACCACCACCAGCTACTCGCGGGCATGGGCGCTGTCAACAGCAAGGCGGGCGATGCAGGCGCACTGTACCTGCGCGACCAGACTCGATGTAGGCGACCCGCGACCGTCTTTCGTAGCCCCGCCTGCGCTCCTGCTAACCGGCGACAGTCTCGGTGGCCTCGGTCAACATTACGAATGCGCGCAACCGCACGCTGCTGAACATTACCCCCAACGCCTTCCCCGCGACGCGCTATGGCGCCAGGAGGGACTTTGGCGACGACAGCGTCATCGAGTACATCCAGGTGCCGCTCCATCTCCACCTCCAACCTCCACCGCCATGCTAACCCCTCCTACAGGACCCTGAGCCAGCAGCCTCCAGCGACGGCACGCCCTCCTTTCTCATACGCCTGCCCAACGACGAGGAACTCAACTTCAACTTCACATTCATACTGCGCCAGCATCTAGCCGTCCCCAGTATATACAATATCAACAACAACAACTCGTCCATTGCGCCGACTGGCCTCGTAGACACAAACATCAACGGCCTGACTTTTCTCTTTGCCTCAAGCTCCAGGGACCTCGAAAACCTGGTCACGCGCGAGTTCCACGCCAACCCCAACCTCCACAAGAATCCTCAGGTCGAGCTCGTCGGCGACTACTCGACAGGCGGCCACTCTTCGGTGCAATTCCAGTGGTCGTGGAAATGGACGCCGCCCAAGACGCCCGAGTCGCGCGGTGGGGGGTGGCGCACGAGTTGTAGTGTGTGTACGCCGCTTTCTCCTCATGTTTGCGCCCGCTGACAGCATGCAGTTTGTCGAGTACGATCAGCGCGCGCATAGGCTCGAGACGCTCGCGAGCTTTACTTTCTGGGTCCAGAGTACATCTCCCTTTTCATGCCGCCTGCAAGCAGTCCCCGCTGACGACTTCCAGACACACAGCGCCAGCTACAGAGCCCTAAATCCCCGTCGCCGCGACTGGAACTAGGCATCCCTCCCCGCCTGCGCGTCCCATCTGCACAGTCGATCGAGTCGCGGGTTAGCGACTCAGCAGCCGAAGACCGAGAGTGGGACAGCGGACCTCCGAGATCGCCCGTCTGCGAGTCTATCCCAGAGCACACCCTGAGCCTAGTACCAATCCAGACGACATCGACGTCGAGTGGGGGTGCGCCCGTGAAGCTCGACGTCTCGCGTCCAAGCGAGGACCTCAGCCAGACTGACGACGGCCCGCTGTTCCGCGCCACTATGAAGTCGCTGGAGCAGAAGACGGGCAATATGCGCACCAGATGGAAGAAGGTGCTCAAGCGCGCCGAGTCGGCCATGGAGGCCCAGGTAGCTTGTAACAACGCCATGTCCGACCTCATGGATGCGCTTAGGGAAGCTTCGTCGTCCAACGCAAACGCCGTGCAGCCAGCCATCGACCACTACTTTGACAAGATCGCCAAGGAGATCCTGGGCTACGAAAAGTCAAACACGACTAATATCCAGAAGCTCATCATCGACCCCATATACAAGCTCTACAATATCGACATCAAGCAGGCCGAGACTAAGCGTAAGGATTTTGAAGAGGAAAGCAAAGACTACTACCAATACCTAGGTCGCTATCTCGGCCAACGCCAGGACTCGCTCAAGGAAAAGAAGCGCGCAGAGACCGACTCAAAGTATCAGGCAAAGAGGCGGAACTTTGAGCTGAAGCGCTTCGATTACTCGTCGTTTATGCAAGATTTACACGGCGGACGGAAAGACCAGGAAGTGCTTTCCCACTTGACGCGCTATGCGGATGCGCAGGCCAAGCGCTATCTCGAGACGGCCAAGAAAATCGAGACCATGCTACCGCACCTCGAAGCCCTTACTTGGGAGGTCAAGGAGGCAGACAAGGAGTTCCAGATCCAGAGAACGGAGAGAGAAGAGAAGAGAAGGGCCTTGGAGACGATTAAAAAGACGTTTGACGAATCGCCCATGCCCTCCCTCGCCTCTCCAGCAGCATCGACCAGTAGCGTGCCACGAGCAAGTTCAAGATCAGACCCGGAACCGCCTCTAGGCCGGAAGGGCAGCATTGTTCCCATATTTCAGAGCACCGTTATGCCTCCGCAGACGCCGTCATCTATGACTATTCCTTCTTCTATAGCGTTACCGCAAAGCCCTGAAATCACAAAAGCCATTCTGCCGACGATAACACCGCAGCCGGACAAGTTCAAGGGTATCAGAGATCTTGAGGAAAAGGACTTGGCTGCCATGGCCGAAGCCGGATCCGGGGCGCATCGCAAAGAAGGCCTTTTGTGGGCGCTAAGTCGGCCTGGTAGCCACGTGGATCCAAAGGGTCTGAACAAGCAAGCCTGGCACAAGTAAGTTGTCAACCTCGGATGTCATGGGCATACTGATACTTTTTTCTAGATTTTGGATCGTTCTTGACCAGGGCAAGCTTTCAGAGTATACAAACTGGAAGCAGAGTCTAGAGCTGCACATGGAGCCAATTGATCTGCGTATGGCTTCGGTGCGCGAAGCACGCAATGCAGATCGCCGATTTTGTTTCGAAGTCATCACCCCACAATACACGCGAGTGTATCAGGCTACTAACGAGGAGGACATGAAGTCCTGGATCAGCGCAGTCAACAATGCGTTACAGACAGCTGTTGAAACTGCGGGCAAGTCTGACAGACCATCGACTGATTCATTGCCTGGACAAACGCACCGCGACATTGCATCAGTGCTCACGGGAAAGAGCCCGTCCATGTCGAGTCATCGCAACACATACGGTTCCAAAGCACCGGCTCGACATGCGACAGTCGGTGATCGACCTGGCGGGTACCGCCGAGAAGAGACGCTCGGCGACGAGGGGAGGCTTTTGAGGCAAGTTCGGGATGCAGATGCCAGTAACAAGATATGTGCGGATTGCGGAACCGAGATCAAGGTGGACTGGGTATCTATCAACCTAGGCATCATCATCTGCATCGAGTGCAGTGGCATCCATCGGTCACTCGGCACACACATCACCAAGGTGCGCTCCTTGACTCTGGACGTAACATCCTTCACTCCCGATATTATCGAGATTCTGCTCAAAATCGGCAATCGCATCAGCAACTCCATTTGGGAGGCCAGGCTAGATGCCGCTCTCAAGCCAGGGCCAATGTCGACGAGAGAGCAGAGACTGCATTTCATCACCTCAAAGTACGCTGACCGCGCATTCGTGGCACCAATAGCGCCAAACATGTCGCACTATGCGACCCCAGAGGAGACGCTGCTGGCATCAGTCAAGAAGAACGACATTCAGAACGTGCTGTATGCATTAGCACTGCGAGCAAACGCCAACGCGCGTGATCGATCACGAGGCACGCATGTGGTATTTCTTGCGTTAGCAGCAGCAGATCCAGCCTCGCCTTCAGCCTCCGTGTCGCCAGCGAGCTCCCCGGGCTCAGTAGCCCAAGCAGGCGCAACACAGCCAGTGCGCAAAGCCTTCTCTGTCGCCGAGCTGCTGCTACAAAACGGCGCAGAGCTACCACAACTCCCCGCACCCATCCCGCTTAGCCACTCAGCGCGGACATACCTCGACTTCAAAACGGACCAACGTGCAGGCAAACGCCCAGCGCCTATAATGGGCAGCCAACCCAGCTCGGAAAAATTGCCCTCGTTACCGCCTATACTAGCGGGTGACGGCACTTCCCCGTCGGAACGCGCGCGCGAAAGAGATGCACGGTTGCAGAAACGTGTGTCGGCTAGCGGAAGGTTGGTCAAGACACCCAATCTCGATACGAGTGAAGGTAAGCGCGGCTCGTAAGGCTAGCCGATTGCTTATTTTGTTTTTTCTTTTGAAATCTAGTGAATACCTCGCGTGGGCCGCGTGCGGCATTGTGCGTTGGGCTTCGATGGGATGATGGGATTAGTGTACGTGTGTGTGTTTGCGTGCCATATAAGCCGGATTTGGATTGGGCTTAATTGTTGTTCCTTTGGATGCGGGACGCTTGCTGCAGTCGGTCATGGTTTTGACACTCACTTTTTTTCTTGGCTAGGTCATCAGCCGAATAGTGTAATGAGTAATGCGCGGGATGTTACTGTGAAAGGCTACCCGAATGGATTAGACATGGTCCAGCAATGGGCCGTTGGTGAAGACAATGTCTGAATCTAATGTGTTTCTGGCGAGGATTTGTAGGTATTACGGTCATTTTACACGCTCCCAACTTGACCATTTATTTCTGCCTCCTTGTCATGTTCAGTCAGAAGAATAGCTTCATCATTTTCATCGTCACATTACCAGATTGCAACCCTTTAAATACACAAACACATTCAATTTCTCACTCTCTATGTCCCCACCATTCAATTGTCCCTATCCTATAACCATTCTCCCACACAACGCCTACTCGTCCTTGAAAATCCTCTCATATTCGCCCTCTGACCACCTAATGTCTGGCTCCAAGCCCGCAAACTTCCACACGCCATCTACGCGGCGATAGTGCACCGTTGCGGCACCATGCGCATGGCCTTTGCACAGCACCTCTGTCCGCGCATCATCCTTGTACTTTTGGTGCGCAACGCGCATCTGATGGTGGCCCTTGATGGCGCCGTCGCCCGTCTCGACCCAACGCGTCTGGCCCATGAAGTGCTGGGTGCGGATGCGTACGTTGCCGAGAAAGTGTGGGTTTGAGGCCAGGCCGATGAAATCGGCGGCGGGGAGATCGTCCCATTTCTTGTTCATGACGGAGGTGTAGTCGAGCTGGGTGGGGGGATGTGTTAGTTAGGGTTAGGATAGGGGGGGTTTAGGTGGAGACGGGAGGGACATACGTAGAGTGTGGGTGCGATGCAGCCAGCTAGGCGGGTCCAGTCTTTTGTGTCGTAGCTTTCTGTCCATTCAAAGGCTGCGGCTTGACATGCGATGATATCTTGAAAAAAATAAAATTTTTGTGGTTAGTTTTCTTTCGTTGCTCAAATGGAGGGATTGAGTTGAGTTGAGTTGAGCTGAATGGGACGGACTCACCTTCTGGCGCTGGTCGCTTCTCAGTCGTGAACGAAGACATGACGATGTATTACTCTCAATGTCTTTTTGGCTTGCAAAATCTTTCTTTTTTTTTCTTTTTCTTTTCTTGGTTTGTGCTTAAGAGGTGAATATGAAGAACAAAAAATCAAGGCGTTTCAGCGTTTGATGGTTACTCTTTCAAGACTGTGTATGTGTGTCCTTGGTTTTATAACCTTTTCCTCCTTTTCTTTCTTCTTCTCTTATTCTTAGATCAATGTATTATAACCCTGGCGAAAACATCATCGGCGCGAAATCTATATCTTTTTATCGCCCGTATGGCTGTGTACCTACGTAGCTCGCGCACCATATCGTGGATGCGGTACACTTCGGAGATTCCGCGATTGATTGGTTGTCGGAAGTGGTGCCTGGGTACCTAGGCGGGTTCCTCGCGTAAGAGGAGATCGGAAGCTTGGCGTGGTTGTCGGGATATATCCCTAGCGTCCGTTAGGTACGTGCCTTCAAGGTAATGAGCCGAATGAGAAATTCCCGTTTTTGCTTATTTGGGGCAAGCGTGTAGGTTTGGGGAATGTAATGGGGTGTAGGCGTAATTGATTTTTTGGTTGCTGATGACCGAGCCGGTGATGGGCGGTGGCGGATGAATGGGGAATGCCGTGGTGAGATGCGGGCGCCATTCAGAACCATCTTCATAGAGAGCATAGGAGCTTGCAAGCTGGAGATTTCAAAGTTAACTTAGTTTGTTCATTTGGTAGGCATTATATGGGGGCGGTGGGATTTTGTGATTCGCTCGGACGGTGACTCGTGAGGTCCTTCTTAAAACGTATATGAGTGAAGTGACAATCTCTAGTTGCGTACATGAGAATTTGTCTGTGGTAATTTAAAGGCTTACATATCTTATTGTTATCAGCTTTGGATGTACTGGACTCACTACGTCGCATGGTGGTGATGACAGCACGAAGGACTTTTTGGGTATTACTCTTAGGAATCGGCAATGGCGTTTTCGAATACGTGCTAGGACACTACAATTCTACCAAGTCTAGAATACACCCTTATAGTCTACACCTTATGCCTTGGCATGTACAGAATCGTAGTCGTAACTTATGTCTATGTCATAGCGGAAAAATTAAGGTTGGCATGAATAGCATGACAGTGCAGATCCGTGGCTTTTTCTTTAGCGTAGCAGGCATATTATAAATTGCATCTTCAAGGACGTTTTGTGAAATCTCATATCGTTCGCTTGTTTTTATATTTGGATGTGCAGTATATTATATTACTAGATGAAACGTTGATGAGAAAACCTAACATTCAACCTATACAATAAAGCTCTACATTACGATTACGCACCAGGGCCGGTACCGGATGGCAGATAAGGGTACAAAAAAGGAAAGTAGTAGGCGAGCAGTCCACATATGATGCACTTGGGAGTGCCCGGAGGAAATTTGGCTTTGCCATTCGCATTGACAACACCAACATTCTTGTTGTCCCAGCGACCATCAGGGTCTAGTGCTGCTTCAATCATTCCGCCAGCAATATCGAGGTATGAAACAAAAGACTCCTCCTCGTCCAACGTGAGTTTATGGCCTCGTTGCACGTCCACCGACAATCCACCGGGCTTAATGTAGATGGTAGTCAACCAATCTTCATGCTTTCGCAGGATTTCCTCTGATAGCTCCAGGTCACGATAGACATGGAATGCGGATCTGCGGACAATGGCGTTGACGAAGGGGTTCTTTCGGCTGAGCCAGGGATCGAGGGTGGCTGAACTGAGTTGCAAAAGTTTTGGGATGGGCGGGTGTTCCTTGTTCGAAGACCTCCAGTTCTGTAGCGCCTTGATGACAGTGTTGACAAGGTCTTGACTGATGTGGCAGCCTGGAATGTTGTCGTTTGTAGTGGCCGTGAGAAAGACGGCCTTGCACCCGTACATGGCTTTGCCGAGCAGATCGGCGTCTAGGATACTGCCTGCGAAGACTTCAACCCTCTCATTGTCGGCGGCCGCAGGAACCAGACGAAAGAGCTTGTCCTTGTTGCGACAATAGGCCTTGATTTTGAAGTCTGTGGTGGAGAGAAGCAGTTCGAGGAGGGCGGTTCCACAGTTTCCTGTAGCGCCAAGAATCGCAAAAGACGTCATGGTGGATGTATATGGGTCTTTGGAACAACTTTTGGTAGTGTTAAAGTCTCGTGCAGAGCAACCAATGAGGTTATGAACCCTGTAGTGATGCTTGAGAATATGGGATACATCTTGTCGTATATAGCAAGAAACAGAACATGACCGATGCACACTTCCCGAGATAGAATCCTACCGAGAGCCAAAAACCCAGCGCCATTTAGCACCGGGATATTTGATTGAAATGGTACACTCCCCATCTCAGCGTTCTGTACGTGCCTTCTTCCTTAGTTATCTATCCAAACGCACAATGTATCATGGTGGTGTGCATCCATGTACAATCAGCGATTTCACCATACAGACAGTGCAGAATAATTGGAACAAGGCATTTCTCACACCTTCTGGGTGGCACAAGAATGGGTACCGACGGCGTAATTCCAACAAGTGATGATCGCACCTTTACCGGCGGTCGGAACAAAGAATCGTAGCGCGCTGACGTAATTGCCCCAGGCCCTGCCATCCGAATTCACAAATAATACGACCGTCGCCCTCCACGATATCAATGACTCCGACATTTTGGACATGAGCCTATGCACAAAGATAGGAACCTAGGAAGAATCTCTTGGTAGCACCTTGCATTGGCCTGACGTTGGTAAAAGCGGAGTCGGGTTATCCCGACTCTCGTGTCCCGTGGCGGCCGAGACGCCGGCGGGGCCCGCGGTCTCCAGCAAAGCACCCCTGCAAGGAGTGTGTGCAGGCCTGGTATGAGGCTGAAATCCAGATCCATACACGTTTCCCGATCTGTCGTCTAGTAATTTGTTGTGGTGATCGGAATTGTAACATGTACGATCTTAGTAAGAAAACTACCATGTATACATACTGTAGACCACATCACATACCGTTTTGCCTTCACACTATCAAAGCAAACTATTTGCGACTTCGCCTTTCTTCGAGCCAGTGCCCAATTGCACTTTTGCAATGGATACTCACGGCTCTACCCCAATAGCGACACCATTCTCATCTTCTGAGAAGATGCAACACGACATCAAAGACTTCAATGAGAGTGGACATGATGGATCGGTCAAGACACAGGTCGGGTGGAGGCTGGCAGAAGATGTCAAGGACTACGATATGAATAACCAGGCTAGCGCTCGCAGACTTGGGGTCACCTGGCGCGACCTGTCTGTGGAAGTGGTGCCTTCGGACGAGCGGTTGCAGGAGAATGTCATAAGTCAATTCAACGTTCCACAACTCGTCAAGGATCTTCGACGGAAGCCAGCTCTGAAACCCATACTCGAATCTAGCTCTGGCTGCGTCCGTCCGGGCGAGATGCTCCTCGTTCTAGGGCGTCCAGGGTCGGGCTGCTCAACCTTACTCAAGATGCTAGCTAACAAGAGGAATGGGTACGTTGTCCATTTCTTGCTGAACATGCAACCAAAGCTAATCAAGCCACAACAGATACGCAAAGGTCCATGGCGATGTTCACTTTGGCTCCCTAGATATAGAACAAGCCAAGCAATATTCCGGCAGTATCGTCATCAACAACGAAGAAGAGCTGTTCTACCCAACGCTTACCGTGGGAGAGACCATGGATTTTGCCACCCGCCTCAACACACCTGAGACCAGCCAGGGAGAGGCCCGACGAAAATTCAAGAGTTTCCTCCTCAACTCGATGGGCATAGCGCACACCGAAAACACCAAAGTGGGTGATGAGTACGTGCGAGGCGTCTCTGGCGGTGAGCGGAAACGCGTCTCCATCATCGAAACACTAGCGACTCGTCCAAGCGTCGCATGCTGGGACAATTCCACGCGAGGCCTGGACGCATCCACGGCTTTGGAGTACACGCGCGCGCTACGTTGCCTGACAGACACCATGGGCATGGCGACTATTGTCACTCTGTATCAGGCTGGCAATGGCATCTACGACCTATTCGACAAGGTGTTGGTCTTGGACGAGGGCAAGCAGATCTTCTACGGTCCCCGCGAGGAAGCACGCCCCTTTATGGAGTCTCTTGGCTTCATGTGTGGAGATGGAGCCAACGTTGCCGATTATCTCACAGGCGTCACAGTGCCCAGCGAGCGCAAGATCAGGCCCGACTTCGAGGCCAAGTTTCCTCGCACCAATGCCGAGATCCAACAAGCCTATCAACAGTCCAAGATCAGAGCCAACATGGACAGGGAGCTCGATTACCCCGTCACTGATGAGGCCAAGGCGAACACACAAGCTTTTTGCCAGGCTATTGATTCAGAGAAGTCTCGTCGTCTGCCGAAATCCTCACCCATGACTGTTTCGTTCCCCGCTCAAGTCAAAGCTTGTATCATTCGCCAATACCAGATTCTCTGGAACGATAAGCCTACCTTGTTGATCAAACAAGCTACCAATATCATCCAAGCCTTGATCAGTGGTTCACTCTTCTACAACGCACCCGACAATACCGCAGGCCTCTTCCTCAAGTCTGGAGCTCTGTTTCTCTCGCTTCTCTTCAATGCCCTGTTTACCCTATCCGAAGTCAACGACTCCTACACCGGCCGACCGATTCTCGCAAAGCAAAAGAATTTTGCTTTTTTCAACCCTGCTGCATTCTGCATCGCTCAGGTGGTGGCAGACATACCTATTCTGCTCTTCCAGATCACAAGTTTTACACTCATCTTATACTGGATGACCGCGCTAAAGGCGACTGCTGCCGCATACTTCACCCATTGGTTCATTGTCTATGTTGTTACGCTAGTCATGACGGCCATGATGAGGACTATTGGCGCTGGGTTTCCTACCTTCAACAATGCCTCCAAGGTGTCTGGTTTCGCCATTGCTGCAACAATCGTATATATGGGCTACGAGATTCCAAAACCAGACATGCACCCATGGCTTGTGTGGATGTACTGGATAAACCCATTGGCATACGGTTTTGAATCTCTGATGGCAAATGAGTACGAGGGAACGACTATCCCGTGTGTCTACGACAATCTCATCCCCAATTACCTGCCTCAATACCAGGACTCCAGCGCTCAAGCCTGCGCAGGAATTAGGGGTGCAAGACCTGGTGCAAACAGTCTCAGCGGAGAAGAATATCTAACTAGTCTTTCCTACTCGCCATCGAACATCTGGCGCAATGTTGGTATCCTGTTCGCATGGTGGGTATTATTCGTTGCCCTCACCATTTTCTTCACACTTCGTTGGGACGACACTTCAGCCTCAAGTACCGCATACATTCCTCGTGAGAAGAGCAAGCAGGTTGCAAGACTTCGTGCGTCTCGGGCTCAAGATGAAGAAGCCCAGTCAGGTGAGAAGCTGCCATCAACCAATGGTGCTTTGGGAGCAACGGACGAAACAAAGACCGGTCTGGAAAAGAGTCTTATCCGCAACACTTCGATTTTCACATGGCGCAACCTGACGTACACTGTCAAGACCCCTTCTGGCGACCGAACTCTACTCGACAATGTCCACGGCTATGTGAAACCTGGTATGCTTGGTGCGCTCATGGGATCCTCGGGTGCCGGCAAAACCACGCTTTTGGACGTTCTCGCTCAACGCAAAACACAAGGAACGATCAAGGGTGAAATCCTAGTTGACGGTCGACCACTACCAGTCTCATTTCAGCGATCTGCGGGTTACTGCGAGCAGCTTGATGTCCATGATGCCTACTCCACTGTACGCGAAGCTCTCGAATTCTCGGCGCTTCTTCGACAAAGCCGCGACGTGCCAAAGGAAGAAAAGCTTGCCTATGTCGACACCATCATCGACCTCCTAGAGCTACACGACCTTGAGAATACTCTTATTGGTAAGGTTGGAGCTGGTCTATCGGTTGAACAGCGGAAACGCGTCACTATTGGTGTTGAGCTCGTGTCCAAGCCATCGATTCTCATCTTCCTCGACGAGCCCACATCTGGCCTTGACGGCCAAGCAGCCTTCAACACAGTCCGGTTTCTTAGGAAGCTCGCCGATGTTGGCCAAGCAGTTCTTGTTACCATTCATCAGCCCTCGGCTCTCTTGTTCGCCCAGTTCGACACGCTTCTTCTGCTTGCCAAGGGCGGCAAAACCGTTTACTTTGGCGACATTGGCGAGAACGCACAGACGATCAAGGAGTACTTTGGCCGCTACGACGCTCCCTGCCCAGCGGGCGCTAATCCTGCTGAACACATGATCGACGTTGTCAGCGGATACGATCCTACTGGAAGAGACTGGCACCAAGTTTGGCTCGACTCCCCCGAGTCAGCCACCCTGAACCAACACCTCGACGAGATCATCTCCGACGCTGCTAGCAAGGAACCCGGCACCAAGGATGACGGTCACGAATTTGCCACGACATTCTGGACCCAAGCAAAATTGGTAACACACCGCATGAACGTGAGCTTCTTCCGCGACATTGACTACTTCGATAACAAGATGATCCTGCACGTTGGAACCGGCTTCTTCATCGGGTTCACCTTTTGGCAGATTGGCAACTCAGTCGCCGATCAAAAGTACATTTTGTTCTCGCTGTTCCAGTACATCTTTGTTGCACCCGGAGTCATTGCCCAACTACAGCCAATCTTCATCGAGAGGCGCGACATCTACGAAGCACGGGAAAAGAAGTCCAAGATGTATTCATGGCAGTCGTTTGTTACGGCGCTGATCACGTCCGAGATGCCATATCTCATCCTTTGCGGCGTCCTCTACTATCTCGTCTTCTACTTCACCGCGGGCCTACCTAGCGAAGCCAGCAAAGCCGGCGCTGTATTCTTCGTCTTTTTGATTTACCAGTTTATCTACACGGGATTCGGCCAGTTTGTGGCTGCGTACGCGCCAAACGCCGTGTTTGCCTCGCTAGTAAATCCGCTGCTGCTGTCCACGCTCTGCTGCTTCTGCGGCGTGCTCGTTCCATATGCGCAAATTCATGAATTCTGGCGCTACTGGATCTACTACATCAACCCGTTCAACTACCTCATGGGCTCCCTGCTCGTCTTTACAGACTTTGACTGGAAGATTGAGTGCAAAGAGTCCGAGTTCGCCCTCTTCGATCCCCCGGCCGCCTCCGGCAACGGAACCCAGACCTGTGCGCAGTATCTAGAGGGGTGGCTGAGTGGACCCGGTAGCCGCACCAATCTCGTCAATCCCGACGCCACTTCCGGCTGCAAAGTCTGCCAGTACACTGTAGGTCGAGACTATCTGGCCACTGTCAACCTAGGCGAGCGCTATCTTGGCTGGAGGGATGCAGGTATTTGCGTCATCTTTGCTCTTTCGGGCTACGCATTCGTTTTCCTCTTTATGAAGCTGAGGACCAAGCAGAGTAAGAAGGCTGAAAAATGAGCATTATCTTTTTCTTTTGGGGGGATGGTGAATCTGGGGACTATAGAGCCTCTGTTTAGCGAGTAATCTCTTTTTTTTCCTTCTCTAATATTTCAATACAACTCTACGGAGATGTCAGAATCGGGGAAGTGGGCGTTCATGGTAAATGACGAGTAAAGTCTGCATAAGCACAATTAGTGATGGTAGTAGTATGTACAGGTATTCATGTAGAATGTTTTTGGAAAATAGAAAGCTCTTTTCTACTGGCAATTCACATTTAAACTTTTTCTCGTTATTTTCCTTTCTCTTGGTGTTATTCTTTTTGTTTTGTTGTGACTGGGTTTTGCGCAAGTACAAAGTATGAGAGATATGCTAACAACTTAGATGACGAGTTATACTTGACTCCCCTTATGTTTACGTACGAGTTTAAGTATTCGATATATATATCGAAGACCTTGGGGCCAATTCACAAGTCCTTTGTGCACGCATTGGCTGGTGCGTCACTAGAAGTGGCAAAGACTACTTTGCAACTATAAGATCTGCTGGTAGGGCTTTCAAGTATGTATTCTTTGTTATAAAGTGTTACAATAAGAAACTGTTAGCACACTAGTCGAATACTATCAAGGTAGTTTGCGTTTGGTCCTGCACTTAGTATTAGGTGCCTACTCACTCTACATGTATAAGATAGCTTTACTTTGCTCTATTACAGGGCTGTGTTACTCGAGAAAGAAAGAAAAAGAAAGAGTAAAATACTTGTTTCCTCTGAGAAGTGGGCTTAGATTTATTAAATCCATTCTCTATTGTATATTTTACCCCCTATACTCTATAGACGTAGCACGTAGAATACACACAAAATCTATCCTATAGTTTGGTAGTGTAGAATAAGACAGAAGACGGTAAAAGAATTTTGGGGTAAGTACTTCACCCATAGTACCCTCTTCATAATTAAATCTCCGGTAATATCACTATTTTCCTCCCTAGACCACCGCCACTCTACCACATCATTAATCCACTGCGTTACCCTATATCTCCAATATCCTACACTCGATACTTCACACAGGACCTACAGTGAATAGGCCTCAAGGCGACAGCGGCGAAAAATAAGAAATAAAATGAAATGGGAATATTGGTATAGAAAATAGTAAGACAGCGTGTGGATGTAAAACTATCCCCACTATATTTAAAGCAGTTGACCAATCCAGCATGCAAGATACTAGTAGAATGTACAAGGCCCTACGGTTCATGTGTCCTGTAACGTCACGTTTACACAGTACAAACAGGTTAATAATCAAATTTACAAGATAAAATATGTATTTAATTTGAACTAAACAATTCATAAACGCCTGCCATGGCATAAAAAAAAATGAGTTTACTGACTCTATTATTTATTTTACCCACCACAGCTGTCCACCCTACGCGGCTCCTCCGTCCAGGGTGAGGACCTTGCCATTGATCCATTCGCCCTCCTTGCTCGCAATAAAGCCTACGACGTTGGCAATGTCGGCGGGGAAACCGTTGCGGTGCAGCGGCGACGCATGAGCAGCCATCTCCTGACGCTGTTCGGGCGTGTACTTTTCGCCGCCGGGGATGTAGTGGTGGGAGACGTCGTGGAACATGTCTGTGACGGTGCCGCCTGGGGC
>Ga0265798_10006199_pt1 | contig 15769 bp, 10 predicted proteins | sample P3T30metagenome_FD_192430 | JGI IMG/M metagenome (GOLD analysis project Ga0265798, IMG submission 192430) | Plant litter microbial communities from East Loma Ridge, Irvine, California - P3 T30 | ecosystem: Environmental > Terrestrial > Plant litter > Unclassified | place: USA: California... | reverse complement strand
GCTTCGCGCAGGCTCGCGCTCAAGGTGAGGCTGGCCGCGAGATCGCCACGCAAGCTCGCGTTCTCGAGTTCCAGCGCCGCCAGGCGGAGCGCCAGGGTGCCGTCATCAGTGCCTGGAGTCGCCGCCATGAGATTCATTCAGGGATTCCCGCGCGCCGTGGGCAGGCCGTGCAGCACGCCTTCGTATTCGGTCGCGACCGGATCGATACTGATGCCCTCGTCGCCGATGCGGAACTCGCGCAGGTCGGCGCTGTGGGCGCTGCCACGTACCTTCACGACCGAAATGAAGCGGCGAATCTGGCCGCCACTCTCGCCATAGCGCATCAGGACGATGGCGTCGGTGAGATAGGCGACGTCGGCCTGGCCGAACCTGAGCTGGGTGAAGTCGTCGTCCAGGCCCATCGTCACCAGCACGCTCACGCCGCGCTTGGCCAGCGAGGACAGCATCTGGAACACGGTCGCGCGCAGCTGGTTGCGGCCTTCCGGCGCCAGGTACAGCGCCAGTTCGGACAGCGAATCGACCACCACCCGGCGCGCGCCGGTGCGATCGATCGCCTCGTTCATCTCGTCGAGCAGCTCGTCGACCGTGAGGTCGATCTTGCGGCTCTCGACCATCTGCACGTCGCCACTGGCGACCAGCGCGGCCAGTTCGGCATTGCGCAGGCGCGAGGCGCCTTTTTCGAACGAAACCGCGACGCCCTTCTCGCCCTGCCTCGCGCCCTCTTGCAGGAAGCGGGTGCCGAGGATGGTCTTGCCGCAGCCGCTCGGCCCCGACACCAGCAGCGAATGGCCTTGCGGCAGGCCGCCGTGCAGCAGCGCGTCGAGGTCGGGCGTGCCGGTGGGGATGCGCCCGGCGTCGCGGTCGACCCGCGCGCCCTGGTGATGGTCGGCCGCCAGCGGCGGCAGGATGCGCGGATACACGCGGATGCCGTCGTCGGTGATGCGGAAGGTGTGCGAGCCGCCCAGGTGGGCCTGGCCGCGCATCTTCACCACGCGCATCTTGCGAACCACGGAATTATCTTCGTGCACCGGGGTCAGCGAGATCATGCCGTCGGCCACCGTCATGATGGGGCTGGCCTCCGCGTCGCCGTGTACGTATTCGCCGATCAGGAAGGTAGTGGCCTGCCAGCTCGTCATGCGGGTGCCGAGGTCCTGGATGAAGTGCTGCAGATCGGCCACGCCTTCATTGCCGGCGCGCGCGGTCTGCGCCACCGAGCGGAAGGAGTCGACGAACACCAGGCTCGGAGAAAAGTCTTCGACTTCCTTCATCAGGCGCGCCAGCACGCCGCTGAAATCGCCGGTGCGCAGGTCTTCGGCCAGGTTCACATAACGCACGCAGTTGCCGACCATGTCCATGTCGAAGAAGGAGTACTGCTGCTGGTAGCGCAGCATCTTGAGGGGCGGCTCGCCCAGCACCGTGAAGAACAGGGCGCGGCGCTCGTTGCTGGCCAGCGAGAACATGATCTGGTGGGCGAGCGTGGTCTTGCCCGAGCCCGGCGGTCCGGCGATCAGGTTGAAGGAAAATTCGCTCAGCCCTCCCCCCAGGAGAACGTCGAGCCCCTGCACGCCCGTGCTCAGCTTTCCAAGGGATACTTTATCGCTCATTACTTGTGCTCCTGTGCATTCTTCTCTTCCCCGTCCCGCGCGGCGGCATCGAGCAGGCGCCGTGCGAGAGCCTGGCCGATCAGGGACGCCAGTAACTCGGTAAACGTCTTGAGCAGCGCCGCATGCGCGGCTTGTGCTTGGTCGGGTGACACGCCGGCGAGCAGCTCGTCCAGCGCATTGATTTGGGCGTCGCGGGTCTTGCACGGCGGCGTCTCCGCCAGCCATTTGAATTCGGGACCGACGAGACGACATGCCCGTCCGTACAGCGCGCAAAAGCCGCTGTCGCCGATGAGCGGACCCAACTGGTCGGCCAGGCGCCGCCAGGATTGGATGAGCTGGATATGCTCTTCAGAACGCCCGGGGCCGCTCTTACTCGTCATCATGTCTGGGTTGAATAGCAATTGCTGCCGTTGTCATCATGAGTAGTCCATGCGCACCGTAGTGCGGGGTCGCCGTGCGCTTGCCTGGCGAAGGTTGGCGAACATTATATCTTGGCTTTCTACCATTCCCCGGGCATGTGGCGAATAAATGTGCGCCGCAACATGAATAAGTACAAGTATTTACCTTCAAAAACCTGTGGTAGGCAGGCCCGGTTTTCCCCGCTAAGATGTGTGTCGCCGAGCAATCATGCTCTTAAACAAGCAGGGGATCAATGGAAAACAAGAAAAAGCTGGGCGCAGCCATGTCGGCCGCTTTCGTGATGATGGGCCTGGCGCTCGCGCCGGCGGCCGTGGCGGCCACGGCGAGCGCAAGCAAGCCAGCGGCGGCGAACAAGCAAGCCGGCGCGGCCGATGCCCGCTTCAAGGCCATCCATACCAAGGAGTGGAAATGGCGCATCGCCGAGCGCCTGGCGCGCGACGAGGACGCGCCCAACGCGAATCCCGGCTATGCGCGGGTCGACGCCGCAGCGCAGGAATCGCGCCGCGTCTACTGGGCCGGCATCCTGAAGGAACTCGATGCGATCCAGCCCGCCTCGCTCTCGCCCGCCGAGCGCATCAACTTCGCGGTCTACCGCGCCCAGATCGCGTCCCTGCATGACGCCCAACGCTTCCGCGAATACGAGCAGCCGGTCAATGCCGACACCGCGTTCTGGTCCGACGTGGCCTATGCCGCGCGCCGCGTCCCGAAGAACGCCGACGAATACCGCACCTACCTGGCGCTGCTCGAAGGCTTGCCCGCCTACTTCGACCAGGAGCTGGACAATATGCGCGCCGGCCTGGCGCGCGGCTTCACCCCGCCCAAGGTCACGCTGGCCGGCCGTGAAGGCACCTTGACCTCGGTGACCGGGGCGAAGACGCCGCAAGACGTCGTGTTCTACAACCCGTTCAAGCAGATGCCGGCCACGATCCCGGCCGCCGAGCAGGAAGCATTGCGCGCGCAGGCGGTGGCCATCATCAAGGACAAGGTACAGCCGGCCTACACCAAAGCGCTGGCCTACTTCCGCGACGAGTACGTGCCGAAGGCGCGCACCACGCTGGCGGCGCAGGACATGCCGGGCGGGAAAGCCTATTACCAGTCGAAGATCGTGGAATTCACCACGACCGACCTGACGGCCGACCAGATCCATGCAATCGGCCTGGCCGAGATGGCGAAGATCCGCGCCGAGATGCACGACATTATGAAGCAGGTCGGCTTCGAGGGCGACCTGCAGGCCTTCCTGCACTTTTTGCGCACCGATCCGCAGTTCTATGCGAAAACGCCGCAAGAGCTGCTCAAGAGCGCGGCCTGGACCTCCAAGAAGTTCGACGCCAAGGCCGACCAGTTCTTCGGCCACCTGCCGCGGCGCCGCTTCGCGATCGTGCCGGTGCCGGACGACCAGGCGCCGTTCTGGACCGCCGGCCGCGGCGGCCCCGGCACCTACTGGGTCAATACGTATAACCTGCCGGCGCGCCCCCTCTACAGCCTGCCGGCCCTGACCCTGCACGAATCGGCGCCGGGCCACGCCTTCCAGATCCCGCTGGCGCAGGAACAGAAAGGCGTGCCGCCGTTCCGCCGCGCCTATATCTCGGCCTATGGCGAAGGCTGGGCGCTGTACACCGAGCGCCTGGGCACCGAGATGGAGATCTACGAGACGCCGTACGAGGTCTTCGGCATGCTCAGCTACCAGGCCTGGCGCGCCTCGCGCCTGGTGGTCGACACCGGCGTGCACGCCAAGGGCTGGACCCGCGAGCAGGCGCAGACCTACCTGCTGGAGAACACCGCGCTGTCGAAGCACGAGGTGGAGACCGAGGTTGACCGCTACATCTCGTGGCCGGGCCAGGCGCTCTCCTACTACCTGGGCCAGATGGCGATCCAGGAAGCACGCGCCCGCGCCGAGAAATCGCTGGGGTCGAAGTTCGACATCCGCAACTTCCACGACACCGTGCTGCATGTGGGTTCGGTGCCGCTGCCGGTGCTGCAGCAGCGGATCGACCAGTTCATTGCGGATGGGGGACCGAGTCCGTATCCGAAAGAGGGCTGATCGTTGCATGACTAAAGGGCCGCATCGCGCGGTAATGCCGTCAAGTTAAGAGTAACCACCACGTCGTTCCCGCGGAGGCGGGAACCTAAGTAATGCATGAGCTATCGATACGCTAAACTTGGGCCCCAGCCTGCGCTGGGGCGACGGCTCGACGGCTAACTGAACGCCATCACGCATCGCGCGGCCCTTTTTTATTTGTCGAACAGCTTGAATTTCAGCTGGAACGAGATGCCCCCATACAGCCGGTCTTTATAGTTCGGGATGATCCCGACGTTCACGCCGACCCGCTTGTATTCATAGGTCAAAGTCGGGATCGCGCCCGGGAACCAGCCGCCGTCGCGCGTCTTCGGATAGCCGTCGAAGGCGGCCAGCGCCAGGCCCACGCGCACCGGGCCGACCGCATACGGCTGCCAGATCACGCCCGCGTAATTCGACCAGGCGCGGTCGCTGTTGTAGAAGCGGCCGGCGGTGGCCGTCATCGTGCCCTTGAAGCGGTATTCAAACGCCAGGCCCTTGTTGTTGTCGTTCAGGTCCTTGTCGCCGTCGAAGTGGGCGGTATAGAAGCCGGTGTCGATCCACAGCTCGCTGGTGGGCGACGGGTCGATCTTGGTGAAGAAGTCAGCGGCGGATGCCGCCGGCGCGGCCAGGCAGGCGCAGACAGCAGCGATGGGAAGGAAGGCGCGGCTCAATCGTCGGCTCCGGGATCAAGGTGGGGGAACATCACTTCGGTGAAGCCGAAGCGGGAAAAGTCGCGGATCCGCATCGGGTACAGGATGCCCAGCAGGTGGTCCACTTCATGCTGCACCACGCGCGCATGGAAACCTTCGGCGTCAACCACGATGCGCTTGCCGAATTGGTCGACACCCTCGTAGTGCAGGCGCGTATGGCGCGGCACGCTGCCACGCAGGCCGGGCACCGACAGGCAGCCCTCAAAACCCTCTTCCAGCTCGTCCGACAATGGCGTGAGCACGGGATTGATCAACACCGTCTCGGGCACCGGCGGCGCGTCGGGATAGCGCTGGTTGCTGCCAAAGCCGAAGATCACCAGTTGCAGGTCGACGCCGATCTGTGGCGCGGCCAGGCCGGCGCCGTTGGCCGCGTGCATGGTCTCGAACATGTCGGCGATCAGGGCGTGCAGTTCGGGCGTATCGAATTGCTCGACCGGCTGTGCCACACGCAGCAGGCGCGGATCGCCCATCTTCAGGATCTCGCGTACCGTCATGACAGTCCCCTTCCGTCCAGTAGCCCGGCCAGCGAAGCGCGGAAGCCTTCGGCCGTCTCCGGGTGCTTCAGGCCGATCGCGGCGGTGGCCTGCAGATAGCCCAGCTTGGAGCCGCAGTCATAGCGCTGGCCGGCGTAGCGGTAGGCCAGCACGCGTTCGTCGCGCATCAGGGCCGCGATGCCGTCGGTGAGCTGGATCTCGCCGCCGGCGCCCTTGCCGATATTTTCCAGGTAGCCGAAGATCGACGGCGACAGCACGTAGCGGCCGACCACGGCCAGGGTCGATGGGGCGTCCGCCGGCTGCGGCTTCTCGACGATGCCGGACACCAGCTCCAGGTCGGTGCGGTAGGGCGAGGCGCTGACGATGCCGTACTGGCGGGTATGCTCGCGCGGCACGTCCTGCACCGCCAGGATGCTGCTGCGCTCATAGCCATACACGTCGGCCATCTGGGCCAGCACCGGCTTCTGGCCCTCGGCGGTGTCCATGAAGTCGTCCGCCAGCAGCACGGCGAACGGTTCGTCGCCCACCACCGGACGCGCGCACAGCACCGCATGGCCCAGGCCCAGGGGCGAGGACTGGCGAATATAGATGCAGCTGACGTTCTTCGGGATTACGCCCCGCACGGTGTCGAGCAGGGCCTGCTTGCCGGCCGCCTCGAGCTCGGATTCGAGCTCGTAGGCCTTGTCGAAATGGTCTTCGATGGCGCGCTTGTTGCGGCCCGTGATGAAAATCAGTTCAGTGACGCCGGCGGCCACCGCCTCTTCGACCGCATACTGGATCAGCGGTTTGTCGACGATCGGCAGCATCTCTTTCGGCTGCGCCTTGGTCGCCGGCAGGAAGCGGCTGCCCAGGCCGGCGACGGGGAATACAGCTTTGCGGATCAGGTTCATCGTGGTCCAGTCAGCGGTGCGGTTATTGGCCGAGAAGCGCCAGCAGCGCCGCCTCGTCCAGGATCGTGACGCCCAGTTCCTCGGCCTTGGCCAGCTTGCTGCCGGCTTCCGCGCCCGCCACCACATACGAGGTTTTCTTCGACACCGAGCCCGAGATCTTGCCGCCGGCCTGCTCGATCAGCGCGCCGGCCGCGTCGCGGCTCATGGTCGGCAAGGTGCCGGTCAGGACGAAGGTCTTGCCCGCCAGCGGGCCCTCCGGCGCCGCTGCAGCGGCTTCGGGCAGCGACTCCAGCAGCGAGCGCCGCAGGGCCGCCAGCGACTGCACCAGATCCCGGTTCTCGCGTACGGCCATCCATTCTTCCAGTGCCTGGGCGATGCCAGCCGGGAGACCGAAGATGCCGAAGTCGGTGCGCACGCCGATGTCTTCCAGCGTTTGTCCTGCACTGATGACCTGGCGCGCGCGCGGCTCGGTCAGTTTCGGGATGTCGAGCGCGGCCAGCAGCTTGATTTCGTCGAGCTTTTCACGCAGCTGCGCCTTGGGCGGATGCTCGTCGCGCGGGCCGACGCCAGCCTTGAGCAAGGCGTCCAGGGCGATCTGGTTCTTTTCTTCGGCGAAGAATTCGGCGATCGACTCGGCCACCGTGCCGCCGATATCGGGCAGCACACGCAGCAGCGCGGCCGGCGCGCGGCGCACCAGCGCCAGGCTGCCAAGCCAATCGGCCAGGGTCTTGGCGGTCGACTCGCCCACATGGCGGATGCCGAGCGCGAACAGCAGGCGCTCGAGCGGCGGCTGCCTGCTGGCGGCGATCGCCGCCAACAGGTTGTCGGCCCACTTGGTCGCGACCTTGCCCTGTTTTACCGTCTCTGGCGTGGTGCCGTCGCGTTCGTCGGCCAGGCGCTTCATCTTGAGCAGATCGTCGAGCGTGAGCTTGTACAGGTCGGCCACGCCCGTGACCAGGTTGGCCTCGACCAGGCTGTCGATATAGCGGTCGCCCAGGCCTTCGATGTCCATCATGCGCCGGCCCGCGAAATGGCGGATCGCCTCCTTGCGCTGGGCCGCGCAGGTCAGGCCGCCGGAGCAGCGCGCGATCGCCTCGTCGGCTTCACGCACCACGTGCGAGCCGCACACCGGGCATTGCTTGGGCAGTTCATAGATTGCCGGTTCCGGGCTCGGACGGCGCTCCAGCACCACCGCCAGCACCTCGGGGATGACGTCGCCGGCGCGGCGCACGATCACGGTGTCGCCCACGCGCACGTCCTTGCGCCGTACTTCGTCTTCATTGTGCAGGGTGGCGTTGGTGACGGTGACGCCGCCGACCGACACCGGCACCAGGCGCGCCACCGGCGTGATGGCGCCGGTGCGGCCCACCTGGACCTCGATCGCCTGGACCGTGGTCAGGGCCTCTTCGGCCGGAAATTTATGGGCCAGCGCGAAGCGCGGCGCGCGCGAGACGAAGCCCAGCGCACGCTGGTCCTCGATGCGGTCGACCTTGTACACCACGCCGTCGATCTCGTAGGGTAGCGACTTGCGCCGCTCGCCGACGTCGCGATAGAACTCGAGCAGGCCGTCACGGCCCGCGACCACCTTGCGTTCCTTCGCCACCGGCAGCCCGAGCGCCTCGAACCAGTCGAGCAGGCCGGAGTGGGTCTCGGGCAGGTCGGCGCCATCCACCTGGCCCACGCCATAGGCGAAGAAGCGCAGCCGGCGTTCATTGGTGATGCGCGCGTCCAGCTGGCGCAGGCTACCGGCGGCGGCGTTGCGCGGATTGGCGAATTCCTTCTGGCCGGCGGCGCGCTGGCGCTCGTTCAGGGCCTCGAAGTCGCGCTTGAACATCAGCACTTCGCCGCGCACCTCGAGCACCGCCGGCACGTCGCCGCCGTGCAGGCGCATCGGAATCACGCGCACCGTGCGGATATTGGCGGTGACGTCCTCGCCGGTATAGCCGTCGCCGCGAGTCGCCGCCTGCACCAGGCGGCCGTCCTCATAGCGCAGGCTGATGGCCAGGCCATCGAACTTGAGTTCGGCGTTGTAGACAACCTGGCGCACTTCGAGGCCTTCGCGCGCCTTGCGGTCGAAATTGTCGATGTCCTCAATACTGAAGCCGTTATTCAGCGACAGCATCGGCACCGCATGGGTGACCTGGCCGAACTCGGGAATTGGGGCGTCGCCCACGCGCCGGGTCGGCGAATCGGGGTCGACCGCCTCGGGGTGACTCGTCTCCAGCGCCAGCAGCTCGTGGTACAGCTTGTCGTACTCGGCGTCGGGAATCGTCGGCGCGTCGAGCACGTGGTAGTTGTAGCTGGCGCGGTTCAGCTCCGCGACCAGCCAGGCCATCCGCTGCAAGTGATTCTGTTGCTCGCTCACCGGGCATCCTTCAGCTGAACAGGCGCAGCGCGCGGGTCGAGCCGGCCGGGATGTCGGCCGCGTCCATCTCTTGATAGAACTCGCCCACCTGGCCCTTGATCTCGTCGAGCGCCTCGTCCACCAGCGGCTGGTCGAAATCGTCGACGATCGTCGCGTCCAGGCGCTGCGTCAGGCCGCGCGCCGTGTCGACCATGCGGCCGAAGGCGTCGCGCGCCGGGGCGACGCAAGGCACGTCCAGCAGCAGGGTCAGGCGCGAGGTGGTGTCGGCGCCCAGGGTGACGTTGGTCGACAGCGTGAACAGCACGCCGCCGCCTGCGCTTTCCTTGTCGGGCATCGCGAAGCGGCCGTCCGGACGCACGTCAAAGCCGGCATTCTCGAGGGCGCCGATCAGGGTCGACATCGCCCATGGCGCGCCATTCGCGGACAGGTTCACGCCCAGCTGGGCGTCGTGGCCGGCCACGAAGCGGTGCAGGATGCGCGCCTCGGCCATCACTTCGATCATGTCCGGCACTTCCGGCTCGGCCCCGATCTCATCGGCCACCGCGCGCAGGCGGGTGACCAGTTCGGAGTATTCGAGTTCGTTCAGCGCCGTGGTGCGGGTCGCCATCTGCACGCCCGCCTGCAACTTGGTGTACACGCCGCCATGCACGATCGGCTCCCATTCGCCGCTGACGGCGAAGCCGATGAAGTGGATCGGCTTGTTGCCGACGCGGCGCAGCGTCTGCAGGGTCGGCAGGACCTTGTCGCCGCGCACGGGGGCCTCGAGCGACAGCGGGATCAGGCAGTCGATCAGCGGATCGACCAGGCATTCGGCCAGTTCGGCCGGCGGCATGCCGGGACGGGTGCCGGGCAGCGAGGCGGCCACCGCATCCTGGGCGGCGCTGGCGCCCGGGGCGCGGTAACTGGTGGTGGGTGCGTTGGCGGGGATCGGCATCGCTGGCGCCGCCGGGGCCGGCGCGGGCGCGGCGGCTGGCAAGGAGGATGGCAACGGCGCTGGCGTCAGCGCTGGCGTCGGCTCCGGCGTCGACGCTGGCGCATCGAGCTGCGGCTCGGGCTTGACGTCGGCCGGCACGAAGGCGTCGGCGTCGAGCACCGGCTCCTTGGCGACTACCGGTGCACTGCCTTCGAGGCCGGCGTCGAACACCGGCTCGTGGCGGTCCACCGCCGGGGCCTGCTCGCCCTCGCGCATCAGGACGTCGTCGTGGTCGGAGGCGAAGGCGCGTTCGACGCTCTTCCTGGCCTTGTATTCCTGCCACTTGTTGTAGGTGATGACGCCAACGACGAAGACGCCGCCGGCTGCGATCAGGCTCATTTGGAAATCAGTCATGCTGCGTGTGCCTCAATAGCGAAGTTCGCGCCGGACGCCGGGTCCTGTTGTTATGCGCGAAGGTTGATTCGATCGAAATGCCATCCGTGCGGGCGCTCCCCACGAAAACTCGTGCCATCATACCAACTCCCCCGCCCGGATGCCATGGATTGGCGGCGCATCCCCCATTTAAGACCGTTCGCAGGCGGGCAAGGCCACCACGACCTCGCTGCCCAGGCCCTCTCCCGGGCTCGACGCCCGCACCCGGCCGCCGTGCAGGTGCACCAGCTTCTTCACCAGCGCCAGCCCGATGCCCAGGCCGCCCTGGGCGCGGTCGGGCGTGCGCTGGCCCTGGCGGAACAGCTCGAACACGCTGTCGACCAGCCCGGGCGCCATGCCGATGCCGTTGTCGCCGACCGCGATCTCGACCATGCCGTCCACCTGCGCCAGCGTGACGACGATGCGCCCTCCCGGCGGCGTGTACTTGGCCGCATTCGCCAACAGGTTGGCAATGACCTGGACCAGGCGCTTGCGGTCGCCGTGGACGCAGGCGCCGTCCGCATGGTCGACGATCGCGAGCGCATGCGCGCGCGCCTCGATCAGCGGGCGCGCCTGTTCGACGGCCTCGTCGACCAGCAGGCGCACCGCCACGTCGTCCTGGACCAGCGCGATCAGGCCGCGCGTCACGCGCGACACGTCCAGCAGGTCGTCGATCAGGCCGGTCATGTGGGTGGACTGGCGCGCGATCACGCGCCCGATATGCTCGACCCGGTCCGGATCGGACTTGGCCAGCGGCAGCAGCGCCGCCGCGCTGCGGATCGGCGCCAGCGGGTTGCGCAGCTCGTGGCCCAGCATGGCCAGGAACTCGTCCTTGCGCTGGTCGGCCTCGCGCAGTGCGTCCTCGGTCAGCTTGTGTTCGTGGATGTCAGTGCAGGTGCCCATCCAGCGCCCGATCGCCCCTTGCGCATCGCGCACCGGCAGGGCGCGGCCGAGCACCCAGCGGTAGCCGCCGCTGTGGTGGCGCAGCCGGTACTCGATCTCGTAGGGTTCGCCGGTGGCCAGGCAATGGCGCCACCTGGCCCAGGCGGCCTCCTGGTCGTCCGGATGGAACATATCGTTCCAGCCCTCGCCATCGGTCGATCCAGGCGGGACGCCGGTGAAGGCGTACCACTGGTCGTTGTAGTAATCGTGGAAGCCGTCGGGCCGGGTCGACCAGACCATCTGCGGCATCGCGTTGGTGATCGCGCGAAAGCGCGCTTCGCTCTCGGCCAGCGCACGCTCGGCAGCGCGCGTGGCCGAGATGTCGATCACCACCCCGAAGCCCTGGCGGCGGTCGGCCAGCAGGTTGCCGGCGCCGACCAGCACCGGGATGCGGCGGCCGTCGCGGTGCAAAAATTCTTTCTCGATCAGCGGCATCAGGCCGTGCGCCTGCAGGCGCGCCAGGCCCGCGTCGTCGGCGTCGCGCCACTCGGGCGGCGTCAGCGCGCGCCACGACAGGCCGCGGCGGCGGTCGTCCTGGGTCAGTCCCAGCATCGAGAGAAAGGCGTCATTGCAGTCGAGGATGTCGCCGTCCAAGGTATAGCGCACCACCCCGACCGGGCTGAGTTCGACCAGCCGACCCAGTTCACGCGCCGCCTGGTCGGCCGGCGCTGGCAGCGGCGCGGCCACGCCCAGCACGCCGACGACGGCGCCATCGGCGTCGCACACGGGCGACAGGGCCAGCTGAAGACGCGTGGGCAGTTCCAGCTCGGTGCTGGCCTGGGCCAGGCTGCCGTCAAGGATGCGGGCGGCCAGTTCGCCGGCGCCGGGCAGCAGCGTCGCCAGCGGATTCCAGTCGGCAGGCGCGCCTTCCAGCAGCGCCGCGAAGGCCGGATTGGCGGCGGCCATGCCGCTGTCGCCGCGCACGATCAGCATCGGCGCCGGCGATGCTTGAATCAGCCGCAAGCCCTGCTCCAGTGCTGAAGGGATGGGATCGAACTGCGGTGATCTGGAGTGGTGAGTCATTGCAAGCATTCAAACGGTGGGGCGTGCCCGGTAGAGCCGGCCCAGTGTAGCACGGCGCCTCGGGAAGCCCGGGTCCGTTCAGGCGGCAGCCAGGTCGGCGGCCGCCTCCATGTCCACCGCGACGATGCGCGAGACGCCCTGCTCCTGCATCGTCACCCCGATCAGCTGGCTGGCCATCTCCATCGCGATCTTGTTGTGCGAGATGAACAGGAACTGGGTGTGCTCCGACATGCGCTTGACCATGCGGCAGAAGCGCTCGGTGTTGGCGTCGTCCAGCGGCGCATCGACCTCGTCCAGCAGGCAGAATGGCGCGGGATTGAGGCGGAACATCGAGAACACCAGGGCGGTGGCGGTCAGCGCCTTCTCGCCGCCCGACAGCAGGTGGATGGTGGCGTTCTTCTTGCCCGGCGGCTGGGCCATCACCTGGACGCCGGCGTCGAGGATCTCGTCGCCCGTCATCACCAGCTTGGCATTGCCGCCACCGAACAGGATCGGGAACAGTTCCGAGAAGTGGCCGTTGACGCGGTCGAAGGTGTCCTGCAGCAGGTCGCGCGTCTCGCGGTCGATGCGGCCGATCGCGTCTTCGAGCGTGTTGATGGCCTCGTTCAGGTCGGCGTTCTGCGAATCCAGGAAGCGCTTGCGCTCGGTGGCCTGGGCCAGCTCGTCGACCGCCGCCAGGTTGACTGCGCCCAGGCCGCTGATGGCATTGGTCAGCCGGGTCACTTCGGCCTGCAGGTACTGGGGCTTGAGCTCGGGGTCGAGTTTTTCGGCCAGCACCGCTTCGTCGGCGCCGGTGGCGGCCAGCGCCTCGGCAAACTGCTCCTGGTTCAGGCGCGCGGCCTGCTCCTTCAACTGCATCTCGGTGATGCGGTCGCGCTGCGGCTGCAGGCTGCGCTCGGATCCCATGCGTGCTTCTTCGGCCGCGCGCAGCTGCTGGGCGACCTGGTCCAACTCATGGCGCGCGTCGGACAGCGCCACCTCTTGTTTCGTGCGGCGGTCGAGCAGCTCTTGCAAGCCCTCGTGCGCCGTGCCGCTTTCCAGGGCCTCCAGCTCAAGGCGCGCCTGGGCCAGGCTGGCGCCGACCTGCTCGGCCTGGGTGGCGGCGGTCTGCATCGTGCGCCGCAGTTCCTCGATGCGGCTGCGCTGGGCGCGCTCGGCAAACTGCGCCTCTTGCGCGCTGCGCTCCAGCTCGCGCAGGTGGTCGCGGGCCCTGGCCAGCGCCTGTTCCTGGTCGAGGAAGGCGGTCTGGCCGTCTTCATGCGCTTCCTGCAGCTCGGCCAGTTCCAGGTCGAGCTGCTCGAACTCCTGCTCGGATTCAAGCTGGGCCTGGCGCTGCTCGGCTTCCTGGGCCGCGATCTCCGACAGGTCGGTCGCGATCTGGCCGCTGCGCTGGTTGAACCTGGCCTCGATCTCGCTCTGCTTGAGCACCTCGATCTGCAGCGCGTGCACTTCACGTTGCAAGGTGGCGACGCGCCCGCGCGCATCCTGCAGCCGGCGCGACAGATCGGTGACGGCGGCGTCGGCACGTACGGCCCGTGTGTGCGCCTCGTCGGCCAGCAAGGCCTGGGCTTTCAGCTGCTTGGCCGTATTCTCGATCTCGTGCTGGCGCGCCAGCATGCCGTCCTGCTCGGCGTCCGGCGCATGGAAGCGCACGCTGGAACGGGTCACCATATGGCCCTCGCGGGTGACGAAGGCCGCGCCCTGCGCCAGGCGCGCGCGCTCGGCAAAGGCCTGGGCTGCGTCCGACGCGACGTAGACGCCGTGCAGCCAGTCTTCAAGTACGCCGCGCACGCCGGCGTCGTTCACGCGCAGCAGGCTGGAGAAAGGTTTCAGGCCGTCGACCGCCTGGACTTGCGCGCCCGCCTGTGGCGCGTACAGCGCCAGGCGGGCCGGCGGCGCATCAAGCACGAAGGCCTTGGCCCAATCGATGTTCGATACCTCGAGGGCGCCGGAGCGCTCGCGCAGCACGGCTTCGAGCGCCGTTTCCCAGCCCTCTTCGACGTCGAGCTTCTGCCACAGGCGCGGCAAAGCGGCCAGCTCGTGCTTCTCGAGCCAGGGCTGGACCTTGCCCTGGGTTTGCACACGCTCCTGCATCTGGCGCAGCGCATTCAGGCGCGCCTCCAGCTGGGCGTTGGCGGCGCTCTCGACCTGCACCTGCGCGTGCGCTTCCTTGCGTTCGAGTTCGACCGCCTCCTGCCGTCCGGTCGCCTCGTCGAGCAGCATGGTCTGCTCTTCCAGCGACTGCTGATGTTCTTCCAGCTGCAGGCGCAGGTTGTCGAGGGTTGCGCTGTCGGGCAGGTTCAGGCCATTGCGTTCCTGCTGCAGGCGTTCGCGGCGCGCCGCCAGGCTGGAGAGGATGCCGGCGGCGTTGCGGCCGTGGGCCGAAGCCAGCTCGATGCGCTGCTGGACCTGCATGGTGCGCGCCCGCGAAGCGGTCTGGCGTTCCTGACCGGCGCGCCAGGCCGCTTCCAGCTCGGGCAGGCGCTCGTTATGCACCTCGACCGCGATCTGGGCGCCTTCGGCGCGCGCAGCCAGTTCTTCCAGCTGCATCCCGGCTTCTTCCTGACCTTCGCGCTGTTCCTGTTCCTGCGCCAGCCAGCCGTCGCGCTGATTGGTGAGGGTCACGATCTGGTTTTGCAGGCGGGTGCGCGACTCGACCACGAACTTGATCTGCGCCTCCAGGCTGCCGATCTCGGAATTGATCTGGTACAGGGCGCCCTGGGCCGTGTGCAGGCGGTCGCCGGCGGCGAAGTGGGCCTGGCGCAGGTGTTCGAGGTCGGTTTCGACGCTGCGCAGTTTGGCGGTCTGCGCTTCCAGGGCGGTCTGCGCCTCTTCCATCTCGCGGAAGAACTTCACCTGCTCGGCCTTGGCCTCGTTCTTGCGCATCAGCCACAGCAGCTTCTGCTTTTCTTCCTGGTCGGCCTGCAGCTGGTGGAAGCGGTTGGCCACCGCCGCCTGGGCTTCCAGCTTCTCGAGGTTGGCGTTCAGTTCGCGCAGGATGTCCTCGACCCGCAGCAGGTTCTCGCGCGTGTCGGACAGGCGGTTCTCGGTCTCGCGCCGCCGTTCCTTGTACTTCGAGACGCCGGCCGCTTCTTCGAGGAACACGCGCAGTTCTTCCGGGCGCGACTCGATGATGCGCGCGATCATGCCCTGGCCGATGATGGCATACGCGCGCGGACCGAGGCCGGTGCCAAGGAAGATGTCCTGGATGTCGCGCCGGCGCACCGGCTGGCCGTTGATGTAGTAGGTCGAGGTGCCGTCGCGCGTGAGGGTGCGCTTGACCGCGATCTCGGCGTATTGGCCCCATTGGCCGGCGGCCTTGCCGGCGCTGTTGTCGAACACCAGTTCGACCGAGGACCGCCCGGCCGGCTTGCGGTGGGTGGAGCCGTTGAAGATCACGTCCTGCATCGACTCGCCGCGCAGTTCGGATGCTTTCGATTCGCCCAGCACCCAGCGCACCGCGTCGATGATATTGGATTTGCCGCAGCCGTTGGGACCGACCACGCCGACCAGCTGACCCGGCACCTGGAAATTGGTGGGATCGACGAACGATTTAAATCCCGACAATTTGATGGAAGAGAGGCGCACGTGGGTCGGCTATGGCTGTAGAGGTAAAGCGCCCATCATACCATTGGCGGCATGGCCCCGGCCATCCACGGCAGGGGCTTCACGCCGAGGCGAGCGATGCAGCCGGTGGACTGGCATCGTTGACCGCGCCCGTGCCTACGGCCGCGCTCAGGATGCGGCCGACCACGCCCTCGGCCGCCACCACGCGCATCGCGCCTTCGCGCAGCAGCTCGGCCAGGCGCGCGGCCGGCAGCGAAAAGGCTTCCTGGCGGCCGGCGCCCGAGAAAATGTACAGCGTGCGCAGCGGGCTGACCCAGGCCAGGCGCACCCGGCGCACGATGTGCGCTTCG
>Ga0265798_10006198_pt1 | contig 15773 bp, 12 predicted proteins | sample P3T30metagenome_FD_192430 | JGI IMG/M metagenome (GOLD analysis project Ga0265798, IMG submission 192430) | Plant litter microbial communities from East Loma Ridge, Irvine, California - P3 T30 | ecosystem: Environmental > Terrestrial > Plant litter > Unclassified | place: USA: California... | reverse complement strand
CCGAACGCGCGGGCACATGGATGCGACCTAGGAAGCCGGTCTTGCACGAGCCTTATACTTCATCTCTTCGGCTTTCCAGAGAGGCAGGGTGACGCAAAGAGATTCCGAAAACTCCCTGGTCAAGCGCGTGATATCATCGCTGGCAAAATGCTCTTTGATTAAGGCAATAACCGCCGGAGTATAGCAGACTTTTGATTTAAAGTTTTCTAGAAAATTTACTGCCAAGACCAGCTTCATCATACGCTTGTTTTTGCGATGTAAGCCTACTACCACTACGCGGCTGCATGTACCAGGGAAATAGTCAATGATATACACCTTAGCGCCCGGCGCAAAATGTTTGCTAGCCGGGCGCCTGTCCTCTCCACCCGGGCCATAAGGCCGGTCGGGCACTACATTAGCCACGGCTGTCCAATAGGTTTCTGGTTCGGGTTGCATCTTACATAAACTTATCGCTGAGCTTCGCACTTATCGCACCACCCAAAGTAACGGATTGCCTACACCTTAACATTTTCCCCACATGCGTTTCTATTCTTCTCAGCTTTTCGTAGCCGCCATCACGGCTACTGCGCTTGCTTTCAGCGCTCATTCGGCCCAGGCGCAAGACCAAACTCCGGCACCCGCTACGGCGCCGGCCAAAATGCCCGAAGACAAATCTAAGCGCCCGAGCCCGCCGGCCGTGGTCAAAACCACCGTGCGCGGCACCGATGTCACCATCGATTATAGCCGCCCATCGCTGAAAGGCCGGGAGGCATTTGGGGAGAAAAGCCCCCTAGCTCCCAACGGCGAAGTGTGGCGCACGGGCGCTAACGAGGCTACTACTTTCACGGTGAGCAAGGATGTAAAAATTGAGGGCCAAACGCTGGCTGCCGGCACCTACGGACTCTTCACTATTCCAGGCCCCACCGAGTGGACTATCATCTTCAACAAGACCGCTAAGCAGTGGGGGGCCTATGAGTACAAGGCTGCCGACGACGTACTGCGCGTGAAAGTGAAGCCCAAAATGGTTGCTACGCCGGTCGAGCAGTTCACCATCACGGCCGATAAGTCGGGCAAAGTGACGATGGCGTGGGCCAAAACCACCGCCTCCTTCACGGTGAAGTAAGCAGCGACCTAGGTTGCGCTAAAAGCCCCGTAGCGCTACTCCATAGAGTAGCGCTACGGGGCTTTTTTATTGAAGCTGTTTGAGTTATAAAAGGCGCTTGTCGCTGCGCTCGCAATGACAAGCGCTTTAAAACCTTTTTAGGTGACTAAAAGAGGTTCTTTCCTGCAAAAAACGCCCTAGGTAGCTGGAGCCAGCGCCAGCAGCAGCACGCGCCAGGCTTCGGCTACTTTGCCTTCCTCAAGCCACTGCCGGCCCAGCAGCGTAAGCTGCGTGGCCTGGTCGGCCGCCTCGGCGCGGTGCTTGTTGAGGAGGTAGGCCACCATCGGCTCCGTTTTGATTTCTTCGACCTGAGCGGGCGTGGGCAGGGCAGCGCGCTCCACGTTGGCGAGCTTGGCCAGGTGGTTGCCGGTGAGGATGCTGCTGTGCCTAATGGGCTCGGGCAGCTCATCAAAGCCGATGCCTAGGCGCTGGTTGGGGCGGCTTACTTTAAACAGATTTTCGGGCGTGAGACGGCTGTACCAGTCGCCCCCCAGCCGCGACACGGCCTCGAACTTGAGCGGGTCGATACCGGGCCGGCCATCGAGCAAAATATCCTCACGAATGTGCGCCTGCACCACGCGGCACACTACCAGCGTACCGTGGCCCGGCGCATCACCTAGGGCAATTAATTGCTCGACTACGCACTCAAACGCCGCTGGGCACTCGGCCACGCGCGGCGGCCGCACCTGCGTGGAAGCCGCTTCCGTGAGGCCAGCCTTGGTAAACTCGTTTAGGCCCCTCGGGTACTCCGCGCTGGCCAGCGACAGTTGCTCTACCAGCGGATAGTCGCAGATGTTAATGACGACCTCGGGCACCTCGCGCACGTTGCGCAGCGTGTCTTTTTCGGAGTTGTCGCGGCCCCGGCTGGTGGTCGAAAACACCAGAATGGGCGGGTTCATGCTCATCACGTTGAAGAAGCTGTACGGGCTTAGGTTGACCTCGCCCGCCGCCGACACGGTGCTGACAAACGCAATGGGCCGCGGCGCAATAGACCCAATCATAAATTGATAAAAATCGGGCGGCGACAGGTCGGCCGGAGCAATAGGGCGGAAGGTGGCGGGCATGAGCAGGGGATTGGTAGGGCTGCAAAGGTCGGCAGCGCCCCTTGCAGCTGAGGTCGCCGCTGTAGCTTTAGCGCATGAAACTGCACTGGCCGAGGCTGCTCGGGCTGAGCCTGCTACTGGCGCCCCTGGCGAGCCGGGCGCAGCTTGCTACCACCGACACGGCCCGCCTAGGCCAGCACCTGCGCTATCTCACCACCCGGCAGCCCGCCCGCAGTGCCGCGCACCCGGCCATGCTCGACTCGGTGGCCGCCTACCTGGCTCAGCACCTGCAAGCAGCCGGGGGCCGCGTAGTGCGCCAGCCTTATCAGGCTGATGGCACTACTTACCAAAACGTTATTGCCTCCTTCGGCCCCGAAGCCGGCCCGCGCCTCGTTGTGGGCGCGCACTACGATGTGTGCGGCGAGCAGCCCGGCGCCGACGACAATGGCACTGGCACGGCGGCCCTACTGGAGCTGGCCCGTCTACTGGGGCAGTCGGCCCGGCCGCTGCCGCAGCGCATCGACCTAGTGGCCTACACCCTCGAAGAGCCGCCTTACTTTCGCACCCCGCACATGGGCAGCTACGTGCATGCGGCCAGCTTACAGGCAGCTAACATTCCTGTTACGGGCATGGTGGCGCTCGAAATGCTGGGCTACTACGACGAGCGCCGCGGCTCGCAGCGCTACCCCGTGGGTGTGCTCAAACTCCTCTACGGCAGCCGCGGCAACTACGTGACAGTAGCCCAAAAATTTGGCGGCAGCGGGCGCTGGGGGCGGCGGCTGGCGCGGCGCTACCGGGCAGTGGCCAGGCTGCCGGTGCGCCGCTTCAAGGCTCCGGCCTGGCTGCCCGGCATCGATTTTTCGGACCACCTCAACTATTGGCACTTTGGCTACCCGGCGCTGCTACTCACCGATACGGCCTTTTACCGCAATGCGCACTACCACCAGGGCACCGATACCCTAGGGCGCCTGAGTTTGCCGCGTCTGGCCCTGGCCGTAGAGGCGCTGCTGGCCGCGCTGGTGCCGCAATAAGGCACAAACCCGCTGCTAAAGCGCTATAGATTTAGCAAAAACCTATAGCTTTAGGCAATTCTTCTCTTCCCCACCCACTCATGTCGGTACCTACCTGCCCTAAATGCGACTCGAAGGAGGCAACCAAAAGCGGCATTATAAATGAGCGCCAGCGCTTTAAGTGTAAAGGCTGCGGCTATCACTACACCGTGGATAAAGTGGGCCGAGAGGTGAACCCTTACTACGTAGTAAAAGCCTTGCAGCTCCACATCGAGGGCGTGAGCTACCGCGAAATAGAGCGCCTGCTCGGGGTGAGCCACGTGAGCGTGATGAACTGGGTAAAGAAGTACGGCATCAAGGTGCCGCGCCAGACAGCTTACCATCCGACTTATAAAATTCTGAATCAAAAAGAATTGTCGGAGTTCTTTCAGAAGCCGGAAAACCTGAAAAGCGCGGGCTTGGTCGTGACCGAGCTCGGGGATAAATACATGATGATACGCTGGGAGCGGTTTCGGGCAGGGTAGGGGCCGCGAGCCGCAGCTATAGCAGAACAGCACACCTTTTCTTTTACTCTTTTACTTCTTAATGAAAGCAGTTCAATCTTCCTCTCCGGCGGCCGAGCGGCCCCCCGTTGGCTTGTTTAGCGCCGTAGTGGTGGTGGCCGCCCTAGGGTACTTCGTGGATATCTACGACCTGGTGCTGTTTAGCATTATTCGGGTCGAAAGCCTGAAGGGCATTGGCGTGCCCGAGGCTACCCTCACCGACGAGGGCCTGCACCTGCTGAGCATGCAAATGTGGGGCATGCTGCTGGGCGGCATCTTGTGGGGCGTGCTCGGCGACAAGCGCGGCCGGCTTTCGGTGTTGTTTGGCTCCATATTGCTGTATTCGCTGGCTAACATCGCCAACGGCTTCGTAACCAGTGTAGAGCAGTATGCGTGGCTGCGCCTGATTGCGGGTGTGGGGCTGGCCGGCGAGCTAGGCGCGGGCATCACGTTGGTGGCCGAGAGCCTACCCAAAGAAAAACGCGGCTACGGCACCATGATTGTGGCCTCAGTGGGCGTGTCGGGCGCCATGGTGGCGTACTGGATAGGGCAGCAGTTTGGCTGGCGCAATGCCTACTTTATCGGGGGCGGGCTGGGCCTGGGGCTGCTGGCACTGCGGGCGGGCGTGTTCGAGTCGGGTATGTTTGAGCAGGCCAAAACGACCGACGTGGCGCGTGGCAATTTTCTGAGCTTATTTACCAACGGGCCACGCTTTTATAAGTACCTGCGCTGCCTGTTCATCGGTACCCCGTTTTGGTTTCTGGTGGGCATCCTCATCACCCTAGCCCCGGAGTTTGGCAAGCAGTTTGGCCTACAAGCACCCGTGACGGGCGGGCTGAGCATTTTCTGGTGCTACTTTGGTCTCACCCTGGGCGACTTCACCAGCGGCGCGCTGAGTCAGCTGCTGCGCAGCCGCACCCGCACCCTGCAGCTCTTTATCGTAGCCACCATTGTTATGGTGGCGGTGTATTTGTTTGGGCTGCGCGGGGCTAGCAGCACCGTGTTTTATGCGGCTTGCTTTGCCATTGGCTACGCGGGAGGCTTCTGGGCGCTGTTCGTGACGGTAGCCGCCGAGCAGTTTGGTACCAATCTGCGCTCAACGGTGGCCACTACTATTCCCAACTTTGCCCGCGGTGCTACGGTGGTGGTAGTGCCTTGCTTTCAATACCTGCGCACGTTGCCCGCGCTGGGCATGGTCGGTAGTGCAGGCGTCATTGGGGCCGTGCTGCTGGCACTGGCGTTTTTCAGCGCTAGCACGCTGCCCGATACCTATTCTAAGGACTTAAACTACGTGGAGTAGGAGCTTATTCCTCACGGTAACGACCGCTCTAAGTAGTTGGTAAACGGCAGCTTCTGTACAGGAGCTGCCGTTTAGCTTTTGGGGCGAAGCGTATAGTGCAAGCCTCAAGTCTACAGTTTTATCGCTAAACTATTATAGGTTTGCTTATTAAGTATAGCTTTAAGAAGCATAAAAAATAGTTAGATAAGTGATATTTATGTTGGAAATTGAAGCTGGATGTTCAGATTAGACAGAATATAATGCTGCTTTTGAGGAATACGCCTACTTTAGCTATACACTTAGCAAAAATATAGCTGCATAGTAGCGTCAGGGTTGGGGAGGTTGCTATTTGGTAGTGTCAAGGCTTAGGCCACTGGCTTACGCGTTCTACTTCTACCCACTCTTCATGAAAGTTACTCGTTATTCACTCACGCTGAGCGGCCTGCTGCTGGCTGGGGTTGCCACTGCACAAGTAGCGCCCCCGGCTCCTGGCAATGCTTCGCCGGCTCCCGCTGCCCCCGCCCCCCCGCCTACGCCCCCCGCGCCCACCAAGCCAGTGCCCTACGGCTCGGGCATGAAGTTCAACCTCTCGCCCGACGGCCAGAAATATGTGCGCTTAATGGCCTGGACGCAGGTGTACGCGCGCTACAACGAGAACAATACGGGTACCCTGCGCGGCCCCGGTAATCCTAAAAGCAGCAAGCTCGACTTCGGCATCCGGCGCTCGCGCATGGTGCTGCTGGCCCAGCTCAGCCCGCGCTTTCTGATTTATACCCACCTAGGTATCAACAACCAGAATGCCGTGAGCGGCGGCGTATCGCCTACGGTCGATGGCAAAAAGCCGCAATTCTTCATTCACGAAGCCGTGACCGAGTACAAGGTCAACAAGTACCTCAACCTCGGGGCGGGCCTGCACTACTACAACGGCATCTCGCGCCTGAGTAACGCCAGTACGACCAGCATTTTGTCGATGGACCTGCCGCTCACCAACTTCCCGACCATCGATGCGCTCGACCAGTTTGCGCGCTGGATTGGGGTGTTTGCTAAGGGCCGGGTGGGCAAGTTTGACTACCGCGTATCGATGAGCGACCCCTTCCTGACCAACCTGCCCACTAATACGGCTTACGTGGTTGGGGGCGTGCAAACCGGCAATCCGCTGGCCTTGGGAAACAGCATCACTAATTTTAATACCCAAGGAACTGCCATTGGCATAACCAGCACGGGCACTAACGTAGCCAACTACAATCCCCAGAACGATAGCCATGTGTATCAGGGCTATTTCAGCTACAACTTCTTCGAGCCCGAGTCCAACCTACTGCCTTACACGCAGGGAACCTACCTAGGTACCAAAAAGGTGCTGAGCATTGGCACAGGCTTCATGTACAACCAAAACGGTATGTACTCGCGGCCTACCAATAGCGTCGTGACGTTGTCGAACTCTACTGCGACGCCCGACCTGTTTGCCACTGTGCCCACTACCAAGCACGACATCAAGCTATTCGGAGTCGATGCCTTCTTCGACACGCCGCTCGACACGGCTCGGCGCACAGCGGTAACTTTCTACGGGGTGTATTACAACTACGACTTCGGGCCCAACTACGTGCGCTTTGTGGGGGCCGAAAACCCCGGCTACGGCGCCAGCGCCTACCGCGGCAACGCCGTGCCGCAGTCGGGCACCGGCGGCTCGGTATACGGGCAGTTGGGCTTCCTGACGGGTAAGAAAACGCTCGGTAGCAAGGTGCGCTTGCAGCCCTACGTGGCCTACCTGCACAGCAACTACGAAGGCCTGCGCAACGCGGCCGGCGAGGTGCAGGGGGTGAACGTGTACGATGCGGGCCTCAACTTCCTCATCGATGGCCACAATGCCAAAGTGACCCTCAACTACCGCTCGCGCCCTGACTTTAACATGACCACCGTGGGTGGCGTGGGCGTGGCTGGCGAGGTGCGCCACCGCCCCGAAATCACGCTGCAAACGCAGGTCTTTTTGTAACGGGTTTTTGGTCCTTGGTTTTGGGTTGCTGACTAGCAAACAGCAGATTGTTTGAAAGTCAATAACTTAAAGCCAAGGGCCACAAGCCAGCAGCCAGCAACCAAAAAACCATCTATCCCCACCCAATACTTCAATGGAACAAAGCCTGAACCCGGCCGCTTACAACGCGGCGGTGGACGCGCCAGCGGCGCACGACAATAACCAGGTCGATACCAAAACCATCTGGCAGGTCATCACGGCCTCGTCAGTCGGCACGGTTATCGAATGGTACGACTTCTACATTTTTGGCTCGTTGGCGGCCATTATTGGGCCAGTGCTGTTTGGGCACGCGGGCAAGATTGAGGACACGCTGCTCGGGGCGCTGGCCGTGTTTGGGGCCGGCTTCGTGGTGCGGCCGTTCGGGGCCATGTTCTTTGGCCGGCTCGGCGACATGATAGGGCGCAAGTACACTTTCTTGGTCACGCTGCTGATTATGGGCGGGGCCACGTTCATCACGGGCCTCGTGCCGAGCTACGACACCATTGGCTACGCGGCCCCGGTTATCGTCGTGATTCTACGCTTGTTGCAGGGCCTGGCCCTAGGTGGCGAGTACGGCGGCGCCGCCACCTACGTGGCCGAATACGCCCCTGATGCCAAGCGCGGTTACTACACCAGCTTTATCCAGATTACGGCCACGGGGGGCTTCGTGCTCAGCATTTTCGTGATTGTCGTGACGCGTAAAGTAATGGGCGAGGCGGCCTTCAAGGACTGGGGCTGGCGCCTGCCGTTCCTGCTCTCGGGTTTCCTGGTTATTGCCTCGTACTACATCCGCAAGAAGCTGCACGAGTCGCCGCTGTTTGCCAAGGCCAAGGCTACCGGCACCACCAGCAAGAGCCCACTGCGCGACTCTTTCGTGAACCCCGTCAACCGCCGGCTGGTGCTCATCGCGTTGTTTGGCGTGACAATGGGGCAGGGCGTTATTTTCTACACCTCGCAGTTCCACGCCTACTCGTTCATGAACAACACACTGAAGCTGGACATCGTGGATTCGAGCACCATCCTGCTCGTGGCCATGGTAGCGGCCACGCCCCTGTTCATCTACTTTGGTTCGCTTTCCGACCGCATTGGGCGCAAGCGCATCATCATGACGGGCATGATTTGCGGGGCGCTGTTCACCATCCCGCTCTTCTACGGCATCAAGGCCTACGCTGGCCCGCTCACCGAAATCACGCCTGCCACGGTAGATGCCGCTGGCAAAGCCGTGCCCGCCGTCATGAAGGCCTTGGCCCCCAACGTGTTTATGATGACAGTGCTCACTTTCATCCTGGTGCTGTTCGTGACGATGGTGTACGGCCCTATTGCCGCCTACCTCGTCGAGCTCTTCCCTACCAGCGTGCGCTATACCTCGCTTTCGGTACCCTATCACATTGGTAATGGAGTGTTTGGCGGGTTCGTGCCGCTCATTGCAACTTCTATTGGTGTGTGGGCCACAGCGCAGCCGGCCGGCACCTTTGCCAAGGAGCACAGTAGCCTGCTGGGGTTGGTTTATCCGGTAATTATTGCGCTTATCTGCTTCTTCGTGGGCATGGCGCTGATGAAGGACACCCGCAACGTGAAGCTGATGGATAGCTAATAATCGGGCTGTGAAAGTCACTATTCCGCCATGCTCCGCTGTGTGCTACATGCCAGAATAATACTTGTTGGCTTTCTATAATCCGTCTTCAGTAAACAAGAAAACCCGCCCGGCACGTCGCCGGGCGGGTTTTTCACTTAAAGTGAAGGCCTACTTCTATGAAACCTGAACCAACCCCACCCGATATGGAGCGCTCCCGCGGCCAGCGGCTGCTCTTTCTCGCGGCGTTGTTTGGGGTGCTGCTCAATTTCCCGCTGCTGGCCGTGTTCGACCACGCCGGGCGGGTGGCGGGGGTGCCGGTGCTGTACTGGTACATTCTGCTGAGCTGGGCCCTGCTCATTGGGCTAACTGGCTGGCTGGTGCGCTCTTTTTCTGAATAAATGCCCTAGGGTACGTTTGTATAATTTGTTGCTAAGCAGCTTATTGCGGTGAATAAACTGTTGGTTATCGGCTTTTCCTTCGGCTACCTGGCCCTGCTTTTCGGCGTAGCCTACGCCGCCGAGCGCCGGTCGGCCACGCGCCAAAGCCTGGTAGCCAACCCCTATGTGTACGCCCTGAGCATGGCTGTATACTGCACTGCCTGGGCCTACTACGGCTCGGTGGGCCGGGCCGCGCACCAGGGCCTCAGTTTCGTGGGCATCTACCTAGGACCGGCGCTGCTGGCCCCGGCTTGGTGGCTGGTGCTGCGCAAAATAGTGCGGGTGTGCCGGCAGCAGCGCCTTACCTCTATTGCCGACTTTATCTCGGCGCGCTACGGCAAGAGTGCGGCCCTAGGTGCCCTCGTAACAGCGGTGTGCGTGTTAGGGGTAGTGCCCTACATTGCCTTGCAAATCAAAGCGATATCCAGCTCGTTTGTGGTGCTGGTGGGCAGTGGGGGGCGGGTCGAGGCTAGCGTAGCAGCGCTATTTACAGCGGGGGCACTGGCGGTTTTCACCATCCTCTTTGGGGTGCGCTCGGTAGAGGCTACCGAGCGGCATGAGGGCGTGGTGCTGGCCGTAGCCCTCGAGAGCCTGGTGAAGCTGCTGGCCTTTTTGGTGCTGGGTGTTTTCGTCACGTTTGGGTTGTTTCACGGCTTCGCCGACGTGTTTGACCAAGCAGCCGCGGTGCCAGCGCTGGCCCGGCTCTTTACGCTGCACGGCGCTGGTACTAGCAGCGCCGAGTGGCTCACGCTACTGGTGCTCAGTATGTCGGCGGTGCTGCTGCTGCCACGCCAGTTTCAGGTGGCGGTGGTCGAAAATGTGTCCGAAGACCACCTGCGCAAAGCCATGTGGCTGTTTCCGCTCTACCTGCTTATCATTAACATTTTCGTGTTGCCCATTGCCTTCGGCGGCATGCTGCGGCTCGGCGGCGGCAGCTTCGACGCCGATACGTTTGTGCTGGCCTTGCCGCTAGCCACAGGCCACTCGTGGCTGGCGCTACTCACCTACCTAGGGGGGCTGTCGGCGGCCAGCAGCATGATTATCGTGGAGACGGTGGCCCTGAGCGTGATGATAAGCAACCACCTGCTGATGCCCCTGCTGGTGCGCGAGGTGTCGGGCCGGCCGGGCGCGCAGCCACGCCGCTTTGCCTACCTAGGGCGGGTGGCGCTGCAAAGCCGCCGTGGTGCCGTAGTGTTGGTGCTGGCGCTAGCCTATGGCTACTACGCAGCCGTGGGCCGGCAGCTGCCGCTGGTGAATACGGGCTTAGTGTCGTTTGCGGCGGTGGCGCAGTTTGTGCCCGCCGTGCTGGGGGGGCTCTACTGGAAGGGCGGCACCCGGCGCGGGGCCACGCTGGGGCTGCTGGCGGGGTTTGCGGTGTGGTTTTTTACGTTGGTGCTGCCCACGGTGGTGGGGCCGGGGCGGCTGCCCGAGTCCATCCTTACGGCTGGGGTAGGGGGCATCAGCGCGCTGCGACCCGGCGCACTACTGGGGCTATCAGGGCTCGACTACCTCTCGCACGGCTTGTTCTGGAGCTGGTTTTTCAACATCGGGCTCTACGTGGGCGTATCGTTGGCCTGCCCCCCAAGCGCGCTGGAGCTGCGCCAGGCCGATGTATTTGTTGATGTATTTCGGCGCCGCAGCCTAGCCGAAGAAGTGGCTGGCTGGCAGGGCCACCCGCTGCTGCCCGACGTGCGCGCCCTGCTCCTGGGCTTCCTAGGTAAGAAGCGCACCACCCAAGCCTTACAAGCCTTTGCCCAGCGCTTTCCCGATGCTTTATCATTTAACAATGAGCAATTAACATTTAACAGCCAGCAGATAAGGGAGGCTGAGTCAGAAGTTAGCAACCAGCAACCAGCAACCCAATTCACTGCCGCCGACCCGCGCCTGCTGCTGTATGCCGAAAAGCTGCTGGCGGGCACCCTAGGGCCAGCCTCGGCGCGGCTGCTTCTGGCCTCGGTGGCGGGCGAAGAACAAATCAGCTACGACAACGTGGTGGGCATTCTGAAGGAAAGCCAGCAGCTGCTCGAAGCCAACCGCCAGCTGCAAAAGCAGAGCCGCCAGCTGCAGCGCCTCACCGATGAGCTGCGCCAGGCCTACCAGCAGCTGCAAGCCTTGGACCAGCAGAAGGACGAATTCTTGTACACCGTAACGCACGAGCTGCGCACGCCGCTCACCAGCATTCGGGCGCTAGCCGAGATTTTGGCCGACAACCCCGACCTAGGGGAGGAAGAGCGCGAGCGCTTCCATAACACCATTGGCCGCGAGGCCGAGCGCCTCACGCGCCTCATTTCCTTGATACTGGACCTCGAAAAGCTAGAGAGCGGCCAGGCCACGCTGGTACGTGCCCCCGTGGCACTGGCCGAAGTGGCCGCCGAAGCCGCCGAGGCTGTGGGCCAACTCGCCCGCGCCAAGGGCATTGCGCTGCACCTCGATGTGCCCGCCGCGCTGCCGCCCCTGCCCGCCGACCGCGACCGCCTGATGCAGGTGCTCATCAACCTCCTGAGCAATGCCGTGAAGGCCTGCCCGCCGGGTGGCACCGGCCGCATTGGGCTGCTGGCCTGGCCCGCTGCCGATGCCCTGCTGCTATGCGTGGAAGACAATGGCAAGGGCATTGCCCAGGCCGAGCACCACCAGATTTTTGACAAGTTTTTTCAGGCTCAGCACCAGAGCCTGCGCAAGCCCGAGGGCTCGGGGCTCGGGCTGGCTATCACCAAAAAGCTAGTAGAGCTGCACCAGGGCCGCATCTGGGTCGAGAGCGCGCCCGAGCAGGGCGCCCGCTTCTTCGTGGAGCTGCCGCTGGCGCCGCCGGTGCGCGCTACAGCACCCTTTAATGCTTCTTATTCCTTATGATTATGCCCGCTATCCTAATCGTTGACGATGAGCCCAATATCGTGATGTCGCTCGAGTTTTTGATGCGCAAAAACGGCTACCAGGTTGGCATTGCGCGCAACGGCAGCGAGGCCCTGGCCGCCGTTGCCCAAACGCCCTACGACCTGGTGCTGCTTGATGTGATGATGCCCGACGTGGACGGCTACCAGGTGTGCCGCACCATTCGCGAAAATGCCAGCCGGGCCACCACCAAGGTCATTTTCCTCTCGGCCAAAAGCCAACCCACCGACGTACAGCAGGGCTATGCGGCGGGCGCAGACCTCTATATTCCCAAGCCCTTCAGCACGCGCCAGCTCATGGAAAAAGTCCGCGAGCTGCTCAGTACCGTGGGCGCTGCGAGTTCGCGCGAGGCCCAGTAACCGACTACGTGCGTCATGCTGAGCGCAGCCGAAGCATCTCTGCCGCTTCGCTGCCGGCGCCAAAAGTTAGTTCACCGGTAGAGATGCCTCGACTGCGCTCCGCTCAGCATGACAGTACTGTTCAGCTGTAAAACCTCTAATTCTTACCTCAAAACTCTTAACCCCTTAACCCATCCACCCATGTCTTTTCGCATTCGCACTCTCGAAGAGTATAACGCTGCCTACCAGCAATCCGTCGACGCCCCCGATATGTTTTGGGGCAACGTGGCCGAAGAGTTTACCTGGCGTAAAAAATGGGACACCGTGCGCGGCGGCGAGTTTTCGCCGGCCGGCACCAGCACTTGGTTCGACGGGGCCACGCTCAACATCACCGAGAACTGCCTCGACCGCCACCTCGCTACCCGCGCCAACAAGCTGGCCATCATTTTTGAGCCCAACGACCCCAAGGACCGCCACACCCGCCTGACCTACCGCGAGCTACACGCACAGGTGTGCCAGATGGCCAACGTGCTGCTCAACAACGGGGTGCAGAAAGGCGACCGCGTGGTCATCTACATGCCCATGATACCCGAGCTGGCCGTGACCACGCTGGCCTGCGCCCGCATTGGGGCGGTGCACTCGGTGGTGTTTGCAGGCTTCTCGGCCTCGGCCATTGCCGACCGTGTGAACGACGCTGATGCCAGCTTTGTGGTAACGGCCGACGGCCTAAACCGCGGCGCCAAGCAGATACCCGTGAAGAGTGTGGTCGATGACGCTCTTCAAACCTGCCCCGGCGTGCGCACTGTACTGGTGGTAGAGCACACTGGCTGGCCCGTGCAAATGAAAGAAGGCCGTGATATCTGGTTTCACGACGAGGTGCAGGGCGTAGCCAAAGCCTGCCCCGCCGCCGAAATGAAGGCCGAAGACCCGCTCTTCATCCTCTACACCAGCGGCAGCACCGGCAAGCCCAAGGGCGTGGTGCACACCCAGGCTGGCTACATGGTGTGGGCCCAGTACACGTTCCAAAACGTGTTTCAGGTCGAGGAAAACGACATTTACTGGTGCACCGCCGACATTGGCTGGGTTACAGGTCACACCTATCTGCTCTACGGTCCGCTGCTGAGCGGCAGCACGTCGCTGTTGTTTGAGGGCGTGCCGACCTTCCCTTCGCCGGGCCGCTTCTGGGAGGTGATTGACAAGCACCACGTCTCGATTTTCTACACCACCCCCACGGCCATTCGCTCACTCATGGCCGCACCCCTCGACCACGTGCTGGCGTATTCGCTCAGCAGTTTGCGCGTCCTAGGGTCAGTGGGCGAGCCAATCAATGAAGAAGCCTGGCACTGGTATCACCAGCACGTGGGTAAGGGCCGCTGCCCCATCGTGGACACGTGGTGGCAAACCGAAACCGGCGGCATCATGATTTCGGCGCTGGCCGGCATCACGCCCAGTGTGCCCGCCCGCGCCGGCTTGCCGCTGCCCGGCGTGCAGCCCGTGCTGCTGGCCCAGGATGGCAGCGAGCTGGAAGGCAACGACCAGGAAGGCTACCTGGCCATCAAGGCTAGCTGGCCGGGCGTCATTCGCACTACCTGGGGCGACCACGAGCGCGCCTGCCAGGTGTACTTCCAGCCCTACCCCGGCTATTACTTCACCGGCGATGGCGCCCGCCGCGACGAGCAGGGTCTCTACCGCATCATCGGCCGCGTCGATGACGTGATAAACGTGAGTGGCCACCGCTTTGGCACCGCCGAAATCGAGAGCGCTATCAACGAAAGCCCCGACGTGGTGGAAAGCGCCGTAGTGGGCTACCCCCACGACGTGAAGGGCCAGGGCATCTACGCCTACGTCATTTGCCGCAATGGGGTGCCCGACAATGACCTCGACCGCCAGCGTGTGGAAGGCAGCATCATTGAGGCAGTAGTGGCGCACATTGGGCGCATCGCCAAGCCCGATAAAATTCAGCTGGTGAGTGGCTTGCCCAAAACCCGCTCAGGCAAAATCATGCGCCGCATCCTGCGCAAGGTGGCCGAAGGCGAAACCTCGAACCTAGGCGACACCACCACGCTGCTCGACCCGCTAGTGGTAGAGGAGATTGTGGCGGGGAAGAAGTAAGCCTGCATTTTTAATTAAAGAACGCCGCCCGTACTCTGGGCGGCGTTCTTACTTTTGGCACAATCGATTTACTTCCCGCCACCTTATGAGTGTAGATTCTCTTTTTCGCCTCGACGGCAAACTTGCCCTGGTCACGGGCAGCAACCGCGGCATCGGCCAGGGTATGGCCCTAGGTTTGGCTGAGGCCGGCGCCGATATCATCGGTGTATCGGCCACGATGGCCGCCGATGGGGGCGAAACCGGTAAGCAGGTGCGGGCCCTAGGTCGGCAGTTCTATGCCTACCAGGCCGATTTTAGCCAGCGTGCCAGCGCCGACGCGTTCACCACCCAGGTACTGGCCGACTTCGAGCAGATTGATATTCTGATTAATAACGCCGGTACTATCCGTCGCGCGCCCGCCGCCGAGCACTCCGACCAAGACTGGGACGATGTGCTGGCCATCAACCTTGATTCGCCCTTCCGCCTGGCCCGCGCCATTGGCGGCCGCATGATGAAGCAAGGCTCGGGCAAAATCATTTTTACGGCCTCACTGCTCACCTTCCAGGGCGGCATCAACGTGCCGGGCTACGCCGCCAGCAAAGGGGCCATTGGCTCCGTAGTAAAAGCCCTAGCCAACGAGTGGGCCAGCAAAGGCGTGAACGTGAACGGCATCGCGCCTGGCTACATCGCCACCGATAATACCGAGGCGTTGCGCAACGACCCCGACCGCTCGGCCAGCATCCTAGGGCGCATCCCGGCCGGCCGCTGGGGCAACCCCGACGACTTCAAAGGCCCGGTCGTATTCCTCTCCTCCGAGGCCGGTTCCTACGTGCACGGCACCATCCTCACCGTAGACGGCGGCTGGATGGGACGGTAAATCATCCTACATACAGTAGAACCACTCTCAAAAGCCAGTCAGCCCGCCACAGGCGGGCGTATCTGCGAAATTCGTTAAATCCGCTAAATCTGCGATTTATGACACAACGCTTTGCTATTAGTGCCCGCGAAACGGCCGGCCTGAATACTGCCGGTTTGCGCGAGCATTTTCTGATTGAAAATATCTTCACGCCCGGCGCCATCGAGCTGACCTACACCCACTACGACCGCATGATAGTGGGCGGCGCCATGCCCACCGAATCTGGCTTGCCATTGCCCAACCCCGGCAACTTGAAGGCCAACTACTTTCTGGAGCGCCGCGAGCTAGGCGCCCTCAACGTGGGCGGCGCCGGCCAAATCGTGGTAGACGGCACCACCTACGACCTAGGGTACCAAGATTGCTTATACGTGGGCAAGGGCAGCCAGCAGGTAGAGTTCAAAAGTGTGAATGCCGCCGAGCCAGCCAAGTTTTATTTGTTGTCGGCGCCCGCGCACAAGGAGTACCCCACCACCCGCCGCACCCAGGCCGAGGCCACGCCGGTG
>Ga0265798_10006197_pt1 | contig 15775 bp, 12 predicted proteins | sample P3T30metagenome_FD_192430 | JGI IMG/M metagenome (GOLD analysis project Ga0265798, IMG submission 192430) | Plant litter microbial communities from East Loma Ridge, Irvine, California - P3 T30 | ecosystem: Environmental > Terrestrial > Plant litter > Unclassified | place: USA: California... | reverse complement strand
TCGCTTAGCAACATCTGTTTTTTATTTTCCACATCCAGACAATACATTGTGCTGCTATAATTTCCATGAGCGCCACCCGTATAAGCATCTGCAAGAAAATCGATAACTACAAAGCCACGATCATTGTAAACAATAGTTTGCTGGCTATCGTCCGTGTAGTTCATCCACCCCAGAAAACCACGGTCAGAATTATTTTTTTCTTCTTCAATAACCTCATTCCTGTAATCATCGAAATAGGCATCCGCAATTTCCCTGAAAGCAATCTCTCTGCTTACATTTCCTTTTTTAATTCCCGAAATTCGTTTAAGCTGATTGTCAAGCCAGCTACCTTGTTCGGTGTTCGCCTTTGCTTTTAAGTATTCAAATCCTATTTCTGCAACCGGTGATTTTGCCTTATCAGCAAATGCCTTTACCGAGTCCTTGAAAATACCCGTTGTAAATTCATAACTCCCTTCGGGGTATTTTTCTTCCAATAAAACAGGATAGGTTTTGGCCTTGTCACCACTCACCCAATTCCCTTTAAAGCCATTTCCCGTCCATTTAAGCGACAACTTAGCCTGGTTTCCCTTCTCATTAAAATAGTAATCGTTAAAACTATGCTCTGAGAAAACAAGACTGTCCTTTCCAATCAGGGTGTCAACCATTAGGTTTAACCATGAGCCATTGTAGTAATAATTGCCATCTACTTCGCCGTTAAGCTTTTGCAAATGCATGACAACGGTTTTGCCCGCAATTGTACCTTCCAAGCGCTTATAAAAGTTTTCGGTTAAAGCAGCATTTGGCTTCTTCGTATTAACTGATTTTTCAGTGTTGGTGCTCTTGCCGTCGCGATTATTGCAGGCGGCAAAAAACAGAAGCAAGAAAAGTGAGGCCAGGATCGGGTTTTTCATAAAATTGGGAGTTCGCTTAGTATTTTACACTTAAACCTATGATTTTGTTTTATTAAAGCTCTTATTAATGCTGTAATAGAGGTTTTTTGCTGTATACCTTCCCGGGTCAATAATTCTCCTGAGAGTAAACAATGGGAAATTTTCGTCTCTTGCTGTCGATAAAATAAAGGCGGCTTTAAAGCCGTGTTCTTTCAGCTTAAGCAATGCTGAAGATTTAAAAACACCATAAGGAAAAGCAAAGTATTCAACCCTCTTACCAGTAATTTCTTCAAGTTTTTTAGTGGGTTCGTCTATCTGTTTTGTCCAGTCATCATCATTAAACTGAGCGAAATTTTTATGGTCGTAAGTGTGACTTGCAATCGTATTTCCTTCGTCAGATAGTTGCCTAATCTGCGCTTTAGTCATGTAGTTAATTCTGCCTTTTCTACCTATAGAGACCGTCATGATAAAATAAACACCTTTGAAGCCGTATTTTTTTAATGTTGCGGCGCCAGTGGTAAATTGATCCTCATCCGTGTCATCAAACGTGATCATGATGGGTTTTTGAGGCAATTTAGCGCCATAAACCAGGTAATCGAAGAGTTGAGCAGGTAAGATGCTGTGGTAGCCGCTATCTGCTAGCATTTTTATGTGGTCTTTAAATTTATCCGGACTAATAATATCATCGTGCGCTCTCTTGCTGTCGCTGGCAATGTTGTTTCTAATTTGATGGTAGCACAAAACCGGGACTTCGCGTCGGGCCAATATCGTTTTATTGTCTGCCGGTTTAGCACGAACCTGGATCGAATCTCCAGTGTTGACTTTCGTTACGGCATTATCTGAGCCATTGCTTTTCGCAGCCCTGCCAGAACACGCCGTTAAAAAAATTCCAAAAAGTGCAATTGAGAGTAGGGTATGAGGTTTTGATTTTAGATCTAGGTTCAAATTTTTGAGTATTTATTTAATTAAAGATACTGCGTTTTCGGCTAAGATATAGTCTTTCTCATAAGTATCCCATTCCGTTTTGCTGATGCCAGATTTTAGTGCATTGCGCTTGAAAAAATCGTAATCGGTTAACTCGTTTTTAGTTGTTAAACAGGTATTTAAGAACTTAAACATTCGTTTCTCGCCAATCATCTGTTCCAAACCTCTCAATAAAAATGGCCCATAAGTATACCTGTAGGTCCCAGAAATGCTATTCATATCCTTAATCTGATTCAATGGAATTGCTTTAAAATCTTTAAGTTGTTTAGCCCTGCTCTGAAAATATTTAGCGGCAAAGGGTTTACCGAATTTTTCTTCGGCGGCCTTAACCGAAAGGTACTCGGCAGTTGATTCCAGAAAAAACCAGAATAAAGTAGCGTTTGGCTGTAACACATTCCCGAAATAATAGTGCCCGATTTCATGGGCAATGAAAGGATAATTAGTAGAATCTTTCAGTTTTGAATGTTCCTCATCAACCATATCGCCGAGCTTTAGGCCAGCAAATGCAATTACAGGAAAGGAAACAAAGCCCCAGCTGCGACCCTTGTTAAATTTCTCTACAGGCGAATGTTCTATAAAAACATTTTTTGTATCATAAGGAATTTTTAATGATTTAGAATAGTACGCCTTAATCTCTGCAATATTTTCCTCAAATACAGCCAGTTGCTTATCACTCATTGCTGTATTTAAAAACAGCGCATTATTCGTTTTTTGTATGCCATAATCGCCAGCAAAAAGCAGTGGCGCAACAGCAATTGCAGATTTAAACCTGGCAACCGGCCCAGTTTTTGGCAGGTCGCCATTTACGAAAATGGTTTTCGAATCTTTGCTCGTTACTTCAATATCAAAAGTCATTTGCTCTATTTGCCTGTCATTTTTAATATCGTAAATGATTGGATACCATTTGGATTGGTCAGTAGCTCGAAGGGTTTTCCCATTGAAAGCAATTAGCCCTTTAAAATCAACAAAGTTTAATGTATCGGTATAAATTGGAAACGCTCCTGTATAACTTATATGCAGCTTTTTCGGGTTTTGCAATACATCATTTCCGTTTTGCGGAATGTATGTTAACCCTTCGCCACGCATTTTGCCATTATAAAAGCCGTCGTAACTGATGGTGTTGTTAAGTGAATCTTTAATTGCTTTTACATTGAAACCCTTATTTAATAGAATTTGGTAGTCTTTTCCCATATCGGGAATGTTGCTCAAAACAAAATCGCAGGTAATTTGCCCTGTTGCCATTACAACCTCAACTTTTCCACTTAAATGTGGCCCTTGTGCTTTAAGCAAAAAGGAAGCGGAAACTAAAATTAAAAGCGTTAAAATTTTTTTCATGAAGTTTATTCTGGAAAGTTAAAAAAACAAAACCCCGATAAATATCGAGGTTTTGCGGTATTTTAAAAACTATTTTTTATGCTGTTGCTTAACGTTTTAGGGCTCCAGTAACCGCTTGCAATAATTCTGCGAATTGTGAAGAGCGGATCGTTTTCATCGCGTTTAGTCGATAATTGGTATGCCATTCTAAAACCACGTTTCTTTAGTTCTGGTATTCCTTCTGCATTCCATAAACCGAATGGATAAGCAAATTCAGTCATCTTTTTGCCCGTTATCTCTTCCAGTTTTTTAGTCGGCTTATCTAACTGTTCTTCCCAATCTTTTCCAGCGTATTTTTTGAAGTTTTTGTGGTCATAAGTATGCGAACCAATCACATTTCCTTCATCAGAAAGTTGCTTAATTTGCTCCTTATTCATATAGTTAACGAACTTTCCTTTTCTGCCGATAGAAACAGTCATGATAAAATAAACTGCTTTATAACCGAGTTTACTTAGTGTCGGGCGAACAATTGTAAACTGATCTTCATCAGTATCATCAAAAGTTAGCATAATTGGCTTACTTGGTAACGCGGCACCGGTATTTAAGTATGCATAAAGCTGGTCTGGCAAAATGGTATGGTAACCGCTATCAGCAAGCATCTTCATCTGATCTTTAAAATTCTGAATTTCGACGATATAATCCTTACCTACTTTACCATCTGTAGGTTTCCAGTTTCTTACTTGATGATAACATAAAATCGGAACCTGCTTTCTCGCTAAAATTGTTTTCGCATCTGCCACTTTAATTTTAGACACATCTATTTTGCTAACCGCTGTTTGTCCGTTTTGGGCAATTTTCGCTGTAGAATCGGTTGTATTTTCGCCATTGGGCTGCGATTTAGATTGGCAGCCTGCAAATAAAATTAAACAAGCCGAAAAAATCGTTAAAAAATTGAATTTCATAAATAAATATTTCGTACAAAACTAAAAATTCTATCAAAAATTAATAGCTAAATATATTCTTGTTGATAACTATTTCAGGCGACGGTTTTTTTGATAAACTATCGCATTTATTACATGTTTAATGCACCTCATTGCAGTTAATTGAATAATTTAGTCAGCTCAAAAACCAGGCATTAATGAATAAATTTTACAAACTCGTTTTATGTGCACAACTTTTATCGTTTGCAGTTGCCGCACAAACCAAAACCTTTACAATAACTGAAAACGTAGCAGCACAACCGAAAGCAAATTACCAGCTCGCATCTAGGTTTTCGCCGAATAAATTAAAGAAAATGGTTTATTCAACTTCGGTAGATCCCCACTGGCTGAAACTTAGTAACAGGTTTTGGTATACGTTCGAAAGTCCGAAAGGCAAATTCTGGTATTTAGTAGACCCGGCAGTAAAATCAAAAAAGCTAATGTTTGATAATGCTCAGCTTGCCGCTGAGATTACGCTTATCGTTCGCGATCCTTTTGATGCGGAACATTTGCCACTCGAGAATTTGAAATTTGCCACTGATGAAAAAAGCATCACCTTTGAAGTAAAGAGCACCATTGACGAGCTTAAAAAGGATAGAAAGGATAAAAAAGCTGCAGATTCGATGCAGAAGAAAATTTATTCGTTTAAATATGATTTAGCAACCGCCAAAGTCAGCGAGATTCCAAATTTTAGCAAGCCAAAACCAAAGCCAATGTGGGGCTCAGTTGCTCCAGATTCTTCGGCAATTGTCTTTTCACGCAACTACAATTTGTATTGGATGGATAAGGAAAATTATAAAAAGGCTGTTAAAAATGAAGACGACAGCACCATTGTAGAGCATCAACTAACGAAAGATGGCGTTAAGTTTTATTCTTACGGAAGCGATGGTGATGGCGAAAATAATGTTGAAAACGAGAAAAATAATAAAAAACGTAGAGGTGCTTATGTTTTATGGTCGCCAAATTCAAAATATTTTGTTTTAGACAGAACCGATTCCCGTAAGGTAAAAGATTTATGGGTTATAAATAGTGTAACGCCAGGCCGCCCCACTTTAGAAACTTACAAATACCAAATGCCAGGAGAAGCGGAAGCACCTCAGGATGAAGTTTTGCTTTTTGATTTTGCAGCTAAATCTTACAAAAAATTAAATGTTTCGGCTTTTAAAGACCAAAGTATTTCTGTCTGGAGCAAACCATCCCTGGCTAAAGATAGAGATAATGAGTTTCGTCCATCGGTTTGGCTGGGAAATGACAGCAAATTTTATTTTTCACGCACCAGCCGTGATTTAAAACGAATTGACATTGGTACCGTCGAAATTGCTTCGGGCAAAGTTACGCCTTTAATTGATGAACGCTTTAATACCTACGTTGAAGTAAACAGGCCGGGTCTGGTTAATGATGGTAAAGAATTAATTCACTGGAGCGAACGCGATGGATGGGCGCATTTTTACTTGTTTGATGGTGTTGGTAAACTTAAAAATCAGATTACCAAAGGTTCATTCCATTGCGAAAGCATTGTAAATATCGACGAGAAAAATCGAGTATTGTATTTCACTGCCAACGGTCGGGAAGGGAAGGAAGACCCATATTACCTGCATTTATACAGCATCAACTTTGATGGTTCGAACATGAAATTGCTTAACGCCGGCGATTTCGACCATGCATCGAGCCTGAACGACAACAATACTTTTTTTGTTGATAATTATTCGCGGGTTAACACAGCGCCAAAATCAACCGTTTACGATAGAAACGGCAAGAAAGTAATGGACCTTGAAACAACCGATTTGTCTTTATTGATGGCATCGGGCTACAAATTCCCTGAACCTTTTAAAGTGAAAGCAGATGATGGTGTAACCGATTTATATGGTGTAATGTATAAGCCATTTGATTTCGACCCGACCAAAAAATACCCGATTATTGAGTATGTTTATCCTGGTCCACAAACAGAAGCTGTAAATAAAGCTTTTAGCAAAAGCATGGATCGTACGGAGCGTTTGGCTCAGTTCGGTTACATTGTAATCACTGTTGGTAACCGGGGCGGTAATCCATCCCGCTCTAAATGGTACCATACCTATGGCTACGGAAACCTTCGCGATTATGGATTGGCAGATAAGAAAACCGCTGTAGAACAACTGGCGGCAAAGTATCCCTTTATTGATGATAATAAAGTTGGCATTACCGGCCACTCTGGTGGTGGTTTTATGTCTACAGCAGCCATGTTAGTTTATCCGGATTTCTTTAAAGCTGCGGTTAGTAATTCGGGAAACCATGATAACAGTATTTACAATCGCTGGTGGAGCGAAAAACATCATGGCGTTAAAGAAATTATTAGTCCGAAAGGGGATACCACCTTTAAATATAATATTGAAAAGAACCCGGATTTAGCTAAAAACTTGAAGGGACATTTACTTTTGATGACCGGCGATGTGGATAATAACGTTCACCCGGCAAACACGATACGTGTGGCAAATGCTTTAATTAAAGCAGGAAAACGTTTTGATATGCTTATCGTGCCAGGGCAGCGGCATGCTTATGGCGATTTAACTGAATATGCTTTCTGGAAACTTGCCGACCATTTTAATAAATACTTAATCGGTGATTTCTCTGACCCAAGCGATGTAGATTTAGTCGAAATGGATAGAGATATCGAGCAGAATGGAAAGTAACTAAAGGTTTTGATGCCTATTTTAAAGGCAATTGTTTACAATGGCTTGCATTTATGCGAGCCATTGTCGTTTTACATAGCTACAGCGAAATCTTTATCTCCGGTAAGCGGAGAACTGAACATTCCTTATCGGTGGGTAATAGCTGATCAGGATAAATATGATCACATCGGAAATAGACAAATCGAATTGGTGATGTAAATCCAAATCCTTAAAAATTTCATAAATTACAAGTCAAATCAAATTTTATGAAGAAAAGCATATTTTACCTATCTGCGCTCGCTGTTTGTTTTTCTGCGTGCAAACAATCTGCAGAAACTACGGCTAATGGTCCTGATTCCTCCGCCATTAAGGCTATAAACGACTCAAGCATCACGAAATATCTATCGGTTATTGCTGCTGATAGTTTGACAGGTAGAAAGCCATTTACGGCTGGTGAAACCAAAACAATAAACTATTTAAAATTAGAATTTGAGAAATTGGGCTTAAAACCAGGCAATGGCGATAGCTTTTTCCAGGAAGTGCCAATGGTAGAGATTAAGTCTACCCCTGATGACAGGATGATTGTAAAGGCGGGTTCGAAAGAACACTTTTTAAACTACCTTACCGAATTTGTAGCCGGTTCACGTCGCGTGCAGGATGAAGTGAGCATTAAAAATTCGCCTTTGGTTTTTGCGGGCTACGGAATTGTTGCACCAGAATACGGTTGGAACGATTACAAAAATCTAGATGTGAAAGGTAAAACAGTTGTGGTTTTGATAAATGACCCTGGTTTTGCCGACTCGACTTTGTTTAAGGGTAAGAATATGACTTACTACGGTCGCTGGACTTACAAATTTGAAGAAGCATCAAGACAGGGCGCCGCTGGTGTTCTAATTGTCCACGATACAGAGCCTGCAGCCTACCCATGGACGGTGGTGCGCAGCGGCTGGTCTAAATCAAAACTTCAGTTGCAATCGGAAGATAATGGCATGAACAGAACCGTTGTGGAAGGTTGGATCGGCTTGGATGTGGCGAAAAAACTATTCGCATTGGGCGGACAATCTTTCGACGCCTTGGTTACAAAGGCCCGTAGAAAAGATTTTAAGGCAGTTGATTTGAAATTGACAACCTCATTGACAGTGAAAAACAAAATTAAAAAATCAATTACCTACAATGTGCTGGCTTCCATTCCAGGAAATAAGCTTAAAGATGAAGCGATTATTTATTCTGCGCACTGGGACCATTTAGGCGTTGGCGAAAAAGTTCAGGGCGATTCAATTTACAACGGAGCGGTTGACAATGCGACGGGTGTAGCTTCATTGTTTGAGATTGCTTCGGCTTTTAAAAAGTTGCCGAAGAACCCAGCCAGAACAATCCTGTTTATTTCCTATACAGCAGAGGAGCAGGGTTTGCTCGGTTCTGAATATTACGCCCAACATCCCGCTTTTCCATTGGCGAAAACTGTTGCCAATATTAATATGGACATGATGGGGCTTGCCGGAAAAACAAAAGATATTGTCGTTTATGGCTACGGACAATCAGAGTTGGAAGATTATGCCGCAGTTTCTGCCAGGAAACAGAATCGGGTATTGGTTCCAGATCCAGTTCCATCGTCAGGTTTATATTATCGCTCCGACCATTTTAATCTGGCAAAGGTTGGCGTTCCGTCGTTATTTACCGGTTCCGGAGTGGATAACATCGTTAATGGAAGGGCTTGGGGACTAAAGCAGGTAGCCGATTTTACTAAAAACCGTTACCACTCGCCGCAAGATAATTTTGATGCAAAAACATGGGATTTATCTGGCATCGTTGAAGATGTTCGCCTGCTTTTTGATATGGGTTATCGGTTAAGCAATGAAAGCACATACCCGAAATGGAAAGATGGCTCGGAGTTCAAAAAGATAAGAGAAAAGGAATAATTTCGATTGCTAAAAGGGACTTCGCAAAGACAGGCCATCATTTTGGCCGAGGTGCAGCACCCGCGAACCCAAAGTTTGTGTGCGCTTAAAAAGTTTCGTCTGGTAAACCCTAAGTACTGCTCAAATGCTTTTAAATGATAAAGCCACAGATTTGCAGATTGATTAAGCAACTGCAAATCCGTGGCTTGTAACCAGAATTTCTAATGCTTAGAAGTGGAACATCACTCCTAATTTTGGCGCAAAAGTATCAGCCTCTAAACCGAAAGAGTTTGTAGTAACTTTATTTCCGGTTGCTTCATTTTTAATCTGGAAGTTTTGGTAACCTAAACCATTAACGGAAACTTCGATGCCGATTCTTTTAGTAGGAAAGAAAGCAAAACCTGGTGCTACATTAACACCGATAGACGTAGTAGATCCAACTTTAGCACCTGTATCACCATTTGGGGCAACTACTTTGTTAGAACCGAAAGCCATAGGAACCGATAACTGGCCGAAAAACTTGAATTGATCTGATAAACCAACATAATAACGACCGAAAGGCGCAACTACGAAAGCTTCATTCTGATTTAAACCACTTACTTGTTTGTCGTATCTATAGCCAACACCTGTACCAATTGCAAAGTTATCAGCTACAAAAAAACCAGCACTTGGAATAATATTGAAGCTAACATCTGATTTCGCAGCACCTTCAACTTTTGAAGAGCTGAAGCCAACACTACCACCTAAAATCACTTTTCCTTTTTCTGTTTGTGCATTTGCACCATAAACTAAACCCGCAACGGCTACTAAAGATAATAATAGTTTTTTCATTTTTTTTAATAATTATTTGTTTAAAAAATTAGTCAGATTTTACTATTTTAATTTCTGACTATATTCGCCTAAAAGTCAACACTTGTGCCAAAAAACTTTATTTAAGTCATTAAAAAATCAGTTTAAGGTTAAGTTCCTTATTAGTAAACAGATAAAAATTTGGTGTTAAATCAATATTATTTTATGGTGACTAAAAATTAATCGAGCGATTAACTTTATCGGTATGCCAGATTGGCAATTGCAGTTTTCGGGCATTGTTGTCAGTCGTTTTTACTGAAAAACTGACGCATTTTAGGAGTAGGTGGGAAGTAGAGATGGAACATTAAAGACCATCTCTACTTTTAAATTCGGGTCTGTATCGAGGTTATTTAAATTACACTTTGCAGGCTGACAGCAAGTTTTCGAGTTTCTTTTTTATAATTCCAACTGCGGCTTCATCAGTCAGGTTGCCTTTTTCATCGAATTTATTTTGTGCCTGGGCAACAAGAACTTCAGGTTGTAAAACCGGATTCATGTTTAAGAATGTAAATACCGGCAGAAATGCGGCTTGCATTCTTACTGTTCCCCACATACCCTGTGTAGCACCCATTACGGCCACCGGCTTGTGCATTAGAGGAGAATCTTTACCACGGCTGGCCCAATCTATTGCGTTTTTTAATCCGCCGGGGATAGAATAATTGTATTCTGGAGAAACTATTATGAACGCACTGGCTTTTGCAAGCTCATTTCGAAATCTGACAACGCTTTCCGGGCGTTCTGCTACCTCAGGGATGTCTATATCTGCATTGTAAACCGGAATCTCATCGAATGAAATAATTTCGAAATCAACATCTTGTGGGAGCAAAGTGCCAGCTAATTTTAATAGCATTGCATTATATGAGCCTTTTCTCAGGCTGCCACATAAACCAACAATTTTTTTATTTTCCATTTAGAATAAACCAGCACATAGTGAAAATGTTTGGCCTGGTAGGGATTGTGACTTAGCTAATGGCGTTTTTCAACATTCGGGATTCATTTTATTTCAATCTTCATGGTTTTGTAACCGAGATTACCTGCCATGTCTGAACCCTCAATCCAGACGGTGTAACTTCCTTTCTTATCTGCAGAAAAGAAAGAAAAGCTGGCAAGTCCGGCTTCATTCGTCAACACGTTAGGGTTCCAATATATAGTTGACCGAATATCGGGTTTTGCACTATACCTGATTATAGCAGTATATTCTGGGCTATAGAAAATTTTGGTATTGCCATATTTTAAGTTAAAAAAAAAAGAGGCCGTTTGTTAACAGCCTCTTTACAAATCATTTATTTGAACTTATGCGTTTTGATTAAGGAAAACGAAGTTGTGATCAAACATATCCAGTTTAATCTTACTATCCTTATCAACTTTTCCGGCAAGTATTTCTTTAGATAACTCATTTAAAATACGTTTTTGAATCACCCTTTTCAAAGGCCTTGCACCAAATTGAGGATCGTAACCCAACTGTGCCAGCCAATCTAAGGCTTCATCACTAGCATCCATTTCAATACCCATTTCCGCAAGTGTTTGCTGTACCTGTTTAAATTGCAAAGCAACAATATCTCTAATTTCGTTGCGATTTAGCGGAGTAAACATAATCAGTTCATCAATTCGATTTAAAAACTCGGGCCGAATTGTTTGCTTCAATACCTCGAACAGTTCGTTTTTTGTTTTCGCGATTACTTCGTCTCTGTTTTCATCACGCAAATCTTTAAAGTTATCCTGAATTAAGTGTGCACCAATGTTCGAGGTCATGATGATGATTGTATTTTTGAAATTCACCGTTCTGCCTTTGTTGTCAGTTAAGCGGCCATCGTCTAAAACCTGCAATAAAATATTAAAAACATCCGGATGCGCTTTTTCAATCTCATCAAGCAGAACAACAGAATATGGTTTACGCCTAACGGCTTCGGTCAATTGTCCGCCTTCGTCGTAGCCCACGTATCCTGGAGGCGCACCAATCAGGCGTGAAACTGCATGGCGTTCCTGGTATTCACTCATGTCGATTCTGGTTAGCGCATTTTCATCGTTAAATAAAAACTCAGCCAGTGCTTTTGCCAGCTCGGTTTTACCCACGCCGGTTGTACCTAAAAAGATGAAGGAACCGATTGGTTTCCGCTTATCCTGCAAGCCTGCACGAGAGCGACGGATGGCATCTGAAATGGCCTCTATAGCTTCATCCTGACCAGCAACCCGCTGATGCAATTCTGCCTCTAGGTTGAGCAGTTTTTCTCTTTCACTGGCGATTAGTTTTGTAACTGGAATGCCAGTCCAACGGCCCACTACGCCTGCAATATCATCGGCAGTTACTTCCTCTTTCAGCATTCTGCTATCGCTTTGCTGATTTTCCAGATCTACTTTGAGCTTTTCAAAAGTGTCTTGAGCCTCTTTAATTTTTCCATACCTGATTTCGGCAACCTTGCCATAATCTCCGGCTCTTTCAGCCTGTTCAGCTTCAAGTTTATACTGCTCAATAAGCTCCATTTGCCGGTTCAGGTTATCAACCAAACTCTTTTCGCTTTGCCATTTTGCTTTCAGCTCATCGCGTTCTGCTGAAAGGTTCGCAATATCCTCTGAAAGTTCTTTTACTTTTTTATCGTCCTTTTCCCGTTTTATCGCTTCACGTTCAATTTCAAGCCGCATAATCTCACGGTCAAGAGCGTCAACATTTTCTGGCACGCTGTCCATTTCCATGCGCAGTTTTGAAGCAGCTTCATCCATCAAATCGATAGCCTTATCCGGCAAAAAGCGGTCAGAAATGTACCGCTGACTCATCTCAACTGCAGCGATTATAGCCTCGTCTTTAATCCTAACTTTGTGGTGGGTTTCATAGCGTTCTTTTAGCCCACGAAGAATAGAAATTGCATCCTGAGTATCAGGCTCTTCAACCATTACCTTTTGGAAACGGCGTTCGAGCGCTTTGTCCTTCTCTAAATATTTTTGGTACTCATCTAGCGTAGTTGCGCCTATAGCACGTAATTCGCCACGGGCTAAGGCAGGCTTTAAAATATTCGCGGCGTCCATGGCACCTTCTCCACCGCCAGCGCCAACTAAAGTGTGTATTTCATCGATAAACAGCACAATATCGCCATCACTTTGCGTAACCTCTTTTACTACAGCTTTTAGACGCTCTTCAAATTCACCTTTATATTTCGCACCGGCAATTAAAGCGCCCATATCCAATGAATAAACAGTTTTGCTCTTCAAATTTTCAGGTACATCACCTTTAATAATTCTAAAGGCAATTCCCTCTGCAATCGCGGTTTTACCAACGCCAGGTTCGCCAATTAGTATCGGATTGTTCTTAGTTCTGCGAGATAAAATCTGAATAACACGTCGGATTTCCTCATCACGTCCGATTACCGGATCTAACTTACCACTCTCGGCATACTCATTTAAATTACGTGCATATTTTCCTAAAGCCTGATACGTTGCCTCCGCATTTTGGTCGGTTACGCTATTATCGCCGCGTAGCTCGGTAATGGCTTTTTTAAGGTCTTTTTCGTTAACGCCCTGTTCTTTCAGTAATTTTGATGTACTATCATTAACGGCTAAAATACCTAACAGCAAATGTTCCACGGATACAAACTCATCTTTAAATTCTTTTAAAAATGACTGTGCCTTTTGAAGTACATTATTTGTGTTTGATGACAAATAGACATTACTTCCGCTTACTTTCGGGAACCTCGAAATTTCTGTATCTAGATTTTGATTTAATAAGTTAAGGTTAACATTCAGTTTCTTTAACACATAAGAAACCACGTTTTCATCAACAGTAAGCAAACCTTTAAGCAGGTGTGCCGTTTCAATAGCCTGTTGCTGGTTGCCTTGGGCTATCTCAGAAGCCTGTTGAATTGCTTCCTGGGCTTTTATTGTATAATTGTTGAAGTTCATATAACCGTTTTAATCAAAACAGATGCCATAGCAGTTTTACTTTTACTATCGGAAATTTTGTCTGCCCAAAACACTACAGACTGACTAAAATACTGATAGATAGTAGTTTGTGCTGAAAATTTGGCGTATTTTTTGGATGCGGATATTCGAAATGAAAATCATTTATTGAAGGTGGCAAAGATCAATTCCGATGTATAAACTCCTGCATCTTGTAACGCAAAAAAGATAATGCACAAAAAAAGCATCTGCCAAAAGGCAAATGCTTTTTTTTATAATCGATTTGGATCAGTTCAACGGTTTCTTAAACACATAACCGTATGTCTATCCCAATATCTCTTTTAGTTTTTCTGTTTGGTGGTCAGCCAGTTTTTGCAGCGGACCGGAGGCTAGCATTTTCATCATCATATTTAAGTCTGCAGAGATGATGTGTTTCGCAGTAGTAGTTCCGTTTCCATTGTCATCAACTGTCCATTTCAATTCTACTTCAAAGGGTGCTTTTTCTGTAGGAATGGCGGTTAACTCCTGGTTTTCTACGCGATTGGAAATTTTAATAGCCAGTTTAGCCATGTTTTGGATGGTAAAACGGGCTTCATCTTCAGTAGATTCCCAATTGTAAATATTTTCGGGCATAAGTTGCTGATGGTTGTTCATGTTTGAGAGAAAAGTATAAACCTCCGAAACAGGTTTATTTACTTCTACAGCGCTTTCGATAATCGTCATTATGTATTTTATTAGAGTTATTCTAAATTCAAATCTAAGATTCTGGACTTGCTACTTGTCCCCATTCTGATGGATTTAATCGCCACTTGCTCAGCAATTCCATATCGCTTTTGGCAATAATGCTGTGCTCGGCAGCGTAATCAATCAGCGCCCCGTAATTTGATAAGGTTAAGTAACGGCATTTTGCTGAGGTAAAGTTTTCATCTGCCTTTTCAAAGCCGTAAGTAAAAATTGCGGCTAAACCGGCAACCGATAAACCGGCCGCTCTCAGCGCTTCAACTGCTTGTAAGCTACTTTTTCCGGTAGAAATCAAATCTTCGATAACCACCACACGCTGTCCTTCTACAACTTCGCCTTCAATAAGGCTCCCGGTGCCGTGTTCTTTGGCTTTAGCCCTTACATAGATAAAAGGTAAACCCAATTCCTGGGCTACCAAAACGCCTTGAGGAATTCCGGCAGTTGCCACACCAGCAATAACATCAACCGAACCAAATTCTTCCTGGATGGCTTGTGCTAGTTTCTGACGAATGTAAGTTCTAACCTGTGGGTGAGAAAGTGTAATCCGGTTATCGCAATAAATTGGCGACTTCCAACCAGATGCCCATGTAAAAGGATTATTAGGTTGTAATTTAATTGCCTTTATTTGTAATAAAAATTCCGCTACCTTTAATTCAATATCACTTTTATTATACATGGCCCAAAAATACAGAATTTATATCAACGATAACACCCTCTTTATATCAGATGTTTTGCCAGAACAAAAGGAAAAAATTCAACAGCTTGAATTTCAGGATTTTGATTTGCAGACATTTTACAAAAAATTAAAAAATGGGTCGAAGAAGAGCTACATTTTTTTAACTAAAAACCCGAAGGAAACCTTTAAAAAGCTAAAAAAGAATTGTGAAATTATTAAGGCTGCGGGTGGCTTAGTTGAAAGTGTTAATGGTAACTATCTTTTTATTTTTAGAAACAAGAAGTGGGATTTGCCTAAAGGAAAGCTTGAAGATGGTGAGAATATGAAAGAAACCGCCGTTAGAGAAGTAGAAGAGGAATGTGGAATTAAGGTTGCGAAGCGAGAGAAAAAGCTTTGTAAAACTTACCACGTTTACCCGATGGGTTCGAAAATGGTAATCAAAAAAACCAACTGGTACAAAATGAAGGTAAAGGGCGAACCTAAGTTGATTCCTCAAAAAGAAGAAGGAATTGATGAGGCCGTTTGGTTGGATAAAAATCACATCGGTCCCGTTGTAAAAAACACTTTTCCATCAATTATGGATGTGTTAAGAGCCGGAGGAATTTTGTAAAAAACAAGGGTATTTTATAACCTGGTGGCTTCGATCTTCTTTCGCAGCTAGTGCAATTGTGGCAAAAAAAAATAGCGATTTTTAACTCGACCGCTAATTTTCGTAGTCAAGTTCATCAACAATTTTTTTCACCCTGTTCAAGTATCTTCCATAGTAAAACCATGCCCACATTTCAGTAATTGCCCCGATAACTAAAATCGAGATGAAACAGTTTAAAATTAGGTAAACAGGAGAAAGTTTAGTCAGGATTCTTGCAAAAACAGCCGATCGCTCAATAAAAAGATAAACAGCAATAAAAGCTAGCCCTATAAAAGCGATAAT
>Ga0265798_10006196_pt1 | contig 15775 bp, 24 predicted proteins | sample P3T30metagenome_FD_192430 | JGI IMG/M metagenome (GOLD analysis project Ga0265798, IMG submission 192430) | Plant litter microbial communities from East Loma Ridge, Irvine, California - P3 T30 | ecosystem: Environmental > Terrestrial > Plant litter > Unclassified | place: USA: California... | reverse complement strand
CGTCCCGTAGAAACCGCCCAGTACGATGTTGAGTGTAGCAATCTTGGCCGCAAAACCTACATGTTCCTCATTAGCTGATGACAAAATAGGATAAGACGTTCAGAAAAATCTGTGTCATCAGTGACACAGTAAGTTGACAGGAACCACCGCTCAGACCTTTCGCCAAGATATCTCCATTTGAAACGGAGGCCGTTTGCAATTGCGAAGACCGCCAAAGTGAATCCAGGTCTTAGACCTCGAGACTCTGCAATATGTCTTGAAATGTAACGGCAATGTTCAAATCGCCTCCCGTGGCCAACCTTTCAAAGAAAAGTCTTGTTGTCACACAAGTTGTGACAGCCCTCCGGACATTGAATGCGGAGACCCATTGCCCTACTAAGTCCAGATAGGCAAGAATCCACGTTGTCGCAGGCTGCTAGTTCACGATTCTGCGTGCTACGCCATGGCTTGGAATGTCCTAGGTACTCGGAACCCCATAGCATGGGCCTGTTGATTCTTCCATCGGCGTCGTGAACCTGGTGGTGCAACAGCTGCAATGCAGCCTCATACAGGGATAGCTGACAGGGGTGAAACTAGTGCTCGGAAGCTGGTGTGGCGCAGCAAGGTTGTTTGGACCTCAACATCTGCATGTTTGCAGTTGACGAGGATGCTTTTATGCAGGGTATCCATGCTGTGCGATCTGTGTTGTCTTTGGAAATGCTTGGCTTGGAGATCGGTTGGCAATGCGGTCAGTCTTCGAACACGCTGCATGACGTGTTAATATTGAAAGATGCAGGTCAGATCGATGATGCAGGGCTACTTAGCTTGTAATGGGCTGTTACTGTTGTGCATCACTTGGAAATTATTGAGTCTTACGGGAGATCGAGGGACATGTTGGTAATGCTAATCGTACTTTGGTGCTATATACAGTGGAGTGTGCAATGAAACCTTGTAAATGGAAAGAAACACTGCGAATGCGCAAAGATGATGGTATACCAAGGCTAGGGAAAGAGTTCACCAAAAATGCCCACCGGCCTTCTTGCAAGCGCTCACGGAAGTAGTCGGTGTGACAGTGGTGTGTTTGGTAAATGTAGCTCCAAAAGTAATGATCTTTGTGGTCGTAGCCCAGCTCAGCTTCAGCTGGGTTCTGGTCGGGGTAGGCAGTGTGACCGTATTAGTAACTAATCCTGAGAACACCGTCGCAGGCGGCAGCGTCGATGTCGTCGTCTCGGAAGTGAGGACGGTTTCCGTAGTAGTAATTGCTTGAGCAAAAATGGTCGTGGTAGTGTTGACAGGCACATCGCCAGTGACAATGAGAATTGGGGCATCTGGGGCCCGTCGCTCAAGGGGCGAAGCAGCTTCCCGAGCCTTTTCAGCACGCCTCTGCTTGGCCGCGTCAATGCGAGCACGAGCCCATTCAATGTCGACGGCCCGGTCGGACTTGCGCATGAAGCGGTGCAGCTTAGGGATGATAGTTGGAGTGACCAAAGCTGCTGGATGTAGCTTTGTGGGCGAGTAGCGGCATGGCTTATCTGGGCGACCGGGGCGGCCCGGAGTAGTGCAGGTGGCAGTGACAGTTGCAGTGGTCACGGAAAAGACCTTAGTCAAAGAAAATGACGTCTTAGTCATAATTTTCGTGGAAGTGGTGGTCGTCGGTGGAGGTGTGATTGTTTTTGTCTTCTTGGCGGTGCCACTCGGAAGTGTAACGGTTGAAAGTGGCCCAGTTGTGACGACGTTGAAAAAAGTTGTCGTGGTAGTTTGGGTTTGAATAGGCGTTGAAGTGAGGCTGAAAGTGACGGTGGGCGTGTATGTACTCGTGATCGGAGTGCCAACAGTCAGATACAAGTCTCGTTGCTAGAGGTGATGTACGAAGTCAGTATATGTCTCATATGCAGTCCGTAGAGGGACAATACGAACCCACGCGAATGGCATCCCGCCATCACCATTGTTGCCAACCACAAGCAGTAGCCAATGTCCAGAGATCATTTGATCCTTCTGTATCGGGCATGTGGATGTCTTGAGTTCATCTTGAGGATAGCTGGTGGTGGTTAGGATATTGTCATCTGTAGCATAGAGTGAGGATACTGACGTTGGGACTTGGTCACAAAGATACTCCTGAGAGCTGACACCTTCCGGCTCGACAAGCAAGACGTCCGCTATGTCTTGGTTACATCCTTGGAAGTACGAAACAGAGGCAAACTTCTCAGTGAGCTGAGAGTTGATGAAGTAATGCCCTTCGTCTACGAAGTCCACACCATAAGAATAGCAGATGGCGGTCGAATCGCCCTTGACGAACGACAGGAAGGTCGCGAACGCTGCGAGGGAGAGTGAACGAGAGAATGTCATGCTTTCGTGGAGTCTGAGAATGGGGAAGGAGAAACGATAGACACTTGAATGGCTGCTTTGAACCCACCGGGGGAGGGTGCTACACCTTTTGTACCCATGTATGTGATCATACTGGCTGTGCAGAACCGAACTCTGGCTTACTCTTCAGATGCCTTACCGAGACTGAGCATATCTTTGGTCGAGGGCTCGACCGCAGACGCTAAAAGTGGTGAGAAGTCGCTGCGTTGCCGGGTGCGAGCTGAGGCAAGCAGGTCTGAGGCTGTTTCGCTCGGCGGTCCGGATGGTCAGCGTGTTTGTGGAGTCATCTATTTGCATCCTACGCCCCGTTGAAGTTAGATACATCCTCACGTCGCAGTAAGTACCTGGTATGCGAATGAACAATGTGGGTGGAGGACGGACAGTACGATGCCATCATGCGGCCTGTCAAGCCACTTCGGGTCGGGATGTCGGTGGGTGGCCCCTGCACCAGCGCTAATGTATCTTAGGGTCAGCGGTGGCGTTGCGGGAACTCTCATGTCGGACCTCTCTTCCAACGCCAACACGACGCATGCGCTTGCAGCCATCTTGCATGGCAACTGGCCAGCACTTTTTGCTACTTTCTGGCTGGCTAGAGCTTCACGCCACGCCTCAAGGACATTGGATTCCCGAAGCCCCATAGGCACCACAAGGAGGCGCGCTTCGGACTCTGTGGGTTCTTCCTGCACGTCAACTAGCACTTATCCCGCCCATGATGCTTCCATGACACGGACGTCTCGTAAAGGTTGCGGTCGATGTGGACCTTCTTTACCGCATCCGCATGAACCAGGATTTCGACGAGTACAGGGCGCTTGACCATGCTACAACACGACATCTGGCGACCGTCACCAGAAAAGCGAGGCTACCGGACCCCATCGAGCTGACAATGGCCAAGGCTCCTCGTACCAGATCAGACCATTGCGTACAGTCTATTGAAGGTAGCAATGCAGGGATGCGAACTGCTTCGAGAAAGTCAGCGTAAGCACGACCTGTAAACTTGAATTACGTCTCAAGCTTCGCTTGCCAGCCTTACAAGTCCTATCCTTGCTGCATTGTGGTAAACTAAGCTTGCTTTTCTCATGGTAGAGACTCTTGCCGTCCTTCAGGATGTAGCGCTTTCCAATGTCCGACAAAGCTGCCGTCCAAACGGAGGCTGCTAGGTTTATCCGCGGTTATTGCCATCATTTACTGCCAGACTCCCATGACGGCACCAGCAACGGTCCCTCGTTCATACTGCTGTACCACGGCATCGATCTTCGACAGCACAATTGTGGTCCTTTAGCGCGTGAAGTAGCATTGACGTCGATTTTTCCGCTTTGACCATACGACACTCGTGATACGGAGTTGGTTCAATCCACCTGCGCATATCGATAGATCCTACAGCATATAGTCGCTTGCTTCTGACGCCAGCTTCTAGAGCTAGACCATATTCACCGGTCTCGGTCAGCAGCATGTGTGCGCTTAAATTTCACTTCGTACTCAGGTTAAAGCATACGAGCGCAAAAGACGATGATCTTATAGAGGTGCGCTCCCGTATCACTTCTCATAGAGGTGCCTTGACTAATTAAAGTTGTAGCCCTCAGAGGGTGGTTTGAATCGCCAAGCATGACTGCGTCTTCGTTCGTAGTGCTCCAGGAGGCAGTGAAGTCGAATACCAAAGTACCCGCTCCACAAGCTGACCTGAGGTAGATGCTTCACAAGCCACAAATGCGCGTAATCACGTACCCTGGTCGCCACGACTTCGCCGTCCTATCTCTAGGCTTCCGAGACGTACGAGATCGACCCGTCATGCTGGGTCCCCGCCCTAGTCCCATACGCCACCGCATTGCCCCGAAATAGTCGCGCTGCCGACTCTCGACCATCTTTCAGAAGCTCACCGTTTCGGGAGACGCGGGTCCTATCACCGTGTCAGCCTAGACCCAGCAATTTCGACTTGGGCTCTGGAAGGAAGGCAAGGTCCTCCCTGGTCCACGCCCACATGCAGTCTAAGCTAAGCAACGTTGGTGTGGCTAGAGAGACGTCAATAGTTGGCACGTTCCTGAACATGTACACTTCGCCTGTAAGGATCGCAAGCGCCGAGCATACCCATACTGGACACCGCCAGCTCCCCCCCTGGGAAATCAATATAAATCGTTACCTTACGCCCGGTTCTCACTCGGCATCCATTTGATTGAACTCAAGGCTCTTTCTTCACTCATTGGCCTGTGCAGGCTTCTTCAATATATATCTACCAGACTTTCGTTCCATCATTGTTTCGATAGATTGCACTATACATTATGTTGCTTCAATCATTTACTTCCTTGCTAGCCTTCGGGTCGCTCGCTTTGGGGGCCACTATTCCACGAGCCGAACCGCCTACCCGAGTCTTGGTCGAAGCTCGGCAAGCAACCTCGTCCCAGACGGCGCCTGATGGCGCATGTACGAATGGACCACGCACTCGGAGCTGTTGGAGCAACGGGTTCAGCATCGCTACAGACTTCGATGCGAAGGCTCCGCCGGATGGTACCACTGTCACGGTATGCTCATCAACGAATAATAGCTTACTGTAGGTCTAACATGGGCTAGTACGATCTCGAAATATCCAACACGTCTATGGCCAATCCAGATGGGAGCGGAACTCAGCGACCTGTAATGCTCATAAACAACCAGTATCCCGGACCCGTCATCCGTGCAAAGTGGGGCGACTGGATCGTTGTCAATGTCAAGAACAATTTGAAGCACAATGGAACAGGTATTGTAAGTGTATAGTTGCAAAGTACATGTGTGAGATTTGCACTAACATCATGTCTACAGCATTGGCACGGCATTCGCCAGCTCAACACTTGTCAGCACGATGGAGTACCTGGTATTACCGAATGCCCGATTGCGCCGGGGCAGACTCGTCAATACAGATTGTAAGTATCTACAGCTCATGATATTGAGTACACGTAAAGCTAACCATAATAGCCGTGCTACGCAATTCGGCACGACTTGGTACCATTCTCATTGGTCCGCCCAATATGGCGATGGAGTTGTTGGCACCATGATCATCGATGGGCCGGCTTCGTCGAATTATGATGAAGATCTTGGTACTCTGCCGCTCACAGATTGGTACTACAAGACAGCTTTCGAGCTCAACGAAGTGGCCCAACACTCGAGAACAGGACCACCTACACCCGACAACTTCCTAGTGAACGGCACGCACATCAGTGGAGCGGGTGTGGGCAAATATGCAAAGATGACTGTGGTCAAGGTTCGTAGACATTCGGTTGCGACAAGCGCAAGTACTAACAGTGCATACAGAACAAGAAGTATCGCATTCGGATTATCAACACCTCGGTCGACAACTACTTCTCAGTCTCCCTCGATGGTCATCCATTCACGGTCATCACGTCTGATTTCGTCCCAATCAAGCCGTATGTCACCGATCAAATCACAGTGGCAATCGGCCAACGATATGATGTGATTATCAGCGCAAATCAGACTGTCGGCAATTTCTGGTTCCGCGTGATGCCAGGAACTGCTTGCGGCCGTAATGCAATTACTACCAAGAATCTGCCAATGGGCGCCATCGTGCATTACGACGGAGCACCGGATAGCAACCCAACCTCAACCACGAGTGTAGTTATGAGGACTACTTGCGTGGATGAGCCAACTGCGAGTCTCGTTCCTTTTGTTCCGAACGAAGTTCCTCAGTCCGTTGTCGGCACTGCTGGTAACATCAACATCAACAGCTTTGCGGACCCGGCCCAAAACAATTTGTTCCGCTGGCTCATCGACGGCTCCACTCATATTGTTAACTGGAACGACCCTACGCTCGAGACAATCCTCTCCGGATCGCAGGATTTCGGTCCAAACTCAAACGTCAAGTCCATGCAGCAAAAGGATGGCTGGTACCTTTGGTGGATCCAATCAACGTCAGCCGTGCGTCTTCCGCATCCTATCCATCTCCACGGTCACGACTTCTATATCGTCGGCTCGGGCACAGGAACATGGGATGGCAGCACCACAGGCCTCACCTTCAAGAACCCCACACGTCGCGATACCGCTACACTGCCACCTGGCGGATACCTGCTCATGGCCTTCCCCGCGGACAACCCAGGCATGTGGATCATGCATTGCCACATCGCTTGGCATGCTTCGCAGGGTCTGAGCATGCAGTTCGGCGAGCGATACAGCGATCTTCAAGCCGGTAGTCTCATCAGTGACATGACTACGCTCAAGAAGGGATGTGATAGCTGGGATAGCTACTGGGCGACTGGCTCGAGCCCGAGCCCGGATAGGCCATACAATCAGACTGACTCTGGTATCTGATCGGATTTCGCATATATCTTGGGCATGGCGTTCATTTCAGATTGGGCTGGGGTAGGTAGCACTTGTGCGATACATGCTCCGGCAGATGCTTTCACTTCTCATGTAGCACGTCTGTCTTGCATTCTTCAGACATAGCGGCATTTGTAGATAGTCTTAGGTACGAAGAAGTCCCGCCATTCCTGTTCTGTCTATGATGGTGGGCTTGTTTTGGTCAACTAGCACATGTGTAGTAAGAGAAGGTGTTTGGCAATGCGGTTCTAGTGTAGACGAGCAATAGGGGTAGTAGTTAATACACTATTAATATGCTAAGCTTTTTGAAGCATTATTCTCGCGCATAAGCTATATTAACGAGTAACGATAGTTTTTTATAGCGCAGATGTAGTTTAGGCTGTATTTATTATCTAGTTCAACGTTAAGTAGGTCCTGAAGGTTAATAATAGATAGTAGTACCTTCGCATTTAGCTGCACTAAGATACAGTGAGGAGTGCAGTTGTTAAACGTTTTCAATTTCGCCAAAACTCCTTCAGATCAGGGCTCTGAGCTGCCAATTGAGGTTGTTCGTCGAGAGGAGGCACTCCAAGAAGGGTGACCTGTCTCATCGTCCTCGGAAGTACGCATGACGGTCCATGGCAGCTTCTGCGTGGCAGCACTGCTACAGCCACCGATTGCCTCATGCACCTTGCCGGCCGCTTCCACTGGGTGACCTGCCGCGCTCAATGCTCTCTTGTAAGGAATAAAACCAACGCCATTGATGAAGATGACCATGACGCAAGTCAGTCCGATAACCGAGACGATTGTAATCGGCCAAAAGCCAAAGCCTGACGGATGGTAATCCCGTCCACTTCGTGGATTTCGGTGAGCACCATGAAAGTCGATAGCCATAAGAAAACTGCTCTGTGAAACCGTCCAGTGTAGAGTGCCGCTCAAAGCTCAAAGCGACAGGGTGAAGCGATACGGATGTTGAACATAGTACGTGGAGCGCTGTGCTCCTGCCGTGTAATCATCTAACCGCAAACCATTTCTCGAGCCTGTCACGTCGCAAGGTGCCACAATTCTCTTTGAGAAACGATCTTTGCGGTCTCTCTTAAATTCCATCGTCTTCCTCACTCCGTCTTCCCCTCATCCATCACACCCTCCCCCTCATTCTCCACTGCTTCCTCCTTCTTCGGAAACGTCGGCGCATACGCACTACTTTCTCTAATCTTCGCGCCCCTTAGATAAAACCACACCGGTACAGGAACTAGCAACGCAGCGATACATCCGAGTAGCGTCGCCGCCCATTGGATGCCCATTCCCTCGAACATCTGGCGCGCGAAGAGTGGGAACGCGGCGCCACAGAGGGATCGCAGGAAGGTATTTGCTGCGATTGCGGAGGCGGCGAACTAGGAAACTGACATTAGTACTTGATCGAAGGGAACTTGGAGATGGGGGAGAGAATTAGACTTACCATCAGGTACGCATCCACCAAGTAATTCAACGCTTGAAGGAAAATACTGAGCAGACCAAAGCCAATGAGTATGCCACTCAGCGTGGGCACAATCCAATGAATATCCTGATTATACCCCGTCCAACCAAACCAGAAGATTCCCACAGCGAAACATACACCACCCACAATGACCTCGGGCAATCTCCACTCCGGGATCGGCATATTATTGTTTGCCGCCAGCTTCTTCTGATATCCCGGCTGTCTGATGAATATGACAGCGCCGGCGAGTAGCTGGCCGGTAATCATGCCGAAGAAGGGCAAGCCGCCAACACCGAGGTTCATACCGTGCACACCCTGGAAAACGAGCGGGTACGCGGTTAGAAAGAGGTAGAGTAGGCCGTAAATGAAGGCCATGTAGACGGACAGAAGCAGGACGATGCGTTCCGTAAGGAGCATGCGGATGGGTCGAGAGAAGTTCTTCTCGAGGAGTTCGCGGAAGTCGATTTCGATTTCTTCTTGTTTGGCGTGGATGCCCCAGTTCTATCACCCGAGTTGTCAGCATGCTTCTCATTTCACACAGCCATGCAGTCAAGGGCAACGAAACACACCTTTGTGCGGCGGCGAAGCTCCGCTGCTTTAGCGACGAGGATTTCTGGTGGGTACGACTCGGAAAGGAAGAGCAGATTGAGCGTGAAAGCTAAGAAGCCCATTATGCACACGATGTACTCCGTCCAACGCCAGCCAAGATGCGACATAACGATGAAGCCGCCAATGAAGGGGGCAAGGAGCGGGCCAGTGAAGACAGTCATAGAGAAGATGGTTATGGCCATGCCGCGCGTAGCGTTATCGAACATGTCACTGAAGACGGCTGCGACGCACTGTTGTCTGTTAGTACTTCAACTTCATCCAGATTAGGGCATTGATTTTGACGCACCGTTAGAGGACACGCTCCGAAGAAGCCAGCGAAGAAGCGACAAATCAACACAGTCTGCAAGTCCTTGCCCGTAGCAACGCCCAAATTGAACACGCTGAAGCCAAAACTCGCCAACACCAATGGGAATCGTCGTCCTTTCAATTCTGAGAGTGGAGCCCATAAAATAGGACCCGTCGCAAAGCCCAGCACATACAGACTCGTCCCGAGCGTTGCTACTACCGAACCGACGTTGAAATGCTGCTGAATCGCCATCGTCGCCGCCGAAAAGATGGACGAACCAAACGCAGCCGTCAACGTCGTGAATCCCAGCATCGCCGCCGTCGCCAACTTCTTTCTCAACGGCCAATTCATCGCATGCATTGGATCATCATGGCCGTTGAACTCTACGACATACTCCTCCCTATCAGGCAGCGGCGGCGGATACGGCTTCCCAGCGCCCAGCAACGGCAACGCCCTCTTGCTCTCTCTTGTCTGTGTCCGACTCCTGAGCCCACTTGCGCCGACGGTATTGCTGTGCTGGCTCTTCTGTGTCTGTATGCGACTTAGCGCGGTGGGATGGCGCTCGGCGAGGGCATCGGCTTCGGTGTCGCGCTGTGTCGCGATGCGCGACATGTTGCCGGCATCGCGCTCGGCGGACGACGCGTCACTGGAGGTGCTGGAGCCCGAGGATGCGGTGGGTATGCGTGCGATTTCTTCGTGTTGCTTTTCGGTGTGGGAGGTGGGAGGGAAGCGGTCTGGTGAGGCATCGCGCTCGTTGGCGGCGATGAAGCGATCTTCGTTGTTCATTGTGGCTGTGTATTGAAATGAGGAGTACCGGTTAATACAGGTCTTTCACTCTAGCTACGACATCCGACTTCGTCCTTAGTTTCAGTGAGGTGCACGCCGTCTCACACTCCTAGGCGCGTAGTGTGAAAAGTACCGGTACAGCGTTCGATGTCAATTGAGCTTCCAAGTCGCGTCTTCAAATGGCCATGTCAACAAAGCGACCAAACTTCGCGCTACAACATACAATGTAATCTCAATCCCGCATTCCCTGAGCTGCGATGATGATGTCGTTCGGAGAGTCCGAGGAGCATGTGTGACGTAGACGTGACAGCCGTTTATTTTCTGGGGTTAAGCTTTGGAAACAAGCTTCGCTTGCCTCGGTTCGATTCGTTCCTTCGCCTTCGCCCTCGCCCTCGCTCTTTCTCAACACCGAAATCCACAGATTGCGAATAAGTCACCGTTAAGCGCGTCGAAAGGAGGCATCAACAACGACACGTCTCGATTGATATTGCTCGGCCAGGCAACGCGCCAGTCGCCTCTAAACACCGTCGACCACGGCGGCGCAAAGTCATATGTAACCGGCTCCTACACCGTTCACACCAAACTCTAACCTCTTCCGGACGGCAGTATACTAATCTGAAGTTGTTACATTATCTAGTTTGGGAAGCGGGGAGGCGCTGAATCAGCTTTGTGCTGCTGACGGAGCAGCGGCGTGGCTTGCGAAGCTGTAATCAGCCTCAATCTCGAAGTTATTGACATTGAACGGGCTAGATGTGCCGTGCGTTGTGCAAGCTATGTACGTCCAGCAACGTCGTTTTATCTATCTAGAGGAGGAAAACATTATGAAGGCGAGATAGGTATCTGCGACCTGCTTCTTTACATGCATGCTTCGCATCCGCATCTTCGTCCTAGCCTTCCGCATCAGACTTTTCTTGCCTTATCATCTCCCATCTCCATCTTCCATGCCAGCCTCAAGTCCCATCTCCATCTCCCTTTCCAGCCTCAACTTCCACCACCCTGAAACTCCGCACCAACATCCATACCCTCCCTCTCCTTCCCCTTCTCGTAGCAAAGCTCCGACAAATCCTCCATCGCAGACACCGCACTACGACGCACGTGTGGATTGTTGATGAGTAGCTCCCACCTCAACGGCGTGATGTAGTGAATGAGGCGCGCCTCGTACTCGACTTCGGGGCTGTCGGTTTTCTTGTTGATGACTACGAATTACGTGGGTGTATGCATTGGGTCGAGGTGCTCGTGTGCGGGAGCGAAGATGGCCTGGGCTTCGTCTGTTCGAAGGGTTAGGATGGGGACAGGGAGGAGGGTGGATAGTGGGTGTACTGATGATTAGGGCTTTGAGTTTCTCGATGATGGTGAGGCGCGTGAGGAGATTGGATTGGGATGAGGAGCTCATTGCTGCGGAAGTGTTGCTATCATGAGGACCGAGGCTGTAGGTGGAAGCTGTGCTGAGGTTGGGGGTAAATCAGTGGATTCGACTTATTGCAGTGAGTGCGGATGATTGTTCTCCTTCACACTCCCATTCACCCTCACTACTCAAATCCTCGCTCACGGTTCAGCTCACTTCTTTCACATGCTTGACCTTCGCTGCGCATATGTTGACAGCCTTCAGCAGCCCCTAAATATCTCATACTTGCGCCATCAGGTAGCATACTGCCTAATGACTACTTTGACACCGGATACCACTCCTTGAGGGTGAGCTCGATCCTCAAAACTTGGGAAACGTTAGCGAAAATATTGCGACATTTCGCACTGGTGTGACAACCTTGCTTATAGTCCTTAGTACTCTGCATTTTCTCCAAGAGCATCTCCAGCGCAAGCTCGGTTGCCTCTGCATCAAAACGTGCGATGATACTCGTTTTTGAGAAGTCGGTCTTGGAGGGGTGGGCAACTACGATGGCTGCGAACGGCTCTGGATCTGTGTCTTGGATGGTGGTGGTGACACGGAAGCAGGTGCCGATGGGGAAGTATTCGCCAACGAAAACGTTTCAGCCTGATCTGATGACCAAGTCAGTTTTGAGTGTCACGGAAGGACGCGAGGCATACTGATGATGTTGTCCTTCAGCATTTGCTCGAGCTGGGGCTCTTCCAAGCGCGCCTTCCTGCGTGCTTGGTCGGCGCGGGCGGAATGAGAACCGCTCGACAACATCGTGGGGGTGAATCTGTTGTTGTCGTGGGAGAATGATGGAGACTGGGGAGACTTGTTGGAGCGAGCGTTCAGATCTAGTGCTCGTGCCGCGATCTGACCGTAAGTACCTGGATATGACACACTCACCTTCACCTAGACTTACCGAATCACAATAACGGGTCACCGCGGCAGATCACATCTGCGCGAGTAAAAATAGTCATGACACTGGGTATCATTAGTGGCAGTCACCGCGACTTGTCTAGCCGCCCCATGCCCAAGTCGACGTGACCACGTGCCCACAATGTACCTACCTAATACAAATGTACTGACTCGTCCCCTCTCATGCAATATATCTGCACAAGCCCTCACTCTCATGTATACCAACAGTCATTCACACCCCTTCCTCAATCAACATGCGCGACCGAACCATGCCAGCCATCGGCGGCCGCCAACACCACCGAATCTCATTCAACACCCTGAAGTCACTCCTCATCAACCATCTGTCCACCGTTTATCCTCATTACGTCAGCAAAAATACCATCATGAGTTTCTCAACTCGCTTCAGCATGGAAGACGAGATATTCGCAGTAACTGCGATCGCCGAGCTTCGCCCGCCGACATGGCTGGCTGAAGAAGGCACGGAGATTGTGCTTGAGGACAACTTTTTGGTCACATGCAGCGAGACCAGCTACTGGGATGCTTTGGAACAGATGTGGGAGTACATCGGTGGTGTGGAGGAAAACGAAGAAGAGAAACGAAGTCAAGGTACGTTCATGGCTCGGTTTGGAGGATGTGAAGGTGAGATTTCAGACTAACAATTCAGCAGAGACGTGTGTGACGACTACAAGTTCGGGTGCGAGCGGCATTGCGGGTGGGCTGGTTGGGGCTGGAGCATACGCTTTTTGGTGAAGACGATAGTTTGGCTGTGTTTGGGGTAGACATACGGACGGCTTCAGACGCGCTGGCAGCTAAAAGCAGCGTCGGAGCGCACGAGCGTTCGTAAATGACTCGTTCTGGAAATTGACAGCATGGATCGATGGTTACGATCAAATGTAGTGGGCGTGCTGTTTTCATTGAGACACGATACCTCACTCCTCGCACACATATTCTTTTTCTCTTGCATGCTATGATTGAGGTCTGAGGTCTTAGACATGTCATTTACTGATGTAGAAGTCAAGTGCGGTCTTCGCGCTGACATGATGTTTCGCCCGACGGCGAGGCAGACTGAATCACAGCCACGACTGCGCCGTTTAGGGCCTGAGTACATCTACATCTTCTCTCCCCTGTCCCACGATTATAAAGTCGGTCAGCCTTTATGTAGTCCAGTTCATTCATGTTTCCACCATATTTTCTCTTTGACTCTTTCAACGCCAAAAAACAGCGTCAACAGGAACTCCACACCCACATAAACCGCAATGTCATCCTTCCATCCAGACGCCATATCTGCAGTAAAATGGCAAAAGCAGACTGGCGAAGAGATCATCAAACATGCACAAGTACGCTAGTCCCCCTTCCCGGTCCACTCCATTCATCTCATTCGCGGTGCTGACGTTTCCAGGCTATCCACGGCGCGCAATACGACGTCGGCTACCAGTGGCAAGTTCTCACGAGCAAGAAAGACGACCGATACATTTCGCATGCGGTCGTGTACGAGAAGCGTGACTCATTGAAGAAATGGACCGTCCTGAAGAGTGGATCCAAAGAGAAGACCGTGAATAAGGCGTTCGAAAGTTTACTCGAGGCGTCTATGGTGCAGCTTGGGAACCGGATGGATTAGATGTGTGTGTGTGGTGGATTGCTCAATCAGGTGCATTTCGCGCCGCAATGCAATGCGGAGTTGTTTCTGACGCGTCTCAGCACCAACTTCTCAGTATAAAAGATCACAATTCCTCCATCCCTTTACCTAATATCCAACTATGTCTTCATACCCGACACCGACGTCAAAAGCCAACCCCACTTCAACCCTGATATCCATCAAGTACCACAACCACCTTACTTCCCTCATCATCACCCGGGTTCAATTCCTGCATGGTAGCACTTATCCTCACAGCTTTATATGGAGCGTGATTACTAGCGTACGAGAACAGTTGTACACGGCACATACGGTTGTATACGAGAGAAGTGGGTGCGTGGCGGATGCCAAGATTTTAATGAGTGGTAGGAAAGAGAGACATGTGGAAGCAGCTATGGAGGCGCTCTTGGAGGGGCTGAGAGAGGAGGTTGGGGGAGAGATTGAGGAAGGAAATGTGGGTAGTTAGTGTGTGCGTGTTGGGGTAAAGTGAGACGGTGGAAAGTATCGATTCGATGACCGACAGCACGAGGAGTGGCAATTCATCTGCTTGTCACGTGCCTTGACTCAGCGCTGCCCTTGCTAGATTTTGATGTTCGGCTCGACATTCCTCGTTACACTGTTGTGATGACGACGCGACTATTCAGTGCACGACGTCATCAGAAAGTGTCGTAAATTGTAGAGTCGAAATAGTCCCGTCACAATAACCAAGACGACTTTCGCGATCGAGACCATCAGGGAGTCCATCACAGTATGGTATCCCGATTTTTGTCCATAGTTGGGTGGGTCGCGTGAAAGTAAGGGAGCCGCGCGCGCATACTTCTCGCATGGAACGCACTCTTGTGCCCGACTCCCTCCGCGGAAAGGAGACCTATAAACCGTTCTTCCACCGTGTTTCATTCGCGTTCTTTACCTCTTTACAGGCTTCTTTTGCTGTTATACTCTTTTCACTCATTATTGTCCCACGATTCACTCTTTTACTGCTAACTTGATAGATGCAACTTTCAACTTCACCGCGCAACGCCAAGATGCGTAGTCCAGTCCTTCCCATCCTCGCGACGACCGCCTTGCTGGGCGTCGCTTCAGCTCGTATTCTGCCCCGTATCCCCAGCCTACCCGCTATATTCGGCCGCTCCCCTGTCCCCGCGGTGTCGGTCGAGCTTGTCAAACGCCAGTCCACAGGTACTCTCCCGGGAGGATGGATCGACCGTGAATGTTACACCTACTATCACCCCGGTGGACATTACCATCCAGCAAGCGCCAATATTCCCATGTCCGCCGAGTTCTGTGTCGACTACTGTCGTACGCCCAACGCTCCGCCGCCGTTTCCCTACGTTGCCCTGGGGACAAAACGCGATCTCGAGTGGTCCTCGGACCTCAAGGAGCGATCGAGTCTCGGGAAGCGAAAGTATGATGGAGCATCAAAGTATGCGCTTACGCAAAATGGACAACAGTGCGGTATGTAGTCGGCAACTCATTGTGATATATGAGTGAACTAATTTGATCGAGATAGTTTGTGCCGACACGCTTGGCACCGGTGAAAGTACCATGTTTCCTGTTCCTGCTTCGAACTGTAACATACCCTGCACCGGAAACGCCACTCAGACTTGTGGTGGACAGTACAACTTTGCCAATGTGTACGAGGCTCCTGGAGCCGCACCAGCTTCGTCCACGGCAGTGGTTGCGCCTTCAAGCTCAAGCACGCCAGTCGTGCCGCCATCAAGCTCTGTAAGTCCTCTCGATTATGATATGTCTGCGTGTGTCGGCTCAAGCTTTGTAATCTCTTTCCTTGGTTCGGGGTTGGTGTGTGACTGCGGAAAAAATGGGGTGGATAGGAGGTTGGGACGGAGGGAGGAAAAACTGGCAGGCAGGATCGGAAGTGAGTTTGCTGGTAGGACACAGAACTCAATGCCTATACCATTTACTACACCACCTGTTATACCCTTGATTACGACCACACAGCAGGATACTACCAGTCTACAAGTCCATACTTCTGAGTTGGAAGGCGTTAGCAAAGAATCATCACCATGGCTTCGGAACCTGCGATCCGTTTCGCCATCTATGCACTCGGACGCTGCAACG
>Ga0265798_10006194_pt1 | contig 15779 bp, 13 predicted proteins | sample P3T30metagenome_FD_192430 | JGI IMG/M metagenome (GOLD analysis project Ga0265798, IMG submission 192430) | Plant litter microbial communities from East Loma Ridge, Irvine, California - P3 T30 | ecosystem: Environmental > Terrestrial > Plant litter > Unclassified | place: USA: California... | reverse complement strand
CTAGTCCCAGGAAGAACTCGCATTTAAATTTGAGACATTCAGTGCTGCGGTTGTCCTGGTACACCTGTACGACATCGCCAGAGTGCAGCTGTCCGTAGTTCGCCCGGCCCTCATCGTCCTGCTTCATCAGCCGCTTGCCGTTGATTGTGATGCCAGACCGCGCGCAAGTGAAGATGCCAACCTGGAGGTCCTCGAGCTTTGTCAAGTCCTTGCCCTGCTTGACGAGCTCTTCCACGTCGACAGCGTTGTCCTCCGAGTGAAAGAAGATCACGAAAGCGGTCTTGGGAATGCGCGTGTCCCGGCTGTCTTCGTACACAACAGTGCTGTCTTGTAGACGGCCAAACGAGGTCCTGCTCTGCTCGATGTTGATGGTCAACCCCGGCAGAAAAGAGTCTGGCGTAGCAGTGAGCTTGCCCAAGCGCTTTGGCGGAGGCTGGAAATCGAGCTTCGCGGGTATGGAGGGCAGCGCGACGGATGTCGACTGGACGGCGGGGGCGGCTGCAGACAAGTTGGAGTGGCTACTGTCTGAGGCCTGCACCGTGTCTTCGTACGCCGATGCACCAGCCTCAGCGTCTCGCCGGGTGGCAAGAAAGTCCACCCCACTAATGCGGCTCGCGTACTCCAGATTGTGCGTGCTTGGGTCCAGAGGATCGTAGTAATATGAGGCCGTCTGCGGTAGATTGATCTGCCGGTCATTGGTGGCTGGCCTCGCCTTCGGTGTGGGCTCGCTGATCTGGCTGGGATCGTTCGAGCCCTGGTTCAACGAGTTGTGCTGGATCACGTCGGGCGTCCGCGGTGTTGCCGGCATCACCGGGCTCTGGGTCCTGGAAATCGGGGAGTTCGGGTCAGCCATGCGCATATCGCGCACCATAGACTCAGCCCCTTGGAGACTAGGTGACGAGTGCCTGCCATCTTGTGGACCCTGCACAGCCGATGCGTTGCCTTCAGCACCACCGAATGTGTAGGGTGCCGCTCCATACGGGGCAGGGACGATGCTCTCCTCGTACGACAATGCATCATTGGCATGCAAGTTGAGGATCCCGGAGCTCTGGAAGGCGGACTGGCCAATCTCACCAAACAATCGCGGGCGAGGGGGCGGCGCAAGGAGACGGAAACTCTCACCCTCACCAACCGCTTGGTGCGACTGGAAAGATGGGTTTGCGCTCGACATGTTGCGGTCCCGGATCTGATTGCGTGGGAATATCGGATCCTGGCGCACCCGTTTCGATCCGAGCATGTTGACGAACTCATCATCATAGAGAACGTCTTCGTCTTGCTCGTCTGCGAACGATTCGGGGACTGCTCGACCTTGTCCAAGACTAAGCTGTGACAGCTGCTGCTCTGCCGGATCCGACTCGTCCTCTTCAACGATTGACTGTAGGATCGGATCAGCAGGCATCTTCGCACCATCGATCAGCCACGGATGGCGGAGGCAGTCGATAGCGGTAGGCCTCTTCTCCGGGTCGGTGCGGAGCATGCCCGTCAACAAGTCAATGCACGCGTCCGAAATGTCCAGGTTCCGCAAGGGCGTCGCGTTGAGCTGGGTGACCATGATGTTCTTGTACATGGCCTCACCCGTTGCGTCCGCGATGCCCTTGAACGGTGGCTGGCCACACAAAGCAAACCACAGGACACCTGCCAAAGACCACACGTCGACCGAAGAGCTATACTGGTGGAAGTGCTTTGCGCCTCGGCGACGCTTGATGCCCTGATTCTTGAAATCCGGGAAAACCTCTGGCGCGCAGTACAGCAGAGTACCGCAGAAAGTCTTCAGGAAGGTGTCCTCGCCTTCTCGAACCGCTTTGGAGAGACCAAAATCCGATATCTTCACTGTGAATGGGTCCAGTTCAGAGATCAAGAGGTTATCCGGCTTGATGTCGCGGTGAGTGATCCTGGCAGCATGGAGGTATGCCAGTGCGCTTGTGACCTGCTGCGCAACCGAGCGCAACCGCGGCTCTTTCATCGGCCCGTTGTGAGACAGGTAGGCTTGCAGATCGCCATGGGGCACATACTCCATGAGAATGTAGAGATGCTCAGCCTGGTCGATATAGTCCTCGAACTTGACAATGTTCTCATGCGTCAGACTCTTCATGATCTGCATCTCATTGTCAAGCTTCTTGTCCAGCTGGCCGTTCTTCATGAAGCGGCGCTTCTCCAACTCTTTGGCGGCGAGGATCCGGCCAGACATCTTCTCTGCTATCTGATGCACCGTGGCGAAAGCGCCTTTGCCCAGCATGCCAATGATGCTGTACTTTTCTCCTCCGTCCCACTTCATCGTAGAATTGAGGATGTTTTGGCCAACTCGCTGCGCCGCGCGGTTGCTGTCCTCACCTGGCGTGCAGAAAGCGATGAAGTCCCGAAGGTTCGCTCGGAACTGCTCCATGTGCTTCACCCGCGAGGGTATACGCACGATGAACTTTATCATCTCGGCATCGCTGGCGTTCTGCACACAAATAATGGACCCCGAGCTGAGCATCCGCTGGGGATTGAAGCGTTTATCCTTGCACCGCAGCAGGTGGTCGTCGACGATGGTCCCGTTAGTGGACATATCCTCGATCATCAATATTCCATCCGCGTTGAGGAATATTCGGAAGTGCTGATTGCTGATCCGCTTCATAGCATCTTGGCTGAATATGATGTCGGCACTGTTCATATTTCGACCAAAAACGAAGCCCAGCTGCTTGAACCTAAGAGACTTGGCGGACGAGGTTCGAAGCGCCAGGTCAGCACCTGCTCCGGAATTCTGGCCCAGCCGATTGCCATCCGCATCTAGAATGATTGTTTCCTGTTCCTCGATGTCGTCATCGAATGTGTTGCTGAAGGAACTCAGAGGATTGCGGAAGAGTACGTGCTGCGGACGATCTCGGGCTGAATTCGCGACGACCTGGATGGCGGTTGAACTGGCTGGATGGAGGATGGCGAGGACCTCTGCGACATCGCTGTCGTTCATACCGGAGTTGTTGCGTCCGATGCGGCGGGGGTCGAGAACTTGCTGCGTGGCAGGCTGCGTTGGTTGGGAGTTCTCCATCGTGGCTGACGTTGAACTTTATCTGGGTTCGCGAGTGTCGAGAGAGGTGCGTGTGAAAAGAAAGCGTGTGGGCTGAGCTGATTAACGCACAGGGGTGACGAAGATTGCTAGCGCGAGCGTTGCGGAGGTGGCTGGTCGTTTGCGGAGCCCAAATCTTGCTTCAGTGAGGAGGTTGAGAAGGCGCTGTGGCGGCTGTGCTGTGATGAGGACCGAGATGGGAGGCGGGGAGGCTTGAAGTATTGACTGGCAGGGACGCAAACGCGCGAAGGCTAGTCGCTGTGGTGCCTGATTTGGTATGGTAACCTCGAGGCAGGGAAGCGCAAGGTCCAGCTTGGTTGCAAGTGAATCGTTCACGTCGCCAGCAACGCGCGAGTGACGTCGTGAGCGCGGTAGCGAAGGTGAATGGAACGCCGAGGTTTGCGGAATATGGTCCAAGCTAATGGCACATATCACTCTGTGCTTTACCAGAGTAGAAGCTCCGCTTTTCAACCGTCGCGCACGTTCTGGCCCGGCAAGATAGCGATGCCGCCAGTCCCAAGTCAGAAACTCAGACTTATACGACCTCCTCGGGCCTTTCTTTCCTACTCTTGCACGCGAAGGTATCTTTGAGGCACTTGATGTGTATTATATAATCGTTTGCCGTATTCGATGCGGCAATCCGGGCGCGAAGAGCAAATGAATGAGAATATACAGCGGCGTATGCGCAGATTTTCAAGGAGCGCGTGGAGGTAGACGTTCGCCTCGTCGAAGATGGAATGGGATGGGAGAGGAACAGCGACGCGAGGGTTGCCCTAGGAACAGGCACGGCGCTGCAGTTTGTCAGCTTCAGATGCGCAAAGATTAGGCAATTGCGATTGCAGTGGCAAACAGTACAAACCTCACAAGCAGGATCAGACACCAGCAGCCCAGCGCAAAAGTCGCAAGTGAAAGATGGGAAGCCGCGAGAAATGTTCCACGGCTTGTGAGACTTTGAAAGAGGTCCGCGCTGAGAGACGCGTCATTGGTCAATCGCGTCGAAGCTTAAATTTAAGTGGAGCAGCCGCTCCAGGCCAGGCAGCAACTCACGACGTCACAACCTCACAATCCTACTCACGCAATCGTTCTTTTCTCAAACTCTATGAAATTCAATGAACTTCACCGAAATTGTCTAAGGCAGCAAAACTCAAGGATTCAGTATCGTTAATGAGTCGTTTCTTCACATACCCATCGCTATCCACAGCGCTCTCTGAGACGGAAACGGCAAGCTACAAAAGTGAGAACGTGTTCCACGGAGGATGGCCTATCCTCCCCTTTGAGATATTTTGGCCGTCCATCATATCGTGGATGTACGCATCACCAACGATCTCATAAGTGTGCTCTTTGGTATGCCTTGAGCCCGGGCGCAGTACAAACGGTGTTACTCCCCCTCGCAGGAGAACCATCACATCGCCAACTCTAGCCTCTGCTGGGCCCAGACCGAGATAATCCAACCCTACAACAAGTCGTCGGCCGAGTGTAGCGGCGTTGATGGAGGTGTCAGCCGTAGGTATGAGCCGTCGTTTTGAATCAGGATCGAAGTTGACGCTGTTGCCGTAGATATCGATAAACCGATCTCGGACCTTTAGCAGCAAAGCGTCCCATGGTAAACCATCCTGTATGAAGCGCGATTTCATCCATTCCCTGCTGGAGTCGTGCTCTTGAGCGAAGGCGAGTAAGATTGTGAAATCATGATGCCACATTAACCAGGGCTTTCCCAGATGCCGAAACATCAACGGAACAAGAAGAGCAGTTGTTTTGTTCATCTCGATGTAGCCAGGTTCCAGCACTGGTTGTCGGTCCCAACGCCTGAGAAGAATCTCCCATGCAAGCGCCTGACGCGACCAAGCCGTGACCCCTACATGGTGGTCAGTCGAAGGATGCAAACTACCGACCTTGAATGGAGATCTGGCTGATTCCATTGCCCATGAGATGAATATGAGCTCATCCGCTGGAGTTGTTCGGCGCGACTTGCAAGTTGTGTCTTCTGGGTATACAATATCCCCACAAATCACTTTCCAGAAGCTGCGAAACCCCTTCTTCCTGCGGTTTGAACTGCCGTTACCATGAAATTTATGGCTCTTGTCTCTCCAATCCGAGAGCGTCGATCGACAAACGCTTGCGAATTCGAAGTCCCACATGACTTGCCCCGCTCTAACAAATGTATCGAACTTTATGCCTTGCACACCCAGCACGCTACCAGTCGAACTAATCATGTTCATCGGATCTTTCTCGAGAACAGTCGCCTGGTATAGTTCAACAGCCGCCGCACGTAGTCTGTACGTGAACCCACCAGGCGCGCTCCATTCGGGTACCCACGAAGGCAAATCGTCTCGAAATTTTCTTCCGAGTTCTGTGCTTAAGACAGATAGTGACCCTTTTTCGCAAATACACTGCAGTGTTGCTAAACCGAACGTCTCAACATCAGTTAATGAGTAGTCCGGCAACATGCCTCGACTCTCCCTCATCTCCAACGGGAACGATCGCAGTTCCGTACGATAAGGGTATCTCGATACGATGTTCGTCGAGTACGTTGGGTGGAAGCGGACAAGACTCAGAAGAGCATAGACCTTGTCTCTCGGATCCGAGGCATGTCTGTCGCGAAACTTCTGCAGTAAAGAGAGCAAAGGTACTGTGTCGATAGGGACATCACTCTGTAGACATTCCCGGAGATCCACGATGTCAGAGATGCGTTTACAACAATCCTCGAGGACTTTAACTTGATCGCGTGGCATTTGTGCGACAAAGATCGCACAGCATGCCGAGCTGTGAGTCTTGAAGTTGAGAGCTGCTGCCTCAAACACGTTCCATGGTATGGAGACCGTTCCATGCATCATGCAGATGTTTTTCGCGGTTGCTACTTCCTGTATGACCTATTGTAAATACCTGGAGTCAGCGCATGTTGTATGACGACGGGTGTTGACTTACTAACCCATATTCTAGACCACCATGGAGTAACCGGAGGATACATCAACTGCCGAATCGCCTCGACCAAGCGAGTTACTTTGGACTCGTCTTTCGAACCGTCGTCATTGGGGACTTTTCCCAAATGGCCATGATCGCACAACGCGGCGATGTCGGACAAGTGTTTGGTCCCACTAAGTTCCACGAAGAACTTCAATTCGTCGGGCACGTCATAGTTCCCTTACGTCTTTCGCGGTCTGACTGGAAGCATTTTCGTTGCTTTGCCACTCGAAGAATGGGGATAGTGCTGTGGATCTGAGTAGCTTTTGGTATGATCTCCAAGGTACACGATTACCTGCTCACATCGCGCGTAAATATCTCCCATCATCTGAACCTGGCTCGATCTCTCTACATCGTCCGCTTGATTTATACACAAGGAGTCTACCCAAAGAACCGGCCCGCCCTCAACCGTCTTGTACAGTTCCCGAAGATGTCGCAATGCGCTTTCGAGATTGACTGTGACCGGGAACTCTACGTCGGCGAGACGAATCGGTCTAGTCCTGTGCTTGGAACCCCACACATACGATAAGGCTTTGTATCTTGCAAGCGAGAGGTGGCAAGTGAAGAGTTCGCACTGTATGGGAGTCGCCCAGTCGCCGGGAAGAAGTCTGATCACCCGAATCCAGCCTGATGAAAGACAGTCCCCTGGATATCTAAATTCTTTCGGATCGCGTCGTGCGCTATCAGGCGAGAGGAACATCTTGTCATTTTGAGAGGGAACAACGAACGAGGAAATGCTGGCTAAGAAGTGAAAAGCAGTGCTTCGATGAGAGCGGCTCGAAGCTCACCGGTCAGGCATGCAGGTGTTGCATGCATGCGGGCTCAGCCACAGAAACACTGATGCCCCACTACTGCCTCTTCTCAACATTCGACCTTGATTCCAGCCTGTAGGCGCTATTGTTGCCTAAGGGGTACTACATGTCATCACGTACGGGCAGAGTCGAAATATCACCAAGTGCGTGTCGAATCGTAACGCTCAAATTGAGTAATGAACTGTAGCTGTAGCCATCATTGGCTACTTTCACTTCACAGATAGCCCGGAATGGAGCGCAATACACCATCATCAACAGCTCACAATGCTGTCCATGCACACATCAACGCAGTACTCATAGCCACGATCAGGGTCACAGGCCGAGCCCCCCACACAGCTGCTGCGCTTTTCCTTCTTACAACGGCATCACTCAAGCGATCAAACATGCGCGATAGTCCCAAGCTCGAAAACCCTCCGTCAGGCGCTCGCATCGTCGCTTCGCCCAACGCTCTGAAAACTAGTCAGCAGTGAAGTGACCGGATCTTGCACATCAGAACTCACGATCCTCCGATCGATTCCCACACAGCCTTCGGAACTCGAAACGCTTCGTCGTCTTTTACAAAATTTCTCACCAACTTCAAGTTTGTCATATCGAAGAGCGTCACGTACGGCGCATTCGCACACGCACGTCCGTCGACTCCCCCAAGGACGAGCATTTGCTTTGAGCCAACAAGCTGGCAGGCGGATCCGTACTTCGGGCGGAAGCCTGCGAACACTTGAGTCCATCGGAATTGGGGAAGAGATAGGACCCAGATGTCGTCGAATGTTTTGGTATCGGAGCGACCTGAAGACATGTAGCTGGTAACATGTTAGACGGTCAGATGTTGAGATAATGACGGGTCTCCCTTACATGTGATAATTTGTGCCGTCGGGAGACGGAATAGTCACAGCGCACGTCGTTCTTCTGGGTGGCGGAGTCCGGCCACTGGTCTGCTGCTGATACCATGCCCCGTCGGTCGTATGATCCAACGAAGCAATGTCGAAAATATGCACAGTATCAAAGGAGACCTGGTTTCGGTCAGCTTTGCCGCAAGTGGGTGGACTCGCCTTTCACCATTGTACCCCATAAATCTGTGGTCAGATTGTCGTTGTACCGCATCGCACCTCCAAGTAACAACAGCGCACCTTTCGTACCCAGCAGAGGGAGGTATTGCAGGATACTCTCCGTCCGAGACGAAGAGCGTGTGAGTGCTTCCGTACTGACCGTCCTGGCGGTGTTGGTCCGAGTGTTGAGGGCAATCATGCTAGGAAAGACACGGCCGTGTTGGCCGTCGCTGACAATGCCATTTAGGGCGAAGACAAGGTCCTGCTCAGGTGCTTGGACGGACAACGCGTTCATTGGCAGACGCGTGGAATCGAGTCCCAAAATTGCGGTAGTTGACCAAGAGTTATTCTTGCTGGACATGGTCCATCTAGTATTTGAGGTTGGCGAAGTGCTCGTTACATTCGAGGGACTAGAGTTCGCTAAGCTTCCGCCGAAGATGTTCAATGATCCGCTTTCATCTTGGAAGATCATCGTTTCCAGAAGAGCTGTAGGTGGTTGAAGATTCGAACTAGTGGTGATTTTCGTCAATGGCTGATCATTATCCAAGGTACTCCACGATTTAGACAAGTCAAGCTTGACCAGAGATGGTACGTCAAAGAGTTGCCAGCCGTGCATTCCGCCATACGAGTAGATTGCATCACCGATTTTGACAGCTTGATCACCAATGGTCAGCGGTGGAATTCATTCGGTAGATAGGACTTGCTTGAATGACCTGATCGTGCGCAAAAGTATTCGAGAGGCAAAGAATCGTTCTGAGACGATACAAGCAGCTGTAGGATAGTGACAAGCCAAAAGTGGCGGCGCATCATTGTGTATTTTCCCAAAGTCATCGCAATCGCTAGGTGGTACATGTATTTGCGCAGCACGGCGTTCGCAACTTCGAAGAAAGGAGACCAGGAATGTAATAGTCTTGGGACTTGTTGAGAATTGGCATCCTACTTCTGCAGAGCTGATGGTGGTCACTGCTGTGTTCGCCCTCGTCGGGGTCGCAAAGCATGGCGAGATTTGCGGTCTGCGCAAACACGTACGTCTTACCACCCAAGGTCTACAGGGTACATGGTTCAGTCCAAAGTTATCATACATGTGAATACATATGTTGAGAAGGCAAGCAGGCGGCAGTCTAGATATCATCAATCATTATTCATAGGCGTCGCAACTGCGCCCGGGGGAACTTAACGGATGTGACTTGTAGGCGGTTGCATCAATGACCGTCAGTGAGGCTGTAGCTTTTTCCGTCCAATGCCTCGAATATAATATGTTTGCTTTCTGAAACATTCCGCTTTTGGGAACAATGTCAGCCCCAGAAATTTATTTCGGGAGAGCAAGGCAGTCCCGATACGCTGACAGGCAACGATCTCGCTAAGGAAGGGGTTGCGATTGGTGCTAGGTAAGCGCAACTTACGTTACACGCGGCAGGAAACTTCGTTCAGCATGAGGACTTCGAGATCTGCGAGCTAAATAGATGATAACTCCGCCCCTCCATGCACGTGTCGACCGGTATGGGATGGGTCAGCGCTGTTATGAGGGACCTTCCAACACTCACAAGAATCATCTTGTGCGGAGACAGATGAACTCAGGCCGCTCTCGCTTATGATTTCATGGTCGCTGGCAGCTTCATTCTAAAATCTTATCTTTGTGAAGTGAGATCGGCATTACCCTAAAAGGTTGCTTCGAAGCTGCATCACTCAGCTCACGATCATTAAGACGTAGCAATGAGTTCACTATGGGTCGCAGTCCGGGATCTCGCGCTACGTCAGTGGAACAATGCAAGAAATGGCATTGAACGTGAAGGAGGTGTTGGTAGGGTATGCCCACAAGCTGAGACGGTCATGCTGTCACTTTTTGCGCTTTTCATGTTTCTCGTCATTGCGATTCTTGCGATTTTGTTTCCAAATATCGCCACAAAACGTGCGGTGCTCGCCTCGAATGCGATATTGGCCGGTGCGGTGGGCATAACGTTCATATTGGACGTATGGACGAGTAAGTCGACCATTGATGATATAAGAGCTCGTATATCGGGTCCTGAAGTGCTAACGTATCTGTAGGGGGAGATAGAGAGCGTAGAATGCGAAAGTCGCTGGTGAACACCGTATTCACAACGATTGGGACAATAGTCATATTGACAGCGTTGTACATACAACTCTGGCATTCCGGTCTCAACGATATAGTGGTGCGACTGGAGACAGACCGTGTGGTTGGTAGAACTCTTGCCCCAGTAGCCCACGAGCTGACATTCTAGCCATCTCCACGGTTTCCTGCTGTTGCGTTCTTCCAGCGCCAGGAACCTACACAGGCCAGAATTGAGCCTGGCGAGCTGAAATGCGCCCTTGGAAGAAGGAACGATCATGCTGTCCAGTGCAGTAGCCTATCAACGGTCGAAGTCCTCAATGCCGTTTCGTGTGACTGCAACGACAGCTGGCCGAGCTTGGAAACCTTGAAACACGGAGAGAGTAAGGTAATTTGGCTCAACAAGAGCACGTCGTACTATCCAATGGTTCCCAGTCGCACTATGGTTTCCAAAGGAGCTGGTCATTTCTTGGAGATGCAGGTCTTCTTTTCGTGTGAGCCTTGCAACTATGACCGTAAGCAATCATTGTCATTGACACACATGCAGACAACTCAACAGAAGCGTTTCAGAACGCGTCGATCACCACAGCGCCAGGGATGTGGATGGCGATATATGATCCTACATTCGATCTCGAACAAATGATGGCGGATGGCCAGCTATACACGGCTCAGGTTGATGCCAACAGTCACACGGTCGTGAACATTGGTCTTGTGTACTATACATACCTCAATAAGACATCAAGTTATCGATATGGTAAGCACTTGACAGGTCGCCCAAAAGCCTGCCGACTTTGAATCTGACATATATGACAGACGTAACAATCTCAACGCGTCAAAACCTCGACCTTGTTTGCGACATAACAAAAGAAGGATGGTTCTTGTGCCATCTTACCCTCGAAATGCAGATCCCAAGCTTCCTTCGATCAATTGTTCATGAAGAGAAGAGACTGGATTGGACAGTGAGCGTTCCGTATATTCCACCTACGCTGGTACTAACGCTGTCGTTGTAGAGAGTGGTGGCGGATGCAGGTGCATACTTTGCCTTGGTACAATTCTTGAGCTGGATACTTTCGGGAGCTGCCTGGAGTTAGATTTCCATTATAGATGTCGTGGATTTTGGTTGCGATCGAGGGACTTTCGACTGGTGGCAGACCGCCCGTCTACGGTATCGGTGAGTCACTGGGCAATGGCCGTTCTGTGTAGGTAACCAAATTAAACTATCTCGATCTTCTACTTATACGGATCTCAAGTTCAAGTCCCACATATCGCGCTTGAGAACGTACGAAAGCTCGGGTGCGCAAAAGCATGTCTTTGTTGACGGACGTTACGTTTCTTTGTCCCAGCCTTCTAATGTGGCGGAAAAAGACGTCACAATCATGTCCGCGCCTTTGTCAAGGCATCGCGACATGCGCTCTTGTTCTTAGATTTTCCGTACAACCTCGAAAACCAAATTTTACTCGATTCGTGCAAACGCGACCATGTTCTCGAGGACATTACCTATACTTGCCCTCCTCACCCTCCCATTCGTCTCCAGCAGAACACCACTCAAGCCTGAACCTCAACGTACCGTATACGAAGATGCCGACAAAGGTTCCTGCACAAATCTATACTACCCTACGGAAGCCACATACCGCAACGGCTACCAACAGTTCTGCCAAACGTACTTGAATCCAGCAAAGGCGCACACAAGATCACCAGCGAACAGCCTTTGATAGCCACATACGATCTGCCAATTTTCGAAAAGACCAAAGGGAACAAGGGTATCGTCAAATGGGTGTACAGCATACACGTGTGGTGCTCCAATCCCGCCAAGGGTTCAAAGACGATCGTAATTAATCAAACTACGTGTGAGACATATTTCGAGAAAGCAATTATATGGCCGGAGCAAGTGGCCTAGTAAGTACTTTGGATGACCGGGGGAATGGGATTTGTACTGACAAAAGCAACAGCGGCAGGTGGACATATACCGACTCAAATGTGGAAAAGCCGACTACGGAGAGAGCACTAGGAGTAACGTACTGTGTCGTGCCCAACTCGGGCGGCGACTTCTTCAGCGGGCGCGAAGACGAGGGAAAAGAGTTGTCTGGAGAAGGTACTGTGCTTGTGTTGGGAGGTGTGCAGGATTCGATCGACCCGAAGAGCGAGGGAGCAGACGGTGAAGGATGGCTTGTCTTTGAGACGAGGAAGAAACGTGGGACATGAAAGCGTACTCTAGGTTTGCACACGCCATGATAATGAGAGTGCGTGCACATTGAAGTCCAATTCACTTACATACTTGCGAGCCTGAGAGTAGGGAGACTATGTTGACAGCATGTGCAAGGTTGGTTGTGCTCCTTCACGCTGCGATTGAGGTAGCTGTGACCACTTTCCTCGCAAGGAAAGAAGACTACAGCCCCATGTCGCATCTCACTACAAAAACTGATATTCCATGCCCTCAGTACAGCCACGACTGCACGGGACCGAAGGAGTTCGAGGGTCCGATGGACATGAGACTGAGATATGTGGCGTCGAGCCAACGCCTAAACAACGCACACAAATCCTTGATGTGCCCTAGGGCATCATTCTTTGCACCAAAGTCGGACTCTTCTCTTCCGCAGCATCACAAGGCTGAATCCGCATCGACGTGGCAGCCTTCTCGTGGTGCACACCACGAGGCTGAAGTCCTCCAGTGGCGCAAAGGTCAACGTAAATGCCAGACTCACAACTTTGGGCACACCTGCATCGTCCGCTTCACTCTTTGGGCAGCCCCAAATGGAGGGATTATATAGGATGAGGCATGGGCTGCCCCGCCGCACAGGCTTCGCGTTCAGCCCGCTGATGCGTTGCGCCCTGCAAATCTTGCGCGGCAGCCTTCCGGAAATTTGTTCCTTTGCGTTCTTCCGCTGCCACACACCCGACCACTGGCATACCTTTCGGAGTTTTCACGGATACCGGCCAGTGGCGACTTGCCCGATATTGAGGGCGGATACATGCTGATTGGCTCCCGAAAGCCGCTGCCTTGTGCGCAGCCTCGAGGTCCCCCATTTGAAACCGTCCGGAAGACTGCGCCCTTCCCCGGCCATGTTGACAAGAGCTGAAATGGAACGACGGTGTGCCGAGTTGCCCCATCCTTGTGCTGAGGGCACGCCAATTTGCCCCTCGTGGTGCGCTGGCATCAACGCGCATCCACATCGAAGCCGCCCTCTCAACCTCCCCGGGATGAGGCAACAATACGGTCTGCCTTCGACGAATAGCGGATCTGCACGTATGCCCGGCTACCGGGATGATCGCCACCTTGCACATGGCTTGGGTAGGCTGACCGCATGCTGCGTCTAGTTTCGTTGCGGCCAAGAAGTGACACATCCGCCGGAGCCTCTACCCAAAGATGATGCGTTGTCAATGAGCAGACGCGTTGTTTCTGCGACATCCAGAGCCGCAACGTGACCACCGTTTCTACTTACACCCCGATCTTTGGATCCTGTGATTTTGCGTGGGCAGGTCAAAATTGTGCTCGTACCCTGCATCTTACTTTCACTCCCATCGCACGCTTCGTCCCGCTTCCCGCAGTAGCTCCGCGCTGTCTGTGACTAAGAAGGACACAACACCGAAGTTGTTTCCGACTACCCATGCTAGAAGCATGGCTTCAGATTATCAGCCATGGTATGATCCATTCATGGTAAGTGGCGATCAGGTACCAATGCATTAGACAACCGGAGAGGCAATGCGAGAGCGAACGTCCACTGAATCATTTTAGAATGACACCGTTGATGGTCGTTCGCAAGAGAATCCGTATTCCCTGGGCCCGACTGACTACGACCTGCTTTTGCCGACCTACCACGTCAATGGAAGACTTGCGAGCATTTCCGACGCTGACTTACCGCCTTCCATACGTGCTGCAGTTCAGAGTCCTTCAACGCCCACTTATGACCAGAAATTGTGGTCGGATTACTTAGGAGTAGAAGCCATTACGGGCGATGAAAATGTAGACGAAAGGGCGACTGATCCGTTCTCTTTCGCCCAGCGTAGCTACCAACTACAACAATCGCGAAAGCAACGAGACGACGTGTATCTGTCTGCAAATAGTGATCCTGGGCTTTTCTCGGATCCACGGCGAGACTCTGGAATTGGAAGCTTGGGTGACGGAGGGGATACTTCTCATCAGGAATCCCTACCGTACGCTCCATCCGAGAACATGGCGTGGATAAGCGCAATCAAGACTGAACGTTTTGCTGACTTCCGGTAGACCTGATCACGATCAAAATTGCAGCTGCCGAAACAATCACTTGCCGTACCACCTCATGCACTTGGGGTCGGTAGTGCCGTGCAAAGCTGAAGGGCGCAGGAAACCGAGCCCAAGAGAGGTTCCGTCTCTCCCTGCATATTCAGCCTCAAGGTCCGTCAGAATACCTGTCCATCACACGATGGCAATGTTAACAATTGTATAGCAGTAACGGTCAGAACGTCCCTTGTTCTTTATGCCCCGACAAATTGTTCACGGGTGTCTGGGCGCAGCGAAATCTCAATCGGCATTTGGAAGCCGTACATGCACCTTACTCCTCGCACGATGGCGTGAAGCATTTCCGCTGCAGTATGGGGGAGTGCAGCCGAACATTCCGTCGCAATGACGCTCGTCTGGTACACGAGAGGCGAAGCCATCCGGAACTGAACAGGGCTCCGGCCACGAGGAGGAAGAAATCAGGGGAGATGTAACTTGTCAATTTCGACTTTTCGGGTGCTGAGGCGTTCTTTGGTTGGTGTTGTGCTTCCATATTTCCTCGGTGTGCGGAGTTGTTAGACTTGTTTCCTTCTGATGTTTCGGTGTACTGCGATACGACATATGACACGATCTCTTTCTGTGATTAGACTTTTGGTAGACTTGGTTGGACCACACTGTTTTCGCAAGACTTTCAGATATCATCCCGTTGATCCTGACATTGGTGGTGTCTCGCTCCATGCAGTGGCACTGAAACGATCTTCAGTGCAGAATCTCGTGCACCGTTGACCGATGACACGGGCACTTCAGCTAAGCGAGCCAGCCGATCAAGCTCACAACTCAAATTGTATCGATTGATGGTGGTGGTGAGCAACAGTGTCGCATGTTTTGGGGCCGCCTTGCTCAGCGCTTGCGTTGGGGGCCGTCTCGAGTGTATGAAGGGCCTGCATTTCTGGCCCCATGTACATGAGGTCCCTTTCGCGCTTGAAGATCATGAGGGCGTCAATTTGTGGAGTTCCATCGCCCTCGCGCGCATCTCCTTGAGGCTCAGGTACGTCGAGGTAGGAGCCCGAAGTAGCCAGCCGTGCCGTGTGCATGTTTAGCGCCCTTGCCTTTGCCACCTCACGTCCAACGCGATCCTAGTACATACCATTTCCAGTGTTAATGCTGGTATTGAAGGCTGACGTACCGTATTGTCAAAGTCAATTTCGCTGTTCGTCTGCGTGGTCGCCCCAGAATGGACTTCGGAAGAGGGCAAACTTGCATGTTGGTGTAGTAGGTCTTCCTTGTTAACTGCGCTCACCCCTCCTTCAAGTTACCTCTTTTGCCCATGCATTGACAAGAAAGGCTCCATGCAAGGTGACTTTCACAATATGCGCGTGGTGTGCTAGCAGTTGCGGCGCCTGATGCAGTCGACACCAGTCATTGACAATTGGTGGTATCTTCGGAGCCAATCATCAAAGTTGGCTGCCATAAATGGTTGTGAAAGATATGTCGTGTAACGTTCGTGCTCCGATGACCTGTGAGGGCGGTAGCGAGACTCGGAGGGTCGCAGTAGAGCGGAGACACGGGCTTAATCGTCGCGCGTTGCTAAACATCTTCGCACACCGAGCCTATTAGAAATGATCTTGCCATTACTGGTATAGAAATTCTTCTT
>Ga0265798_10006192_pt1 | contig 15783 bp, 13 predicted proteins | sample P3T30metagenome_FD_192430 | JGI IMG/M metagenome (GOLD analysis project Ga0265798, IMG submission 192430) | Plant litter microbial communities from East Loma Ridge, Irvine, California - P3 T30 | ecosystem: Environmental > Terrestrial > Plant litter > Unclassified | place: USA: California... | reverse complement strand
CGTTGCATTATATAATTTTTCGTTAATTTGACGACAAAAGTACAAAAAACGTTTGGTAAAACGAGATATGCCCCTATATTTGATGACTCAATAAAGCAAAAAACACACACAAAATTATGCCACTTACTGCAAACGACCCTAATAGAAAATCCTGGCTTAACGTGCCTAAAGACAGCGATTTCCCCATACAAAACATCCCTTTTGGAGTATTCATTACTAAAGATGATGTGGTTACAATAGGCACACGTATAGGCGATTTTGCCATAGACCTTGGCGCCCTGCAACAGTTAAATTACTTTGAGGGCATAGAGCTTACTGATGACATGTTTATGCAGGACACGCTTAACGATTTTATAAGCGATGGCAAGAAAACATGGCGCTTGGTACGAAACAGGATAGCCGAACTATTTGATGCTAAGAACACTACGCTAAAAGACAACGAAGGCCACAAGGAAATTGTTATCTTTAAAATAGAAGATGTAGAAATGCAGCTTCCGGTGCTTATAGGTGATTATACTGATTTTTACAGCAGTAAAGAACACGCTACCAACGTAGGCAAGATGTTCCGTGACCCGGAAAATGCGCTGTTGCCCAACTGGTTACACCTACCAGTGGGCTACCATGGCAGGAGCAGTACCATTGTACCATCGGGTATACCGGTACACAGGCCAATGGGTCAAACATTGCCAAATGGCGAGACCCAACCCGTATTTGGGCCATCCAAACTGGTTGATTTTGAGCTGGAAATGGCTTTTATTACTACCGATGCCAATGTAATGGGCGAATCTATACCCGTTGAAGAAGCCGAGGAGCATATTTTTGGACTTGTACTCTTTAACGACTGGAGTGCCAGGGACATACAAAAATGGGAGTACGTGCCGCTTGGACCCTTCCTTGCCAAGAACTTTGCCTCGTCTATGTCGCCGTGGATCGTTACGCTTGATGCTTTAGAGCCTTTCAGAGCGCAGGGGCCAGAGCAGGATCCTAAGCCTTTAGAGTACCTGCAACAAGAGGGTAAACATGCCTATGACATTAATTTACAGGTAGCTATAGAACCGGAAAACGGCACCGAGACCGTAATAAGTAACTCTAACTTTAAGTACATGTACTGGAGTATGGCGCAACAGCTTGCGCATCACACCATTAACGGATGCCGCGTAAACAGTGGCGATCTTATGGGTAGTGGTACAATAAGCGGACCAACCGAAGATAGTTTTGGCTCTATGCTGGAGCTTACGTGGGGTGGTAAAAACCCTATTACTTTAGCCGATGGTACTGAGCGTAAGTTTATTAACGATGGCGACAGCGTTATAATGCGTGGCTATTGCCAAAATGATCAGGTGCGTATTGGCTTTGGCGAGGTTTGTAGTAAGCTGCTACCTCCCTTCACAAAAAAACAAAACTAAGATTAATTTATAGTTCGCTAAAAGCTCCCCATGGGAGCTTTTTTTATACAGGTAATTTACTACAAACTGAACTCTAAAACAGCTTAATATTTCACTTTCGGACTTCGAGATTCGGCTTTTTTGCATTAAATTATTGAGTTAGGTCGTTCAAGTAATAAACCCAGTTTTTAGCTTCCTCCTTTTTAGAAATATTTTTTTGATATGACAATTTTAAAGCTCATTGCTTCAATATAAATCAATAATTATCTTATAAATTATAGATCACAGTTTTTATTGAAAATGCATTCGTAACTTTAATGCTTCATATATAAGCATTAAAGTTATTATGAGTACAATATCTGAAACTAAAAAATGGAACCCGTTTGTTATTGCCTGGGTTCTTGGTTTACTGTTTTATGCCTTAGAATATGCTGTGAGGTCGGCACCCAGCGTAATGCTACCAAACCTTATTGATGCCTTTACTACCACACCCGGCAATGTTAGCGCGGTGATAGGCTCATACTACCTTACCTATTCGGTTACAAGCCTCGCAGCAGGCATTGCCATAGATAAAGCCGGAGCAAAATACCCTCTATTCATAGGGGCAATACTGTTAGGGCTTGGGTGTGTACTGTTTTCAGTAGCCAATTTGTATACAGGTTATGCCGGCAGGCTGTTGCAGGGCATGGGGTCGGCACTGGCATTCCCGGCCTGTGTATACCTTGCCACAAGGGCATTTTCGCCTAAAAGGCTGGCAACGGCCATTGGTGCAACGCAAAGTTTGGGCATGCTTGGCGGCTCGGCTGGGCAGTTCTTATCGGCACCCGCCTTAAAAAATGGGTTACCCGTTGCTTACTTCTGGATCATTATGGGTGTAGCTTCCTTTATTATAGCGGGGCTCATCATTTACTTTACACCCAAGCAAAAAGGCGCTGTTGCTATTGTAACCACCCTCCCTAAAAAAAGCCTGTTAGCGCCTTATAAGATCGTGTTCACCAATACGCAGAGTTACTTATCAGGGTTAATATCCGGGCTGCTTTTTGCCCCTACCACCATATTTGCCATGACGTGGGGCGTAGCATTTTTCCAGTCGGGCCGTGGCCTCAATTACACTACCGCTACCCTCGCCTGTGCATTGGTTCCGTTGGGTTGGGCGGTTGGCTGCCCATTGCTGGGTTGGTTAGCCGACAGGTTGGGCCGCAAGCCCGTGCTTATAGCCGGTGCACTGGTAATGATCGTGAGCCTCTTGCAGCTGTGCTACTTCCCGGCACTTATGCCGCCTTACGTTAGTACGTTCTTAATGGGCGTGGCATCGGGCGCTGCCATGATACCCTATTCGGTAATTAAAGAAGCCAACCCTGATAGTGTTAAGGGCAGCGCCACAGGAGCTATAAACTTTTTAACCTTTGGTGTAACCTCATTGTTGGGCCCCGTATTTAGCTATCTGTACGGTAACTCACTTAATAGAGTAACCGATAACGAAGCTAACTTTAAGGGCGCCCTTTTATTCTTTGTTGCAATTATTGCTACTACAATCATTGCCTCCCTGTTTTTAAAAGAAACCGGAAAGAGCGCAAAAGAATAAGCGCTCCATAACTAAAATTTAAAACGCTCCACAATTTTGAAGCGTTTTTGTTTTAAAAAAATTATTATTAATAATTATACCCTGCTTTTTTAGGGGTATTCGCAATAATTAAATGTTTACAAAATTTTTAAGTTATTTATTTTTTCAAAAACTATACATTTGCAGCAATGAATAAAAAAGAATTGCATAGCGCCCCTATGTTTAGCATAAACACCCCGGTAACCTGCCGGATGGTGCGGCCATATTAATGCCGCAAAGTTTACGCTTAATATTCACTTTTTTATTTTACTGATTTGAAAACACCATCTGCTTTATTGATAGGGTTTACCCTTACAAACCATGCTTTTATCAGCAACCTTAATTCGTTTTTAAGCCCGGGCTTAAATCCGTAACGGTATGCTTATATAGTAAACCGGTCCGCCCGGTTTGTTTCCCAAAAAGATCATTTAGCCATTTACCACAATTTATTTCTCTTACCCCCTGAAATGAATATACAAATTGTAATAGCCCGAGAGGAGCACTACAAGTTTTCACAGGAAATTTGCGACACAATGTACGAGTCTGCTATACAGCGCGGTACCGGAATTGCAAAGCGGTCTCCTGATTACATCGTTAAAAAGATGGAAAACAAAGATGCCGTTATAGCAACTGCCGATGGCAAGTTTGCCGGCTTTTGCTACATAGAAAGCTGGAGCCACGGCAAATTTGTAGCCAATTCAGGCCTTATTGTGCACCCTGACTACCGCAACCACGGCCTGGCTAAAAAGATAAAGACCAGGGTATTTGAATATTCGCAGGAAAAATACCCGGGTGCCAAAATTTTTGGAATTACCACGGGCCTTGCGGTTATGAAAATAAATTCCGACTTGGGTTATAAACCTGTACCTTTTAGTGAGTTAACCGACGACCCAACTTTTTGGAAGGGTTGTAGCGGCTGTAATAACTTTGATATCCTGCAACGCAAGGATTACAAAATGTGCCTTTGCACGGGCATGTTATACGACCCTGCCGAAAAGAAAAACGAAAAAGAAGAAGACCAATATACCTTTAACAAAAAAGTGCTGGCAAGGCTCAAGGCTATTAAACAGACACTTTTCCTTAAAAAAGATAACGAATAATGAAAAAACTGGTTTTAGCCTACAGCGGTGGCCTTGACACGTCTTACTGCCTTAAATATTTAAAGAACGACCTTGGTTATGAGGTGCATACCATACTTATAAACACGGGTGGCTTTGGCGACGAAGAGCTTGCTGCTATTGAGAAACGTGCTTATGAGTTAGGCAGTGCCAACCACATTAACCTTGACATTATAGATAAGTACTACGAAAAAGCCATTAAATACCTGGTGTATGGCAATGTGCTTAAAAACAATACCTATCCACTATCGGTTAGTGCCGAGAGGGTTTTCCAGGCATTGGAAACGGTACGTTATGCTAAAAGCGTAGGTGCAGATGCTATTGCCCACGGCAGCACCGGCGCCGGTAACGACCAGATAAGGTTCGATCTTGTTTTCCAGACCATTGCTCCGGAAATGCAGATCATTACTCCTATTCGCGATCTAAAGCTTATCCGCCAGCAGGAGGTTGAATACCTTCAAAAAAATGGCGTGGAATACTCTTGGGAAAAAGCACAGTATTCTATCAATAAAGGTATATGGGGCACCAGCGTTGGTGGTAAAGAAACGCTAACATCGGGGCAGCCATTGCCAAGTGAAGCTTATCCATCGCAGCTTTCAAAATCAGAAGCTGAAAAAGTTACCCTACATTTTGAAAAAGGAGAACTTGTAGGCATCAATAACGAACTTGAGAAACCGGCAACCAATATACAAAAGCTTGAAAAACTGGCTGCGGCATTTGCCATTGGCAGAGATATTCACGTAGGCGATACCATTATAGGTATTAAAGGCCGCGTAGGTTTTGAGGCTGCTGCGCCTATCATCATAATAAAAGCACACCACCTGTTAGAAAAACACGTGCTGGGCAAATGGCAACAGTACTGGAAAGAGCAACTGGGCAACTGGTATGGCATGCTTTTCCACGAAGGCCAATACCTTGACCCGGTTATGCGCAATATAGAAACGTTTTTAGAAGATACTCAAAAAACCGTAACCGGTACCGTAACCGTAACGCTTAAACCGTACCATTTTTCGTTGGACGGAATTGAGTCGGCGCACGATTTAATGAACACCGGTTTTGGCCAGTACGGCGAAGTTAACAATGCCTGGACGGCAGATGATGCCAAAGGGTTTATAAAAATAGTGGGGAATGCCCAAAATATTTACGCACAGGTAAACGGAGAAAAATATGATTAGTATTGGCATAATTGGCGGATCTGGCTACACAGCGGGCGAATTGCTTCGACTGCTGGTAAACCACCCGCAGGCGCAAATCGATTTTATGTACAGCACTACCAATGCCGGCAGCCCGGTAGCTTCGGTACACGAAGACCTGTACGGCAGTATCGACATCAATTTTACAGATACCATTAACCCTGATGTTGATGTGGTTTTTCTTTGCCTTGGTCACGGTAAGTCTATTTCATTTTTAGAAGCCAATACTTTTTCGGCATCCACAAGGATAATAGATCTGGGCAATGATTTTCGCCTTACAGCAGATGCCAATTTTGATGGTAAAATATTTATTTACGGCCTGCCCGAACTGAACCGCGAGCAGATAAAAACAGCGCAATACATTGCCAACCCGGGTTGTTTTGCCACAGCTATTCAATTGGCATTGCTACCGTTGGCTAAAAATAATCTGATTGCTGATACAGTACATATAAACGCCACAACCGGCAGTACGGGTGCCGGGGTGCAACCATCAGGCACATCGCACCACCCGTGGCGAACCAATAACATGTCGCATTACAAGGCATTTGGGCACCAGCATTTGGGCGAGGTAGTGCAGAGTTTACAGCAGCTACAACAGGGATTTGATGAAGAAGTTTTGTTTATACCTAATCGTGGCGATTTTACCCGAGGTATTTTCGCAACATTGTACACAAAACTGACAGCCGATTTTAATGATGTGGTAACGCTTTACAACGGCTATTATATAAATGAGCCGTTTGTGCGGGTTACTACCGATAGCATCAGCCTTAAGCTTGCCATTCAGACAAATAACTGCTTTATAAGCCTGGAGCAAAAAGGTAAATACCTATTGATCACATCGGTAATAGATAATTTAGTAAAAGGTGCAAGCGGCCAGGCTATTGAAAACATGAACCTGATGTTTGGCTTAGACGAAACCACCGGGTTAAAACTGAAGCCAGCCGGGTTTTAACAATAAACTATAAACAACAAACTTTAAACACACACATATACAATGAGTTTATTCAATGTATACCCAATATACAACATTACCCCTGTAAAGGCGCTTGGCGCTAAAGTGTGGGATGACAAAGGCCAGCAATACCTTGACTTTTACGGCGGCCACGGTGTAATTTCGGCAGGGCACTCCCACCCGGATTATGTAAAAGCTATTACAGAACAGGTTGGTAAAATAGGATTTTATTCTAACTCAATACAAAATCCGATTCAAGAAGCATTGGCCGATAAGCTTGCAAAAGCATCAGGCTATCCTGATTATACACTTTTTCTTTGCAATTCGGGTGCAGAAGCGAACGAGAATGCGCTTAAACTGGCATCGTTTCATAACGGTAAAAAGAAAGTGATCGCTTTTAAAAAAGCATTTCACGGGCGTACATCGGCGGCTGTTGCAGCTACCGATAACCCATCAATAGTAGCACCGCTAAACGCCGGGCACGAAGTTGTTTTTCTTCCGTTAAATGACATTGAAGCATTAAATATAGAAATTGCCAAAGGCGATGTATGCACCGTAATTGTAGAGGGCATACAGGGCGTTGGCGGATTGGATCAGGGCACAACAGAATTTTTTAATGCGGTTGCAAATGCTTGTGAAACCAACGACATTGTATTAATATTAGATGAGATACAAAGCGGTTACGGGCGTTCGGGCAAGTTTTTTGCGCACCAGCACCACAATATAAAGCCCGATATTATTACGTTAGCAAAAGGTATGGGTAACGGGTTTCCTATTGGGGGCATCCTTATTTCACCTAAGTTTAAAGCGTCTTACGGTTTGTTAGGCACCACATTTGGTGGTAACCACCTGGCTTCTGCGGCAGCGCTATCGGTACTGGAAATTATCGAAAACGAAAACCTAATAGATAATGTAAACGCCATCAGTGCTTATTTTAAAGAACTTGCTGCACAGATACCCGAAGTTAAAAACATTAAAGGCCGTGGCCTTATGCTGGGCCTTGAATTCGATTTTGATGTGACCGAGCTTCGCAAAAAACTAATTTACGAAGAACATATTTTTACAGGTAATGCATCGCAAAAAAACCTGCTTCGCATACTACCGCCACTTTCTATAACCAAAAAAGATGTGGATGTGTTTTTTGCAGGGTTACAAAACGTACTTAACCAATTATAATTTCAGCATGAAAATAGTAGGGAAACTGGATATCTATCTTTCAAAATTAATCTCAATCGAATTTTCAGACAGGAAAAAAATTATTTCGGGTTTTCTTCTTGATTATTCGGAAGATTGGATTCTGATTCAAAACAATCCTGTTGATTATATGATTGATGGTTTTTCTGTAATTAGAAATATAAATATCAAGGACATATATCAGGATGAAGTTGAAGAATTTACCGAAAAGGTTATTCAGCTAAAAGGATACGTGACTCAATACGCACACGAAATACCTTTGGGAAATATTGAGGATATGATAAGATACCTGAATGCTAAATACGGATTGTTCCTTCTTATTAAAAAATCAGGGAAGGCAGTTTATCCAGGGAGGCTAATAAGCCTTAATGAGAAGAAAATAAACATTGAATGGATTAATACACGGGGAAAGTGGACCGAAGAGAGGACATTCAAACTCGACAAGATCAGGATCATTGAATTTGAAAGTGATTACCTGATCTCACTTAAACTTGCATCTGAACTATTATAATTCAAAAGAGTAAACAACACAATGAAAAACTTCACTTCCGTAGATGATATACAAGATCTTAACGAATTGATATCGTTAGCCAAAGCCATTAAAACGGCACCTTTTGCCAATGCTGATTTGGGCAAAAACAAAACCCTTGGGCTGTTGTTTTTTAATCCGAGTTTAAGAACAAGGCTCAGCACACAAAAAGCGGCGCTTAATTTAGGCATGCACGCTATTGTTATGAACCTTAATACCGAAGGCTGGCTACTGGAATTTGAAGACGGTGTGGTTATGGACGGCAACAAAGCCGAACATATTAAGGAGGCGGCACAGGTGGTTTCGCAATACTGCGATATCATTGCGGTACGTAGCTTTCCTACCCTTACCGATAAAGAAAAAGATGAAGAAGAGCAGGTTATTAATGCTTTTAAAAAATATGCATCGGTGCCGGTAATAAGCCTTGAAGGGTCTACTGAGCACCCGTTACAGGCTGTTGCCGATGCCCTTACGGTTGAAGAATACAAAACCGTTGCCCGCCCTAAAGTGGTGCTTACATGGGCGCCGCACCCCAAGGTATTGCCGCACGCGGTACCTAACTCCTTCGTAAAAGTGATGAAAAAGGCCGATGTTGATTTTGTAATCACACACCCCGAAGGTTACGAGCTGAACCCTGAATTTACGGCTGGTGTTACCATTACCCACAACCAGGATGAGGCGTTTAAGGATGCCGATTTTATCTACGCCAAGAACTGGAGCAACTATATAGAGTACGGCCAGATTACCAGTAAAGATCCATCATGGACGGTTAATACCGAGAAGATGGCGCTTACCAATAACGGTAAATTTATGCATTGCCTGCCCGTGCGCCGTAATATGATAGTAACTGATGCTGTGCTGGATAGCGATGCGTCAATTGTAATTCCGCAGGCCAATAACCGTACGTATGCCGCACAGGCGATACTGACTAAAATTTTGGAAGATGGAAAATAAACCCCGGCTTACCATTGTAAAAATTGGCGGCAATGTGATTGACGATGCGTCGGCTTTAAAAACTTTTCTATTCGATTTTGCGGCTATAGAAGGCTACAAAATACTGGTGCATGGTGGTGGTAAAATTGCCACTAAAACTGCCGAAGGCCTTGGTATTACAGCCATTTTTCATGAAGGCCGCCGTATTACCGATAAGCCAATGCTTGATGTTGCAGTTATGACCTATGCAGGACTCATAAATAAAGATATTACAGCACAGTTACAGGCATTGCAAAACAACGCCATGGGCTTTACCGGTGCCGATGGTAACCTGATACTATCTGAAAAAAGGAAAAACACTGCCGTTGATTTTGGCTTTGTTGGTGATGTACTTGCCATAAATGCCGACTTAATAAAGGTATTGCTCTTGCAAAACGTCGTACCCGTGTTTTGTGCTATAACGCACGATGGTGCGGGTCAGCTTCTTAACACCAATGCCGATACTATTGCAAGTACGCTTGCTGTGGCATGCAGCAGCCATTTTGATGTAAACCTGCTGTATTGTTTTGAGAAAAAAGGTGTGCTGATGGATGCCGAAGATGAGGAATCTGTTATAAAAAACCTTACTTTTGAAGCCTACCAACAACTGCGCGAGCAAAAAATTATCCACTCCGGCATGCTGCCCAAGCTGGAAAATTGTTTTAATGCCCTGCAGCAGGGGGTTTCTAAAATTGGCATAGGAAGCCCGGAAATGCTGAAACAAGATAACCGCATTTTTACGCTTGTAACAACCTAACCAAAAAACAACTGCATGAGTGGCAAAACTATACATACCCTAACACAAGAGGCAATACAACTTTTAAAACGGCTTATTGCAACGCAGTCTTTTTCGGGTGAAGAAGAAGGTACTGCGCTGCTTATAGAGGCTTGGTTTAACAGTAACAGCATACCGTTTGAGCGCGAGAATAACAATATCTGGGCGTTTAACAAATATAAAGACGATAGCAGGCCTACCCTGCTGTTAAATTCGCACCATGATACCGTAAAACCTAATTTGGGCTATACGCTTAACCCGTTAGAGCCTATAGAAAAAGACGGTAAACTGTTTGGGCTTGGCAGTAACGATGCAGGCGGTTGCCTGGTGTCTTTACTCGCAACATTCGCTTATTTCTATGAGGCAGAAAATTTGCCCTATAATCTTGTGGTTGTGGCATCTGCTGAGGAAGAAAGCAGTGGCCCGAACGGGCTAAACAGTGTACTTAAACACCTGCCCGAACTGGACTGCGCCATTGTGGGCGAACCTACCGAAATGCAACTGGCTATTGCCGAAAAAGGGCTTTTAGTTTTAGATGTATTGATTGAGGGTACTCCCGGTCATGCGGCGCATCCTAACAATAATGTATCTATTTACAATGCCCTGCCGGTTATAGAATGGTTCAGGGATTTTAGGTTCGAAAAAGTATCGGATGTTCTGGGCCCAATGAAAATGACGGTTACAGGAATTAATGCCGGTAAGCAGCATAACGTAGTGCCATCTGACTGTAATTTGGTAATTGATGTTCGTGTAAACGACCGCTATACCAATTTAGAAGTACTTGACATTATCCGTAAAGAAATAGGCAGCAAAGCAAAGGTAACGCCGCGATCACTGCATCTTAATTCATCATCCATACCTAAAGACCATGATTTGGTTTTAGCAGGAATAGATTTAGGAAGAACAACATACGGGTCGCCTACATTAAGCGACCAGTCGGTTTTAAGTTGCCAGTCGCTAAAGCTGGGCCCGGGTTATTCGCCACGGTCGCACAGCGCTGATGAATTTATATACATTAAAGAAATTGAAGAGGGAGTAGAACTGTACATCAAGATACTTTCTAAATTCCTTAAACAAGACACCATACCGGCGCAAGAAGCCGCAACACAATCTGAATAAATGAAACTCTGGGAAAAAGGCATACCTACCGATAAAAAAACCGACCTGTTTACTGTGGGCAACGACCGCGAACTCGACTTAGTATTAGCCAAGTACGATGTTATCGGCTCTATGGCACATGCCAAAATGCTGGGCAAAACTGGCCTGCTTACCGCACAAGAAACTAACGATCTGGTAGCTGCCCTACAGGACATTTTACAAATAATCAAGGCTGGCGAATTTACTATTGAAGATAGTTTTGAAGATGTACACAGTAAGGTAGAATACCTGTTAATACAAAAACTGGGTGATACCGGTAAAAAAATACACGTGGCGCGATCCCGTAACGATCAGGTGCTTACCGATGTACATTTATACCTGAAATCTGAAATCAAGACCATCAAAAATCAGGTTAAAGAGTTATTTGATTTATTAATCAGCCTGAGTAAGCAATACCAGAACATACTATTACCGGGGTATACGCATTTTCAGGTGGCCATGCCATCCTCTTTTGGGATGTGGTTTTCGGCGTATGCCGAGACATTGATAGACGATGTAACCATGCTGAACGCCGCATTAACCGTAGCCGACCAGAACCCGTTAGGTTCGGCGGCAGGCTATGGTAGCTCCTTCCCTATCGACAGGACATTTACAACTCTGGAAATGGGTTTCGCAACCCTGAAATATAATTCGATTGCAGCGCAAATGAGTCGGGGCAAGGTTGAGAAAACCACTGCTTTTGCCATGGCATCGGTAGCCGGTACATTATCCAAGCTGTCTATGGATATTTGCGTGTACCTGAGTCAGAATTTCAATTTTATAAGCCTGCCACAGCATTTAACCACCGGCAGTAGCATTATGCCTCATAAAAAGAACCCTGATATTTTTGAGCTTATTCGCGGTAAGTGCAACAAAATTCAGGCACTTCCGTACGAACTTACTTTAATAACCAACAACCTGCCCAGTGGCTACCACAGGGAATTTCAGTTACTTAAAGAAGGTTTGTTTCCTGCGCTGCAAACACTAAAATCGTGTTTGGAGATGGCGCACTATTCTATTAAAGAGATAAAGGTTAATGAAAACATACTCGACGATAAAAAGTACGATTACCTGTTTACGGTAGATGCACTTAATGAGCTCGTCACCGCCGGGGTACCCTTTAGAGATGCTTACAAAATTGTGGGCGAGCAGGTAGATAACGGTACGTTTACATCGCCTAAGGCTACCAAACATACGCACGAAGGCAGCATCAATAATCTGTGCCTGGATGAAATTGTAGCTAAGATGGAAAAGGTTTTGTAATTAAAAGAATTATCCCATAACTTATCTAATTTCCCTACAGGAACGAATATTTATGTGGATATTAAAAGGTTGGGGTGATTGATTACATTCTGCATACTTTTATTTTTTGTAAGGCGTTGTAAATAAAACAACCTAATCTTAATAAGCCGTATTATGCAAAGAATTACGCTTTTATATTTATTAGCAACAATACTATTTTCGTGTAAAAAAGATGCCGTGGCACCTGTAGATAAAACCAAAACACTAATAACAGTAGATTACTCTACGGATATTACACCGGACAGTATTGTTATAACGGACACAGATTACAAGCATTGGCACGGATTTAAAAAGTTTAGCAACCCGCTAACTACCACCTTTAATAAAAGCGTACCCCACAACTATACAGTGGCTTTCTTTAAAAATCGTGAACATTATACCGGGCAGCTTTGGCTCAATAATGGAAATCCAAAAATTAAGCTACACCTTAAAAACAAAGAAGTTTTTATTGACACGGTTTACAATGCACCAATATACTACGAGCTTTTTACATTTGGAGATCAGCTTGATGCCTATCATAAAAACCAGGATACCGTAGCACGTGATGAATACTTATTAGATAAGATAAATGAACATTTTAACGATGCTTTTTCTAATCTTGCTTCGTTTAATTACATGAGCTATCATCAAAATAACCCTAAAAAATTGCAGCTCCTGCTTAACAAGATTGAAAAACAAAATGACAGCATTAAATACGGATTGTCCACTCCATATCCTGCACTCCAAAAAATGCTGAATGTCAGCAAAATATCCAATTTCAGTCCGTTTTCCTACACATTAATGGATGCAGAAGGAACGGTTAAAAAACCCGATGCGAGCAGCAGTAAATTATACCTTATAGATTTTTGGTTTGTAAGATGCAAGCCATGCGTGGCTGATCATAAAATTATAAACCAACGGCTTAACGATTTTAAAAAGCTGGGGATAGAGGTTATAGGCATATCAATAGATCAAAAATATACCGATTGGAGTGCTTACATAAGTGAGCACAACTACAGCTGGAGCAATTACAAACAGGTATATACTGAGAAAAGCACGCCCGTAGACGATTTAGGCGTAACCACCTATCCCACTTACATTTTGGTTAACGATAAAGGACAAATTATATCTAAACGCTACAATTACATTAAGGATGTAATTGCCGATTATATTGATAAGAAGTAAGTTATTACACTTTTCCTTTAACCTCGGCAGCATCTATATCGCTATGTGATGTAGTGTAAACTGCTTCGCCATTTTTGATCAATATAAGCTGCGGACTCTGATGTACCACTCCAAAACGTGAGGCAATTTCGTTAGAAATATCCCTGTGTTCCAACAGATCAAGAAAATAAGGCTTTGCATTATCAGCGTCAATTGCATATTCGCGTTCAAAATTCTTTAATGCCATACGGCTAACAGAGCAGCGGGTGCTGTGTTTAAAGAGTATCACAGGTGTTTCTGCAGACTCGGCAGCAATAGCATCCAACTGTTGTATATCTGTTAAATCATTCCACACCATATTTTTAGATGATGTATCTTTACTATCAGAATTTCCGAAAATATTATTAAAAAGGCTCATATTGACATACTTTAGGACAATTTGTCGGATTTAATTGCGAAATTTCAATTAAAAACAGACAATTTGTCGGATTTTACTTCTTGGAATATTAATTGACTATTACCTATCAAAATTAAACAATTTAAGATATGAACTTTGCCAATTTTACTATAAAATCTCAGGAAGCCGTACAAAGGGCACAGCAAATTGCCCAGGGTTTAGGCCAACAGCAAATAGAGAACGAACATATCGTAAAAGCTATACTGGAGGTAGACGAAAATGTTACGCCTTTCATCCTTAAAAAACTCAACGTAAACCTGCCGCTGTTTGGGCAGATATTAGACAGCACCATACAAAGTTTCCCTAAAGTACAGGGAGGCGAAATGGGTATTTCGCGTGATGCCAGCGTTGCACTTTCTGAGGCCGGCAATATTGCCCGCAAAATGAACGACGAGTTTGTTAGCATAGAGCATTTGCTACTTGCCATTTTTGCGTCGCGCAGCAAGGTAGCCCAAATTTTAAAAGACCAGGGTGTTACCGAAAAAGCCTTAAAATCGGCTATTGATGAGCTACGTAAAGGCGAAAGGGTAACATCGGCCAGTGCCGAAGAGACTTACAATTCGCTTAACAAATACGCCAAAAACCTCAACAAATTAGCTAACGATGGCAAACTCGACCCGGTTATTGGCCGTGACGAAGAGATTCGCCGTGTATTGCAAATTCTTAGCCGCCGTACCAAAAACAACCCTATGCTTGTAGGTGAGCCCGGTGTTGGTAAAACCGCTATTGCAGAGGGTTTAGCACACCGTATCATTCAGGGTGACGTGCCGGAAAACCTTAAGAACAAAGTAGTCTACTCATTAGATATGGGTGCGCTTATTGCCGGCGCCAAATACAAAGGTGAGTTTGAGGAACGCTTAAAATCGGTTGTAAAAGAAGTTACTTCTGCCGAGGGCGATATCGTGCTCTTTATAGATGAGATACATACCCTTGTGGGCGCCGGCGGTGGCGATGGCGCCATGGATGCTGCCAATATTTTAAAACCTGCCCTTGCCCGTGGAGAGCTTCGTGCCATTGGAGCCACTACTTTAGATGAATATCAGAAATACTTTGAAAAAGACAAAGCGTTAGAGCGTCGTTTTCAGAAAGTTATGGTAGATGAGCCCGATATCGAAAGCGCTATATCGATACTTAGAGGTATTAAAGAAAAATACGAGACTCACCACCAGGTGCGTATTAAAGATGATGCCATTATTGCAGCGGTAGAGCTATCGCAACGCTATATTACCAACCGTTTTCTTCCGGATAAGGCCATTGACCTTATGGATGAGGCCGCGTCTAAAATAAGGATGGAGATCAATTCTAAACCCGAAGAACTGGATGTGTTAGATCGCAGGATTATGCAGCTTGAAATTGAAATTGAGGCAATTAAGCGTGAGAATGACGAAAGCAAGTTGAAATTTTTAGGATTGGAACTTGCCAACCAAAAAGAAGAGCGCAACGAGATCTATGCCCGCTGGAAAAGCGAAAAGGATGTGGTTGACGGTATCCAGGCTATTAAAACAGAAATTGAAAATTATAAGATAGATGCCGAACGTGCTGAACGTGATGGCGATTACGGTAAGGTTGCAGAACTTAGGTATGGCAAAATAAAACAAGCCCAGGAAAAGCTTGATGCCATGCAAGGCCAACTGCACGAAAACCAAAATGGCAAAAGCCTTATTAAAGAAGAGGTTACCCGCGAGGATATTGCCGAAGTTGTAGCCAAGTGGACCGGTATACCGGTTACCAAAATGCTACAGGGTGAACGCGAAAAACTACTTAAGCTGGAAGACGAACTGCACAGACGTGTGGTGGGTCAGGAAGAAGCAATTGAGGCTGTAAGCGACGCCGTGCGCCGTAGCCGTGCCGGTTTGCAGGACCAGAAGAAACCTATTGGGTCGTTCCTGTTCCTGGGTACAACCGGTGTGGGTAAAACAGAGCTCGCCAAAGCCCTTGCCTCTTACTTGTTTGACGATGAAAATGCCATGACCCGTATAGATATGAGCGAGTACCAGGAGCGCCACAGCGTGAGTCGCCTTGT
>Ga0265798_10006189_pt1 | contig 15789 bp, 24 predicted proteins | sample P3T30metagenome_FD_192430 | JGI IMG/M metagenome (GOLD analysis project Ga0265798, IMG submission 192430) | Plant litter microbial communities from East Loma Ridge, Irvine, California - P3 T30 | ecosystem: Environmental > Terrestrial > Plant litter > Unclassified | place: USA: California... | reverse complement strand
CAGGATGAGCCGCTCCTTCTCGACTACACCTCGCCCCTACGCAGCCAAATTGACAACGATGCTGACCTGCCCTTTTGAAGCCTACGCCGAAGCCAACACCCCCATCACTTAGCCACCAAACCAATGAAACTACGAGCCTGGAATATCATAAACCCGCCCGCTGAGCCTTCCCACAAAGAAGTTGCCACCGTGCGCGAAGCCTACGACTACATCAATGCCGAGGCCAACCGCCAACTTGCCTACGACTGGATAGAAGCCAATGCTTTTGGGCTGGAAGTATTCAACGAGGACGACCAAGAATGGGAAGAATGGCAGAATGAGGAAGGCAACGACCTAGACGAACACGCAGCCGAACAAGGTTGGTAGCGATGAGAAAGAACCCTAAAACGTGGCTCGACCGCTGGTTCTGGCCTACCGAGCTAGCCTATCGCAAGCGCCACTGCTACGCGGCCCACGGCGCGAAAACACCCATGCTTATCCTAGCGATGGAACGCCCACCAAGCCCGAATCGGCGCGGGCCACGGCAGCGGGCAAGCAAACAGGTACGCTTTCGGGATGCTTGGCAGTTACGCGAGAAACGAAACCAAGGGGATGGGCTACCCTTCTGACAGCTACTCGCCCGCCCTACACGCCGCGCTGGCAACCACCCTGGCCGAGCTGACCGATGCTGAGCTGCTGGCCTTAGTGCCGGATGTTAAACACAAGAGCGCGGAAGGGCGGGCACTGCTGGCTGAAGAATTGAAGAAACGAGTTTTGCCAAAACAGCCAAAACCATGAACGACAAAATCAAGAAATCCTGCCCTGATGCTCACGCTCAATGGGAGCCAGACTTTAAAGGACTTATGCGCAGTTGGCGCGATATGTACGATTATTTCGATAAGAAAGAAATCGTAGTCACGCCCACTTTTATGCGCGACGCGAAGAAACCGTGGGGTTACCAAGTGCAAACCCGCACGAGATTTATGCGTGAGGAAGCCAACTACACAACCCGTCAAGCTGCTGAAAAAGCAGGGTTTGAGCAAGCCTTTCAAGAGCATCAAAAACAAATTCTCGCCGGAAACGACTGATGCAAACCACTGACACCCGCCGCAAAATCTTCCTCGACCTGCGCGATAGCTACCTCACCTTTGCCGCCAACGCCACCACGGAGGCAGACAAGCGCAAGTGGAAGGAGAAGGCCGAGGAAGCCGAACGTACCGCTTACCAAAAAGACCAACCAAAACCATGACAACTGACCAGATTCTCGAAACACCAGCCGGGCAAATACTAGATTCGGCTATTGCAATGGAAGTGTACGGGTATGAATATCTAGAAATCGGCTACTGGCAGACAAATGCGCTGCCCGAATCAAGCACTGCTGTACGCCAACAGGAATTGTATGACTGGTTACATTCAGCCTCAATTTTAGAGCAAACAGGCCATTCAATAGGCGAATACTGGATTATGGTAGAGAGCGACTTAGCTCTATGTATGGAAGACCTACACCCGTCGCAGAATGTGCGCGACGCATGGGCCTTGTGGGAATACTGCCGCAAGGAATACGGAGAAGACCAATTTGCCCGCGCCCTTCTGCCCGCCCTACGCATACGCGATTGCAATTACAGCACACGCGGCGCAGTAGCCTTAGTGGTACGCTCCCTAACGCCACTTGCTATTGCTCACGCGGCCTTAATAGCTCAGTCCTACGCCCAAGCCGCTTTATCCACTTTGCCCAACCTGTAACCTCACAACCCATGCCAGCAGTACTTTCACCCAAAGAGCGCGACCAAGCAGTCCTAGCCCTCAGAGATATTCAGGGGTTGCTTCAACACGCCCGCAAAGCCGAGTTTCAGGACTTGGACGAGGTGCAGAAGATTCTTGCCACCCGTGGCCTGCAAATAGCCCCTATACCGAAGCCGCAAGCCCTCACCCTGCCCGACGTGCCAGCGCCCGCTACGGTGGCCGTAGCCACGCCGAAAATCACGCCAGAAGAACGCTGGAAGCTGGAGCAGCACGTTCAAATGTACCGTGCCTTCAAAGCCCAGGCGCTCACAAACAGCTACGTGTACAAACTAGGCCCGGTGGGCGACCTGCTTGTTATTGCGTGTAAGCAGGCTGACATTGAGTTTAAGAAATGAACGAGCAAGAAGAAGCCCGCTACCAGCTCGACTGCAAAAAGTACGGCCCGCTGCCGCTGCCCATCCGATTCCGCAAAGGGCCGGTGGGCGAGGATGGCAAGCCACTTGACCCCGAACGCAAAATAATAGCTGTTTACCCCGACCATACATTCCCCCGACCAAGCCATGAAGAAACGACCCGCAAATAAGATAGTTGGCTGGGTGCCGCCCGCGCCAGTCGATGAGCGCGAAATTATCCGCCCATTGGATAGGCGCGCATTCCCGCTCACGCCTGACGAGGCCACTACGGCGACTACCACGCCAGCCAGCACGCCCTTCTGCCATCGGCGGCCATCCTGCCAGAACCCGACGTGCCGGTATCCGGTGAGTTGCGGGCCCACCACCTTGCAGCCCCCTAAATAATCACTTTCACCACTTCACCAACCAACATGGATATTTTGCTCACGCTACATAAGCTGCTAGCGTATTACCGCCGCAACCGCCAAGTAGGCCACACCACCTTTGCTCGCACTATCGCTACCGTGGGCGGGGTTGTTATCTGTGCCAATGAGAAAGAAGCCAACGAGATAGGGCGCAAGCAAATGCGGCTTGGCTCCGAAGACCAAAAGCCTAGTACCATATCGCTCGAACGCATAATGGATATGGATGGTAGGCGGCCCGTGCCTGCCGTGCTCGACAACCATACGGTAATGATTATCTGCGAGAAGGCCATTGACCGCATAGGTACGCAAGATGATTATATCGCCAAGCTGAAAGAAGATTACCAAATTCTGACTAAACACCACGAAGCATCAAAACTGCTGTGGGCGCAAGAACTCCAAGGGCAGCGCAAGCAATACCAAGAACACATTGAGGCATTAGTAGGGCAGCTTTTGGGCTGGAAGCGCATTGCCCGCGCCTTTAAATTCAGCAGCCCAACGTGGGCCGAGAAACACATCACTGCTAAACGCATCCGGTAATGGCAGACAAGACCGAACGCATGAGCGCCGCCGACTTTAGGGCACGCACTACTGTAACGCCAGCAGGGCAACGAAGCGGCTTTTTAACGCAGCCAGTAACGCCCCGCCCGCGAGAAGCCCGTACACCCGCCCCCGCTGCCGTTGCGTCCACACGCAGCGCCGTTCGCCCGCTAATTTGGGTGGGCATTGACCCAGGCGTAAATACTGGTTTCGCTATCTGGCATACCAGTCGTCCGGCCAACATGAATGGAATGCCACCGCAGCCCGCGCAGTTTGTGGAAGTCGCCACCTACACGTTCGTTCAGGCCGTGCGCCGGCTAGAACAACTGGTGCGTGATTTCGGCCCCGTAGGGCTGCGGGTACGCATTGAGGACGTGCGAGGCAAGGTCGGCATCTTCCGGCAGCGTGAGAAGGGCGGGGAGGCCGTGCAAGACCGGATGGCGCAGAACATCGGCAGCAATAAACGGGACTGCCAACTATTGTGCGACTTTATGACCGAGCTAGGCATTGAGTTCGACGCGCTAAAGCCCACGCCGAAGAAAGTAGGCGGCAAAATCACGAAGGAGTACTTTGCTGGCGTGCGTGGGTTCCCTGCCCGTACCTCACAGCACGCCAGGGATGCGGCCCGGCTTGTCCTAGACGCAAAATAGTTTCACCACCTCACCAAACCAACCATGACTGTAGTAGCAAGGAAAATCAAAGAGCGCGGAATGCTTTTTAAAAAAGAAATGGTGCTGGCCCTGCTTGCTGGCACCAAACTTCAAACCCGCCGCGCTATCAAGTTCGATACCGACGTACTGGCCGACGAGTTGGTGCTTACCCGTATGCAGGATGGATTTCCTGACGGGGTGCGGCCTGTATTCGGCTACGGCGACGAGCCCAACGCCTTCTCGAAAAAGTGCCCTACGGTCAAGTTGGGGATATACTTTGGGTGCGCGAAACTTGGCAGCACCACTTTTTCGGCAAGGCAGGCGTGAATGCCACTGGCATTCGCTACGCCGCCGATAACATGATGATTTGGCGGCCCGAGGCAAATCAGATTAGCGATAAGGTTTGGCGGCCAAGCTTGTTTATGCCGCGTTGGGCTGCCCGCATCCTGCTCGAAATAACCGACGTGCGCGTTGAACGCTTAAATGACATAAGCGAGGAAGATGCCAAAGCGGAAGGCATTTACCTCACTCACACTAATATGTTTGGTGGCGAAGAATGGGAGGATTATTTGGACGATAATTTATTCTGCCCCTTCGCCGTAGATAGCTACAAAAGCCTCTGGCGGAAGATTAACGGCCTAGATAGCTGGGATAAGAACCCGTGGGTTTGGGTGGTTTGCTTCAAAGTTGTGCAGCCATGAGCAGCCCCATCAAAATGCCCAAGGCCCGCACGCCGCAGAGCCCAAAAGTCAGCCGCGAGGAATTTGCCCGCTGGGTAGTCAACAAGCAGATTGCCGACCAGATGCCCGAGCACGCGCCGACCATGATGCTCGACCTGCTTATCTCGCTGCGCCACACCCGCCAGCTCTACCAGGAGCACGCCGACATGCTGGCGCAAATCACCATCGACCCCGATACCTTCGAGCAGTACTTATCGACGGAGGTAATCGCTACGCTTAACAACAATACGCGCAACATCATCAAAGACCTCATCGTGAGCAACGCGCTCAGCCTCAACAAGAGCTTGCAAAAGATGCTCAACGTGCTGGATGAGGCCATGAGCGAGGTGGATGAGCAAAGCGAGGACTTCATGGAGAAGATGGATGAGCGTATTTTCAGTTATGGTAAATGAGCGATTCGGCCTATTATTCGAAGGTGCTCAGTTTCGACGCTGCCACCCTGCTAGCAACGCTTATGAGCAAGGGCAAAATAAAGCCCTTCACGCGCCGCCAAGACATTTCGGTTGATGATGTACTCCCGGTGCAGCCCGAAGGCTACTGTGCGTGCGGCTGTGGGGTTAAAATCAAGCAGCCGCGCCGTAAGTGGGCCACCGATAACTGCTGTTGGTTCGGCTATGCCCTGCAAGGCATCCTGATTGGTGACACGAAAGAGATAGCCCGCTGGCTCAAACGGAAGAAGCTGCTTGCAAAAGAGCCGATTTGCTGTGAGCACTGCAAGGAGCCGCACGCCAAGTATGAGGTAGACCACATTCTAGCCGTTGCGCTAGGCGGTGCGGGGCAGTGGCTTGATAACTACGCCCTGCTTTGCCATAAATGCCACTCGATTAAAACCAGCAATGACCGAAAGCTTATTTCGGCCTTTCGCAAAGCATTGAAGCTTGTTAAATAATTTCACCGGGCAGTGCCCCATTTCACCAAACCATGAATGATATAGAAACCCACCGTGACCATCGGACGGAGCCGCCACACTGGTCTATGAACTGGCTGCCAAAGCTCTCCCGCAGGCTTAAAAAGGCGCTCAAAAAGCAGGCATTACGCCGCACCAAGCCGCTAGATTTTGTTCGCAACAGTGGCCGAAAATGGCATAGCCGCGATGTGCGACTAAAAAGCCTGACGCGTAAAGCTTGGGGCGGCCGGGAATACTGGATTGTAGTTTCAAACAGCTTGTTAGCCTCATAAAAAAGCCCCTCTCGTAATTGAGAGGGGCTTTTTTGGCTTATAAAAGGTTTGGTTTGGTCAGCCTACTTTTTGGCTTTGTCGGCGTTCTTGGCCTCCTGCACCGCTACGCGAGCACTTTGCGCCAGTTCCTTAACCGACTGCATTGCTTTGCGCACCCGCGTACCAGCGGCTTCGTTGTCCTTGATGGTGAACCGCTCCACGTCGGTTTCTACTTCATCCACCACTTGTTTGAGTTGCGAGAAAAACTCGGCTACTTGCTGCTTGTAGCCAGCTTGGGGCGATTGGTCTGCCATGATTATTAGGGGGTTGGTTTGGTGAATGTGAGCCCAAATGTACGCAAAAACAAGAAAGGTGCCGCCCTGAGCTGGGCGGCACCTTTCACTCACCAAACCGCATGAACTACGGCCCGCAGGCATACCAAAACCTACTCGTCAAAGATACGAGATAGCCGCAACAGTCAATGCTACGGAGATAGAAAGGCACAGGGCCAGAAGAATCCACATAACGGGCTTTAGACCCCACCCTAGCTTCGTAAGCAGGCGGTCAGGGAAATAGGCCGCATGGGAATCAGCAGAAAGGTAGTAGGGGTCGAGGCCGCGCAGTAGAGACAATTGCGTGTTGAACTCTAAAAAGAACCACCCTAGCCCTGCTACGCCAATGGCTAGCGCAGCGAACCACCACGACCAGAACAAAGCAGACAACAGCGGAGCCGCGCCCGCACAGGACATGCCTGCCACCATCAGCCCGCGCCGCACCCCGCGCCAGAAGTGAAAGGACTCTTTGAGCGTATTGGCTGAGCCATTCTCGTCAATTGCCTGCTTGTCGCGCTCAGCCTCTTTGTACGGGAAGCGAAACAGCCAGACGAGTGCGGCCGGAACGGTGAGTAGAAGCAGGTACAGCATTACGCGAAGTTTTTGCGCAGGCCGATTACGAAGCCCGCGATACCGAACACCACGGCCCCAGCGATAGCGCGGGTCTGCGGGTCGGGCAAGGGGATGAAGTCTGCGCCGCAGAGCGCTGCGCCAATTACTGCCGGGATGCCGATATACAGCAAAACAATCTTGACTGCCTTTTCGAGTGTCTTTTTCATGTGTAAAAAGTCAACGGTGAAATATTAATTTAACAGCTAATCTCGCTGCAACCACCACTGCGCCCCCGATGGCTGCGCCCTTGTACACGCGCCCATCGAAGATAAAGGGCGGCTGAATAGGCAATGCGGCCAGCTTTTGCGCCTGCGTACCCATCTCGGTTATCGTTTGCTGGCTGGCCTCGCCTTCGGTGCGGCACCGGGCCAGTTCCACTTGCAGCGCGTTCTTCGCCGCCGAGGCCGTGGCCAGCTCGCGGGTCAGGTTGTTGATGTGGATTTGCCCGGCTTTCAGCCCGACCTTGGCCGCGTCGATGTAGTTGAGCGTGCGCCGCCAGAGGGCCGTATCCACGCCGATAAACGAGCGGTCGAGCACGTCGCCGGGTAGCAGCCTAACGACCGCCTGGCACGAAGCGCGGTGGATGGCGGGGAAGCTCAGTAATAGCAGGCAAGTCAGCAGTAGCTTTTTCATACTCAATGCGTGATTTTTTGGTGGCGCGGGTTTGCTCTTTCTGCTCGCCCGCCAAGGTGTGAATGAGGCTGTCCGCGTTGCGCTGCTTTTTTACGTCAGCCTCTTTGCGCACGGCGTTGGCTTCGAGCGTCTGGTTTGTCTGCTGCTTAATCTTGTTTTGCTTGCCCTTATTGACAAAATAGGACGCGGATTGCGAGAGGGTGAGCACGAGGGCCACGAGCACCAGTAGTAGGACGGGCAGGCCCCAGCCCTTGTTTTTGGCCCACCAGAGAGAGAAGCCGGTCATTTCTTCGCGGCCGGTTTCGCTTTGGCCTGGCCTGCCTTCTTGGGGCCAGATTTGGGCGCTGGCTTTTTGGGCGCGGGGTCGGGCTTCGACGCCTTGGCTGTGAGCGCGGTGATGGTTTTGGGCGCCGTAGCGAGCCTCTTTTGTTCGGTGGCTGTAAGCTTCATTGGTTTGGCGAATAAGTTGATAGCCAAAGCTACACAAGAAAAGCCCCGGCCCCGTAATGAGGGCCGGGGCTTAGAATGCCTACCGAGCGCAGAAACAGAGTAGCGACCCCTGTCTTATACTAAACCAGCCTGAGCCCGGCGTACTCTCTGGTTTATGGCAAGTGCTTTGCCAGCCTACCCCCGCAAGGCTTTTCACCTTGGCTCTCCTGAACGTCGTTATCTACAGGAGCGATTGACTATGGCAGCCGGGGCTAGGGCCGTTGACGTAACGCATTGCAAAGATAGCTACACGACTGATACATTGGTGGGCGTGCCCTGCGCGTCAAGCCAGATGCGGCGCACGTTCGCCGGCTGGCCTACCTTCCAAGGCGTGCGGCGGGCGCATTTGAGCCACGTTTTCGGGAAGCGCGAAATGTTGTAGGCATCGCCTTGGTTTCCGCCCAGGATAAAGTAGTGCGTCGTGTTCTCGCCCACGTAGATGCCGACGTGGCTAATGGTGAGCACCAGCACGTCGCCCAACATCGGCACGGCTACCGGCGTGCCCCACCCGCACCACCAGAAGGCGCGGGGCATTTCGGGGTTGCGCACCGCTACGCCTGCCTCCGTGGCCGCGTAGGCGAGCGAAGTGCCGCACCACGGCGTTGCATCGTCCTTAATCCAGGAGAAGGCCAGCTTTTTCAGCCAGCCGAGAATTGTCGAGTTGCTTTTGGGGCCGGGCACTTCCGTTACCCCGTACAGTTTGAGCGCCTGCACCAGCAGTTGCGGTGCGCCCTCGGCCAGTAGCCATTGATATTTTACAGGTAGCGCAGTCATGTTATTCGACTGGTTTAGGTTGGGTAGTAATATTGGCTGTCTCGGCCTTCACCTCGGCTTTGTCCGCTTGAATGTTTGTGGCCGGGGCCGCAGGCCGGGCGGCAAAGCGTGAGCCAAGCTTCAGGCCCGTGCCAAGTCCGAGTAGCGTGCCCGCGAAGATGAGCAGCGCTTCCAGCTTGTTGTCGGTGAGCCGGTCGGCGGCCACCATGAACAGCGCGAACACGACGACCACGGCCGCCAGCAGCTTACGTAAGCTGGGTTCACCCTCGCTCTCAAATACGCCCAGCACCCACTTGGAGCCGACAACGTGCATGAGCAGTGCCGTGGCAGCCGCTATGACTACGTAGGGTATGGCAAAGCCCCAAACGGCGGTTTCGATAGTCATGAGTTAATGAGTGATGCGATGATTTCCAGAACACCCCACGGCACGATAAAGCCCATTATCCACATTATATAGCCGACGTAGGCGTGGTTTGATTCATGCTCTCCGTACTCGAAAACACGGCGGCACAGGCGAGTCCAGAATAATAAAGCAAGTGCAAATCCTTTTCGGAAAGCAAGTGGTCTTTGTGCCAGCTTACGGCCAGAATAGCCCACTGCTCCCCCTTGCTGTTCGGAAAACTGTGGTAGTAAGCTGAGCGCACGCCCGAACTGAGCAAGGCATCCCGCATCGGAACAATGTCCACGAGACGGGCATCCGGCACAAAGTAGTTCCTCCCTGGCAAGTGGTGCCAGCGCTCCAACTCGGCTCTCATCGCCGGGTCTACCGGGCTGTTTTGCAACAGTTCCTCCACGCTCTGCATTTCGGCTTCGCGTACTTGCACTAAGCATGTCGCCAACAACTGTCCATCTTTTCTGTCGTATCGTGTCACCGTCACCCGGTCGGCCGTGAACTCTTTGGCTAGCACTAACAATAAGGTGTTGACCCTGCCCAGATTGGATTTGATAATTAAGTCCAATTCTTTTTGCGTAAGCTTTCGCACGATACCACGCGAAAAACAATATGCCCATAAGCGCTTCGAGGTGGTGCCGCCCCATTCCATTATCTCCTTCTTGAAGATGCCCCAAATTACCGCCCACACGGCCCCGAACATCACAATGTTTGCCGGGGTAAGTAGCGTTATAAGTATCATTGTTCATGGTTTTCGGCGGCTAGGGGCTGCGTTAAAACTACGTGACCACTAAGGTAAGAAAGCTTGCCTTAGTGGTCACGTAGTTAGAAATAGTGAGGCGGCTATTTTATCAGCTTTGCCATGGCCTCATACGTCAGGGTGCCAAGCTGGGTAGAGCCGTTCCAGATTTGGAATCCCTCATCGGTCAGCTCCACGTGCACGCCATCTATGCGGCCCATCCACACGCCAAAGAGCTTGCGGCCGACGATGCCGTGGCCGCCCCCGGTGCCGTGCCCAAAAAAGCCGCCTAGGTAGAGCGTGTTGGAAGACGAGGTATCGAGCGCCTGCCCGTCTTCGCGGTAGTTCTTAATGAGCGTGCTGCCCACGTTGCGGTCGCCGCCATTCGTGAAAGGCCCAAAAGGCGCAGTCGGCGGGTTGGTGCTGTAGTCGGTAAAGTGGGTGACGCAGTTGTTGGTGTGCAGGCCGGGAAACTCGCTTTTCAGCAGGGCTTTGTCTTCCACTGCCGGGCCGCCCGTATCGCTAATGCGGAAGTTGTCGAAGCGCCCTTGGTTGGCCTCGTTCCCCGCCAAGTAGATGCCCGCGGCTCCGACGCGCTGAATGTTGTTAATCCCCTCAATCACGATGGAATTAGCCTGCATTCCTATTCCGACGTGGTACGCCTCGCCGGTTACGCGCTGGCCTACTAGGTGCTCTAAGCCGTAGATTTTACCCAGCGATACCGTGCGCGGGCCGGACGCGCCGACGTTGTTGGCCAAGCGCTCATCATAGCTTACCAGCTCGCCCGCCTCATTGTACTTGCAGTTTAGTCGGAAGTGGGCAAAGGGTTCGCCGCCCGGTAGGCGCTGGAAAGTTTCGTCATCATCCAGCGTCATTACCAAGCCCTCAAACATGCCTTCGGAGAGGGTGCCGCTAATGGGGAAGGGCGCACCGTTGATGCGCATACCCGTCATACCAAACACGAAAATGCCGTTGCCTGCGCAGTCGCCAATATCGAGGTCGCGGCCATAGAAGCCACTCCATGCGTTGATGGCGTTGCCCCGGTAGTCGCCCCAGTCCTGGGTGTACTGCTCACCCTCACGGGCAGTCACGCCCGGCCGTAGGGCGTAGTTCTCCATGCCGCCTTCCTGGCGCAACACAAGACCTATCAGGCGCGGGGTTTGGCCGCCGCGAATCTGCGCTAACTGAATGCCATCGTAGCCTTTTTCCCAGCTAATGACTGCACCAGTCGCACACGTAAACGTGCCGTGGAAGTCGATGAGGTCAATGCAGTAGCGCCGGTCCTGCGGTCCTCTGTTGACTTCATTATGGCCTATCACGTAGATGCCCGGCTGGTCGAATACAATCGTAGCGTAGGGGTTATCCTTGATGAGCTTGTCGAGCCTCGCGCTGTTTTCGTGCATGGACTCCGAGCCGCTTGGCACGATGCCGTACCAGGAGACGTGGCGCACCTCGTTCTGGCGGTCGAGGTGCAGCACCCGCTGCCCGGTTTTCTTGCAGATAATGCAGGTGGCCCCATCGTCCGGCGTTTGGCGGTCTTCCCCGTCCGCTACCGCCCACAGGCCCCGGTGCAGGGTGTCGGTCACGAAGTAGGGTACGCCCACGGGCAGCGCTGTTTTTCTGGCCCGCAGGGTGTCGAGCGTGGCGGTGGTGAGGGAGGCCATGAGATTTGGGGATGTGGACGTAAAACTGTGGAGCTAGACATGCCCTATGGCACAATCTGCGCCGCCGTGTAAGTCCAGTTGAACAAGGTGGTCGCGTAGTTAAAGAGCGAGCACGTGAAGTAGTAGGTAGCGCCTGGCGTGGGTACTACTTGAAAATCGTGCAGCAGCGAGGTGCCCACGTAGGCGTAGATACCGGCATCGGTCACGACAAAGGCAATGCTGCCCGGCGTAGTGCCGCCGTAGTTGGCCCGTGGCTGGCCACTGGCAAAAGTGCCGCTCTGCGTTTGGCTCAGAAACAGCGCGTTGCCAATGGCCGTGTAGTTCGGGTCGGTAGGCAAGCTGCTGGTGACACCGCAGACCAGCGAGCCCCCAATCTGCGAGGGGTTGCTACTGGCGGGAATGGACACACGCAGCTTTTCGCCCACGCCGGACGTGATTACGAAAGCCACACCAAGCACAGCGGCATCCCAGCCGCCATCGGTGCCCGCCGTTTTGGTAGCGCGGTTGGCCGTGATGGTAGTTTTGCCACTGCTGATATTTTCGCGCCAAGGTATCAACTCGGGGCTGAGCGGCCAGTTGCCCGCTTGGTCACAAAACTCCCACACGTCATTTAGTAGCGCCGTGTTGCCAGCGCTATTGGTGCGAGAAAGCTTGGGCGCACGTATCGCGGCCGAGGTGTAGAGCTTCTGCACCACGGTAGAGAGCGGGTACGCCTGAGCTGGGGGCACGTTCGCGTATTGCGTGCCGGTCAGCGTTTCTATCAGGTTGCCGGCCTGGTCGCGCACCTCTACCTGCACGGGTCCGCCCGCGTTGGATAGGGGCGTGCGCAGTCGGAAGCCCCACATTTGGGCCGTAACGCCCACCTTGGCATCGGCCGCTGCGCTGGCTGCGCCGGTCTGCAAGCTGTACTGGTCGTTGTAGCTGTTAATCGCCCACGATGGCCCCGATTCATACGCCATGTACTGGCTGTTTTGCTCTAGCGCCGTTGGCGATAAGAAGCTGGGGATAGGTAGCGCGGGCAGCGTCAGGTTCATTAGCTGCGCAAATGCCCGCGCATCACGCTCTGCCTGCTGCCGATTGCCTTCCGTCGTAAGGTGTACCCGCGAACGGCCCGTTTTGTCGTTCTCCCAGAAATAGAAGGGGTCGGTGGGTGCGTCTGAAGCGTATAGCTGTGGTAGCTGGTCCGTGCGCGACACGGCGTTGCTCCACACCCCCAAGCTAGCTAGAATCTGCGTGTTTTTGTTGTCGCGGTCAACAATGCCGCCTACCCATTCGGGCGGGTCGAGGCGGTTGAGGATGAGTGTGGCAATAGTGAAATCAGCCCCGCCCGCTTTTAGCGCTTCGTGTACTTGCCGCATAGCGTCCACGGTGCTGCCGCCGTTGGCCCCGAAGCCCACCTGCACGATGTTGTACTTGGTTGGGTCAAACTGGCTGATAACTTCCTGCACGGCGGTTTGGCCGGCGGCTTTGAAGCCCTCCGCGCTGGTGTCCGACAAGGCCCACTCCGACGTGCGGCCGGGGTAGCCCCGGTTGAGTACGCCGCCGTTAAAGCCGGCCTGCGCCAGCCGGGCACCCGTGAGCGCGGGTACGCTGGTAGTGGCCTGCGTGCCCGTATCGCCTTCGTAGTTTACCCGACTGTCGCCCAAGCTAATGAGCTTATAGCCGGATTTTGTTCCCGGTGCCGTAACAACAAAGTCTGCGGTGCTTACTGCGGTGCCGCCCGCTGTCGTCACGCGCACCTTGCCCGTGGCCTGCGTGCTGCTGAGCGTCGCTGTAATCTGCGTAGCCGAGTTTACAACGAAACTGGCAACCGTGGCGCTGTTCACGCTTACCTGCGTAGCCCCACTGAAATTGGTGCCCGTAATAACCATGTTGCTGCTAGGCGTGCCGCTAGTAGGCGCGAAGCTGGTGATAGTTGGCACGGGCGTAGTCGTGCCTGTTGGCAAGCCGCCAAACAGGGTGCCATCTACCGTGATGGGTAGTTTTAGGTCCAGAATGTAGCCCGGTAGCGCGTCGCTGGCATTGGGGGCCGGATTGAGCGTTCTAACGCCAAAGTTTGGGTTGGCGGGGCTGCCTGACGTGTAGCCAAGGCGGTTGGCGCTCACCGCGTTTATTTTATTGACGTTGGCCGTGGTGTACCACGGCTGCTGGGCCAGCGTCAGTACTTGCAGGCCAAGGTAAGAGAACGGGTACTGGCCGGCTGGGATAGTTACTTGGCTCACGAGTGCTTGGGTTACAGCTTGGGTGAAATTTCGGAGTGCCTGCGGCAGCGGGGCCACGGGCGGGAATGCCGGGTCGTCCACGAACGTGGGCGTGTAGTCGTTGAGGGCAGTGCGGGCCACCTTCGTCTTATTGCGCATAAAGCCCACGACGGGCGTAGCGTTGATGTTGGCCGCGTCGCGGGGCAACTGGAATACCACCTCTGACAGGATAGGGTCGTCGTAGGTGTTGTTCTGGTCGAGCAGGGCCAGCACGCCGGGGGCCGGCGCTTTCCACGTCTGCACGGGCGGGTTCGACTCGATGCGCGAGCCCCAGCGGCAATGCGGGAAGGCCGAGTTTTTCACTACGTTGAACGCGCTCTGGTCAATGAACGCCTCGTCGTGCTGCGTCGAGATAACCGACCATCCCTGGCGCATGTAGGAGCCCGTGCATTGGTTCAGGATAAAGCCATGCACGCCGCCAAAGCCGTTGAAAAAGCTGTTGTGCGTGAACCGAGAGTCGGTGGCGTTGGGCTGCTTGCCCGCGTAGTTGACTTTGTAGAACGTCACGTCGCGGGCAAATACGCTCGTCTGGATAACGCTGGTAGTATCGGGAATCACGTTCCACGCCTCATCCACCGTGATGCTAAAGCCAGTCGAGCTGACAATGCCCCGCGTCTGCCCCCTGCCCCGGCCCGCCACAATGGTAACAAGGTGGTAGTCGGCCACGGCGCTGTTGGCGAGGTTGGCGCTGGTAGTAACGGTTGTGGCCGTGCCCGCTGTTACGGCGCTAATCAACTTCACCGTATTGCCTTCGTACAGGTTCAACTCGAACTGGTTGGCATCCGGCGACGGGTTGTTGCCTTCCCACACCACGCCGAGGTCGGCCCCGGTGATGCCCTCGAAATAATGGCGGCCGTTGGTGCCGTTCTGCCCGCCGCACTTAATCACGCGAATCAGGCGGTCTACCCCGTCCTGACTGTTCGGGTTGAGGTCGCGCACGCTGCCGCCGATAACCGACCACTCTTTGGTGTGCAGGCCGTATAGTTGATGGTCGGCATTGTTGGTGCCAATCATCGAATGGTTTGTCATGAAAATCTGCGCACACTCGATAAACGGATTGCCCGAGCCGGTGTCTTCGCAGTCGTCGAAGAATAAGTGCTGTGAGGTTTTGAATCGGAAGCACGAAACCGGCTCAGCAGCGCGTACCACGCCGGCCTGAAACTCAGAGTAGGGCGCAGCCCAGCGGGCCTTGCATCCCTTTCTCCAAAACTGCGTGACGTTCGCGCAGGTAAGCAAGCCCACTTCACGGCCTTGGGCCGCATTGTTGTTCAAATTGACGTTGCTAAGGTTCAACAACTCCACGTTTTCCAACAGAACCATCGTGGCCGAGTTGGTGCCAAACAAGCCTCGGTTTTCGTTAGCCGGCCAGGTGGCCCCCGTTAGGGGCGTAAACTGCAACTTCTGGTTGGGGTCGCTGCTAGCAAGGCGGCTCAGGCTGGGGATAACGACGGTCTTGGTGACCGGGTACGGCCCTGGTACAGGGTCGATTTCCAAGTTGCTGCCATCTATCCACAACGCAGCCATCTTAGCATCGTTGGCTGCTGCATCGGTCGGGCTGAGTGTGATGCGCGTGGCCGTGCCGAAATTATGCGTTTTGACGTGGTTGGCGTTGGCTACTACCTGCACGGTCATGCGCTTGCTCCATCCGCAGTCGCCGCCGTGGCCGTTGTGCTCCCACACGTTGTAGCTGCCTACGGCCAGGTTAGGCACGGTGAACGGTACGCGGTGGCAGTTGGCGGCCGTAGTAGGGTACACTATGGCCTCTCCGCCGCCCACCGGCTGCACGGCCACGTAAGCGGCACCGCCTTCCACGTTGCCGTGTGCGAGGTTTTCGCCGTAGAAATTGATGGTCAGGCCCGGTGTCCAACTGGTTTGGCACCATTTGACGGTTGCGCGGTTAAGGGCAATCGGCAGGGCAATGCCGCCTTGCAGGGCTGCCCAGCCGAGGGCAAAATCCCAGGTTTGCCCGTAGTTCGGGAATAGTACTTCAGCAAATTCGTCGTCGCCAGCTAGCGTGGCGTTGTAGAATTTATTGCCTGAATACATGGCAAAGTTCGCGCCTGTGAGGCCCAGGGCGGTCAAGCCGAACTTCTCGCCGGCACTCACTTCGCGGTGCCATTCGGCCACGACGCTACCCACCGTACTGCCCCCTGTAACGTTGGAGGGCAATACGAACGGGTCGCCGGGGGCAGTTACGCCAACGGGGCGGTCGGCTGCTAAGACGGGGGCGGGGTAGTTTGCCATTACAGTGCTAGTAGAGCTTTGCCGTT
>Ga0265798_10006188_pt1 | contig 15791 bp, 13 predicted proteins | sample P3T30metagenome_FD_192430 | JGI IMG/M metagenome (GOLD analysis project Ga0265798, IMG submission 192430) | Plant litter microbial communities from East Loma Ridge, Irvine, California - P3 T30 | ecosystem: Environmental > Terrestrial > Plant litter > Unclassified | place: USA: California... | reverse complement strand
CGACCGGCAACGGCCACTGCACCAGCCGGTACCACCTTTGATTGTTCAGCACCGTATCGTCCGGGTCGATCCGGAATACGGCGTCGCGCCGGGCGACCGGCTGCCTGCGCGGCAGGGGCGTGAAATCGGCGTCGGCCCGGCTTTGGTAGTGGTAGCGCACCAGCCGTCCGTCCCGGACGAAGGCCAGCGACATATCGTTATCCGTGCGCGATTCGAATCGGACCGCGGCCTTGCAGGCGACCGGATCGATGCCCAGCGTGGCGCAGACGCGCTCACGCGGCATATAGGGCGGAAACAGGTAGACATGGTCCCAATCGAAGTCTGCGGCCTCGGACAGGCGCAGCTCGCCCGCGCCCGGCGCGCGGACCGCGTCGAAGATGCTCTTGTTGATATGGAAATGCCGCGAGTAGGCCAACCCCGCCCACAGGATCGCTGCCATCGCGACGATGACTCGGTATTTCATTGTCTGCCTGTCAAGGTTGGCGGCGCCTGGCCGCTCATGTACCCCGATATACGCCGGCATGGCCGGATTGGATGCGCAGGCAGGCGCTTTCAAGACTCAGTCGAACACCGGCGTCTCCACCCCCAGCAGTTTGTGGATCTTCGGCGACGTCGTCGTGTACAGCATGTGCGTTTTCCGGTCCGGGAAAACGTAGGCCGCGGCGCCGAAGGCCGCCAGCGCCGCCTCATGGAAACCCGACAGGATCAGCTTCTTCTTGCCCGGATAGGTATTGATGTCGCCGACGGCGAAGATGCCCGGCTCGCTGGTCTCGAAGGTCGCGGTATCGCGCACCCGCAACTGGCGCATGTCCATCTCCAGGCCCCAGTCCACGATCGGTCCCAGCATGGGCAGCAGGCCAAAGAACACCATCAGGACGTCGACCGGCAGGCGCCGGGTCACGCCGTCGCCGCCGGCCACCTTCACTTCGGACAGGCGGCCGCCCTGGACGTCGAAACCCGTGACCTGGCCCGAGACGAACTGCATCTCCTGCGCCTCGCACAGCTGTTTCATCCTGGCGATCGAGGCCGGGGCGGCGCGGAAACTGTCGCGCCGGTGCACCAGCACGACCGACTCGGCCTTGCCCACGAACTCCAGCGCCCAGTCGAGCGCCGCATCGCCGCCGCCCAGAATTACCAGCTGCTTGCCATGGAAGCGCTCCGGGTGCTTGACCCGGTAGAACAGCTGGCTGCCCTCGAAGCGGTCGATGCCGGCCACCTTCAGCGTGCGTGGCTGGAAGGCGCCGACGCCGGCCGCGATGATCACTGTCCTGGCGATGAAGCGCGTGCCGAGCGAGGTTTCGAGGTCGAAGCGGCGGTCGGCGCGGCGCTGCAGCAGCGTTACTTCCTGCCCCAGGTGGAAGGTCGGCGCAAACGGGGCGATCTGCCGCAGCAGGTTGTCCGTCAGTTCGCGGCCGGTGAGCACGGGCGCCGCCGGGATGTCGTAGATCGGCTTGTCGGGATACAGCTCCATGCACTGGCCGCCGACCGCGGCCAGTGAGTCGATCACGTGGGCCCGGATGTCCAGCAAGCCGAGCTCAAAGACCTGGAACAGGCCGACCGGGCCGGCGCCGACGATCACGGCGTCGGCTTCGATGGCGCCGCCAGATGCCTGGAATGCGGGCCTGGAGAGTTGGGTCGTTTCGACTGGCTTGTTCATGCTTGCTCCCTGACTGGATTGCTGATGCGATTGAGTGAAGGCCCTGTTGCCAACGGCGCTGGCCGGGCCAGGCTGACCTCGTCGTTATAAATCCTCAAGTTCAGTTGAGGTCAAGTGAATTTGCGGTGGATTAGCGACAAACCCCTTGCAGTCGGCGCGTTGAGCTATACAATCGATACTATTTCCCACTAGCAACCAACACGTGGCCGACGCCCCACCGCGCCACCTGACCGGATGTCTCTTCTCATGCCTGCAGAACACAATTCCACCGCCCCCCGGCTAGCCGACTCGGCCGAAATCGCCCAGCACCGGCATGCGGTGCGCCTGAATGCCCGCGACGCCAGCGCCCACGCCCTGCTGGGGATCGCGCTGCTGCGCGAGCGGCGGATCGAGGAAGGCGTCGCCGCCTTGCGCCGCGCCATCGCGCTCAATGGCAAGATCCGGGGCATCCATGCGATCCTGGCCGCGGCCCTGTTCGACATGGCCGACTACCCGGGCGCGGCCGACTGCTACCGGCAGGCCCTGCGCTTCCAGGACAGCGCCGACCTGCACCTGGGCCTGTCCGATGCGCTGCTGCGCATGGGCCAGCCGGTCGAGGCAGAAGCGAGCGCCCGGCGCGCCGTGGAAGGCGAACCGGCAGCGGTGTCCGCGCACCTGAGCCTGGCGGCGGCCCTGCATGCGCAGGGGCGCATGGCCGATGGCTGCGACGCCCTGCGCCGGGTGCTCGAACTCGACCCGAACCAGCACGATGCCCGCTACGATCTGGGTCAGCTGCTGTTCAATCAGCAGAAATACGAAGAAGCACAAGCCTGCCTGGCGCAAGTCGTGGCGCACGTTCCTGGCCACATGGAGGCGCGCCGCCGCCTGGGCCTGTGCCTGCGCGCGCTGAGCCGTGCCGACGATGCCGCCGCCGTGTTCGAACTCGCCCTCGCCGCCACGCCCGACGATGTGTCGCTGATGGCCGAGCTGGGCGCCAGCTACCAGTTGCTGGGACGGCTGCCGGAAGCGACCGCGGTGCTCGAGCGCGCGCTCGCGCTCGAGCCCGACAACACCATGGCCTTGCGCGCCATGACCCATACCAGGTTCACGCTCGGCGAATGGCAAGGCGCGCTGGCAACGACGCGGCACCTGATGAAGGTGCATCCGACCCCGGAATTCCACAGCATGCTGCTGTTCGTGTTGAGCCACTGCTGCCAGGATCCGGATGAACTGACGCGCGAACACTTCGCGTTCGGCGAGCGCTGGGAAGCCCCGCTGCGCGCGGGGCGCCAGCCCCACGCCAATGACCGCGATCCAGAGCGGGTGCTGCGCATCGGCCTGGTCTCGGCCGATCTCTACCACCACGCGCTGGCGCGCTTCCTGATGCCGGTGCTCGAGGTGATGAAGGCCAGCACCCAGGTGCAGTTCTATGTTTACTACAACAACACGGTGCAGGACGACGTCACGAAGGTGCTGCGCGCCGGCGCGGCCGCATGGCGCGAGATCGCCCACCTCGACGACGCGGCGGCGGAACAGCTGATTCGCGCCGATGCGATCGACATCCTGATCGACCTGAACGGCCATTCGGCATCCAACCGCCTGCCCCTGTTCGCCCGCAAGCCGGCCCCGGTCCAGGCGACCTGGATGGGCTATGCCGGAACCACCGGGCTCGAAGCGATCGACTACATCCTGTGCGACCGCTTCATGGTGCCCGGCACCCGCTACGACAGCCAGTTCACCGAGCGCATCGTCAAGCTGCCGCTGGGCGCCCCGTTCCAGCCGCAGCCGGTCGCGCCGCCGATCAACGACCTGCCGGCCCTGAGGAACGGCTACCTTACCTTCGGCAGCTTCCACCGCGCGAGCAAGCTGGGGCGCGACGTCATCGCCCAGTGGGCGCAGCTGCTGCACGCCATCCCCGATGCAAAAATGTTGCTGGGCGGCTTGCAGTCCGGCATTGACGACGTGCTGGTCGACTGGTTCGCCCTCGAAGGAATCGGTCCCGAACGCCTGCTGCTGCGTCCACGCTCGAAGATGTACGACTACCTGCAGCAGCACCACGAGGTCGACATCTGCCTGAGTCCCTTCCCCTACAGCGGCGGCACCACCATCGGCCATGCACTGTGGATGGGCGTGCCCACCCTGGCCACGATCGGCCCCACCAACCCGAGCGCGGCGGCGGCGGTGTTCATGGTCCACCTCGGCCTGGACACGTTCATCACCGACAGCGTGGACACCTATGTCAAGCTGGGCGTCTTCCTGTCGCAGAACGTCCCGGCGCTGGCGGCGATGCGCGGCACCATGCGCCAGCGTTTCATGAAATCGATCCTTGGCTACCCGGGCATCACGGGCGCGGCGGTGGAGCTGGCGCTGCGCCGCATGTGGCAGCGCTGGTGCGCAGGCCAGGAAACGGCGCCGCTGGCGGTAACGATGGCCGAGCTGGCCGAACAGGGGGCGCAGCAGGCTGAATGAGGGGTGAGCATGGCGGCGCCCTGGCAGGCGCCGGCGGTCGATCGGGCATCGTCGAAAAAAAACTTAATTTATTTCTTTAAAGAACTTAATGCCACAAGGAAATTAGTCGCCTTGTACTCTTGAGAGCGAGTTACGCACTCGAACCCATGACCGAATCATCGATTTTCAGACTACCAGGAGCATTCCATGCTGAGCCTTCACACCAACAACGCCGCCCTGTCGGCACAGAACTCGATCTCGAAAACCCAGAGCAATCTGTCGACCTCGATGACCCGCCTGTCGACCGGCTACCGCATCAACTCGGCAATGGACGACGCGGCTGGCCTGCAGATCGCTTCGCGCCTGAAAGCCCAGACCTCGGGCATGACCGTTGCCATGCGCAACACCTCGAACTCGACCTCGATGCTGCAGACCGCCGAAGGCGCGCTGGACGAAGTCAGCAACATGCTGATCCGCATGAAAGACCTGGCAACCCAGGCGGCCGATGCATCGTCGACCGACAAGGACAAGACTGCCATGCAGGCTGAGTACGACGCACTGGGTACCGAACTGGGCAACGTGCTGAAGAACACCACCTTCGGCGGCTCGAAGCTGCTGGCTGGCGGCACCGTCGCTGCATCGATGACCTTCCAGATCGGCGCCGCATCGACCGAAACCATGACCGTCAACCTGGCCGCCGACATGACCGCGGTCGTGTCCGACGTGACCTCGGCAACCGCCAGCTACGCTGCGGGCGCAGCCGGCACCGAACTGACCTCGGCCGCCAACGGCGCGATCAGCAAGCTGGAAACCGCGCTGGCATCGGTCAACAAGGTGCGTTCGGGCCTGGGCGCTGCGGCAAACCGCCTGGAACACGTGTACAACAACTTGTCGAACATCAGCACCAACACCAAGGCTGCAACCGGCCAGATCATGGACGTCGACTTCGCCAGCGAGAGCGCGAACATGACCTCCAACCAGATGCTGCTGCAAGCGTCGACCGCCATGCTGAAGCAGTCGAACAGCATGTCGTCGATGGTCATGTCGCTGCTGCAATAATGACCGCATAGCCGGACCCCGTCCCGCCTCATCCGGGACAGGACTCCAGAAGGCCAGCCACGCGGTTGGCCTTTTTTCTTTTTCGGACCCGACCGCCATGGCCATTCCGCCCCTCCTGCCCGCCCTGCCCCCACCCACCGCGCCCGCGCTGCAGGTCGGCGCCGTGGCGGCCGCCTTGCCTGCCGCCCTGCTCGGCGGCGACGGACCGCCGCTGCCGTTTTCCCAGCCCTTGCCGGGCACTACCGCGGCCGCTGGCCAGGCGACGGCTGCGGAGGCCGGCGCCGAAGGCGCGGCGATGCGCCCCGACCAGGCGGTGCTGGCGCGCCAGCTGGCCTATCCGCAGCAGGACGCGGCATTACTTGCGCGCAACTGGCGCGCCCAGGTGCGCAGCCACGGCAGCCAGCTGACCAGCCGCGCGCTGGCGGCCAGCGCCGGCCAGCTGTCGCCGGCCCTGCTCGCCGCGGCCCAGCAGGGACAGGTGGTGCGCGCGCCGGAGCAGCAACTGGCCCACCCGGATGCCTGGCGCTTCACGGTGCACGCCGGCGGCCAGGCCGCCCAGCACCTGGCGGTGCTGGCCGACGATGCCGACCAGCCGCCCGGACGCCGCCGGCGCCCGCGCGCCGCCCTGCGCCTGGAGCTGGAACTGGCCGATGGCACCGCGGTCGTGATCCAGGTCGAACCGCTGCCGCAAGGTGTCGCGATCGAACTGTGCGCGCCCGATGCGCGCGCGCTGACGCGGCTGCGCTGGCTGCAGCCGGAACTCGAAGACGTATTGGCGCGCGCTGGCGTGAAGGTCGTGCGCTGGCAGTTGCGCGACCAGTTGCCGGCCGGGCGCACCCACGCCATGATCGCGAACGCCGAAGCCGCGGCCCAGGCCTTGAGCCCGGCCGTGTTCCGCACGGTGGCCGAGCTGGCGTTGTTGCTGCCGGCTGTGCCGGCGCAGGTGCAGACGGCCTAGTTCCCGGCCAGCCAGTCGCGGCAGGACTGGCGGAAATGGACGATCTTTTCCTCGCTTGCCGAGGCATACGCCAGTGGCGCCGGACTCCAGCTCGACTTTGGCACCAGGCGGCAGACCTGGTGGTCCTCGTCGAACACCTTGCGGTTGATCTCGGCGCTCGAGGCGAACAGCGGCGCCAGCAGCTGGGCCGCGCGCGGGTTCGCCGGGTGCGTGCCCAGCAGGCGGCTGCTGAAATGGGTAGTCTCGGCGCCGTTCGCGGCCGGGAAGAAATGCTGCAGCGAATACGAATAGCCGAAGGTCGACGAGATCATCGTGAACGGGTACAGATAGATGCTCATATATCCGTCGTAGGCGTAGTCGATGGCAAAATGGCGCCTGAACGACTGCAGCTGCCTGGCCACGCGGGCATTGCCCAGCGGCGCGCGCCATACCGAGTTACGGCCATGATAGACGTTCTCGCCGGCCTCCAGCGCGAGCGTGCCCAGGGTATCCGGGTGCACCATGCCGATATGGTAGGGCTCGAGCGCGTTCTCCACCGCGACCGCCCAGTAGCAGCCGAAATCGTAGGTATTCAGGTCGAGCCGGCCCGCGATATTGAAGCTGATGTTCTCGAGCAAAAAGGCGGCCTCGCCCAACTGTGCGTACAAGCCCAGCGCCGGCGCGATCGCGGCGAACAGGAAGTCGCCGCACCAGTCGGCCCGCATCGTGTTCAGGCGCGCCGTCGACAGGTCGCACCCGGCGAAGGAAGCGGCCTGCGGCACCGTGACCCGGCCGCCATGGAAGCTCCAGCCGTGATAGCGGCAGGTGGGCGGCTGGTTGCCGGCGGCGTCGGGATAGATCCGTGCGCCGCGGTGCGGGCACAGGTTGTCGAACACCACCGGTTCGCCGCCGTCGTTGAAGACGACCAGCTCTCCCAGCGGCGTGTGCATGCGCAGGTAGTCGCCCGCCAGCGGCAGCTCGTTGCGGTGGCAGACCAGGTGCCAGTGCTCGCGGAACAGTCGGGCTTCGAAATCCATGTCAGAGCTTCTTCGCCGGCAGCGTGTACATCACGGCGTCCGCCGCCACGTTGCGCATTACAGTGGCGCCGGCCCCGATGCGCGCCCCGGCGCCGATGGCGACTTTGGGCAACACGCGCGCGCCACTGCCGAAAAAGCACCCCTCGCCCACCTGCACGGCGCCGGTCAGGTCGACATGGCAGCTGAGGGTGGAGCAGGCGCCCAGCACCACGTCATGGCCGACGGCGCTCTGCGCATTGATGGCGACGAAGTCGCCCACGCGCGCATGGCTCGACACCACCGCCTGCGGACAGACCACCACGCCCTCGCCCAGCACGGCGCTGCGCGCCACGACCGCGCTCGGGTGCACCAGGCGCGCGAAGCGCGCGCCGCGCGCCCTGAGCAGGCTGGAAATGCGCATCTTGGCGGCCGGATCGCCGATCGCCATCACCAGGCGGTCGCCCTCGCGCGGCAGAAAATCGTCGATCACGCCGAGATAATCGAGCCGGTAGCCGAAGCCGTCCAGCGCGGCCCCACTGCTGTCGAGAAAGGCGGTAAAGGCGCGGCCGTCTTCCAGCGCGCCGTCCAGCGACCATTCGATGAGTTCGCGGGCGAAGGCGCCCGCGCCCACCAGGATCGTGCGTTCTTCAGTCAGCGGCACAGGTAGCCTCCGTCGACGACCATGGTGGTGCCGGTGATCCAGCGGCTGCCGGGTCCCAGCAGGAAGGCGGCGGCGCTGGCCACGTCGCCCGGCTCCCCGAAGCCCAGCAGGTGCTGGTTCTCGTAGGCCTGCATCGAGGCTTCGGTACCGCCACGCGCCAGGCGTTCGTGCATCGGCGTGAGTACCGCACCGGCGGCGATCGCATTGACCCGGATCTTGCGCGGCGCGAACTCGCAGGCCAGTGAGCGCACCATGCCGTCGATGCCGGCCTTGGCCGCCGAATAGGCGGCCATGCCGGCCTGGCCGGCGGAGCCGGCCACCGAGGACATGAACACCAGCGAGGCGCCGTCCGGCATGGCGCCGCGCGCGGCCAGGGCGCGCGCGATGCCCAGGCTGGCGAACAGCGAGCCGCCCATCACCTCGTTCACCTGCTGCTGGCGCAACAGGCGCACCGGGCGGATGGCTTCGCTGCCGGCGCCGTGGAACACGCCCTGCAGGGGGCCATGCGCCTCGATCAGCGACTTGACCCAGTCGGCGGCGCCGTCGGCGTCCTGCAGTGCGGCGCCGGCGGCCACGTGGCCGCTGCCGGCCAGGCTGGCGACGGTGGCGTCGAGGCGGGCGGCGTCGCGTCCGGCCGCGATCACCCGCGCGCCATGGCGCGCCAGCAGTATCGCCGTGGCGCGGCCGATGCCGGACGACGCGCCGGTCACGAGATAGGTGCCGCCGGCCAGGCTGTCATCAAGAATCATCGTCATGCTTCAATCGTTTCGCAGATGTGCAGCGGCCCCACGCTCATCGAGGCGGAAGCCCACGAATAGCCGACCCCGAAACCGAACATGGCCAGCCGCTGCGCGCCGCTGCGCAGCGCCGGGGCCAGGTCGGTCGTCATCAGGAGCGGGATCGAGGCCGAACTCGTATTGCCGTAGCGGTCGATATTGAAGGGGACCTTCTCGGGCGGCAGCTTCGATTTTTTCGCCAGGTGCTTGAGCATGAACAGGTTCGCCTGGTGGAACAGGAAGGCGTCGTGCCCGTCGGCGCCAACGCCGGCGTGCTCGAGGGTCCGCGCGACCAGCGGTGGCACCGAGCGCAGGGTGAAATTGAAGATCTCGCCGCCGTCCATGTACAGGGCGGCCGGGTCGCGGCCGGAAAGGCGCGCATCGAGGCCCGCCACGTGCTCGCGGAAACCGCCCTCGGGCACGATCAGGTTGGCCGCGCCGCGGCCGTCGCTGCCAAGGATGAACCAGGCCTCGCCCGCCGCATCGGCCTCGATCGCGGTGACCGTGCCGGCGTCGCCGAACAGCATGGCGGTGGCGCGGTCGTGCGGATCGACGATGCGGCTGATGGTGTCGCCCACCGCCAGCAGCACGCGCCGGGCGGCGCCGCCGGCGACCATGCCCTGCGCCAGCCACAGGCCATAGGGATAGCCGGAGCAGCCGAGGTTGACGTCGAAGGCGATGCAGCCTGGCGGCAGGCCCAGGTCGGCCTGCAGCGCGCAGGCGCTGGCCGGCAGCCGCCAGTCCGGGGTCTGCGACACGAAGATCACGGCGTCGACCGAGTCCAGCGGCCAATCCAGGCCCGCCAGCAGGCGCGCGCCGGCGGCGCGACACAGGTCGCGGGTGGTGGCGCCGGGCGCCACGCGGCGGCGCGACTGCACGCCGATCATCTTGACCACCTCGTCGACCGCGGCCTGGCCGAAGCGCGCGGCGAAGCCGGTATTGTCGACCTGTTCGCGCGGCAGGCAGGACACCACGCCCGCGATGCGCGCGCCGGAGACCTTCGCTTCACGTCCCCCGCTCATGGTCAGCCTTTCGCGGCCTGGGCGATGAGCGCCTCGATGTCGGCGATCGTGGTGCATGCAGCCAGCGCGCTGCCGTCGAGCATGACGTTGTAGCAGTCGTCGACCAGGGCGATGGTGGACACCAGCGCCAGCGAATCCCACTGCGCCTCGGCGCTGTTCAATTCGAATCCAGGCGTGATGCAGGACGGCTCGATCTCGAAGATCTCGGCCATGCCTTCGTAAAATTTGCTCATTTTCTTATTCCAGTTCCAAGGTTAACAGGCAGCCCGCCCAGGAGAATCCTACGCCAAAGCCAAGCAGCATCAAAGTCTTCGGGGTCGCGAAACAGCCCTGCTCGCGCATTGCTTCGAGCGCCAGCGGAATCGTCGACGACACCGTATTGCCGCACTCCTCGACATGGATCGGAAAGCGCGCCGGGTCGACGCCCAACTTCTTGCGCAGCGATTCGAGCATGAAGCGATTGGCCTGGTGCAGCACGAAGTAGTCGACCGCCTCGCGCGCCACCTGCGCCTTGTCCAGCAGCGCCGTCGCCGCGCGCGGCACTTCGCGCAGCGAAAACGCCATGATATCGGCGCCGGCCATGTACAGGTGCTCGGGTGAGCGGATATTGCCCGATTCGTCGCTGGTTTCGCGCCTGGTGGCGTCGCTGCGGGGGGTGCGAAAGCCCCCGGCGGGGACGATCAGCTTGTCGGCCCCGCGGCCGTCGGTGCCGAACACGAAGGGTCCAATTGCGCTTTCGCGCGCCACGGCGGCCTCGCGCGCGACCACGGCGGTGGCGGCGGCGCCGTCGCCGAACAGCGTGCGCACGCTCTTGTCGAGCGGGTGGATGTATTTCGAATAGGTATCGGCCGTCAGCACCAGCACGCAGCGCGCGGCGCCGCTGTCGACCAGACCCCGGGCCAGCGACAGGCAGTACACGAAGCCGGAACACCCGAGGTTGACGTCGAGCGCACCGGCGCTGGTGGCCAGGCCGAGCCGGTCCTGCAGGATGCAGGCGGTGGTCGGCAGCAGGTAGTCGGGCGCCTGGGTGCACAGGATCACGAAGTCGACCTGTTCGCGCTGGACCTGGCCGCGGGCGAACAGGTTTTCGGCGGCATGGTAGGCCAGGTCGCCCGCCGTCTCGTGCGGCGCGGCGATGCGGCGGCTGCGGATGCCGGTCTTGTCGTAGATCTTGTCGGCGCCCCAGCCCGGGTACAGGCGGCCCAGCTCTTCGTTATCGAGCCTGGCCTGCGGCAGGTAGCCGGCCAGGTCGGCGATGGCGGCGTGCACCTTCATGCGCTCTCCCGTATCAGGTCGATGATGCGGCGCTGGTCGCTGTCGTCCAGGGCGGGATAGATCGGCAGGCACAGCACCTGATCGGCGGCGCGCGCCGCGACCGGCAGCCGGCCGGGCGCTGCCGACGGCAGGTCGCGGTACATCGGGAAACTCGAGATCAGGGGATAGAAGTAGCGCCGCGCGATGATGTCGTGCTCCTTCAGCCGCGCATGCAGCGCGTCGCGGCTGAGCGGATAATCGGGACCGACGAGGATCGGGAAGTACGAGAAGTTGTTGGACGGGCCTGCCTCACCGGCGGCAGCGGTCCACGGCCGCACGCAGTCGATGCCGGGCACCCCGGCCAGGGCCTCGGTATAGGCGCGCGCCAGCCGGCCGCGCGCCGCGATCGCGGCATCCACGCCCTTGAGCTGCAGCAGGCCGAAGGCGGCGTTAATCTCGCTCATCTTGCCGTTGATGCCGGGCGCCACCACGGTCGTCTCGTCGACGATGCCGAAATTCTTGAGGCGGTCGATGCGCTGCTTGGTGCGCGCGTCGCCGCACACGATCGCGCCGCCCTCGAAGGTGTTGAACACCTTGGTCGCATGGAAGCTCAGCACCGACAGGTCGCCGCTGTTCAGGACACTCTCCCCCTGGTGGCGCACGCCGAAGGCATGCGCCGCGTCGTAAATCACCTTCAGGTTGTAGTTGTCGGCGATGGCCCCGATGGCGCGCGTGTCGCACGGCTGGCCGTAGCAGTGCACCGGCATGATGGCGGTGGTCTGGGGCGTGATCGCAGCCTCGATCCGGCGCGGGTCGAGGTTGAGCGTATCGGGGTCGACGTCGACGAACACCGGCTTGATGCCGTTCCACAGCAGCGAGTGCGAGGTCGCCACGAACGAGTACGGCGTGGTGATCACCTCGCCCGTGATGCGCAAGGCCTGCAGCGCGGTCAGCAGGGCCAGGGTGCCGTTCGCAAACAGGCAGATGTGCTCGACGCCCAGGTGGCGGCACAGCGCTTCCTCGAGCTGCTGGTGGAAGGGACCGCCGTTGGTCAGCATCTTGTTGTCCCAGATCTGCTCGAGATAGGCATGGAACTGTTCCAGCGGCGGCATCTCCGGCTGGGTCACATAGATCGGCTTGCGCTGGCTTATGTCTTTTTCCATGTTCTCTCCTCTCTGCTTTACCCCACCGTCCCCACGATCGACACGTCGCGGTTCTCGGGAATCTCGTTATACGACAGCACGTGCAGCCCCGGCGCGAACAGCCGCGCATAACGGGCCAGCAGCGGGCGCACCTGCGGCAGCACCAGCAGCAGCGGCGGCGTGTGCTGCCCCTTCATCTGCTCGCGCGCCACCGGCATATTAATCTGTAATTGCGACAGCAGCTGCGGATCGATCGGGTAATTATCCAGCGCCACCTTGCCGCCGCCGGCCTGGCGCGCCTGGTTCAGGGAACCGAGCAGCATGTTTTCCAGCTCGGCCGACAGGTTAAACGCCGGCATGTCCTTCTTCTTGCCGAACAGGGTCGAGACGATCTGGCGCCGCAGCGCGCAGCGCACCTCGGCCGCCAGCAGGATCGGATCCTTGGTCGTCTCGGAGCTGTCGAGCAGCGTGGTGGCGATCACCACGATGTCCTTGAGCGACACGCCCTCGGCCAGCAGCACGCGGAACACGCGCAGCAGCTGGGTGTGGGTGAGCGCCTTTTCCAGCGCCCCCGCCAGCTTGGGCGATAGCGCCGTCAGGCGCTCCAGGATCGCCGGCACGTCTTCGTGGCGGAACAGCTCGTGCAGGTATTCGCGCACCACCTTCGAGACGTGGGTCGCGATCGCGCTCGGCACCTCGATCACCTGGTAGCCCAAGCCCAGCGCATGCGCTTTCTGGCCCGGTTCGATCCAGGTGATGGCCATGCCATAGGCCGGCTCGATGCCCGGGATGCCGTCGAGTTCGCCGTAGACGTTCGGCGACGGGATCGCCAGCAGGTGATCGGGCATCACCTCGGCCTCGGCCACCACGGTGCCGGACAGGCTGATCGCATACTGGGTCGGACGCAGCGCCAGGTCGTCGCGCACCGCGATCGCCGGCAGCAGCATGCCCATCTGCTCCGAGAGGCTCTGGCGCACGCCCTTGATGCGCTTGACCAGCGGCTCGCCCTGGGCGCGGTCGACCATGCCGACCAGCTTGTAGCCCACCGCCACCGTGACCGGCTGCACCACCGGCAAGGCCTGCCAGTCGAGGTCCGGCGCGCGCTCGTCGCGCAGCGCGGCCTCGATCTTGGCCACGCCGGACACGTCGGGCGCCTTGACCCGTCCTGCGATCTTCCAGCCGGCGAAGGCCAGCACGCCGGCAGCGACCGTGAAGAACAGCCACGGCATGCCCGGCACCACCGCCAGCAGCAGCATGATGCCGGCCGCCGAGTACAGCACGCCCGGCTGGGCCAGCACCTGGTTGCCGACCTGCTGTTCGAGGTCGCCCGACTCGCCGATGCGGGTCACCAGGATCGCGGCCGCCGCCGACAGCATCAGGGCCGGGATCTGGGCCACCAGGCCGTCGCCGATGGTCAGGAGCGCATACACGCGGAAAGCGTCGCCCAGGGCGAGGTCGTACATCACGGCGCCGATCGCGACGCCGCCCACCAGGTTGATGATCAGGATCAGGATCGAGGCGATCGCATCGCCGCGCACGAACTTCGAGGCGCCGTCCATGGCGCCGTAGAAGTCGGCTTCGGCGGCGACGTCCTTGCGCCGCGTGGTGGCCTGCTCCTGGTTGATCAGGCCGGCATTCAGGTCGGCGTCGATCGCCATCTGCTTGCCCGGCAGGGCGTCGAGCGTGAAGCGCGCCGAGACTTCCGAGATCCGCTCCGCGCCCTTGGTCACGACGATGAAGTTGACGATCATCAGGATCACGAAGATCACCAGGCCGACCACGAAGTTGCCGCCGATGACCACGTTGCCGAAGGCCTCGATCACCTGGCCGGCCGCATGCGTGCCCTCGTGGCCATGCAGCAGCACCACCCGTGTCGAGGCGACGCTGAGCGCCAGGCGCATCAGCGTGGCGCCCAGGATCACGGTCGGGAACACCGAGAAGTCGAGCGGACGCTTGGCCGTCACCGCCACCAGGATCACGATCAGCGACAGCACGATATTGAAGGTGAACAGGACGTCGAGCAGGATCGGCGGCAGCGGCAGCATGATCATGCCCAGCAGCGCGATCAGGAATACCGGCGCGGCGAACTTGTGCCGTCGCAGCTCGCCGACGAAGGCATTGAAGGTATTCGTGAAGTTCATGCTTGTTTCTCGCTCAGATGAGATGGGACATCCATCTCGTGGGGGAACCGCGGGGGCGCCTGGCGCCGGCCCGTACGGAACGCATTCAGTTGCAGGACGTAGTTCAGCACCTGCGATACCGCCTGGTACAGCTGGGCCGGAATCTGCTGCTGCACCTGGCTGGTGTTGTAGATGGCGCGCGCCAGCGGCGGCAGGCTCAGGGTTTCCACGTTGTTCTCCCTGGCCACCCGGCGGATGTACAGCGCCATCTCGTCGACGCCCTTGGCCACCACGTACGGCGCCTCGGCGCGCGCGGTGTCATACTTGAGCGCCACCGCATAGTGTTCGGGATTGACGATCACCACGTCGGCAGTCGGCACCGTGCTGCGCACGCTGCGCCGGGCCAGCTGCTGCTGCAGCTGGCGGATGCGCTGCTTGACCTCGGGCCGGCCCTCGTTGCCCTTGTGTTCTTCCTTGATTTCCTGCTTGCTCATGCGCTGGTTGCGCGTAAACAGGAACTGCTGCACCGGCACGTCGATCAGGGCAAACACCACGAACACCGCCACCATCGCCATCAGGCCATCGAGGGCCATGGCGCTGCCGGCCGCCAGGGCGTCCACCAGCGGCATGCGCTGCAGCTCGACGTAGCCCTTCATGGCGGCGCGGGTGACCATCCACAACACCACGCACAGCATGACGGCCTTGGCGAACGAGGTGAAGAAACCCACCCAGTGCTTTTGCGTGAACAGGTTGCCCAGGTTCGTGATCGGGCTGAAGCGGCTGAACTTGGGTTCCAGGTTCTTGCTGCTGGCGATGAAGCCGCCCGGTATGGCGCCAGCCGCGATGATCGCCAGCGGCACTACCGCCAGCGGCAGCACCATCTGCACCAGCAGCATCAGGGCGGCGCGAAACACCACCGACATCGAGTTTTCCAGGTCGCCGGCCGCGCCCAGCGGCACGAACACCAGCCGGAACAGGTGGCGCAGGTCTTCGAGGTAGCCGGGCGCCATCAGCGAGAACAGCTTCAGGCTGGCCAGGATGCCGACCGCGGTCGCCAGGTCGCGCGAGCGCACCACCTGGCCCTGGTCGCGCGCCTTCTTGAGCTTCTGGGCCGAGGGTTGTTCGGTCTTGTCGCCGCCGGTCGAGTTATCCGCCACGGGCCACCCGCATCTGTTCGGTGAGCATCTCGAGCACCTGGTTGGTCATCGACACGTAGTGCTCGGGGATGAAGCGCACCAGCTGGACCAGCATCAGCAGGCCGAAGATCGTCACCAGCGCGAAGCCCAGCGAAAACAGGTTCAGGCTGGGCGCGACCCGGTTCAGGAAGCCGAAGCCCATCTGCACCACGAAGGTCGAGATCACGATCGGCATCGCCAGCAGCACGGCGGCGGCGAAGATCCAGCCGACGTTGAGCGCCACCGCTTCGAGCAGCATGGGTTGCAGGCCGGCGCCGACCGGCCAGGCATGGAAGCTCTGGCCCAGCACCGCCACCAGCACCAGGTGGCCGTCGATGGCGAAGAACACCAGCATCGCCACCAGCGACATCAGGCCCGAGATCACGTCCGACACCTGGCCGTTGACGGGATCGTTCATCTGCGCCATCGAAAAACCGATCTGGCTCGAGGTCAGGAAGCCCAGCATGCTGACGGCCGCCATCGCGAACTGCAGGGCCAGGCCCAGCACGCCGCCGATCACGGCCTGCTCGAACATGGCGACCACG
>Ga0265798_10006187_pt1 | contig 15791 bp, 10 predicted proteins | sample P3T30metagenome_FD_192430 | JGI IMG/M metagenome (GOLD analysis project Ga0265798, IMG submission 192430) | Plant litter microbial communities from East Loma Ridge, Irvine, California - P3 T30 | ecosystem: Environmental > Terrestrial > Plant litter > Unclassified | place: USA: California... | reverse complement strand
CGCAACGCCTTTGGCAGATGAATCGGGCACGATCACGAATTATCGCAATATCGGAGAGAATAATTCGCTTGGCATGAATTTCTTCGGATCGGTTACGTTGTTCAAAAACCTGTCGCTGAGAGGAAACTTCAACGCCTACACGTACAAGCCGGATCCTTCAGGAATTTACAGCACGGCTCAGACGCAGAACGGAACATATGTTCAATATTCGGCATTTGTAAGCGGCACGTACAACTTTAAGCACGATCTTGTCGCGGAAGCTTTTGTGATCCAGAACTCAAGAAGGCGCACGCTTCAAGGCGTAAACCCTTCTTTTAACCTGCTTGTGCTTGGAGTTAAGAAACAATTTTGGGATAAATCGGCCTCGATAGGAATCAATATCACGTCACCTTTCAAAAACTCGCTCGAATTCAAGCAGGAATCAAGCGGACCGGGCTTTAATCAAACCAGTAATTTCAATTATCCGATACGTTCGTTCGGATTGACATTTAGCTACAACTTTGGTAAAATGAGTTTCAGCAACGCCGGTAAGAAAGGCGTCAACAATGACGACCTGAAACAAGGCGATTCGAACCAAGGCGGAATGCCGGGCCAATAACAGGAACAAGGCTAAATAAAAAACCCGCAATGAATTAACAATTAAGTCGTTGCGGGTTTGTTTTGTACTCGGAGCGGGACTTGAACCCGCACAGGCATTACTGCCCACTGGATTTTAAGTCCAGCGTGTCTACCGATTTCACCATCCGAGCGGTAGTCACCTTGGAGCGAAAAACGGGATTCGAACCCGCGACCTCCACCTTGGCAAGGTGGCGCTCTACCAACTGAGCTATTTTCGCGTTTTTCAGTATTTCAAATCGCAGATACATTGCTGTAATGCGAGGGCAAATTTAAAACATTTAAACAAAAATGCAAGCCTTTAAAGCAAAAAAATGGTCGATTTTTTCTAAGTCCTTGATTTGAAAATCATAAAAACGAAAAACCATGTAGCATAGTCGTTCTACATTCGACGTTAGACATTCGACTTTAGTCGTTCGACCTTCGACTTTAGTCGTTCGACTTTCGACGTTCGACCTTCGACTTATTTACTTTTAGTCAGCATCCTCTTAATCTCATTCAGCTTCATCAAAGCCTCGACCGGCGTCAGGTTGTCGATATTGGTATTCAGAATTTCGTCCTTTATTTCCAGCAACAGCGGATCGTCGAGATTAAAGAAACTCAACTGGAGCTCGTCTTCGCGCACCACATTTCCGTTAAGCGCCTCTCCGGAATGATCCTTTTCGAGTTTTTTGAGCAGTTTCTGCGCTTTCTGGATGACCATTTGAGGCATTCCCGCCATTTTCGCTACGTGGATCCCGAAACTGTGTGCGCTTCCGCCCTCGACAAGTTTCCGGATAAAAAGCACGTTGTCTTTCAATTCCTTTACGGAAACATTGAAATTCCGGATCCTCGCCAGAATTTCCGTCATTTCGTTGAGTTCGTGATAATGCGTGGCGAACAACGTTTTGGGGCGTCCCGGATGCTCGTGCAGATATTCGGCAATCGCCCAGGCTATGGAAATCCCGTCGTAGGTACTCGTCCCGCGTCCGATCTCGTCCAGCAGAACCAAACTCCTATCGGATAGATTGTTCAGGATCGAAGCCGTTTCATTCATTTCCACCATGAACGTTGATTCACCCATCGAAATATTGTCCGATGCCCCGACACGTGTGAAAATCTTATCGACGATTCCCATCCTGACGCTTTTAGCAGGTACAAAGCTTCCCATCTGCGCAAGCAGCACGATAAGCGCCGTCTGACGCAGGATCGCCGATTTACCGGACATGTTCGGCCCCGTAATCATGATGATCTGCTGCTTTTCCCGATCGAGATAAACATCGTTGGCAATGTAAGGCGTTCCTACCGGAAGCTGCTTTTCGATCACGGGATGGCGTCCGTCGAGGATTTCCAGTTCCAGCGAACCGTCTATGACCGGCGCCACATATTTATTTTCGATGGCCAACTGTGCAAACGACGCCAGGCAATCCAGTTGCGCCACGAGGTTCGCGTTCATCTGGACCGGCTTGATATAACCCGCGATCCACGAAACCAGTTCCTCGAAAAGCTCGCATTCGAGTTTATAGATTTTTTCTTCGGCTCCAAGTATTTTCGATTCGTATTCCTTGAGTTCTTCCGTAATATAACGTTCCGCGTTGACAAGCGTTTGCTTTCGGATCCATTCCGCCGGAACCTTATCTTTATGCGTATTCCGGACTTCTATATAGTAGCCAAAAACATTGTTGAACGAGATTTTGAGGGACGAAATTCCGGTCCTTTCGGATTCATCACGCTCGATTCTTTCGAGAAATTCCTTTCCCGATGTGGAAATCGCACGTAATTCGTCCAGTTCCGCATGGACGCCTTTCGCTATCGCATTTCCTTTCGCTATGGCAACGGGCGCTTCGGGATTCAGCATTTCCGATATCCGATCGCGCAGAACATCGCAGCCGTCAAGGCTTTCACCCATCTTTTTGACCGACGCATTGCCGCTTCCCGACGCGAGTTCCTTAATCGGAATAATGGCATTCAAAGAATCCTTCAGGAATACGACCTCGCGTGGCGACACCTTTCCCGTGGCAATTTTGGATATCAGGCGTTCGAGATCGGAAATCTGCTTGATCTGGTTCTGGATTTTGTTCAGCACATTCGATTCCGACTTCAGATAACCGACGATTTCGTGGCGGTTCCGGATCCTGTCGGCATCTTTCAGCGGCAGCGCCAGCCATCGCTTTAGCAAACGTCCGCCCATAGGCGAAAGCGTCCGGTCGATGACGTCCAGAAGCGTGACGGCATTCGGATTATAGCTGTGATACAATTCGAGGTTGCGGATCGTAAACCGGTCCATCCAAACGTAAGCGTCTTCCGCAATACGCTGGATCGACGTGATATGTTGCAGCTTGTTGTGCTGCGTTTCCGACAGATAATACAATATTGCGCCGGACGCGATAACCCCGTCCGGCAATTCTTCGACGCCAAAACCTTTCAAAGACGTGGTTTTGAAATGATTGTTTAGAGATTCCGACGCATAATCGGCTTTGTAAACCCAATCTTCAAGGAAAAACGTGTGGAACTTGTCGCCGAACAACGCCTGGAAATCCTGTTTGCACGTCTTGGGCACGAGGATCTCGCTCGGGCTGAAGTTCTGCAACAGCTTGTCGACGTATTCCGGATTGCCCTGGGAGGTAAGGAATTCGCCCGTCGAAACATCCAGAAATGACACACCGAGCACTTTTTTCCCGAAGTGGACCGATGCCAGGAAGTTGTTCGATTTGGATTGCAATACCTCATCGTTCATGGAAACGCCGGGCGTAACCAATTCCGTAACACCGCGCTTCACGATCGTCTTGGTCATTTTGGGATCTTCGAGCTGATCGCAAACGGCAACGCGCAGTCCCGCCTTCACCAGTTTAGGCAGGTAATTGTTGAGTGAATGGTGAGGAAATCCTGCCAGGGCCGTTTCAGTTGCCGAACCCGCTCCCCTTTTGGTAAGCGTGATTCCCAGGATTTTGGAAGCGCGAACGGCATCTTCTCCGAACGTCTCGTAAAAATCCCCGACGCGGAATAACAGGCAGGCATCGGGATATTTGCGCTTGATCTCGTTGTACTGCTTCATCAAAGGAGTTTCCTTCGCTTCTTTTTGCTGTTTTTCTGCCAAAATATCCGGGATTTTAATCGGTAAAAACCGATGCGCGAATTTAAAGATTTTAGACCCTACTTTATTTCGAATCAAAAATTAAATTAATTTTAAGACCTTAATTCGGACAGATTTACAAATTTTCAATAGATTTGTCCGTCACTTTTAAAATAATAAAAAACATGAAAAAATACTTGTTGTTGGCCTTGCTAACTATCGGAGGAATAACGGTTTCTCAGGCACAAGCCAAAAAGACGGCTACTAAAAAAGCAGCTACTACAAACGCTCCTAAAGTTGACGGTCCTGGAATGACTTTCGAAAACGAAACCATCGACTACGGAACGATCAATAAAAATGCCGACGGAAAGCGTGAGTTCGTATTCGTAAACAACGGAAACAAGCCTACGATCATTACAAGTGCGACAGGTTCTTGCGGATGTACAGTTCCTACAAAACCTACCGAGCCTGTTATGCCGGGCGCGAAAGGTGTTATCGGCGTAAAATATGCTACGGACCGCGTTGGTGCCTTTACCAAGACTGTTACGGTTAATTCTAACGCTTCCGAAACTCCAAAAGTGCTTACCATCAAAGGAAACGTGCTTAACGACGAAGCTCCGAAAGGCTAATCACTCTTACTTATAACTTGAAAAGCTTCCCTTAAACCGGAGGCTTTTTTTGCATATCACACATTCGTCTATCATCTATCATCTCTAAAAATGCGCAAACTAGCCAACAGCGAACTCGACCGCCTTTCGGTTTCTGATTTTAAAACGGCCAAAAAAACGCCGTTGATCTTAATTTTGGATGATATCCGAAGCTTGCATAATATCGGATCGGTCTTTCGTACCGCCGACGCGTTCCTTATCCAAAAAATAATTCTCTGCGGTATTACGGCCACGCCTCCCAATAAGGAAATCCATAAGACGGCGCTTGGCGCGACCGACACTGTGGATTGGGAGCATGAAAAAGATGTGGTTTCGGCTATTGAAAAACTGAAGCAGGACGGCGTGAAGGTTTTTGGTATCGAACAAGTCGAGCATTCGATTTCACTTGACCTTTTTTCACCTGAAAACGGGACTGTTTACGCTTTGGTATTCGGCAATGAGGTTTTTGGCGTAAACCAGAAAGCGGTCGAGGCATGCGACGGCATAATCGAAATTCCGCAACTGGGTTCTAAGCATTCGCTGAATATTTCGGTGTCGGCGGGGATTGTTGTTTGGGATTTGTTTAGCAAACTGAGAAAACTCGTTTGAACCATTAATCTTAATGATACTTAACTTCTTAATGGTCAAATTTCAGGTTCGCGATTATTTTTAAACCATTAAGAAGTTAAGAAATATTAAGCGCATGTTATGATATAAATGCTGACTTCTCTGCAACGCGGAAAATCAAAAATGTTCTCAATGTACTCGACGATCTTAATGGTAAACTTTAAGTACCGATTAATCTTCATCGAGCTTAATTATTCTTAACTTCTTAATGGTTAAATAAAAGTTTAGCTGGCGGATTATTTTTAAACCATTAAGAAGTTAAGGGACATTAAGCGCATTTCTAATATAACCAAAGACTTTCCTGCAACGTTCATTATCCTTAATGATCTCAATGTTCTTAACGATTTTATCGGTAATTTTTCGGTAAACCTACCCAATCTTAACCCGTATCGCCTCAAGAATAAAAACATAATCTTCCTGGTTTCCCACGAAATCCCTGTCCGAAACATCAATCACCAGCACATTCAGGTCCATTTGCGTTTTGATGTAATCCAGATAACCGCGGTTGATATTGTCTAAATAGTCCGCCGGAATTTCCTGCTCGTAATCCCTGCCGCGCTTCCGGATGTTTGCCAAAAGCCGCTCCGTATTCTGATACAAATAAACATAAAGGTCTGGCTTCGGGATCTCCTTGTAAATGATTTCGAAAAGTTTGCGGTAAAGCCGGTATTCGTCTTCGGCAAGCGTCACTTTTGCAAAAATCAGCGACTTGAAAATATGGTAATCGGCGATAATGAAATCGCGGAACAGATCGAACTGGCCCAGGTCGTCGGAAATCTGCTGGTAACGATCCGCAAGGAACGACATCTCCAGCGGAAATGCATACCGGCCCTGATCCTCGTAAAATTTCGGCAGGAACGGATTGTCCGCAAATCGCTCCAGTACCGTCTTTGCGTTAAAATCAGCCGCGATCTTGCAGGCGAGCGTCGTTTTTCCGGCTCCGATATTTCCCTCGATCGCAATATATTTCATCCGGTCGAGGCCGATCGGATTCAATGGCGCTTCGAATTTGCCAATGATTTTGCAGACGCTCGTATCGGCAGATAATGCCAGTAATTCGTGAAGATATTTCTGGAAAATCGGATGACGCCAGTCGAGTTCGAGATCGCGCATCGGCAGCAGCACGAAAAGCCGTTCCTGCATAAGCGGATGCGGGACGTTGAGTTTTTCCGATGTAATGATGTCTTCGTTAAATGCGATTACGTCGATATCGATAGGGCGCGACTGATAACCCGGTTCGTCACTGCGAATACGGCCCAGCGTTTCTTCCGCGACGAGAACCAAATCGAGAATCTCGTGGGCCGGCTTATTCGTGTGGATCAGCACCGCACAGTTGTAAAACGGATCCGCTTCGAAACCCCATGCCGGCGTTTCATAAAGACGGGAAACCTTGACAACGGTCCCGATTTTCAGGTGAATATGCGCGATCGCCGATTCTACCTTTTCCAAACGATTGCCCTGGTTGCTCCCGATGGCCAAAACTACCTGATGTTCGCTACTCATATCAGGCACAAAATAAATAAAACAATTCAGAATAGGCTTATCTTTGGGTCCGCTGTTGATAATTTTATCGGCGCTGGCAAATTTCCTGTTCGTAACAAAAATCTGGTTTGTACCTCTAACAAATAAAACTTCCTATGAAATTCTTCGGAAACGTTCTGGCGACGGTTGTCGGCCTTTTCCTCTTTATAATGCTTTCTTTTTTTATGATTATCCTCGTCAGCGCGCTTTTCAGCGGTGATCCGGATGCCGTTGCCGTAGACGACAATTCCGTTCTCGTTTTCGATATGGAATCTGTTAGCAACGACTACGGCGGAAAATACAAAGACCCGCTCGTCACCATATTTTCCGATGGGCAAAATCTTGGTGTTTCCGATATCATCAACGCCATATCCGCTGCTAAAACCGATGATAAGATCAAGGGAATTTCGATCCTGAACGACAATACGCCGACGGGAATCGCTCAGACGAAAGAACTTCGCGACGCCCTCATCGATTTTAAAAAATCCGGAAAATTCGTCGTGTCCTATTCCAACAGCTATACGCAGAAGGAATATTACCTGAATTCCGTTGCCGATACGATCTACCTCAACCCGGAAGGCGAACTTGACTTTAAAGGCCTGGCGACCGAAGTCATGTTCTTTAAGGATTTCCAGGAAAAGTCAGGCATCACGATGGAAGTCATCCGGCACGGAAAATACAAAAGCGCCGTCGAACCGTTCCTTGATAACAAAATGAGCGAGGCCAACCGCGAGCAGCTGACGGCACTGCTGAATTCGATCTGGGGCTCTATCGTTTCCGAAATATCGGACACCAGGAAAATCCCGGTTGCAAAACTCAACGAACTCGCGAACAACCTCGGCGCCCGTACGCCTCAAATGGCAAAAGCCAACAAACTTGTCGATAAGATCGCGTATGAGGACGAATACCACGACGCCATCCGCAAGTTTCTGAAAGTGGAAAAAAACGAAAAATACAACAAGGTGAAATTGCTGGATTACGCCCGGAACGTAGCGACTTCACCAACCAATTTCGCCACCGATAAGATCGCTATCGTGTATGCGCAAGGCGAAATTTTGAACGGAGAAGGCGACGTTGGCTATGTGGGCGAAGGCTCGATCAGACGCTCGCTGCAGGAAGCCCGAAAGGATGAGAATGTAAAGGCCGTCGTGCTTCGTGTGGACAGTCCTGGCGGTAATGCGCTGACATCGGACCTGATCTGGCGCGAGATCGAATTGACGAAAAAGACCAAGCCCGTTGTCGTATCGATGGGTAATTACGCGGCTTCCGGCGGATATTACATCGCATGCAACGCCAACACGATCTTTGCCGAAAACGGTACGATCACGGGATCCATCGGCGTTTTCGGAACATTGCCGAACCTTACGAAATTATCGAATAAGATCGGGATCAATTCGGTACAGGTCAAAACACATGAAAACGCATCAGGTTACAGCCCTTTCGTTCCGTTGGAGGACAATTACCGCAAGACGATTCAAAGCGAGATCGAGCGCATTTACGGATCTTTCATCACGAAAGTGGCCCAGGGACGAAAAATGACGGTTGCTCAGGTGGATTCCATCGGACAGGGCCGCGTCTGGACCGGTGCGGAGGCTTTAAAAATCGGGTTGGTTGACAAGATCGGCGGTATGGACGATGCGATCCGGGAAGCGGCACGGCTTGCCAAAACCACCGATTACAGGACGCAGGATTATCCGGAATACGACAAGAATTTTGCAGATATGCTGGCAGGATTCCCTTTCGCAAAATCGAAGGAACAGCTACTTAAAGAGGAACTTGGGGCAGAGAATTACGAGATTTTACAGGCTGCTAAAAAAATGACGCAGCGCAAAGGGATCCAGGCGTTACTGCCGGTTAGGATCGATGTCAGGTAATACAACGCCATTTTGAGTTTGTAATCTGCTAACCATTAAGAGCATTTAGGCCATTAAGATCGTTAAGAATTGTTACTTCAAGATTTCGATCCGGGAATATTAACTAATGTACTTATGCCCTTCATGTTCTTAATGTTGACAACAATATGGAACGGGTAAACGGTGATAAATTGTTCTTAAAATAATCCACAGGTTCCACTAAATTTAAATAAATCTCATAAGTTTACCCGATGCCCGTCTTTCTGGCATTTCTTTATCAAACAACACTGACATGTTTAAGAAAATCCTCAAATGGACCGGAATCGTAATCCTGGTCCTCATCGCGTTATTAGTCGCCACACCGTTTTTGTTCAAGGATAAGATCAAGCAAATGATCGTGGAAACCATTAACAAGAACGTCGATGCGACCGTTGCCTTTGAAGAAGTCGACCTGAGCCTGCTCAAGAGTTTCCCGCAGGCGAACGTGACCGTCGATAAGCTCAGTATCATCAATAAAGCGCCATTTGCGGGCGATACGCTGGTTTATCTGGGTGAAGTCAACCTCAAAATGTCCGTTAAGGAGTTGTTCAAGGATGCAAAGGAAGGCATGAACATCGAATCGGTAGCTACTAAAAACGGCGTCATCAACATCCTGTTCAACAAAGACGGCCTGGGCAACTTTGACATCGCGATCAAGAATGCCGAAGAAAAAAACAAGGACAAAAAAGAAAGCGATCCGCTGTCGCTGAAAGTTCAGGAGTATGCAATTGAGAATTACCGCTTTCAATACGCCGACGAACGCTCGAAGATCAAACTTGTCCTGGACAGCCTGAACCATTCGGGAACGGGCGATTTTACAGCCAAAAAACTCGACCTGGACACAAAATCGTCCACCGTGGTTTCTCTCGATATGGACAAAGTCAATTACCTGAACAAAGTCAATTTGAAATTAGACGCCGTTTTGGGAATCGATCTCGAGAACAGCAAATATTCGTTCAAGCAAAATAAGGCGCTTATCAACAAATTGCCGCTGGAATTCAACGGATTTATTCAGATCCTGGAAAACGGACAGCAATACGACCTGACGTTCAAAACGCCGGTTTCAGGATTCCAGAATTTCCTTGGGCTGATACCGTCGGCCTACTCCGGAAGCCTAGCGAACGTACAGACGACGGGCGATTTCAAGGTGAACGGTTTTGCGAAAGGTATCTTATCGGATAATACCGTCCCGAAATTCAACATTGCGATCGCTTCGGATAACGCGTCTTTCAAATATCCGGATTTGCCGAAATCGGTGCAGAATATCGTCATAGACACTAAAATCATCAACGAAACCGGCGTCATGAACGACACTTATGTCAATCTCGACAGGCTTTCGTTCAGGATCGACCAGGATATTTTCAACGCAAAAGCCAATGTTCGGAATTTGTCCGAAAATCCGCTTGTCGATGCCAGACTCGACGGCCGCATCAATCTGGCGAATCTGACAAAGGCGTATCCGGTGAAGCTCGACAAACCGCTCTCAGGGATTCTCGATGCGAATGTGCAGACGAAATTCGACATGAAATCCGTGGAAACGAGCCAGTATCAGAATATGCAGAATTCCGGAAATCTCGCTCTTTCCGGATTTAAATACGTCGATGACCAGAATAAGGCGATCAACGTAAGCAAGGCCGTCGTCCAGTTCAACCAGACGCGTATCAACCTTCAGGAACTCGACGCCACGACGGGCAAAACCGATATGAAACTCAGTGGCACCCTCGACAACTTTTATGGCTTTTTGCTCAAGAACCAGACGCTGAAAGGCAACTTCAACCTGTCTTCTAACCAATTCGCCGTTTCCGATTTTATGACTGCGTCCGATCCTAAAAAAGATCCGAAAACGCCTCAGGCCAAAGAAGCGGTGAAGATTCCGGCTTTCCTCGATTGTACGCTGTCCGCGAAAGCAAATACGGTGCTGTACGACAACCTGACGCTCAAGAACGTATCCGGAAAAGTTATTATTAAGGATCAGAATGCGACGCTCCAGGATGTCAAAACAAACCTTTTCGGCGGGTTGATCGCGGTTACGGGAAATGTCTCGACAAAAGAAGCCGTACCCACGTTCAATGTCGATCTCGGACTGAATTCGGTCGATATCCAGCAAACGTTCACCCAGCTTGAGATGATGAAAAGCATCGCTCCCATCGCGGGCGTTATTAACGGGAAGCTGAATTCGAAGATCAACGTTTCGGGCAAACTGGATCCGAAGGAAATGACGCCTGTCCTGAATTCGATCAACGGCGACCTGATGGGCCAGCTTTTATCGACGACCGTCAATGAAAAAAATTCCAATCTGCTTAATAAACTGGATGAAAGTGTGAATTTCATCGACCTCAAAAAACTGAACCTGAATGACCTCAAAGCGGCTCTGACGTTCACGAACGGGCGCGTCAACTTAAAGCCTTTCACATTGAAATACCAGGACGTGAGAGTGGACATCGCAGGATCCCACGGATTCGACCAGACGATGAATTACAACGTGAAATTTGATGTTCCGGCAAAATATCTCGGGAAGGACGTCAATAATCTGTTGGCAAAATTATCGCCCGGCGAACAGAACAAGATCGAGAATATTCCGGTTACGGCTTTGTTGACGGGGAATTTCAGCAATCCTAAAATCGCAACAGATATGAAAGCGGCGATGTCGAACCTGACGGCTCAGATCGTCAAATCGCAAAAGGAGCAGCTTGTGAATAAAGGGACATCCGCGCTGACCGATCTGCTGAACAAGAATAAAGACAAGAACAGTACGGCTACCGATACGACAAAACCTAAAACTTCCACCAAAAACGAAAATATTAAAAATGCGGCTCAGGGCGTAATCAATTTGTTCGGAAAAAAGAAAAAGGAGGAACCGAAAAAAACCAATTGATCTACCATTAAGTTCATTCAGATCGTTAAAAACTATGACTTAATGAACTTAATGCGCCCTCAGTGATTTTAACGGTAAATTTGAAATGATCTAAACAGTAATGTTTACCACATATCCTTCAAACGATCGCACATTAAACACTGTCCCATCGTGAAAAATTAAGTACTGGCCTTTAATGCCGATGAGTTTGCCTGAATAAGATATCGTCTTGTCAAGATTAAGGCCGTGTACTTTCTTCGGATGCTCGAGTACCGGATAATTAATGATCAGATGTTCGTGCAGATCGGTATTGAAGTACGGCTTTACCTCGTCCGGAAGAAAATCGTAAATACGCGTCTTTTCCTCCAGAAGGTCGAGCGTCAGGGTTTCATTCTGCAGCATTTTTCTCCAGTTGGTCTTGTCGACGAAATGCTTTTTGAGGGCGACTTCGGTGATACCGGCGAGATAGCGGTTCGGGACTTCGAGGATGGAAACCGCCTCGCACGCACCCTGGTCGATCCATCGCGTCGGGACCTGCGTTTTTCGGGTCACGCCCACCTTTACTTCGCTCGATAATGCCAGATATACGACATGTGGCTGCAATTGCACGCGGGATTCATAGTCGAGGTCGCGATCGGCAATGCCAAGGTGGGCCGTGCTCAATTCCGGCCGCATGATCCAGTCACCCACTTGGGGGCTCGAGTAAAAGCAATCGTAGCAAAATCCCTGTCGGAAAATCTTCTTTCGCTTCGAACAATTCAGGCATTGATACCCTTTGAACGATATCGACACGTCGCGGTTCAGCAATTGGTTCACGTTCAGGAAACTGTCTTCAAACACAAGATAATATTGGATCGGGTCACCGATTTCAGTCGGCATTTTCGAAAGCGTGCCTTCGTACTGCATGCAAAAAGTAGTATTTTAGTGGTAAATATAAAACAAATGCCGCTACCGATCATCAACTCGATTGCGTCCTGGATGCTCAAGCAACGCATCCACCAGATCGAGCTGTTCCTCAAATATCCGCATGAGGTGCAAGAGGAATTGCTCATGAACCTGGTACGTGCGGCCGAGTTGACCGTTTATGGAAAACAGTACGATTTTTCATCGGTTAAATCCTATCAGACGTTTGCCGAACGCGTTCCCGTTTCCACATACGAAGACCTGCAACCTATGATCGAGCGCACCCGCTTGGGCGAGCAGTTCGTATTCTGGAATACGCCCGTTAAGTGGTTTGCCAAATCAAGCGGGACGACGAATGCCAAGAGCAAATTCATTCCGGTTTCCAACGAGGCCCTGGAAGATTGCCATTACAAAGGCAGCAAGGATCTGTTGTGCATGTACCTTAACAATAACGAGAATTCGCAGCTGTTTATCGGCAAGAGCCTACGCCTGGGCGGAAGTTCGCAGATCTATGAAAACAACAATACCTTTTTTGGGGATTTGTCGGCGATTTTGATCGAAAACATGCCTATCTGGGCTGAATTCAGTTCAACGCCAAGCAATAAAACGTCGCTCATGAGCGAATGGGAAAGCAAGATTGCGGCCATCATTTCAGAGACGAGAACGGAGAATGTTACGAGTTTCGCCGGCGTTCCATCGTGGCTTCTCGTGCTCATGAACCGCGTCCTCGAAGAAAATAACAAGATGAATCTGTTCGAGCTTTGGCCGAATCTAGAGGTCTACTTTCACGGAGGCGTCAGCTTCGAACCGTATCGCGATCAATACAGGAAACTGCTTCCGAAGCCGGATTTTAAATATTACGAGATTTACAACGCATCCGAAGGCTTTTTTGCGATCCAGGACCGGAACGATTCGAGCGAACTGCTCCTGATGCTCGACTACGGGATCTTTTATGAATTTATTCCGATGGAAACTTTTGGCAGGCCGGACCAGAAGACGATACGCTTATCGGATGTCGAACTCCACAAAAATTACGCGATCGTCATCACGACAAATTCCGGTTTGTGGCGTTACCTGATTGGTGATACCGTCCGGTTCACGTCGCTGAACCCGTATCGGATCCGGATCACCGGAAGAACCAAGCATCATATCAACGTCTTCGGAGAGGAACTTATGGTCGAAAATACCGACGCCGCCCTGGCCAAAGCCTGTGAAGTAACGGGTCTTGAAGTCATCGACTACACGGTCGCCCCGGTTTTCATGGAAGGAAAGGAAAAAGGAGCTCACGAATGGATGGTCGAATTCAGGAGTCCTCCAATCGATTGCAGCCAATTCGCCCAAGTACTGGACGAGACGCTGCAAATGTTAAATTCCGATTATGAGGCGAAGCGATACAATAATATGACGCTTAATCCGTTAATTGTCAACACTGCACGCCCTAATCTGTTTTACGACTGGCTGCGCGACCAGGGTAAACTCGGCGGACAGCACAAAATCCCGAGATTGTCCAATCAGCGCGACTATCTCGAACAGCTCAAGCAAATGCAGTACTCGAAAGCGACATAATTTAATTGACATAATGAAGAAGATGATGATGATTGCCGCTGTGGCCTTGCTTTTAGGCTCATGCGCAAGTGGATGGAAATGTTCGACGCGTTATTGCGCAAAGCCGAAAACTTTAGAAACACCTGTTAAAAACGTTTGATGGAATCCTGCTGTAAAAGGCAGGATTTTTGTTTTCGGATCTATCCGAAGTGCAGCCGATTGTCGCCCTATAGATAAGATGCCACTGACATGAGTGAAAACAATTATTCGTGCATTCGTGGCTAAAACTTCGTCGGCAATCCGTGTTAGGCCTTGCAAAGCCTTACGGCAGTTGCAAATATTATTTTAGCCACGAATGCACGAATTTCAGTTGACGAGTATCAGATATAAAACAAAAAGCCCCGAACAAAATCCGGGGCTTTTTTATTTATTAGGTTCACATTTACGACGCTATCTCAAGCCGTTTTAGCAAATTCCGCGACAGGCTGTCCTGGGCATAAGTACGGTCGATCCGGAGGACCTTTTCGTCGGAACTCGGCAAATCGTACATCGCATCCGTCAGTATCGCCTCGCAAAGCGAACGAAGGCCACGAGCGCCCAATTTGTATTCCAAAGCTTTATCGACGATGAAATCAAGCGCTTCTTCGGTGATGTTAAAGTCGACGTCATCCATCGCAAACAATTTCTGATACTGTTTGATAAGCGCGTTTTTCGGCTCGGTCAGGATCGCACGAAGCGTTTCGCGGTCAAGCGGATCCATGTGCGTCAGAACCGGCAAACGGCCGATGATCTCAGGGATAAGCCCAAAATCCTTAATGTCTTTCGGAATGATATACTGCAACAGGTTTTCCTTGTCATAAGCTTCCTGGTTCTTGGACGCTCCGTATCCGACGGCCTGGCGGTTCAGCCGCTTTCCGATAACGCGGTCGATCCCGTCAAACGCACCTCCGGCGATAAACAGTATGTTTTGCGTATTGACTTCAACGAACTTCTGGTCCGGATGCTTTCTTCCACCTTTCGGCGGAACATTGACGACCGTTCCTTCAAGCAATTTCAGCAAAGCCTGCTGGACGCCTTCACCGGAAACGTCGCGTGTGATAGACGGATTGTCGCTTTTGCGCGCGATCTTGTCGATCTCGTCGATAAACACGATCCCTCTTTCAGCTTTGGCCACATCATAGTCGGCGGCCTGGAGCAATCGGGTAAGGATGCTTTCGACGTCTTCACCAACATATCCGGCTTCGGTCAGAACCGTCGCATCGACGATCGCCAACGGGACATCGAGCATTTTTGCAATGGTTTTAGCAACCAAAGTCTTGCCCGTTCCGGTTTGCCCGACCATGATGATGTTGCTCTTTTCGATCTCCACGTCGTCGTCATGCGTTTTTTGCATCAGACGTTTGTAGTGATTGTAAACGGCTACCGACATGACTTTTTTGGTCTGGTCCTGCCCGATAACGTAATTGTCGAGAAACGCACGGATCTCGCGCGGTTTTTTAAGCACCAGGTCTGTAGACAATTTGGAATGTCCGCTGGATTTGAGCTCCTCGAGCACGATGCCATGCGCCTGTTCGATGCATTTATCGCAAATATGGGCGTTGATTCCCGCAATAAGCAAATTGGTTTCAGGCTTTTTCCTTCCGCAGAAAGAGCAATCCAATACTTCTTTAGCCATTTTCTTATGTCGAATGTTGAAAGTCGAATGTCGAACGTCGAACGAGGTTCAAAAGGACTTACTGTTTTTATTATGTCAAATGTCGAAAGTCAAATGTCGAACGAGGTTCAAAAGGACTTACTTTTTAATAGGCCGAAAGTCAAATAGTCTTCGTTCGACTTTCGACGTTCGACGTTCGACTTAAACTTTTCTTCTCAAAACTTCGTCGATCATACCGTATTCCTTGGCTTCGTCAGCCTTCATCCAGTAATCGCGCTCGCTGTCTTTGTGGACGCGGTCGTACGGCTGTCCGGAGTGATCCGAAATGATTTTGTAAAGTTCTTCTTTCAGTTTGAGCATCTCGCGAAGATTGATCTCCATATCGGTTGCGACACCTTGCGCACCGCCCGACGGCTGATGGATCATCACACGGGAATGCGGCAGTGCGGAACGTTTTCCGGCAGCACCTGCGCAAAGCAAA